>Ga0190359_1000199_pt1 | contig 40175 bp, 32 predicted proteins | sample 48721823_MG_FD_161269 | JGI IMG/M metagenome (GOLD analysis project Ga0190359, IMG submission 161269) | Hydrothermal vent microbial mat bacterial communities from Southern Trench, Guaymas Basin, Mexico - 4872-18-2-3_MG | ecosystem: Environmental > Aquatic > Marine > Hydrothermal vents >...
TTCCATTATTGATCCAAATAAATTATCTTGTTTCTGGTTCATGGGTTTTCTCCTTATTTAATTTTGTTATCTGTTTAAATATAAGAAAATCCTTGAACCAATTTTACAGAAAAGAATTTACACAAACGCTGCATAATATTAAAAAGGGTGACGGGGAGAAAGAACTTAACCGTATTTTTTTATTATATTGAGAAATTTTTACATTATTACAATTCATATAAACAGAAATTAAAAATAAATCATTGTTAATTTAGTAAATACATGTTTATATGTCAAGAAAAATTCCTTGGATGCTGTTTGTTTTTTATTGACTTTCCTAATATTTTTATTAACTTAACAAGATAGAAAAGATGTGTGAAAGAAGAGAGAATATGAAGTACGATGAAACTAACATACGGAAGATTTTAATATTTGCAGGAGTCGTTATTGCACTTTTAGTTGGATTCTTTATTCCTTCTTCTGCAAACGATATTTTAAAGCAGGCTCTTAAAATAATACTTTTCATAAGTATAACTGCAGTTTTTTATTTCATGCTTTTTTCCGGATCTATGAATTTGATAAATCTGAAATCAGCAAAAAGCAATAAAAATAGCCATGAAGCTACCTCGGGTATTCCGGAACAGATGATGAAAAACGAAGCTTGGAAAGGTTTTGCCAATGCGTTTAGTACTTCACATGATAATTTAATGCATGTAATAAAAGATTCTGTAGTTGCTAAATACGCGGTAATTTACCTTAGAAGCGGGCCTGATTCATTTCAAAATCTTGTGGCAATAATAGAAAATGATATTATTCACGAACCTGTTAATGTAAAACAGGATGGTGTGATTGATTTAATTTTAAAGAAGGAAGAATCGTCAATAGAAAGCAATATGCCGATAGGTACTACTCTGAATGGTTTCAATGAGATAGAAATTCGTTCATTAATTGGAATTCCGCTGGTATGGTCCGGAGATGTTGTGGGAATTTTGATTGTTGCCAGTGATGCTGCTGAAAATTTCGGAGAAGATGATAAGAAAATTATCGAACACTGTTCGGTTGTCTTTACAAATCTTATGACTGTCTGCCTTAGGGGCAAACAGTGGGAACACGATCAAAAAGTTTATTCCACTCTTGTTGCCCTTGAAAGGGAGATGCTTTTAACGGAAGATTTTGAGAGCGCTGTTTCGGTATTTGTGCAGCACACTAAAAAGCTTTTTCCGTTTGACAGATTTACTCTGTGTACTGTTGACGGGAACATGGGAGTAATTCAGAGCGTTTACGGTAAAATAGGAATGATGGATAAGGGGAGAAGGTTTAATCTTGATGACGGGTTGACAGGGCTTGTTATTAAGAGAAAATCACCTGTTTTGATCGGAGATTTAAAAGAAAGTGATTATCCCAGACCAAGGTATTCTAAAGAAGAGGATCAGAACCATGGTATGAGATCTTATATTGCAGTTCCTCTTGGCAGAGGAGAAAACGTATGGGGAAGTGTTGTTTTTGAAAATTCTATTCCTTACCAATATGAAGAAAAAAGCAAACAGGTGTTAACTCTTTTGGCGGGACATTTTACAAATGAACTTGAGCGAATACAGTTATACGAACAGATAAAAGAACTAAAACAGGGACCTATAATTTTTAACGAAAGACAAACAAATACGGAATAAAAAGATGGAGGTTTAAGTATGGCGTCATTTGCTGACAAGCTTAATAAAGCTACAACTGATTTTTCAACTCATTGTCCGGTATGCGGCGAGGCAATTTCTTATGTAAAGCTTGTCTATTCTGAAAAATCCGAAAAAACAGGAGCAATAAGATTTAATCAGAAAATGGTTGGAATTTGTAAGTGTAATGAAAAAGAAATAACAGGATAGTTTCTTTGAGAATTGATAAATTATTACTTGCAACAAATAATAAAGACAAAATTAAAGAATTGAGATTGATTTTGGAAGACCTGAATATCTCCCTTGTACCCTTGGGAGATATTTCTTCTATGGACATAGAGGAAACAGGCGACACTCTTGTTGAGAATGCTTTCATAAAAGCAAGAGCGGCTTTTAACGCAACAAATTTACCCTCAATTGCAGATGATACCGGGCTTGAAGTTGATTATCTTAACGGCGCACCTGGAGTCTTTTCTGCAAGATTTGCCGGAGCAGATGCAACATACTTTGACAACAATAAAAAGCTTCTGGAAATGCTTACAGGTGTTGAGAGAGAAAAAAGAACAGCTCAGTTCAGATGTGTTGCTGCTTTTGTAGCAAATGATACTGAATTTTATGTTGAAGGTGTTTGCCGAGGCTTAATTCTGGAAGATTTGAAAGGTGAGAATGGTTTTGGATATGACCCTGTTTTTTATGTTCCTGAATTAGGAAAAACTTTTGCAGAAATGTCTAAGCAGGAAAAAAACCTGATAAGTCACAGGGGAATAGCTTTCAGAAAGATTGCAGAAGAGATTAAAAAAAGATTTTTCACAGCACCCTGATAACAGGAGAAAAATAGGGTGAATAATTGGGTGAAAAATAAAAAAAATAGTTGTGTTAAAACAAAAAAAAGTTTATATTTACAACTGTTTATGAGGGTATCGGCGGGGTGTAGCGCAGCCCGGTCAGCGCGCCTGCTTTGGGAGCAGGAAGTCGTGAGTTCGAATCTCACCACCCCGACATTTTGCCAAAGGGTTCTGTTAAGCATGAGATGCTTGATTTAACCCTTTTTTTGTGGAGTGTGCATGAAAACAATTTACATGGATAATGCAGCGTCAACAAAAACAGATCATGCTGTTGTTGATGAGATGCTTCGTTATTATGATGAAAACTATGCAGTTGCATCATCACAATTTAGTCATTCTCCCGGTATAGCTGCAAGAGAGGCTCTGGATAGCGCGCGTTCAGTAATTGCCAATGCACTTAATGCCATGCCTGAAGAAATTATATTTACATCAGGTGGCACAGAAGCAAACAATATTGCAATAAAAGGTGCGGTACTGTCTGCAGAAAAAAATAAAAACCACATTATTTGCAGCGCAATAGAGCATAATTCTGTTTTACATTCCTGCCAGCATTTGGAACAAAATGGTTTTAAGGTAACTTACCTTAAAGTTGATGAAAAAGGTTTTATTGATCCTGATCAATTGTTCGATTCTATTAATGATAATACATTGATTGTTTCCATACAGCATGGCAATCAGGAAGTAGGAACAATACAGGATATAAAAAGAATATCCAAGATATGCAGAGAAAAGGGGGTACTTTTTCATACAGATGCAGTATTGACTTTTCCTTCATATAGTATTGATCTTAAAGATATAGAAGCAGACATGTTATCTATGTCTGCTCATAAGTTTCACGGACCAAAAGGTATTGGTGCTCTGTTTATACGAAAGGGGACTCCCGTCAAAAAAATTTTTCACGGTGGATACAATGAATTCGATATAAGACCCGGGACTGAAAACATCCCCGGAGCAGTGGGTTTTGCCAAAGCTGTAGAAATTGCAGAGAAGTATGATTATGACAAAATCCGTGATTTGCAAAAAAAGTTGATACAGGGATTAACAAGTGAAATTGAAGGAGTTGAACTTAACGGCCCGAAAGATTTGGATAGAAGAGTACAGGGTAATGTAAATGTGTCGTTTGATAAAATTGAAGGTGAGTCAATTGTCCTGCATTACGACATGAGAGGAATAGCAGTGATAACAGGTTCGGCCTGTTTCTCTCGTTCTCTGGAACCAAGTTATGTTATGATGGCAATGGGATTCAGTCATGAGAGAGCGCACGGTTCAATACGTTATACTCTCAGTAAATTTAACACGCAGGAAGAGATTGAAAAAGTGATTGAAGTATCAAAAGAGATTGTTGATTCATTAAGAAAAATAAGTCCTATAGCATAAAACTAAAGGTGATGATATGTCTTTACCATATTCGGATATAATAATTGAACATTTTACACATCCCCACAATGTAGGGAAAATTGAAGATGCAGATGCAAAAGCTACAGAGGGAAGCCCTGCATGCGGTGATATGGTAAAATTGTATATTAAGGTAGATAAGGAAACAAAAACAATTTCAGATATTAAATTTGAGTCCTACGGATGTGCTTCCAATATTGCAACCGGTTCAATAATAACTGACCTGGCAAAAGGTAAAAAAATTGATGATGCGAAAAAATTAAACTGGAAAGAAGCAGATAAAGCTCTCGGAGGTCTTCCTCCTGTTAAGGTTCACTGTGCAGTCCTTGCTGTTGATGCACTGAAAACAGCTATTGAGAATTATGAACATCAACACGGTCTTGTTAAAGATGTTAAACCGACTGATGAGAAAGTTGTATTAAAAAGGCTTTCCAGGGTTATTAATCCTATTGTTGGGCTGGATGTTGTTAAGACAAAACTTGTAAGAAAAGTAAGTGTTGAAAATAAAACAGTAAAGATTTGGATTACTTTACCTCCTGATCATCAATTTACAAATAACATTAAAGGTGAAATTGCGGAAAGAATAGAGCCACTGTGGGATGTTGAGAAGGTCCTTGTTTTTTGTGAAGGAGAAGAGTAAATAAAAAAATATTTTCAGGCGGATTATGAGAAAAAATAAAATAGCTTTCAGACTGGTTCCTGTTATATTTTTAGTAGTTATAAAAAATATTTTTCCTCAGATTTCTATTGATGATTATCTGAAAAAAGTAGAGGAAAGAATAAATCAGGCAGCTGAATCATATCTGGATAAAAATTTTGAAAAATCCCTTGATTTGCTGAGAAAAACAACAGAGTTTGTTTCAGATCACAGTTTTCCTGCTACTGACAGATTTGCATGGGAAGCATGCAGATGCGTTAAAACCTATTCTGTGTTGTTTTCCAGAATTGTTGAAGAAAAAATGGTTGAAAAACGTAACGATAAAAAATTAACAGAAGCTCTGAAGGGGCAGGCTTTGGAATGGGCAAAAATTCTGGAAACACAAGCATATGGTTGGAGTAAAATAGAAACAAATAATGTCGAACAGATAAAACTGCGAAGGAAATGGCTTAAACGTTTTTCATCAATGATAATTGCTGTGGACAAGGAATCCGGTTGAAGAATTAAAAATATCAGGAGATAAAATGAAAAGAAAATATATTGTTTTGTTAGTATCTGTTTCAGCGTTAGTTTTTCTATTTTGTGATAAAGGGGATAAGTCTGATTTAAGAACGTTTTTCCCGGGTCCGGGGTTTGAAAAGGGATGGTCGTGGTATGGACTTCCCGAATTGTACTCAGGGGAAAAAATAAAAAATGATGAATCTCTTAAGAAATTCGGATTTGCGGAAAATTTAAAAGAAGCTGCAAAATCAACTTATTTTTGGGGAAATGCTGACGATTCATCCTTTACAGTTTACTTGTTTAAAGTTGCCTCTGACAGTCTGTCAAAAGTTTTTGCTGATTTGTTAGAGAATAAAAAAAGAATACCGGAATTTGAACAGAAAAAAGACATAAAGTTTTGGTTTTATGAGAATAAATATATTGTGATATTTGAGACAGAAGCTGATTCTCCCCATATTATTAAAGCAATAAAAATTGTAGCGGAGAAAATTAAAAAGAAAATAATTTCCTCTTCAGATTAAAAAATATCAAAATTTTCTGGCAAGATTATTTTTGGCATTATTACAGAATATTGACAGCTATTTTGTAAGCAGATAAACCAATTTTAATTCATGATGGTTTCATACCTCTAAAAAACAGATAAATACTGCATGTTTTAAATACTTACTATGGAAAAATTTCTTACCTGATGGTAGAAATTCCCCTGTTTTATTGTTTACCTTGTTAACAGTTGTTTTATTCCTTTGCTAACTTCTTAATTTTCAAGATATAATTAATGCCTGTCATGTAACTTTTTTGGCAGGAACTTTGCCTGTAAAAATGTAAAAGTAATAACAGGTAGAAAATGAATTATATTGAAGAAAAATTAGAAAAGACACATACTGTATGTATTGTGGAAGATGAATGGATTGTATCCATGGAACTACAGGAGCACCTGAGGAATATGGGCTTTGATATTGTAGGGCCATTTGATGAGGGTGTTAAAGCGTTAAATAGTTTTAATCAGCTAAGACCGGATCTGGTTTTAATGGATATAAAAATAAAAGGCGAAATAGACGGGATTGAAACAACTGAGAAAATAAATAAAAAATATAAAGTTCCTGTTGTTTATGTAACTGCAAATACAGATGAAACAACTTTAAAAAGAGCATTAAATACAAACCCCTTTGGAGTTATAAACAAACCGTATGATGTTAACGAATTGAAAAAAACAATTGATACGGTATTGAAGAAATCAGGATATGCAGAAGAAATGGGGGACTGTTTCTATTTTTTGCAGAAAGCTGCATTAAGGTTCCAATTCGCAATGATTGTTTATAATTCATTCGGAGAGATTGTACTGCTTAACAGAAAAGCGTGCCAGATAACAGGATGGAATGAGTTTGATGTAATCGGAATTAATGTTGATAAAATTTATACCACATATGAGGATAAAAACTGTGTGGAAAGAAGGGTATGTTTTCAATATAAATCCAATGTTAACAGTTTTAACAGAAAGGCTTATTTAAAAACAAAAAATGGTGTAGTTAAGAGAATCTTTGAGAGTACGATAAATATTTCTGAAGAATGTACTACTTCTGTTTATTCAATTATTGTTTTTGATGAAAAGGCACTTCAAAATTCTGAAATTCAGTATTTTAAGGAACTTTTAAAGATGTGACAGGGAAAGAGCTTTGATGAATCAGATACAGGTGCAGCGCCAGACATTTGAGAGATATGAGACTGACAGATTTGAGGCAATTGAAAAGCTTCTTCAGAATCTTCCTGATTTTATAATGAATGTGGATGAAGAGGGAAGAATAATATATGTAAACAGAGATCTTGAGAATTATACACAGGATCAGGTAATTGGTAAAAATTTTAAAGATTTTACTGATCCTGATTATGCAGATCTCTTTTCAAGAAGAATAGATAAAATATTTAAATCGGGTAATAGTGACAGTATAATTATTAAAGGAAGAAGCTATAGCATTGAAAATGCGTGGTATGAGGTGCGGTTCGGGCCTGTTGTCCAAAATGGAGTTGTTAAGTCTGTAATCCTGATTGTGACAGATATAACACGAAGGGTTGAAGCAGAGAATGCGCTTTCTGTCAGTGAAAGTAAGTACAGGCTTCTCGCAGAGAATATGAGCGATTTTGTGTGGGTTGTTGATAAAGATCTTATTTTTACTTATGTGAGCCCGTCTGTTAAAAATTTTCTGGGATATGATGCCAGTGACCTGCTGGAACGTGAGTGGCTGGATATTTTAACAGCAAAGGCAAAAGAATTACTGGAAAATGAACTGTGGAAATTATCAGGTTCTACCAGAAAGAATGCTTCAATTTCTGTTGATTTTCAGTTTATAGATAAAGATGGTAACCCTGTGTGGTCAGAAACAAAAATATCTCTTATGAAAAATGACCTGAATTATCCAGAAGGATTTCTTGGAATAAGCAGAGATATAACTGACAGGAAAAAATCGGAAGAACAATTAAAAAAACTGAACATGGAACTGGAAAGGTCAAATAGTGAACTGGAACATTTTGCTTATGTTGCAAGTCATGATTTGCAGGAACCGCTAAGAATGGTGTCTGAATTTTTAACTTTGTTATCTGATAAGTACAATCATAAACTAGAAAAAGAAGCAAAGACATATATTGATTTTGCAGTTGACGGTGCAAGAAGAATGCAGGCAATGATCAATGATCTTCTTGAATTTTCAAGAATAACAACATCGGAAAAGAAATATAATACTGTAAACCTTGACAAAATTTTAAAGAACATTCTTTCTGATATGAAATTTAAGATAGAAGATTCTAATGCCAAAATTTCATTTGATTACTTGCCGGATGTTTATGGCGACTCCATACAAATCGGACTTGTTTTTCAGAATCTTATTTCAAATTCAATAAAATTCTGTAATAAAGAGTTTCCGGAAATTAATATTTCATGCAGGGATTTAGGTCACGGGCTGGAAATAACTGTGCAAGATAATGGTGCGGGATTTAATAAAAAAGATGCAGACAGAATTTTTCAGATTTTTGAACGGCTTGAAGATCACTCATTTACCGAAGGAAACGGAATAGGGCTTGCAATGTGTAAAAAAATTATTGAAAGGCACGGAGGTAACATAAAAGCTGAATCTGAAATCAATAAAGGTACACGTATAACTTTTACACTTCCTCAAAAAGAGAAGATATGATTTTAAGAAACAGAAAAATATTACTGATTGAAGATAACCAGGGAGATATCTGGTTTGTAAAAGAAGTATTTTCCGGCTTTTTAAAAACAGAACTTGTTGTTAAAAGCAACGGTATTTCGGCAATTGAATATTTAAAAGAATCAGCATATTCCGGAACTAATAAACTGCCGGATTTAATTATTCTTGATTTAAATCTGCCGGGGAAAAACGGAGAAGAAATTCTGAAGGAATTAAAGGATGACTCAATGCTATCCGGAATACCTGTGATAGTTATGTCAACTGAAGATGATAAGAAAGTAATTAATAAAATTTACAGAAGCGGGGCAAATTGTTTTATAGTAAAGCCTGGTAATGCCGATGATTATGTTAAAGTTGTTGAAAGTGTCGGAAAATTCTGGCTAAATACAGTGAGGCTGCCTGTTCATGAATGACAAGAACAAATTAAAAGTGCTGTTTCTCGGTGAAAAACATAAAGATGTATTAAACTGTTTGAAAACATCAAAGAAAATAGATTTGTCCGTACGCACTGAAAAAGATAATCTTGATGCTTTTATCAAGAACAATAAAGAATTTATTCTGGTCTGTGCTGAAAGTATTAAACTTCCGGAACAGGGATTTAAATTTAATAAATTGGTGGAAAATTTTAATTTTCGGGGAAATGAACAGCGACAAATATATGACAAATATTTAAAAGAGTTTATCTCTGAGAATGAGATATTAAGAATGGAACTTGAAGAGAAAAAACTTCTGGATGAAGCTTTACGTGAAAGTAACGAACGTTTTAAGGACATAGTTTTTAGTTTTGACGGTTGGATTTATGAGATTGATAAATCTGAAAATATTATTTACAGTTCCGATAAGATAAAACATTATCTTGGATACCAGCCTATTGAGGTTTTTGGAAAAAATTTTATGTCGTTTTTACAGGAAGATTCTGCGTCAGACCTGGGCAGGTATATAAGAAATCGTGAAGTTATAAATGACTATGAGTTGTGGACAACCGGGAAAAACGGTAATGCAGTTTGCCTGTCAATTACAGGGCTGCCAATTATTGACAAGGACGGCAATTATCGTGGATACAGAGGTGTAATTAAAGACATTACATTACGAAAGATCGCAGAAGAAGAACTGGGTAGATTAAATGAAGAGTTGTACAGATCAAATAAAGATCTGGAACAGTTTGCATATTTTGCTTCTCACGATTTAAGAGAACCGTTAAGAATGGTTTCTGAATTTATATCTCTTCTTGAAAAAAAGTACAGTCGTTTTCTTGACGATGACGGTATGAGTTTTATTGATTATGCTTTGCAGGGGACAAAGAGGATGCAAAAAATGATTGAAGGACTCCTGGCTTTCGCAAGAATAAACACAAGAGGTGAAAAGTTCAGAATAGTTAATTTGACAAGTATTTTAAAATCAGTATTAACTGATTTAAAATTTCTTATTGAAGAGACGAATACAACAGTAAATTATGAAAAGCTTCCTGTTATTTATGGTGATGAAAGTCAGATTGCAAGTTTGTTTCAGAATCTTATTACAAATAGCATTAAATACAGAAAAGGGAATAGTTGTAACATAAATATTAAAGTTATCAAAAGAGAAGGTGAATGGGTTTTTACATTTACTGATAACGGTGTTGGTTTTGATATGAAAGATTCAGATCGGATATTCGGGCTGTTTGAAAGTTTAAACAACAATAATGCTGGTAGTAACGGAATCGGACTGGCTTTGTGTAAGCGTATTGTGGAAAGGCATAACGGGAAAATATGGGCAAAATCCGAAAAAGATAAATACACAAGTATATATTTCACAATTCCTGTTGCAGATAAAAAAGAAATCCGAAACAAGCAAATAAAAGAGAAAGAAATGATCTGATATGCCGGAATTTAAAAGAAAAATTCTTGTAGTGGAAGATGAAGTTCAGTTTGCCAGAATGATTGCTATCAGGCTCCAATCGGAAGGTTTTGACGTAAATGTTTCTACAGATGCATATGGAGGAACTCAGGAAGCAATAAGAAATACGCCTGATTTAATAATACTGGATTTAATGATGCCTGCGGGCGGAGGGTTTTCTATGCTTGAAAGAATCAATAAGATTCCAAAAACTTCTACGATTCCTGTAATAATTCTGACCGGAAGAAATATTGATCAAAATATTAAGAAAACCGCTGCAAAATATGGGATTAGAAAAATTTTAAAAAAGCCGTATGATAAAGATGAGTTATTAGGAGCCATAAACTCTCTAATTTCCTCACAATGAGAAAGATCTATGAAAAAGAAACAAAAAAAGAAAAACATCATGTACGGAACTTTGTGGTATTCCCTTTATTTCAGTGTGGTTTACTGGATTCTGGCATCTTTAAGGGATTCGTTCTTGGAAGATGGTAATTTTTTCAATTACATTATTCCGCATGACACAATTACCGTGTGGACCAGGATGCTTGCAGTATTTGTTATTGTTCTTGCGTGCAGTATTACTACAGGAGTGTACAACAGTAAGATCTCAAGGATAATTTCCGGAGAATCTTTCAGAAAAAAGGATGGCTTTAAGAACGTATTAAAAGATACAATCCCCGGAATAATTCATAAGGATCTTAAAACAAAAATTATAGATATTACTAAAAAATTTGATTTGTTCATAAACGAGAAATCGCAGTCATTCTCAAATGGAGATCTCAAACATCTGTCTGAAATAAAATCTTCTGTTGATTCTCTTCTTTATTCAATAGAAAGCTTATGGAGCTTTTCACAGGTAACTGCCGGAACTTTGAAACTCAATAAGAAAGTTTTTAATTATTATCAACTTATAAGAAATGTTGTTTATTCTGTTCAGGCTAAAGCAAAAAACAAAAATGTTTTGATAGAGTTTAATAATTCACAGGAGAATTTATTAGTCTATGCAGATAAGGAAAAATTACTTAACAGTGTGAAAATTTTATTAAATTCACTTATTGAAATAACTCCTTCAGGGCAGAAAATAACAATTGACTATCTTGATATTGGATCGGATATACTTTTGACTTTTAATGGTAAATTTACAAATTTCTTCAGGAATGATCTGCATAAATATTTTGTTGAGGGAAAAACACCTTTACGTGAATTAAATGATGATAATTCATTGGATTTCGTTATAGCGAGAGCTGCTGTACTGTCACATAAGGGAAGAATCTGGGTTGAAAAAAATAGAAACCGTTCCATAGCTTTAAATATTTCTATAGAAAAAGAACATATTCCCGAAATACTTGTAATTGACGATGATATTAACACTGTAGTTTTGATTAAGAAGGTTCTTGAAGGTGAAAAGTTGAATGTGGTGGGGAAAACAAACGGTGAAGACTCTTTTCTCTATCTTAAAAAGAACAACCCTGATCTTATAATTATTGATTTGATGATGCCCGGAATTGACGGCTATGAATTTATTGAAACTTTGGAGAAAGAATATACTGATAAAAATATACCTATAATGATTATAAGCGGGTTCCCTCTCGACAGGAATATTCTTATGGAAGTTTCAAACGGAAAAACGTTCCCTTATTTAAACAAACCTCTGGACATTTTTAATCTCAAAAAAAATGTAATGCAGATTCTGTCAAATTCAATAGAAATTAACTGGGATAAATTGTTTCTGAATTAATGCAGAGGTGAGAAGTTGTCAAGAGAATTCAATAATCACATAAAAATTTTACTTGTAGAAGACAACAGGGGAGATGCGAGAATTATTCATGAAATGCTTGTGGAACAAAAGAAGAAGAAAGATCAGCTTTTCTCTTATGAGCTTACCTGGGTGGGATCATTAAAAGAAGCCTCTGATATTTTATCTGAAAAGAATTCCGATGTTGTACTTCTTGATTTATCTCTTCCTGACAGTAAAGGACTTGATACGTTTTATAATATTTCAAAGATATCGAATGACATACCGGTTATTGTGATGAGCGGACTTGATGATGAAAAAACAGCTTTGTCTGCTGTCAGAAACGGTGCACAGGATTACCTTGTTAAGGGAACAGTGAACAGCAGCCTTCTTGTAAGGGCAATTTGGTATGCGATTGAACGAAAATATCTGGAACTTGAAAGAAACAAATTAATACACGATCTTGAGGAGGCACTTGCAAACGTAAAAACTTTAAGCGGATTGATTCCTATTTGCGCTAACTGTAAAAAAATACGTGATGACGAGGGTTACTGGAATCAGGTTGAAGTTTATATCCAAAATCATTCTGAAGCGGAATTCAGCCACAGTCTGTGTCCAGATTGTTTAAAAAAATTGTATCCTGATTTTATAGATAATGAGGATAAGAATCCGGAGGAATAGATGGAACTAAAAAAAGATATTAATATTCTTCTTGTTGAAGATGCCGGAGTAATGAGATCTCTTGAGAAAAAAGCTCTTGAAAGTATTGGGTTCTCAAATGTAATTGAGGCAAAAAACGGAAAAGAAGCTCTGGAATTACTTCAAAAAACTTCAGATATCGGTCTGATAATCAGTGACTGGAATATGCCTGAAATGAACGGGTTGGAACTGTTGAAATGGGTAAGAAGCAGTGAAAAATATAATGAGATTCCGTTTATTATGGCTACAGGCCGTGGAGAAAAAAGGGAGATTGAAAAAGCAGGGGATGCAGGAGTAAGCAGTTTTATTGCAAAACCTTTTAACGGCGAGGAACTTACAAAAAAGATGGAGGAAGCTTTTGGGCAATCCGAAGAGCATACTGTTAAGGAATGGCAGCCTGAAATCGGTAAATCAGGAAAGGTGAAAATACGTGTTGCTCACATTCAGATAACAGACCATCTTGTGCTTGGTGTTTTAAAGCATATGATAGAAACCGGCACAGTAAAGCCAAAATATTTTGAACTTGAAACTCAATGCATGTCCAGTTGGAATCCTGTTAGCCAGGAGCTGGAAAGCGGTAGTATTGAAGGTGCTTGTATTCTGGCTCCAATAGCTATGGATCTGTTTGCGTACGATGTCCCCATACAGCTTGTGCTTCTTGCTCATAAAAACGGAAGCATATTTGTACGAAACAATAAAGGAGGGGAGTACAAAAAGCCGTATCAGGAGTTTTTCAGAAATAAAAGTTTTTTTATTCCACATGTCTTATCAATACATCATATTCTGGCACATATGTTTTTTGATAACATAGGAGTAAATGCAGGGCTTGAAAAAGGCGAGAGTTCTGATGTGCGGTTTGAAGTAGTTCCACCTATAATGATGCCCAAGCTTCTTTCGGAAAATCCCGAAGTCTGCGGATACCTTGTCGCAGAGCCGCTTGGTACAAAAGCAATTTCAGCAGGAGACGCATCGCTGCAGTTTTTTTCAAAAGAGCTCTGGGAGGATCACCCCTGCTGCGTAGTAACCCTGAGAAAGGAATTTATTGAACAATATTCCGAGGCAGTTTACGAATTTACAAAATACCTTGTTGAAGCAGGTAAATTTATTTCAGAAAAACCTGGGCTTGCCGCAGAAATAGGAGTATCATTTCTTGATCCTGACGGCACTTTGGGTATTACTCCTCAATTAATAAAAAATGTTTTAACGGAGCCTTTAGGGATTACAACTGATGACCTCTATCCCGTAAAGGAAGATCTGGAAAGAATTCAGCACTATATGCACGATCAGATGGAGATCGGTAAAATTATTGATATTGATCAATTTGTAGATTTAAGATTTGCTGATGAGGCATGCAAGAAGAGCTCAGCCACTACAAGAAGTTCAATGGGATTCAGTGCAGGTGAAAAAGCAATGGATCTGCTTGAAGCAAATCTTGAAGAGAGGGAAGAATTTGCAGATGCATCCAAGAAAAAAGTGGAAGGAAAGTACCTGATTTTTAATCTTGAGGAACATGAATTCGGAATTAACATAAACAACATAAGAGAAATTATCAGATTTACCACTTTAAGAAAAATTCCCAAATCAGACCCTATTTTAATGGGAATTATCAACTTAAGAGGATCTGTAATACCTGTAATTGATTTAAGAGTCGCACTTGAACTTGAGCCAAAACAGCCTGACCGGTCAAGCAGAATAGTAGTGCTGGAGTTTGAATCTCTGGAAGGAAGTGTTCAAATGGGAGTTCTTGTTGACAAGGTGACTTCAGTTACTGATATATCAAAGAAGAATATCCAGGAAAAAACAGGATTCGGATTGAAGATTCGAACAGATTATATACTCTCATTTGCAAAGATGGAAGAAACCATTTTGATTCTTCTTGACATTGAAAAAATAATGAGTGAAAAGCAACACAAAGAGATTGAGTCGGTTTATTATCAGGAAAATGCTTAGAATAATTTTATGAATAAATCCCGGTAGAATTCAGATTTTTTTTACCGGGATTCCTTCCAACCTTAAGAAAATCAAAATTTTATTTGACAATTTCACAAAAGTAAATTAGATTATCACTTAATTTGAATTGTCTTTTTTGTATGATATTTAAGAACTTTTGAGAATGCTTAATAAATAGATTAATTAACACGGAGAAAAATTTATGGAACAAAAAAGGGAACTGATTGTAATTGGCGCCGGACCCGGAGGATATCCTGCAGCTTTTCTTGCTGCTGACAAAGGAGTAGAAACAACTTTAATTGACCCTGAACCCAACCCCGGCGGAGTCTGTCTTTACAGAGGATGTATTCCAACCAAAACCCTGCTTCATGCAACAAAGGTTCTGAGAGAAGCTAAGGAGCTTGATAAATGGGGTATTGAATTTTCAAATCCTGTTATCAGACCGGAAGTACTTAAACAGACAAAAGATAAAGTGGTTCAGCAGATTACCGGAGGTGTAGGAAGATTATGCAAACAGAGAAAAATTGAGTATATTCAGGGAAAGGCCTCATTCCTGAATGCTGAAACTTTACTTGTCAATACTGTCGAAGGTGAAAAGAAGGAAATATCTTTTAAAAATGCTGTTATAGCAACAGGATCTTCACCTGCATGGATTCCCGGAATTTCGACTGATTCACCGAATATAATCACATCAAAAGATGCTCTTAATATTGACACTATTCCTGAATCAATGCTGGTTGTAGGGGGAGGATATATAGGCCTTGAGCTTGGTTCGTTTTATGCAACTCTCGGTACGCAGGTTTCTGTTGTTGAACTTTTAAGTTCGATTCTTCCGGGAGCGGATTCAGATCTTGTTCGTGTTTTTTCTCAGTCAACAAGAAGGCTTTTCAAAGAGATTATGACAGGAACAAAGGTCGTATCAATAAAAGCTAACGGGGAAAGCGTATCAGTGTCTTTTGAAAACGAAAAAGGTAGTTTTGAAAAGGAGTATTCAAAAGTTTTAATAACAGTGGGAAGAAAACCGAATTCGGAAAACCTCGGTCTGGAAAATACAAAGATTAAAACCGATAACCGGGGTTTTATTGTTGTAAATAAGTACCTCCAGACAGAACATGAGAACATATTTGCCATTGGCGATGTTATAGGCGGTGCAATGCTTGCTCATAAAGCAACTCATGAAGGTAAAGCAGCTGTTAATAATATTCTCGGTGAGAAAACGGAATTCAGACCAAGTTCCATACCTGCTGTACTTTTTACTGATCCGGAAGTTGCATGGGTGGGTTTAACGGAAAAACAGGCCTCGGAAAAAGGAATAGATTATGCAGTATCACGTTTTCAATGGGGCGCATCAGGACGCGCAGTAACAATAGGAAGAATTGACGGAGTTACAAAGCTTATTATTGACAAGAAAAACGATAAGATAATAGGAATGGGACTGGTCGGTTATGGCGCTGGCGAGCTGATATCCGAAGGTGCTCTGGCAATACAAATGGGCGCAACTGCTCATGATATTGCAGATACCATACATCCGCATCCTACTTTGTCAGAAACTGTTATGGAAGCTGCAGAGCTCTACTTTGGATTGTGTACTCATATGTATTCTGTTAAAAAATAGAATTTATCATTATTTTTAAATTATAATATCAATTAATATCTCTGAAAAACCCGGGCCCTTTAAAGAGCGGTTCCGGGTTTTTAAATTTGGTTGTTTTATTTGTCAGATAATTACATGCTTGATAAAAAAATTACCATTTTTCAGATACGATCTGTGCAATAACAGGAATAAAAACAACATAGAGGAGATGCGGAATAAAAGCGGGGAAATAGTATTTGAGAAGGTTCCGTTCCAAAAAAAGTTTTTTTGCCCTGTGAAGAAAAATCAGCTCAAATATTGATTTTATTCCTGAAATTAAAAGCATCAAAGGCAGGAACTTTAAATTGAAAAGGGTAAACACAAAAAGAAACAGAAGGTTGACATGAAACATATAAATTGTGCTCATAATTACTTTTGCATTAAAAGGATAAGCAAAATGTTTGGAGCTGAATCTGATCCTCTGCCGTAAAAAGGATTTGAAATCCAAAGGCGGATCTGTTTTTACGTGACTCTGACCGGATGTATTGAAAACAATTTTTTTGTTACAAAGCTTGTTAAATCTGTGAACAAGCAGGTCATCGTCTCCGGAAAGTATTTTAATTGTCTCTCCATATCCACCTATTTTTAAAAAATCATCTTTTCTGAAAGAAAGGTTTGCACCAAATGATGTCAGAGGCAGACCTGCGCCGCATGATCCTGCGCTTACAGCTCCCATTGAGAAATATTCCAGAGCCAGAATTTTATGAAAGAAAGTGTCAAAGGGAGCGTCTGTTCTGTAAGGTGCATAACCCAGTACCATACACACATCATTATCATAACATCTGACCATTGATTGGATCCAGTTTTCCGGAAGAATTGTATCACTGTCAGTTGTTAAAATAATTTCTCCCTTTGCTTTGTTTATACCTTGCAAAAGTGCATTTTTTTTTGGAGATACTCCTTTTCCAACTTTTTGAACAGAAATTAAAGAACTGTTTTTAAAGTTTTTTAATGACTGCTGAATCAGTTTTTTTGTATTATCCTCAGATCTGTCATCAATAAAAATAACTTCCCATAGATCATCAGGATATGTTTGATTTTTTAAAGTATTTATTACAGAACCAATTGTATTTTCAGAATTGTGAGCAGGGATTATTACTGAAACAAAAAGATTCTTTTTATTTGTTTTTATTATCTCTTTCGATAATCCCAGGTAAGCAAGGATGATTAAATATACGTAACATATTGTAAAAACAAAAGTTATAAATAAAAATACAGTCATATTCAACATTCCTTTGGATTTCTTATAATAAAATACATTAAAAAAAATTACTAAGCAAGAAAACAAAGCTTGACATTCATAAAAATATACTATATATTTTAATCAGACGATAAAAGTATATTTAAACTAAAAACGTAATTTCAATATAAAAAGTATGGTAATATGAATGAATAAATATAATTCAAAAAAAACGGTAATTCTTTCCACAGGAAAAGATCTGTTCTGGAAATACGGTATTAAAAGAGTGAGTGTTGAAGAGATATGCAAAGAAAGCAATGTCAGTAAAATGACATTTTATAAGTATTTTAAAAACAAAGTTGATCTTGTAAAAACTATTATGATTGATCTTATGGAACAGGGGCTGGATGAGTATCGTGAAATCATGCAAAGTAGAATTACCTTTAAAGAAAAATTAGAAGGAATTATTCAACTTAAAATAAAAAACTCCGAAAATATAAGTTTTGAAATTTTAAATGATCTTTACAGCGACAATTTCCCTGAATTAAAATCATTTATTGAAAAGAAAAGCGCTGAGAATCTGAAAATATTTATGAATGATCTGAAAACCGCTCAGAAACGCGGTGAAATAAGAGAGGATCTTAATTTGAAGTTTGTTACCTATATTTTAAACGAATCTGTAAACATTATCAAAAATGATAAATTCAGATCATTTTTCAGTAACGCACAAGATATGATAAAATCAACAGTTGAACTTTTAGTGTATGGAATTATTAAAAGGGATTGAATCTTGAGAAAAAACAAACCGTTTTGTTTTGTAATCACATATTCCTTTTTATTTATAAGTCAAATACTATTGTCCCAGACATTGGATTTTCAAGGGCAATTTTCCACTTCTTTACTGTACAGCAGAAATAATTATTCTTATTTTCATTCAAATGTAAGATATGTTCCACAGTCTGTTTTATCTCTGGAAAGAGGAACTTCTGTTATTGATGTACTTTTGTCGTTTAATTTAAATTCTTCCTATGGTAAAAATTTTCAATCCGAAAATTTTCAATCCGACATTAACATGGAGTTGTACAGGTTTACTGCCAGATTGTCATCTGACAGGTATGAAGCAAGAATTGGTCTTCAAAGAATCAATTTCGGCCCGGGACAGCTTTTAAGACCGTTAATGTGGTTCGAACGTCTGGATCCGAGAGACCCGCTTCAAATGACCAAAGGTGTTTACAGTGCTTTAATAAAATATTATTTCCGGAACGATATTAATATCTGGATATGGTCACTTTTCGGAAATAAAACTATAAAAGGCTGGGAAATTTTTAAATCAAATGAAAGAAAACCAGAAGCAGGGGGGCGTGTTGAATTTCCCCTTTCAAGAGGGGAGTTTGGTATTTCTGTTCACCACAGACAAGTGAAAGTTGATGAATCAATGAACAGAGGAATCCCGGGAGGCAAAAATGAATTTGCTGAAAATAAACTGGGTTTGGATCTGAGACTTGATTTTAAATTTGGGTTGTGGTCAGAGTTGTGTTTTATTAATAAATATCTTCCGAATACAATGTTTCAGTTTCAAAAAATGTATATGACTGGTATTGATTATACATTTTCAATAGGTAACGGTCTGTATACTGCAGGTGAATATTTTTACCAGTCATTGGGAGCAAAAATTAATGAAAACCTGTATCCTGTAAAATTACTTGCCTGCACAATTAATTATCCGATTGATATGATTAATTCCCTGTCAGTAATATTGTTCAGGAACAGTGAAACAAGAGACTGGTACAGATTTTTTCAGTGGAAAATAACTTATGATAAATTCAGATTTTTTATTATGGGATTTGTTAATTCGGGATATCTGCCTGTCGGGAATTCTGCGTATCAGGCCTTTTCCGGCAAAGGCATTGAGATAATGTTTTTATACAATCATTGATTAAAGAGGGAAACATGAATGATAAGATAATTGAAACCGAAAAACTTTTAAAAGAGTATCCAATGGGGCACGCTGTTTTAAAGGCGCTGAATAATGTTTCGCTTTCTTTTGACTATGGTGAATTTGCAGGTGTTGTAGGGCCAAGCGGATCTGGTAAAACAACATTTTTGAACATTGCAGGCACTCTTGACAGCCCGACATCAGGACTGTGCAGGGTTCTTGGTCAGAATATTGAGAGCTTAAGCAGTAGAAATGCAGCTGAATTAAGAACTAAAAGTATAGGATTTATTTTTCAGACCTTCAATCTTCTTCCTGCTTACACTGTATTTGAAAATATTGAATTTCCGCTTTTACTGTTAAAGATCGGGAAGGACGAGAGAAAGAAAATGGTAGCTGATGCTCTGGAATGGGTTGGTTTGAGTGACAGAAGTGATTCGTTTCCCAAAGATCTATCAGGAGGCGAATGCCAGAGAGTGGCAATAGCGAGAGCAGTAGTCAAGAAACCAAAATTAATACTGGCTGATGAGCCCACAGCAAATCTTGATGCAGAAAACTCGCATAATATTATGCGTACAATGAGAAATCTGAACAAAGAGCTTGGTATTACATTTATTTTTGCAACTCATGATGAAAAGGTAATGAGGTATCTGAAAAGAAAAATAACTCTTGTTGACGGTAAGGTTGATAAAGACCAGATTACGGAAGAATCAGATAAGGGAGAAAAACTATGATTATTCCGGTCTTTGCCATAAAAAACACATTCAGAGCAGGGATTAAGTCATGGCTTAATGCCTTTGTGCTGTCTTTAAGTATTGTATCAATAATATGGCTCCAGGGGCTTTACAAAGGTATGTACGATCAGGGAACAAGAGCCATGATAGATGCGGAACTTGGAGGCGGTCAGTATTGGGTAGAGGGTTATGACCCATATGATCCTTTTTCTATTGAAGATAGTCATGGTAAAATTACCCATGTTCTTTCTGAAATGATTAAAGAAAAATCAGCTGCTTGTATTCTTGTTGCAAGAGGTATGCTCTATAAACAGGGGAGAATGCATTCTATTTTAATAAAAGGAATTGATCCGGAACAGGAGATTCTGTCGATTCCATCCGGCATTCTCAAGGAAAAAAATAACGCAATCATTCCGGCTTTAATAGGAACAAGAATGGCAAAAAACAGCGGGCTTAAAAAAGGTGATATTTTTACAGTACAGTGGAAAGATTCCAAAGGTGTTTTTGATGCGATGAATTTTCAGGTTTCAGAGGTTATGAAAACCACTGTTCAGAATATTGATAATAATCAGATATGGATTTCACTTAACACAATGCAGAAAATATTCAATATGCATTCTGAGGCAACAATAGTTACAATTAAGAAAGATATCAAGCCTGTAAACGCAGGTTTAAATTGGGAGTTCAAAAACCTTGATTTTCTTCTGCAGGACATGAAAACATTAGTTCAGGCAAAAACAGCAGGAGCGTCAATATTGTACATAATACTTATTTTTCTTGCAATGATTGCAGTTTTTGACACCCAGACTCTTTCTATTTTTAAAAGAAAAAAAGAGATAAGCACATTAATTGCGATGGGAATGACCAAAAACAAAGTTATTGCTCTTTTTACATTAGAGGGTATGGCTTATGATATTCTTGCTGTGATAATTGCTGCAATTTACGGTGTGCCTCTGTTGATTTTCACTGCTGTAAAAGGATGGAAAATGCCTGCAGGAACAGACACCTATGGATTTGCTCTTGGAGATGTTTTATATCCAGTGTATTCGTTAAATCTGGTTTTTTGGACATTGCTGTTTGTGTTTATTTTGACGGCAATTGTAAGTTATGTTCCTGCAAGGAAAATTGCAAAGATTGAACCTGCAAAAATTTTAAGAGGAAGTACTTTTTAAGAGGAAATTATGATAAAATTCATTTTAAAAGGATTGTTAAGAGACCGTTCAAAATTTTTGTTTCCGGTCTTGACTGTTTTTTCCGGCGTAATGCTTACGGTTTTTCTTTACAGCTGGATGAACGGAGTAATGACCGAAATCATCCGTACAACCGCACACTTCCAGACAGGTCATGTTAAAATCACTACAAGGGCATACGCAAAAGAAGAAGCGCAGATCCCCAATGATCTTGCTCTTACAGATGTTGACTCTCTGTTAACATCAGTAAGGTTACAATTCCCTGATATTTACTGGGTTCCCCGTATTCGTTTTAGCGGATTGATAGATGTTCCTGATGAGAAGGGAGAAACAAAAAAACAGGCTCCGGTATTTGGAATTGCAGTGGATTTAACAGGCAAAAATGAAACCGAAAATAAAATTTTAGATATAGAAAATAAAATCGTTTCAGGCAGAATGGCAGTAAAGCCTTTTGATATTCTTGTAAGCACTTTGCTTGTTGAAAAGCTTGGAATTACTGTTGGTGATAATATCACATTAATAAGTACGACCATGAACGGAAGCCTTGTAATGTGGAACTTTATTGTTGCGGGCACTGTTAATTTTGGCATCTCAGGTCTTGATAAATCATTTATCATAGCTGATTTTTCGGGCATGCAGAAAGCTTTAGATATGGAAAACTGTGCCGGGGAAATACTTGGATTTTTTAAAAACGATCTTTATCAAAAAGAGAAAAGCAGTGAGATCGCCCTGGCATTTAACAGTAACTATAATGATAAAAATAATGAATTTTCTCCTGTGATGACAACTCTTTACAACCAGAACGATCTTTCCAGTATAATTGACATGGCTTCGAAATTTACAGGCATTATTGCATTTATTTTTATTGGTGCAATGTCTGTTGTGCTCTGGAATTCCGGACTTTTGAGCGGTCTCAGAAGGTACGGAGAATTTGGCGTAAGACTCGCTATGGGAGAGACAAAAAAACATATTTACGGATCTTTAATCCTTGAATCCCTGATTACAGGTATAATAGGTTCTGTTATCGGGACCATTGCAGGACTTGCAATAGGTTATTATCTTGAATATAAGGGAATCAATATGGCATCAATGTTTAAAAATGCAACTCTTACAGTTGATAATGTTATAAGAGCAGATGTGACAATTTACAGCTATTTTATAGGATTTATACCGGGTATATGTGCAACAATTCTCGGATCAGCAATATCCGGAATAAATATTTTTAAAAGAAATACATCCCAATTGTTTAAAGAATTAGAGGCATGATATGAAAATGTACAGTTTTACAGTAGCAGTTGCTGCACTGTTTTTATTAAATCAACAGCAGGACGCACAAAACATAATAAAAAAAGTTGAAAAAAACAGACATTCCGATAATAAATATGTTGTGTCAACCATGATAATTCACGGAAGGAGAGCTGTTAGAAAAATTAAGGCAAAATCATGGATTAAAGGTGAGGAAAAATCGTTTACAGAATATATTTCGCCTGCCCGTGAAAGAGGCACAAAAATGTTAAAAATTAAAGATAACTTGTGGATGTATTCGCCTTCAAGTGATCGAATTATAAGAATCTCGGGAAATATGCTGAGGCAGTCTCTTATGGGCTCGGATTTAACTTACGAAGATATGATGGAAGATCCTGTAATATCAAGCCACTATTCTTCTGTAATTCTCGGAGATACGATTATTACGAATCGAAAATGCTGGAAGATTAAGCTGAAAGCCAGGACAGAAGATGTATCCTATAAAAAACGGATAATTCTTGTTGATAAAGAAAGATTTGTGATCCTTCAGGATGAAAGATATGCTAAGAGCGGTACACTACTCAGAAAAGTATCTGTTAAAAAAATGGAATTTATACAGGGAAAATGGATTGCAACACATATAATTTTTAAGGATATGCTGAAACGCGGAAAGGGTACGGAATTTATTATTAACGAAATAAAATATAATGTAAAAATTCCTTCTTACAGGTTTTCCAAATCTTCGTTAAAAAGATAACAAAATGCAGAGACACAATTAAGTGCCTCTGCATTCCGGTTTTTATTTATTTTTTCTCGCAAGATGTTTTAGTGCAAATTTAAGACTTTTTTTAATCCTTTTATCCTGCTCTTTTTCTTCTGCTTTTTTAAGAGCCTCAATAACTTCCGATTTATTGATATTCCTCAATTTGTAGATAGTCCTGAGTTTAATCCATTTTGAAGAATCGTTTAAATTTGATATCAGGTAATTGACTACTTCCGGGTGCGTATCACTGTATTTTGAAACCGCATCAAGAACAGCAAACCTGGTTCTGAAAGAATAGTCAGCAGAACCGTATTTAAGAATTTCATTAATTAACTCAGGACAGTTAATAGTCGCATAAGCCCTTATGGCTCCAATACGTAATCTGTCATTATAAGATTCCATTGAAAGAGATTTTTTTATGACATTAACTGCATTTGAAGAATCAATTTTAACCAACGCACGAATAGCAGAGCTTTTAACGTACAAACTGGAATCATTGGAAAAAATTTTATTTAAAAACGGGATAAGATTCGAATCCTTATAAGATGATAAAGCAGATACAGCAGCAGACCTGACTCTTGAATCAGGATCTTTGGTTGCAGATAAAAGTTGTTTCTTTGCCCATTCAGGATGTTTCTCCCCGAGGAAACGGGCTGCAGTACTGCGAACAGTACGGAATTTATCATTAAGCATACAATTTGCAATTGCCTTTTGTACATCATTGTCGTCCTTGTAATACCGGGTGAGATTGTCCAAAGCATTAATACGGTCAATTCCTTTTTCAGCATGAACCAGTTGGAAAAGATATTCTTTTTTATTCTTTTTGTATTGAACGCTTTTCAGAATATTATTCCCCGGATCAAAAAGAACAAGATCGGGTTTTTTGGTGCATTTAAAAAACAGAGTAGTATCCTTTGTGCATATTTCAATATTCTTTGTAATTTTATCAGAACCTGAAAAAATCTCAATTTTCACAGGCATTCGGAAAACCGTAGTTAATGGTTCATCTGTCTGTTTTTGCTCAACATGAAGAGAAACAGCATTCAATGAATCAGACCAGGATTTTTCGATTAAATATTTGGGATAACCAGCCGAATAAACCCACTCATCAAAAAACCAGTACAGATTTTTCCCTGTTGCCTCTTCAAATGCTTTTTGAAGATCATAAGAAACAACAACTTTTTCAGTATTTTCAACACCATAGTGATGTATCCCTTTCCAGAAAAGTTCTTCACCCAATACATAGCGCAGCATGTGTAAAACCCATGCACCTTTCTGGTAAGAGTGACGGTCAAGCATCTGTCCGTAGTTCTGATATTTATGTCCTGCAAGCGAGCGTCTGTAGCGTGTTGAATCTTCCATAATATATATACGTGCATTTCTTGACATTTCATAATCAAAAACATCCCGGCCAAGAGTATGTTCTGTCCACAAGGCTTCAAAATAGGTGGCAAAACCTTCATTAAGCCAGACACTGGGCCAGTCTCTGCATGTTACGAGATCGCCCCACCATTGATGTGCAAGTTCATGAGAAATAAGGCTCTCGGAGGTTCCGTCAATCAAACCCTGTTCGTCTCTGAGAGTGCTTGACATAAGAGTTGTTGCGGAAATATTCTCCATACCGCCATACATAAAATTATCCACTACAGTCTGGGCATATTTTGAATAAGGGTATTCAATACCGGTTTTTTCAGAAAAGAATCTGATCATGTCCGGTGTTTTACTAAAGGTAGCTTTTACATATTTTTCCTGATCCGGATGAACGTAGTACTGAACAGGAATATTTTTATAAAAATCTTCATGCTTTTTGTAATTTCCGACAACAAAAGATGTCAGATATGTTACATGGGGTATGTCCATTTTCCAGTGAAAAGTTCTTGTTGAATCCTTTTTATTAACATCAACACTTAAAAGCCTGCCATTTGATATTGCGATATTTGGCATTTTAGTTGTTATAAAAAGTTCACTGGTTGCCCTGTCATTGGGAAAGTCCCAGCAGGGGAACCAGTAATGGTTTTCGTCCTCTTCGCCCTGAGTATATATTTCAAAGTGATTTTTCATACTGTTTTTATCAGTAAGATTAAAATACAGCCCTTTTTTTGGATCAGTAACAGTATAGTTGATTGATATTTTTACAGTATCAGATGCAGAATACTTTTTATCAAGGTATATAATAAGTTTATCAGATGTTTTTCGGAAATTCAGATTTTTACTGTTTAAAAGTTTTACAGATTTTATTTCCATCTTATCAGCGTCAAGATAAACAGAGTCCAAACCTGATTGGAAAGGTGTGAGCGTAATAATATCCTTTCCGTAAAGAGTTTTTTCTTCAGGATTAAAAGAAAGGTGAAGTGTATAATTCAAAACAGAAAAACTTTTATCAGGAGCGTGATGTTCTGTTCCGCTTATTAGCTGGATATCACCGGATAAGAGAGAAGAAGAAAAGATAGTCAATACTGCTATAGTATTGAAAAGAATTTTTCGTATGTTCATTTTTAAATGCCTCCAATATTTGTTTACATTTTAGATAGAAAGTTCTAAAATTAAGAGTTTAATTATATTATACGAAAAAACAAAAATTAAGTTACATATGTTTTTAAATCAAGGCAGATTTATACAATTGTATAATTTATGGATCAAATATTAACATATTAGTTAAATTTTCACATTCTTTATTTATTAAAAAAATATTAGGCGGCTTTTAAATATTTTGTAGATACTGTATAAAAAATAATACTCATGTATCATTTAATTTACAGTTGCGGGAATAGATTGATTGATAATAATTAATACTAATTATTGTTAAATATTTGATATTAAAGAATTAAAATGATTTTGTAATATTCAGGTATGAGATTTGCATAGTTTTAATGAACAATTAATAAAATATTGGAGGTAAAATGGCTGATTGTGAGTTTTAAATGGATGTTTGTTTTTTAATGATAAAATGACCATAGGTGAGGGGTTTAAGGGTTTGTACAAACGGAATTACTGTTTGGGGGACTGCACTAATTGTGCAAGATTTATGGTTGAGAAAAAACTTGGCAGAGAAAAAATAACCGATAACTTGTATCCAAATATGTACCAGAGAGCAGAAGAAATACTTGCTGAAAATAATTTTAAATCACTATAAATATAATATAACAATAAAGATAACTAATCATTTGTGACGTTAACAAAAAACCGGAATAAAATATTTTTATTCCGGAAATGAAATTTTAAAAACAGCTCCGTCATTGTTAGAATATTCAAGCTTCCCGTCAATCTGGTTTGTAAGAATATTTATTAACCGGAGACCAAGAGATTTCTGTTTTAGGATATCAAATCCCTCCGGAAGACCGATTCCGTTGTCTTTGATTATGAGAATATTTTCATTGTTTTCAGATCTTTTTAAAATAATATTTATTAAACCTGAATCAAGGTTTACAAATGAGTGTTTAATTTCATTTGTTATTAATTCATTAATTATCAAACCACAGGGAACAGCTTTGTCAATATCTAGAAAGATATTTTCCAGATCAAGATTCATTTGTATCTTAATATCATAAGAGTATGTTCTTAATAATTCTCCCGCAATGTTTTCAATATACGATTTCATGTCAATTCCGGACAAGTCTTCCGAATTGTACAGTTTTTCGTGAATAAGAGCCATTGAATAAACCCTGTCTCTGCTTTTACGAAAAGCGTCTATAGCATCTTTTTTAGTCTTAATCTTTTCCGATTGCATATTCAGAAGACTTATTATTATGGAAAGATTGTTTTTTACTCTGTGATGTATTTCTTTTAAAAGAGTTTCTTTTATTTTAAGATCTTTCTGGATCTGTTTTTCAGCATTGACTCTTTTTGTAATATCGTGAGCAACACCGTGAACACCGGTTACCTTACCTTGTTTAATAATAGGAGACTCAAAAACCTCGAGAAGTATAGGATTACCATTAGCATGTCTTACTTCAACAATAATAGGGCCTTTTGTTTTTATTCCTTTTAAATGCTTTCCTGTGCGTTGTTTGGCAAGTTTATTAATTTCAGAGTCAGTAACAAACCAATGACTTTGTCCTATCCAGTCCTTAACTTTGTATCCTGTAATCAATTCAACGGAGGGAGAAATATATGTGACTTTTGCATCACTGTCCTGAGTATAAAAAAACAGTTCCCTCGTCCCTTCGACAAGAAGGCGCATTTTTTCTTCATTAAGATGAAGCTCTTCTTCAACTTTAATCCTGTAAGAGATGTCATGAATAATAGAGTATAGATATTTTTTTCCTGAAAACACGATAGGTCCGCTGTAAACCTCTACATCTTTTATTTCTCCGGATGAAATTCTGTGTTTGAAAATAAAGTGTTTCCTTTTCTCTGTTTTTGCGCGCTGCATTTCTTTATTAACTTCAGATGAAGAGAGGGTGTTAATTTGCTGAATTTTCATACTTGTAAGCTCTACATGAGTCCAGCCGTAAAATTTACAGGCAGCCTCATTAGCATCAACAATGTTACCGGTTTTGGGGTCAATAATTAACATTATTGAGTAATTTTTTTTAAAAAGAGACTTATATCTGTTTTTACTGTCCAAAAGTTCTTTTTCGGTATTAACGATCTCGGTTATATCTCTGACAATACAAATCAAACCACCGCTATCAAGAAGCGTAAGAGATAGATCCTGATCAAATGTTTCACCGTTTTTTTTAAGTCCTGTTGCTCTTCCGCGCCAGCAGCCTTTTTCCACCAAAATCGGAATAATCTCTTTTTTAAAACGATTAAGTTCTGGCTTTGTATAAAGAATGTGCCAGGTTTTACCAATTAAATCAGATGGAGAACTATAGCCATAGATTTCAGCATGGGCCTTATTTAAAAAAATGTACCGATTATCTTTATCAAGAATCGCCATACCGTCAATTGAAGATTTGATAGCCTGGATAAGAATAGAAATATTTTTATCATAAGGTGAAAATAAACTTAATTTAGATGCCATCAAAACCTCCTGAAAATCAATTATTTACATTAACTGTAAAAAATAAGAAAAAACAATTTTAATAAAAAGAAAAAATCAAGGAATAAAAAAATACTTGCATTCAAAAAAAAATGTTTTTATATTCGGGTGTTACCGGTAACAGATAACGGTAACATTCTGGATTATATTTTCTTGATCTGCTATCAATAAATATTTTTTAATTTCAGGAGGGAGTGCTATGTCACGGCCTTTTAGAAAAACAATAACTGTTTTTTTATTCCTATCAATCTTTTATTTTACCAATCTCTATTCTGGTATTACGGGTAAAATTTCAGGTAAAGTTGTTGATAAGGTGACAAATGAGCCCTTAGTTGGGGCTAATGTAATTATTCAGGGAACTAATCTTGGAGCAGCAACTGATAATAATGGTGATTTTACAATACTAAGAGTTCCTCCCGGAATATATACTGTTACTGCAATGTACATGGGGTATTCTAAAGTTAATATAAATAAAGTACGTGTAAGAATAGATCAGACAACAAGATTAAATTTTCAAATGCCGCAGACAGCTGTCGCAGGCAAAAATGTTACAATTGTAGCTAAAAAAGAAGTTGTTAAAAAAGATGTAACTTCAAGTGTTGCAGTTGTTTCTGCAGATGAAGTTAAAAGACTGCCCATGAATGACGTTGAAAGTCTTGTAGGTCTGCAGGCTGGAGTGGAAGAAGATCTCAGTATTCGTGGTGGTGATGCAGATCAGGCACTTTTCCAGATAGACGGTCTTACTATGAGAGATTCAAGAAACAACAGGCCTATAACAGGAATTGCATTGAGTGCTGTAAAAGAAATCTCTGTTGAAAGAGGTGGATTCAATGCGGAATACGGTCAGGTCAGATCAGGGATAATAAATGTTGTGACAAAAGAAGGTGGTGAAAAATATCAGGGAACTATCACTTTAAAAGCAGATACTCCTGCACCAAAACATTTTGGTATATCTCCTTTTGATAAAAATTCAATGTGGCTTCGTCCGTATCTTGATGATGATGTTTGCTGGACAGGTACTCAGAACGGTAAGTGGGATAAATACCAGCAAAGACAGTATCCAAAATTTGACGGTTGGAATGAAATATCAAGACAGCTTTTTGAAGATAAAAATCCTGATAACGATCTTACACCTGCTGCTGCTCAAAGATTGTTTAAATGGCAGCACAGAAAAAGAGAAATTAACAACCAACCGGACTATAATATTGATGCGGGATTTGGCGGCCCTGTGCCTTTTATTGGTAAAAAACTTGGGAATTTAAGATTTTATTCATCATTCAGAAACCATAGAGAAATGTATTTGTACCCGCTGACAAGACCGGATTACTATGATTATGACTGGACATTACAGTTAACTTCCAATTTGTCAAAGAATATAAAACTGCAATTTTTTGCATTAAAAGGCTTGAGTTACAACATAGCAACAAATGGGTATTACGGTGAAGGTATAACCTCTTACCTGAGATCTCCTTACGATTTAAGCAATCCTGAGACAGGAATGCTGTTCGGTACAGGGTATTTAAGCCTTGCAACCTTAAATCACGGTTCGTATTCATTAAAGATGACTCATGTTCTGAGTCCAAAAACTTATTATGAGGCAAGTATTGAATATATTTCACAAAAATACGATACACGACCTACTGCTGAGAGGGATACAACAAAAAAATATGAAATTGTCGATGGATATTTTGTAAACGAAGCCCCTTTTAATTATTGGTGGAAGTCTGATGTTTCAATTGGGGACGGTATGTTTTTCGGAGGACATACAAGTACGTCACGCGATAATACCAAAATATCTTCGACTAAATTTAAAATTAGTCTTACAAGCCAGGTTAATTTTCATAACATGATTAAAACCGGTTTCGAGTTTATTTATAATGATCTGGATTTTGATTTCGGTATTGTTAATCTTGAATTCCCGGAATCAAATACCTGGGTCAAACTGAGGCAGAAACCTTTACAGGGAGCATTTTATATTCAGGATAAACTTGAAACAAAGGGATTTATTCTGAATGCAGGTATTCGTCTTGATTATTATAACCCAAATACATCATGGCCGGATGTTAATCCGTTTGATAAAACATTTTTCTCGGCAAATTATAACCCAGATGCAGAGTATCCTCAGAAAAAAGTTAAAAGCGAGTTGCAGTTAAGTCCGAGGCTCGGTATCTCACATCCTATTACGGAAAATTCAAAACTGTTTTTTAATTATGGCCATTTTAGGCAGCTTCCTGCATTTGAGGATATTTTCCGTATGTCAAGAGGCGCTGCAAAACAGATGGATATATTTGGTAATCCTAACCTGAAAACCGCAAAAACAATTTCTTATGAGCTCGGATTTGATCAGGCAATCTTAAATACATACCTTCTGCAGCTAGCTGCCTTCTATCACGATATTTTTGATCAGTATGCAACAACAGAATACATAAATGCAGATAAAAGTGTGATTTACAATGCTGCTAACAACGACAGCTACGAAGATGTAAGAGGGTTTGAACTATCATTTAGAAAATCAACCGGAAGATGGTGGACAGGTTTTGCAAATTACACTTACAGGGTCTCAACAAGCGGATATTTCGGAACAAGAAGAATTTACGAAGATCCTTCTGAACAGAGAAAGTACGATCTGACAACAAAGGAGTACTATCAATATAAACCGATTCCTCAACCTTATGCGAGGTTTAATCTGAACTTTTTTCTGCCTTCAAAGTTCGGCCCGGAAATTCTGGGATTTAAGCCTTTTGAAAAAATTACAGCAACACTTATCGGAGACTGGGCATCAGGATATTGGGGTACATGGAATCCCAGAGGATTGCCGGGGATAAGTAATAATGTTCATTACAAAGACTGGTTTGATATCTCTCTAAAGATTAATAAAAGATTCATTATCAACAAAACCGATCTTGTTGTTTTTGTTGAAATAAACAATCTTTTAAATACAAGAAGATTAAATCTTAACAGCTTTATGGATTCCCATGACGAGCAGTTCTATTTTCAGTCGCTTCATCTTCCGGAAAGCAATGTTTATGACAATATACCAGGTAATGACAGGCCCGGAGATTACAGAAAACCAGGAGTTTCTTATCAACCAATCGAAAGAGTCGGTTCAATCTCTGATAATTTAACAGGTGAACAAGACGTTATTTACTGGGAAAGAACTACAGGTAAATATATGGAATATGTGAACGGCCAGTGGACAGAAGTAGATAATTCCAAAATAGACAGGATTTTGAAAGATAAAGCTTACATTGATATGCCGAATATGACATCTTTTAATTTTCTTAACCCAAGAAGGTTTACAATAGGTGTTAGAATAGATTTATAGAAAATAAATTATAATTGTCACACCTTTTTACGAGGGATAAAATGGATAAAAAGAATTTTGCAAAAAAGATTTTTATAATTGTATTGTCAGCTGCTGCTTTTCGTCTCTTTTCCCCGGGTTATTTAATGGCTCAGGGTGGTGCAAAAGAAATTAAATGGCTTAGAGTGGGGCAGCTTCATCAGTACATACTTAATGTCGGAGCAGAATATGAAATGGGAAGAACTGACAGGCCTTCCGAGCAGCAGGATGGACTAAGGTGGCCCGCACAGTTTATGTTTCAGGATAATCTTATTGCAAAGGCTATGTGGATCGGAACAACCAACTATTTTGACAGGACATTAAATAAGGAAGTACCGTACAAGGTAATTGCCGTAGGAACAAGAACTTATGACGCAATTAACGAAGTTATGCCATATGAGTTTAAAATGATTGGGAAATACGATCATCCTAATGTTATTGTTGACGGAAATCCTGCAACTGATAATAAGCTCAATGATATTGTTGATGAGATTGATCCTTACATTATCCCGGACAGAATAATCATTAACAAACTTCATACTTATATTGGAATAGATGTTACAAGAAAAGTAATGGCATTTTCACAGCAGTATAATGATAATTACCATATTTATGATTATGTGTTTAAAAATACGGGGATTGTTGATTTAAAAGGTACTGTAGATCAAAAAACACTAACAGGTGTTGTTTTTTATTTTCAGTACAGATACGGAAGCGGAGCAGAAGCATACCAGAGAGGGTGGGCAGCAAATGACAATATAAACTGGGGAAGAAACTGTGTTAACCAGACAATTGGAATCGGTCCTAAAAAAGCAGGCTATGATTTCAGAGCACAGTATTCATGGTACGGACCCCATTCCGGTTCGCCTGTTGACGATTGGGGAGCACCTGACTGGATGAACGGTATTGCTCTCGGAGGGATTCAGTACATAGGAAACGTTATACTTCATGCAGATAAATCAACTGATGACCATAATGACGATCCTGACCAACCTTCAACAACATACTACATAGGTTCAGACACCGGGCCTCAGAAAAATAACCAGTTTGATACAGGCTTGATGACAAGAAAATACGAGGCAATGACAGCGGGTCATCCTCCTGTTACGCATGCGGACCAGGTTGACGGAGGATTTGCAGATACATGGGGAACCGATGCAGGTGGTTTTTCTCATGGACAGGGTTTCGGGACATATACTCTTAAACCGGGAGACAGTATCCATATTGTTCTTGCAGAAGGAGTTTCCGGTATCTGGAGAAAAAAGAATCTTGAAGTAATAAAAAACTGGTTTGATGAAAACGCCCCATATGTAAACCCTGACGGCTCAATAACAAATGATAGAGATGAGTATAAAAGATTGTGGGTTAAAACAGGTGAAGATTCTCTGATGCAGACGTTCAGAAGAGCGATTACTTGTTATAGAAGTGATTTTGAAATACCTCAGCCTCCTCCGCCTCCTGATATGTTTGAAGTAAAATCAGGTGGTAATAAAATAACATTAACATGGTCAAACAATGCCGAATTATGGCCAAATTTTGATGGTTACAGAATATACAGAGCAGTAGGAAGACCCGATACTCTATATGATAAAATTTTTGAGTGTAGTGCAGTGGATAATGTGAATTCTTATGATGATACCAGCGCTGTCAGAGGATTTGAATATTTTTATTACATCCAGACCAAGGATGACGGTTCAACAAACAATATTGAACCAGGCGTACCTCTTGTAAGCAGTAAGTTCTGGACAATGACAAATGTGGGGGCATTTTTAAGAAGACCTTCAGGAAGTAAATTATCGGAAATCAGAGTTGTACCAAATCCTTACAATATAAAAGCAAGAACTATTCAGTTTGGCCAGGAAGCTCCGGACAGACTGGCTTTTTACGGACTGCCTGATAATTGTGTTATAAAAATTTATACTGTACGCGGAAATTTAATAAAAACAATTTATCACAACGATGGAAGCGGTGACGAGCTGTGGGATTCCAGAACAGAATCGGGACAACTTATTGTAAGTGGAATGTATATAGCATATTTTGAAGTAATGGAAGATGTCATTGACGAGCAGGGCAGTATTAAATTCAAAAAAGGTGAGAAAACATTTCAGAAATTCATTGTAATCAGGTAGCCTGACTAAAGTGAAAATACAATTTATGAGGAGCAATGAAATGCGTAAATATTTTTCCATAACATTGGTAATGCTTTTCCTCGTATCCGGAGTAAGTTCTAATGGATTTGCACAGAACCGGAATCATGAAAAGCTTGCACAGTCAGGGATGCAGTTTCTCAGTATTATTACCGATGCGTACTCTGCAGGACTTGGAGGAGCGGTTTTTACAAATACACGATTAAAATCAATGTCTCTCTTTTTTAATCCTTCTTGTATGGCAGCAGTTGAAAATAAGTTTGATTTTTCCATAAGCAGAAGCAATTGGATTGCAGATATTAATTTTAATAGTTTCAGTTTTTCAATAAGACCGTTTAAAGGTAAATACGGAGTTTTCGGAATAAGCTTTATCTCTGTTGATTATGGTGAAGTGATCGGTACAATGGTGGATAAAACTACTCCTCAGGGATATATTGAAACAGGGATTTTTACACCTTCTGCATATTCTTTGGGATTTGGTTATGCTAAAAGATTGACAGACAGATTCTCAGTAGGCGGTCAAATTAAATTAGTTAATGAAAACCTGGGTGAAAGTAATATCCCACTTTCTGATGGTTCTATTACGGAATCAAAGAACCAGTTAACACCCATAGCATATGATTTCGGAACTCTTTTTTATACGGGATTTAAAAGTCTGGCATTTGGTATGTCAGTAAGAAATTTTTCACCTGAGGTTAAATATGAAGATGAAAGTTTTCAGCTGCCTTTGACTTTTATTATGAGCATTTCCATGGATTTAATTGACTTACTTAATTTGCATGTTGTTGATCAATCGCTGCTTTTATCTGTTGATGCAATGCACTTCAGATCTCAGAAAGAGCAGATTTGTATTGGTCTTGATTACAGTATTATGAAATTATTTTCTTTAAGAGGCGGATATGTAACCGGAGCAGACGAGAAAGGATTATCTTTTGGCATTGGTCTTACAGGATTCGGATTTACTCTGGATTATGCATATACTCCATTTAATCTTTTCGATAATGTGCAGAGAATGACAGTAAGATTTTCTTTTTAATATATTTTAAGTTGAGGAATTTATGATGAGAAAATTTAATCTGAAATATTTTACAGGAAGTGCAGTTGTACTTATCATTTTACTGTTAACAGCATGTGAGTATAAACTTCCGGAATCAATCTGGAACGAAGATGAAAATGGGGCTGAGACCCCGGTAATTTTACAGGTTGAACCTGCTACGGAAGCATTTGCAGGTGCAAGCAAAATAAAAATCACGGGGACAAATTTTTCAGATTCTCCTTCGGATAATGTGGTTTATTTTGATAATATTATGGGAAGCATCATTTTTTCTTCCTCTTCGGAAATTATTGTTAAACCGCCGTTTGATGAAGAATTGTTAAAAGATTCTTTAACAATTACAATTTCAGTAAAAAGGTCATATTTACCGGCAAGATATTTCCCCTATAAATTAAAAACAACCAACATATTATTTGGTAATTTTGACGGATTTGCAGAACAGATATTTTCTATAGCAGTTGATAAAGATGAAAATGTCTATACAATGATAAAGGGAAGAAAAGTATATAAACTCGATTCAGAAGGCAACAGAGATGAGTCATGGGGGACAACAACTTTTCCAAAAGCTTCTTGTATGAAATTCGGACCAGGAGGGTTCTTGTATCTTCAGAAAAGTAATAATCAGTCAATATACAGGATTCCCGAACAAGGTGGAGAGACAGAAAAATGGGTTACTCTTTCTGCAAAGGTGAGATTTTTTGATTTTGATCAGAATGATAATTTATATACAGGAGGAACTTTAAGCGGGTTGTTTGTAGTTTTTCCGGACGGCTCATTTAAAAAACTTGATTTGTACGAGGAATATGATATTAAAGCTGTAAGAATTTATTCCGATTATGTTTACATCCTTGCAGATTATAAAGGCGCAGATTCAAACATACCTAAGACAGGTATTTGGAAAAATCAAATTCTTGATAATGAAGGTAACCTTTCTCAGATGCAACTGGTTAAAGACTGGTCTTTAACAGGTGATTTTTCCAGCTCTAATCCATTTGATCTAACTTTTTCTGAAAATGGAGATATGTATATCGGGACTGATTACATTGATCCTGTACTCATTGTGCGTCAGAAAGGGACAATGGAACCGCTTTATCCAGGTATACTAACACCAGCTGCCGGGTCTCTGGTTTGGGGAAACGGAGAATATTTGTATATAAACAGAACGGGATTAGCTGAAGTCAGAAATCTTGTAAGAGTCGATCTTGCACAAAAAGGAGCAATTTATTATGGAAGAAATTAAAATACAACCGAAAGGAGGGATGCTGAAAAAAAATCAATTTTTAACGGAACTTTGTTAACCAAACAGAGGAAGGGAGTAAGTTATGATAAGCAAGAAATTAATTTTACTGGTATTTGTAATCTTTGCAGGATTCAACATGGGGGTATTTGCCCAGCAGCAGATCTTCGATTTTGAAGAGGGTGCAGATACCAAATGGAACACTGACTGCGAAACTGATGCTAATGTTTTTCTGCTGGAAGATTATTACGACGATTCATTTACAGGAGACGGGTGTCTTAAAGTAACAGGTAAATTCCGTGTTTATCCTAATGACTGGGGAACATACACAGATGCATTTTATATTTTTGACAACAAGCTTGATCTCTCGCAGTATGATGAAGTCAGATTTTGGGTAAAAATCCTGGACGCCCCAAAAGTGAACAGAAGCCTGTTTTTTACATGTGCATTAATGGATTATCCTGATGAGGCCTCTGGAAGGGAATTATGGCAGTGGGAAGGTGATTATGATCTGCTGTATATTCCAAGTGATGACAAATGGCACGAAGTAATCATTCCCTTTGACAGGTTGTTAATACCAGAATGGGAAAGCACTTTAAACGGTGTTTTTGATGCAAACGCAGTTTATGGATTTGATTTTACTGTGCAGGGTGACAGTACAGCTCCTGACAGCGTTGAATTTCTTATTGATAACCTGGTTGCATCAAAAAGCACAAAAGATGCATCTTTATTCAATTTTGATGAGAATGAGTCTGCAGGAGTGTGGGAATCACTGGCTGGCGATGAAGAGAATAATGTTTTTGAACTTAAAAACAATACTACTGACATGTTTGAAGGTACAGGGTGTCTTGAAGTAAATAACATTATGAATACCTGGGGTACAGTAAATGTTGCCAGACACACTTTTGATTCTGCTGTTGATCTTACAGGTGCAACAGAGATAAGATTTATGCTTGATATTATTCATGAGCCTGCAGGAAAGGATTTTTACTTTGGCGTTAGTTTAATTGAATCAAGTGATGAAAACTGGCGCTCGTCAGATAAATATGCTGCGTTTCTTGCATACGGACGGCCTGAAGGATGGCTTGAATGCGCTTATCCGTTTGCGGATTTTACAGTGTATACAGGTACGGAAAACAGTGTTTTGGATTTGAGCTCAATTTCAAAGTTTGAATTTGTTGTCGGAGGAGATCCGTATGCTGAAGATGTGGATACACTTGTTTTCAATCTTGATAATTTATATGTAACACATTCAGGAGGAGGAACCCCTGTTCTTGATAGAGACGAGCTGATGGTTCCTGATAAATTTGATCTTACTCAAAATTACCCAAATCCGTTTAACCCGTCAACAAAAATCAGATTTACACTTGACAGAAAAGGTATTACTAATCTTAAAATCTATAATGGATTGGGACAATTAGTTAGAACTGTAATTGATAACAGGAACAAACTACGCGGTTCTTATGAATACACTGTTGATATTTCGGATCTTCCCAGTGGAACATACTATTACAAGCTTACTCATGCAGGAAGAACTATTACTAAATCTATGACTCTGATTAAATAATTTCAATTGATTCAGCGCAGGATGTTAAAAATCCTGCGCTGAAAACAGGAAACAACATGAAACAATTTAAATATTTTATTTTTTTTAGTATTTTTATTTTAATCTTTTATATGTCATGTACATATAATCAGAATATGCAGGTTTTATCACCCAAAAAATATTTTTTAAAATCAATAGCGCAGAAAGATTCGTCAAGAATTATATATGCCGGGGTCAGATCATCAAGCTATGGTATATATCCGTTCCCTCAACCTGAACAGTGGAATACTGCAATGGACACAATGTCTTCCTATTTCCCGGGTTCAACAAAATGCGCTATCTGGATTGTGGGAGTCATGGGCAGTAATTTACAGACATGCCAGATGGAATTCCCCTCTGATGGTAAAAATCATCCTCATGTAATTTTTAAATCATATGATAAGCATGAAAAATATCTTAAGTATTTTGACGAAAACAATATAAAGGTTTTTTTGCAAGTGGAACCCGCAAGTGCTTCAGTTCCTGCATTAATAGATTTAATGTTGAACCGTTATGGTAATCATAAATGTGTAATTGGCGTGGGAATTGATGTGGAATGGTACCGGGTTTCGGAAAAACCGGAATGGGGAATACCTGTTAAAAATGATACTGCAAAAATGTGGGAACAAAGAGTTAAATCCTTTAAAAGTGATTACAGATTGTTTTTAAAACACTGGGACAGAGACTGGATGCCTTCAACATACAGAGGAGATATTGTTTTTGTTGATGACAGTCAGGGCTTTAACGGACTTAATCAGATGGTTGATGAATTTACAAATTACTGGGCAAAACATTTTTATCCGAATACCGTTTTTTTTCAGTACGGATACAATTGGGACAAACCCTGGTGGAAAAATCTGGTTAATCCGCCCAAAACAATCGGAGATGCAATTGCAGGGAAAGTAACTCAGGAAAGCGGCATGTTTTGGGTAGATTTTACATTAAAAGATGTGCTGCCGCTGGAAACAGGTGTTACCGGGATAACAGAATGAAAGAAATAATCAAAATTGTTCTGATTTTTAATGCAGTGTTTACGATGTTTTTTTCCGCGTGTATTAAACCGAAGAAAAAGGAAGTTATTACAGGTGTAAAAATCTATAAACTTGATTCCGGTTTGAAGAATATTTTTGATAAATTTGATTATCTGGGAATAAATACAATTTTCTGTTCTCCGCAAATAGATTCATTAAAAGATTTTATATCTTTGGCAAAAAAACGAAACAAAAGAGTATTCTTAATTGTTACAGTCTTTTATAATCTGGAAGCACTAAAAAAGGACACTTCTCTTTACGCAGTTACAAACAGAGGCAGAATTGCAAAAGATGACTGGGTGGAATTTATATGTCCTGAAAATGAAGAATATCTTAAAAACAGGATTAAATATATTATTGATCTGATAAGAATATACAATCCTGATGGAATAAGTCTGGATTTTATCAGACAATTTGTTTACTGGGAAATGGTAATGCCTGAAACAAAACCTGAAGATATTGAGCGGGGATGTTTCTGTAAAAAATGTATCAATGGGTTTAAAGATTTTTCAAGAATAAAAATACCGGAAGATCTCAGTACAACAACAGAGATCGCAGACTGGATACTGCATAATCATAAAAAAGAATGGGGCGTATGGGAATCTGAACAGATATACAGGTCTTTGGAAAAGATAACAAAACAGATTAAGGCTGTTAATCCGAAGATATTGATAAACCTGCATGTTGTTCCCTGGAGAAAAACAGATTATGGTAATGGAATTGAAAATATTGCAGGGCAGAATTTAAAAAGAATGTCACAACTTGCAGATTACATCTCACCTATGTGTTATAACCACATGTTAAAGAGAAAGCCGGAATGGATTTGCTCTGTTGTAAGAGATATTTCAAGAAGGAGTTATAAACCGGTTATTCCAAGTCTTCAGGTTGAAAAAGAGTATTTGGAGACAAAGGTGTCTGATGAAGAATTTCGGGACTCTGTAAATAACGGCCTGAAACCGCCATCTTCTGGCATAGTTATCTGGAACTGGGAGACTCTTATGTCGTGTCCGGGGAAAATAGATATTGTGCGAAATGCTTTTACAAAAGTAAGAAAATTTTAAAAATATTGTTAACTTATACATTACAGGAAATCAGTGCATGCGAATTATTATTCATAAAAATTACCAGACTCTCAGCAGATGGACAGCTCTTCACATTGCAAAAAGGATTAACGAGTTTAATCCGACTAAGAACAACCCTTTTGTTCTGGGGCTTCCAACAGGTTCGTCTCCTGTTGGCACTTACGCAGAACTGGTAAAACTGTATAAAGAAAAATATTTATCTTTTAAAAATGTAATTACATTTAATATGGACGAATATGTGGGGCTTACCAAAGCTCACCCTCAAAGTTATCACTATTTTATGTACAAACACTTGTTTGACCATGTTGACATTCCGGAAGAAAACATTAATATACTAAACGGAACTGCAACGGATCTTAAGAAAGAGTGCGAAGATTATGAGAAAAAAATTAAAGATTCAGGCGGGATCCGGCTTTTTCTTGGAGGAATAGGCCCTGACGGCCACATTGCTTTTAATGAACCGGGCTCTTCTCTCTCATCCAGAACAAGAATAAAAACCCTGACACAGGATACAAGAGTAGCAAATT
>Ga0190359_1000201_pt1 | contig 40085 bp, 39 predicted proteins | sample 48721823_MG_FD_161269 | JGI IMG/M metagenome (GOLD analysis project Ga0190359, IMG submission 161269) | Hydrothermal vent microbial mat bacterial communities from Southern Trench, Guaymas Basin, Mexico - 4872-18-2-3_MG | ecosystem: Environmental > Aquatic > Marine > Hydrothermal vents >...
GGTCAAAGCGGCAGAGCCACCGGTCCCCACCTGCACCTGGAAGTGCACCGGGAGGGCCGGGCCGTCGATCCCCTTGATTTCCTTTCCGGGCGGTTGTCGGGGGTAAAGATTCCCGCCTCGGTGTCGATGATTGGACTGGGAAGGGAACCTGGCGGAGAACCGCCCGGAGGTGAGACATGAAGGTAAGACCACCAAGCGTCTCGTGGGTGGTGGCGGCGACGGAACCGCAAGCGACCAGGAATACAGGGCCGACCACGCGCCCGGGCGGGTTCGATCGCCTTTCGCTGGGACGTTTCGAGCAGATGGTCAGGCGGCTGATTGCCGAGCAATCTCCGCGGGAGGAAATGGACATCGACCGCCTCGAAGCCGCCCGGCGCCAGCTGGAAAGCGGCGAGTTGAACTCCCATCTGGACCAGGTGGCCGACGCCATTCTGGAAGAGAGCGAGTGGGTGGGACAGTGGCTGGAGAAGTGAACAGGGAGACTCCTCCCCGGGATCTGCTCGAGCGCCTGGAGGTGTTGCTCGAGCAGGAACGCCGGTGCCTGTTGAGCTGGGAGCCGCAGCGCCTGCTGGAGTTGAGCCTGCAGCGCCAGGCCCTGCAGCGCTTGCTGCAACATCGCCTGCGCGGCGTTTCGCGGAAAGATGAGTGGTTGCGTCGGCGCCTGGAGAAGATCGGCTTCTTGAACAGGAGCAACCTACGCCTGACCCGCGCGGCCATGAAGGTGGCCGCAGCCCTGGCCACGGCCCTGCGCAGCTGCGGCCAGGCTACCTATGGTGCCGACGGGAACGCGCGACCCCTGGAAGCGGGCCCCCTGCTGCAGAAGGTGATCTGAGGTGCCGCTTGAACGGAACCTATTCCATACTGCAGATCGGCTGGAGCGGCATGGTCGCCGGACGCCTGGCTGGCAACGTGGCCAGCCACAACGTCGCCAACGCCGCCACTCCCGGATACAGCCGCCAACGGGCCGAGCTGGCCGCCCGCTGGCCGTGGCCGGGGGTGCCGGGCATGATCGGTACCGGCGTCGAGGTACTGGGTGTCGGCCAGCTGCGGGATGCGCTGGTGGAAGGGCGCCTGCGTGGCGCCCTGGCCGAGCAGGGATTTTCCTCGGGAATGTCACAGGTGTTGGCGACCGCCCAGACGGCGATGGGAGTGGGGCAGGACGATGCCTTGCAGCAGGCGCTGGGGGAGTTCTTCTCCTCCCTGGCGGACCTGGCGGCCGATCCGGCGGGCGCCGCCGCCCGGCAGCAGGTACTGGCCAGCGCCGCCCGCGTGGGTACCGCCTTCTCTTCCCTGCGCGGGCACTTGCAGGAAACCCGCGCCGGCCTGGACACCCAGATCGACGGCCTGGTCAACGAGGTGCAGCAACGCCTCGACGAGATCGCCGCCCTCAACAAGGAGATCCACCTGGCCGAGTCTGCCGGTGCCCGGGCCAACGACCTGCGCGACCGGCGCCAGTTGTTGGCCAACGAGGTGGCGGAACGCTTGTCGGTACGGGCTTTCAGCGACGACGAGGGCAACCTGAATCTGATGTTGGCCGCGGGCGGGGTGCTGGTCGAGGGCCAGCAGGCTGCCGAGCTGAACACCGTCGTTGACGGCAGCAACGACGGCTTGCTGGCGGTGGACTTGCAACTGGCCTCGGGAGCCAGCCGGCGCCTGGATGCCTCGGCCGGGGGCTTGCTGGGAGGCCTGCTGGCGGCACGTGACGGGCAGCTGCGTGATGCCGTGGACGGGCTGGATCAGCTGGCCTTCGACCTGGCCGGGCAGGTGAACACCCTGCACCAGGCGGGCTTCGGGCTCGATGGTGTGAGCGGGCGCAATCTCTTCGCCCCTCCCGGCACGGTGGAGGGGGCCGCGGCGGCCCTGACCCTGGATGCGGCCGTGGCCGGCAATCCCGACGCCCTGGCTGCGGCGCAGGACGCCACCGCCCTGCCCGGTGACAACCGGGTGGCCCTGGCCCTGGCCGACCTGGCCACCAACAGCTTTGCCGGCGCGGGCACTCGTACTCCGGTCCAGCAGGTCGTAGCCCTGGAAGAAGCACTGGGAAGCGCCCTGGCCGGAGCGGAGCGTGACGTGGAACTGCACGCGGCGCGCATCAGCCAGCTCACGGCCCTGCGCGAATCGGTGTCCGGGGTGTCGCTGGAAGAAGAAATGATCGAGCTGACCAAGGCCCAACGGGCCTTCGAGGCCGCCAGCAAGGTCATCCAAGCGGGTGATGAAATGCTGGAGACCATACTATCGCTGCGCTAGGAAGGGTAACGGTCGATGCGTGTCAGCGAACAGCAGCTTTTCGGACAACTGGCCCGGGCCGTGGCTGCCGGTTGGGCGCGCCTGGCCCGCGTGCAGCGCCAGGTGGCCACCGGTGTACGGGTGGCCAGCCCGGCCGATGACCCGGTGGCCGCTGCCCGGGTAGGGGCGTTGGATGAGACCCTGCGGCGGCTCGACCAGGCCGATGCCGCGGCCCGCAGCGCCACTGCCAGCCTGGAAGCCAGCGAGGCAGCCCTGGGCGAGGCCAACTCGCTCGTCATCCGGGCCCGCGAGCTGGCGGTGCAGGCGGCCAGTGAGCAATATTCCGCCGCCGATCGGGCCGCCGTGGCCGACGAGGTCCAGGCCCTGAGGCAGCAGATGCTGGCCCTGGCCAACACCGAGGTGGGCGGCAGCTACCTGTTCGCCGGCGCCCGCAACGACCAGGTCGCCTTCGATGCCGCCGGCAACTACCAGGGCGACGCCAACGAGCCCGAGCTGGAAGTCGCCCCCGGCCTGCGGGTGGCGGTGGTGCTGTCCGGTGACCGGGTCTTCGGGGCCGCCGGCGGCACCGACGTGCTGGCCACCCTCGATAACTTGCAGCAGGCCCTTAACGCCGATGACACGGCGGCCATCCAGTCCAGCCTCGACCAGCTGGACGCGGCCGGCAGGCAGTTGGTATCGGCCCGGGCAGAGGCCGGGGCCCGCCTGGAACTGGTCGCGGCCGCCGGCGGTTGGTGTGGGCGCTTGCGCAATGGGGTACTGACCGACCGGGGCCGGGTACGAGATACCGACCTGGCCGGGGCGTCCATGCAACTGGCCCTGGCCCAGAAGGCCCTGGAGGCGGCGGTGGCCAGCGTGGCCAAGGTTGTAGAACCGGACCTGCTCGGCAGGTTGTAACCCGGAGGAAGACATGCTCACTCTGACAAGGAGGTCGGGGGAGCGCATCCGCATTGGTTCCCAGGTGGTCATCGTGGTCAAGGAAGTCCACGGTAACCAGGTGAAGCTGGGCATCGAGGCCCCGCGGAGCGTTCAGGTGTATCGGGAAGAACTCTACCAGAAACTGGTCGAGAGCAATCGTGCGGCCACGACCGTGGAGAGCGAGCAGCTGGAGTCATGGCTGCGGGAGCTGGGTGATGAAGATTGAAACCAGTCGCTTCGGGACCCTGGAGATCGAGAGGGAAGAATTGATCGAATTTCCCCAGGGAATGATCGGTTTTGCCGATCAGAGGGAATACCTGCTCATCGATCACGCTCCTGGATCGCCGGTGCACTGGCTGCAATCGACCCAGGTACCCGGCCTGGCCTTCCCCTTGGTGGATCCGGACCGCTTCGTTGACGGCTACCTGGTACACCCCCCGGCAGAAATGAATGAATTGCTGGGTTCCTGCGAACCGGCGGATCTGTGGCTGGGGGTGGTGATGTCGCTGCCGGTGAGCGGCCGGCCGACGCTCAACCTCAAGGCCCCGGTGGTGATGAACTCGTGTACCCGCCGTGGTGTGCAACTGGTGTTGGACCAGGATCTGCCGGTGCGCCTGCCCATAGGTCGACAGAAATGAAGCCATGAGCAACGACGGCGACATCTGGTCCCAGCTAGTGGCCGAGGCCCGGGAGGCGGACCGGGACGACCGGGAGGCGGGGACCGACGTCGACCAGGGTAGATTGTTGCTCGCGCGCTTGCTGGCTTTCCGGCGCTACAACCGGGCACGCCTCGACAGGTTGCGCCGGGGTCTCGACAGCGAAACCCGGGCGGTGTTCGACCTGCTGCCGCTGCTGGTGCACCAGCCCGTCAACGGTGCCCCGGGTGGGGACGACCCTCACCGTGGAGGCTACGGTATCGTCAACTTCGAGGCCAATCAGCACATGCAACACGCCCTGGAGAGGTTTTTCCCCCAGGCTCCCTGGCGCCCGGGAGCCTTGCTGGGGCGTCCGGTGATTCATTCCCTGCTGGCCATGGGGAGCATGGGCACGTTGGCCCAAACCAGTCGTTCCGATCTCGACCTGTGGGTGATCTTCGACGAGGGGATCATGGGCACCGACCAGCACGAACGCCTGCAGGAACGCCTGGGGCAGGTGGAGCGCTGGGCCGACGAGCGGGGGCTGGAGGTACACTTCTTTCCCCTGACCGCCGGACAGGTGCGCCGGGCCGATTTTGGTTCGGTGGGCCCGGAAAGCGCCGGCAGCGCCCTGCGGCAGATGCTCAAGGAGGAGTTCTACCGCACCCACCTGCTGTTGCAGGGGCGGGTGCCGCTGTGGTGGTTGGCAGAGGCTGGTGCCAATCGGGAAGACTGCCTCCGGGTTGGTGAGCAACTGCTCCGGGAAGCGAACCTGAACGGGGACGACTTCATCGACCTGGGTAATCCCGAGCCCGTGGTGCCCGGGGAGTACCTGGGTGCTTGCCTGTGGCAGATCGTCAAGTCATTGCGGCGTCCCTTCAAGTCGTTGCTGAAATTGACACTGCTGGAAAGGGCCCTGCGTTGGCCGGAGTCGACGCTGCTGTGCGAGGAGTTGAAGGCCCGGGTGCAGGAGGGAGCCGACGACGATTCCCTGGCCGCCGATCCCTACTTCATCATGGTGGATACCGTGGTAGGCGATTTCGAGCGCGGTGGGTTGCCGGATACCGCCAACCTGCTCAAGACCTGTTTCTACCTGCAACTGCTGGCCGGGCGGGCTCCGGCCGGTGCCGAGATCCTGCGCCGGCAGTTGCTGTCACGCCTGGCCGAGAGCTGGGGCTGGAGCGCCGCCGAGCAGGTCCGGCTGGACGGCTACCTGCGCTGGCCGCTGGCAGAAGTAGTGGCGGTGGGCCGGCGTATAGAGAGCTACATGGACACCATCCTGGATGGACTGCGCCAGCAGTTGGGCAGCAGCCAGGCCGACGCGCTCGACCCCCGGGACATGCGCCTGCTGGAGCGGAAGATCCGTACTTCCCGTTCCATGCATCACCGCCAGGTGCCGTTGTTGCCCGTGGCCTACTATCCCGGCAACCTGGAACAGGCACAGCTGCGGGTGCGGGAGTCGGAGACCGGCTGGTGGATTGCGGTCGGTAACAGCGAAGGCCCGGTCGCCGGTCCCCTGGAGTCGATCGATCTCACGGCCATGTGTGCCGTCGTCAACGGCTGGTTCGGCCCGGCCACCGCGGTGTCGGTGGAGGGAGGGCAGGTCACTTCCGCCGGACTGCGGAGGCGCATGGAGCGCATGGCCCGGTTGTTTTCCGGTGCCCGCCCGGAACTGGTGCCCATCGATCACTTCGCCGCCGAGGCATGCCCCCAGGCGGTATTGTTGGAGGTCCGGGCCGAGGGCCGGCCGCAATCGGATGTCCCCGGTACCACCAGGTTGTCGGAGCAGTGGGACCTTCTGGACTATGGCCGGCAGCACCTGTGCTTGCTGGACGAGGTTCTGGTGTGGACCCTGACCACCTGGGGCACCGTTGTCCACCGTCGTTACCGGGGAAGCGCGGGATTGCCGCGGTTGTTGTTGGAGCTGCTGCAGCAGCTCCACGGCAACGGCTACCTGCACCTGGAGGCGGTGCCCGGCGACGGCACGGCGGAATCGCTGGCCATGTCCAAGCGCCTCCAGGTCACCCTGGAGGCGGCTGGAAACGGCCTGCTGGCCGCGGACGGTCAAGAAACCGCCTTGTTGACGACCATAGCCGATTACAACTGGATGCTGTTGCGCCGGGACGAGGAATTCCGCCTGGTGGGGCCGCTGGATGCCCGGGCGACCAGTGACCTGCTGGCAGAGGGAGGACGACGCCTGGTGGTGGATCCGGGTAGCGTTCGCTGGTCGGTACTGCGCTGGGCCCTGGAGCGACACCGTGTCGGCTGCGAGGAGGTCTTCCTGTTCCGTGACGAGGAAATCGCCGCGGTGGTCTGTGGTGCCGAGGGGCAGATCCTCTTGCTGGAAGGAATGCCCGAGGCCGCCTCTCGGTTGATCGAGCAGGTCGGCGGCCGGGAAGCCTTGAAAGCTTGTTATCTGCGTACCGACACCGGGCGTTTCTCCGAGTGCGGCCTGCCAGTCGCCCGAATGGAGAAGGCGGATCTGATCGCCGAGGTGGTGGAGCCGGAGCGGATACGCTTGTGGGTAACCGGCATGGAAAGACCGGCCCGCAGCCTCGACCAGGCCGCCACCTGGTTGCTCAGTCTCTGGCGACCCGGAGCCGAACGCTCGCCGCGGCTGCGGTTACGTCACCCCGTGGGGTGCAGCTGGGATATGTCTCTGGCGGAACGGTTGCGCCTGCATGCTCAGTTGCTGGAAAGAATCGAAAAACGCTGCCGCCAGGCGCTGCCCGGTGGACGGAGGAAAAGCCCGGGGCGGGGGATCAACAATGGTCGCGGCGATCCGATGTAGGGGGATGAGGCAAAGGTCGCTCGGGCGACCCGGCCCCCGGGGAAAGGAGGTGAGCGGAAATACCGGGTCCAGTCGACCGCCTGGTGGCGCGAACAACCTGAGCTTCACAAACGGCCGGGGCCGGGGAAGGCCCCGAAAAGACAACATTCAAGGAGGAATGTCATGCCACTTTCAATCCAGACCAACGTAGCGTCCATCAATGCCCAGCGCAACATGCAGACCACCATGATGTCCATGGAAAGCTCGCTGTCCCGGTTGTCCTCCGGCTACCGCATCACCAAGGCCGGTGACGACGCCGCCGGGCTGGGAGTGAGCGAGAACCTGCGGGCGCAGATACGCTCCCTGCAGCAGGCCCAACGCAACGCCTACGACGGTGTGAACGTGGTGCAGATCGCCGAGGGTTCCTACAACGAGATCTCCAACATTCTGGTGCGCATGCGCGAGCTGGCCATGCAGAGCGCCTCCGATGGCATCGGCGACACCGAGCGCGGCTACCTGCAGACGGAGTTCACCGCCCTGCACAGCGAGATCGACCGCATCGTCGACACCACCGAGTTCAACGGCCAGAAGCTCATCGACGGCTCGCTGTCGGGATCGTCCAACGCCCTGACCTTCCAGGTGGGCATCAGGAACACCGCCAACGATCGCATCAGCCTGTCCATCAACGACAGCGGTACCAGCGCCCTGGGCCTGAGCGCGGTGTACGTCAGCACCAAGTCCGGAGCCCAGACGGCCCTGAGCGCCATCGACTCGGCCATCCAGACGGTGAGCACCCGCCGGGCCCAGCTGGGAGCCCTGGGCAACCGCCTCAACTCCACCATCGCCAACCTGGGGGTGGCCTACGAGAACCTCTCCTCGGCCAACTCCCGCATCCGTGACGTGGACGTGGCGGTGGAGACGTCATCGCTGACCCGGAGCCAGATCCTGCTGCAGGCCGGTGTGGCGGTGCTGGCACAGGCGAACGCCGTTCCGCAGGTGGCGTTGAGCCTGCTTGGCTAACCTGCCGGCGACGGTCTCCTTGCCGGAGCCGTCGCGGGCGGTAACCCTGTTCGAGGGGTGACCCATGAGTGTCCAAGGCACCCCACCTTCCGGTGGCGGTAACGGCGTGCGCGGGTCGATGCCCGATGCCGTGCCCATTGCCGAGAAAGCCCGGCGTGGGGCCAGCAGGCGCGCCCAACAGGCCTGGGAGAGTAACCTGGCCCAGGTGCAGCGGGGCTTCCGGCGCCTGCTGGAGCACATGCGCGCGGAGATGGCCGCCGACGGTGAACACATCTCCATCAAGGCCGGCCTGGAGGGTGACCCGGTGATAGTAGTGACCGACAGGTACACCGGCAAGGTCATCCGCCAGATACCACCGGAAGTCATGCGCCGGGTGGCGGCCAAGCTGCAGCAACTGCGCGGTTTGTTCGTCGACCGGAAGGGTTAGTAGCAGGTTGCCGGGACGGCCCGTGCCGGTCCGCGGGCCGTCCCGGTTTTTCGGGAAAGGAAGGACCAGGATGACGTTTAGAGCGGGTGGCATTTTCTCCGGCATGGACACCAACAGCATCATCGAGCAGTTGGTGCAACTGGAACGGGTGCCCATCCAGAACCTGCAGCGGCGCCAGTCCACCATCGCCCAGCAGCGGGCGGTCATCGGCGACATCGAGACGGCGCTCGAGGAACTGTCCAGCCTGATGGAGGGCATGGACGATCGGGGGTCATTGCTTTCCTACCAGGCCAGCAGCTCCAACGAGTCGACCCTGACCGTCAGGGCCAGCGGTGACGCCGTGGCCGGCAGCCACAGCGTGACCATACAGCAACTGGCCCGGGCGGAGCAGGATCGCAGCCAGGCCTTCTCGGCGGCCGGTGACGAAGTCAAGGCCGGCACCCTGACCATCACCGTGGCGGGAGAGGATGCCGTGGAGGTCGCCATCGAGGACGGCGACACCCTGGCCGACGTGGCCTACAAGATAAACACCTCCGGAGCACGGGTGACGGCGGCGGTCGTCGACACGGGGACGGCGGCCTATCTGACTCTCTACGCCGTCGACACCGGTCACCAGGTGGGCGGCAGCCCCTCGGACGCCGTCGTTATCCAGGAAAGCTACAGCGGCGCGAGCGGCCAGGAGCTGAGCTTCACGGAAACGGTACAGGCCCAGAACGTCCGGTTCACCTTCGACGGGTTGGACATCGAGCGTCGCAGCAACACCGTCTCCGATGTCGTCGAGGGGCTGGAGCTGACCCTGCTCGACGACGGCGGCACTCCCAGCGTCACCGTTTCGGTGGAGCCCGACAGCCAGCAACTGCAGGACAACCTGCAGTCGTTCATCGATGCCTACAACCGGGCCGCCAGCCTGCTGCAGGTCCAGCTCAGCTACACCGAGGGTGAAACGACCCCGGTGCTGTTCGGCGACGGGACCCTGCGCAACCTGGCCATGCGCCTGCAAACGGTGGTCAGCGAGCAGCTCGGCGGCGGTACCGGTTCGTTTTCCACCCTGGGCTCGGTGGGGGTGAAGCTGGGAGAGGGGGGATTGTTGCAACTCGACCAGTCCACCTTCGACGACGCCGTGGCCCGGGACTTTCGCGGTATCGCCGATGTATTCCTGACCGCCGACAGTGGTGCCTTCGATCGGCTCGGCGGCATCATCGACGACTACACCAACAGCGTCGACGGATTGTTTCGCTACAAGAAAGAAGCGCTCAGCGACCAGGATGACAACCTGGCCGAACAGATCGATCGCATGGAGGACCGGGTCGCTGCCTACGAGCAGCAGCTGGTGGCCCAATTTACCTACATGGAGACGGTGATCGCCCAGCTACAGAGCCAGCAGGGATCGCTGGGCTCGATTTACAGTCTGTTTTCCTCGGGAGAATGACGAGATGCCCAATCCCTATCTGCAGGCCAAGGTAATGACCGCCACGCCGGGTGAACTGCTGCTCATGCTCTATGACGGGGCCCTGCGTTTCTGCCGCCAGGCCGCCGCTCACCTGGAGCACGGCAAACCGGACCAGGCCCGCCGGCCGCTGGGCCGTACCCTGGCCATCGTGCAGGAGCTGCACGGTATGCTGAATCCCTCCCAGGCACCGGAATTGTGTGCCCGACTGGAGTCCCTGTACCTGTTTTCCGAACAACGACTGCTCGAGGCCCTGGCCACCGGTGAGGCCATTCCGGTACGCGAGGTGGAGAAGGTGCTGGAGCAGTTGCGTCAGGGCTGGGTGGAGGCGGTGGACCAGGTCGAGGCCCGGCCGGTGGAACGGAGGACGGGATGAATCGGTCCGGCGAACGGCAGGCAGAGGAAACCTGGGAGTTGCTGACCAGGGTGGAAAAGCTCAGCCTGCGCATCCTGGAGGTTCTCGAGGGACCGGAACTCGACGGGCTGGACAGGTTGCTCGGGGAGCGTCAAGCCTGCATCGATCGGTTGAGTGGACTTGACACCACCTGGATGGCCCGCCTGGAAGAGCACCGCCGTCGGGATATCATCAGTTATTTCAAGAAGATAAACGACATAGGGGGGCGTTTGTTGGAGCGGGCTCGGCACCGGGCCGAGCAGCTCGCGGCCAGCAGGCGTCAAAACGCCGTCGCCCGCAGGGCGGCTACAGGATATCGTCCACCCCGCCTGCGGCTGGTCATCGATCGCCGACTTGAAGCATAACCTCCCGCTATTACAGACTATCTTTCGCGAGACATGGCCGCGACGTCCTCCCTGCCTCGACCCTTGCCGGCTGGCACTCCAATTGCATGGCAATGCCCTGCGAGGTGTGCCTGCCGAGAGGCGGAGAGGAGGCGAGGAGACAGGCATGAGCACGATGATACGCGGCTGTTCGGAGCAACACTGTGGCTGGAGCAGGATGTTGCGCCACGAGTTCGGCAACATGCTGGCCCCCATACTCGGTCACGTCCAGCAACTCCTGCGCGAAGAGCGCGATCCGCAGCGGCGCGACCGCCTGCTGCGGGTGGAGGCGCTGACCAGGGAAATGGCCCGGAAACTGGACGGGCCGGGCCGTGGTGTCGGCGGGTCGGGAGTGTTCACCGCCGTGCGCCTGGAGCGCATCATCGGCGAGGCACTGGAGAGTTGGCGTGCCGAGCAGGTAGAGACCGGGCCCGACTTCGTCGTTCGCTGGCAGGGACTGGACGGAACTGCCCAGGTGGTGGTGGACCGGGAGGCGGTGGTAACCCTGCTGGTGAACCTGTTGCGCAATGCCTCTTGCCATGGGAGGGCCGGAAAGGGCATCCGGCTGGTTCTGGGCGTCCGGGAAGACAGGGTGGAGGTGGCCGTCGAGGATGGAGGGCCCGGCGTACCGGGTGGAGACGTGGAGCGGCTGCCTCCGGGATACACCACCAGGTCCGGTGAGGGACATGGCCAGGGGCTGCGATTGGCCAGTGAGATCGCCGGGCTCCACGGCTCCCGTCTGCGCTCGGAACGTGTCGACGCGAAGACCCACCGCGTGTTTTTTACCCTACCGCTGCTCGAACCGGTGCCTGCCGTGTCGGTCGGCGGGGAGGTTGGAATTGGTCGTGAACGTTACAGCGCGGCCGGCGCCTGAGGCTCCGGATCTGGAAGTGCTCACCTCCCGCAGCGGTCTGCCCGTGCTGCGGCTGGGGGGATGCTACCTGCACAGTCCCTACGATCCCCAGCGCGAGGCCCGGGAATGGGCATCGGGGCTGGTCGCCCGCTCCGAGCCGGACGGGAACGGGACGGACGGCGAGGTGTTGTGGGTGGTGTTCGGCACCGGCCTGGGCTATCACCTGCGGGCCCTGGCCGAGACCTCTCCGGGACGTATCCTGGCCCTGGAGCCCGATCCCCGCGTGGCCGAGCTGCCGGAACGCCACCGGCTGTTGCCGGCGGGCGCCGAGGTCTTCACCGATCTGAACCGCTTGCTGCAGGCCTTTCGCGTGCGCTATCCCGCAGCCCGGCTCACCCGGGTGGTTCGCCTGCCGGCCTACGAGCGGTTGTTCTCCGGGACGGCCGCCGAGTTGGAACGGCTACTGGATGCCGCCCGCCGCGAGATCAAGGCCGATTCCCTGACCTACGTCACCTTCGGGGGCGAGTGGCTCCTGCAGAGCGTGACCAACCTGCCCGCCCTGCTACGGGGATTGCCGGTAACCGTGCTGCGGGACGCAGGCCGCGGCCGGGCAGCGGTGGTGGTGTCGCCGGGGCCGTCTCTTGAGAAAAACATTGATGTCCTGGCCGCCCAGCGGGAGCGTTTCCTGGTGCTGGCTCCCTCGCAGAGCCTGCAGGCGCTGGTGGCAGCGGGGATAGAACCGGACCTGGTGGTGATGGTCGACTCGCAGAACCTGCTCTACCACTTCAACGACTGTCCTCGCGGACACTACCGCAACCTGGTGCTGGCCGCCAAGTGCCATCCTGGGGTGGTGGAACTGCCGGCCGAGCGGAAGTATTTCTTCCACCTGCCTTTCAATACCCTGGCGGAAGAATTCTTCGCCTGGGTAACGGGCCAGCCTTGCAGCCTGGCAGCCGGCTATTCGGTGGCCAACACCGCCTTCAGCCTGGCTTGCTTGATGGATTGCGATCCGGTGGTGCTGGTGGGACAGGATCTGGCCTTCAGTGGCGGGCGCGTCTATGCCAGTCAGGCCGTAGACGGCGATGCCCGAATCAGCGTTGATGAGCGGGCGGGGACGGTACGCTTCACTGATTTCGATTCCAAGTTGCGCCTGGCCGACGACGCCAAACGCGAGGCCATGCGTCGGCGCCTGGCCCAGGCCCAGACCCTGGTGTGGCTGGAGGGTGCCGGTGGCGAACGCCTGCCCACCACCACCGCCATGGCCGCCATGCACTCCTGGTTCGAGCGCCAGGCCCAGGCGCTGTCCGGCACTCGTCGCCTGGTGAACGCCACCGAGGGCGGGGCCTTGATTCACGGGCTGGAGCACCTGCCGCTGGAGCGACTGGCTGCGCAGCTGCCGGTGCAGCCGCGCTGGCAGCCGCCCGCCGTTCCCCCCCCCGATCATGATCGCCGCCGGGTGTTCGCCAGCCTGCGCGACCTGGCCGCTCGCTGCGCCAAGCTGGAAAACCTGGCCGTGAGCTGCGACGAGCTGGCCGCCCGCCTGGAAAAGTCGGTCCGGTTCCGCCGCGAGCAACTCGAACGCCTGCAGGGACGGGAGAAGCACCTGCTCAGGCAACTGAGCCGGCTTCCCGCCGTGGATGCCCTGGTACAGAATCACCTGCGACAGATGCGGCGCCTGCAGCGGGAGCAGGCGGAGGATGACCTGCCGGGGAACCTGCGCATCTCGCGCCTGCTCTACGACGGGGTGCGCCGGGCGGCGGCCCGCCTGCGTGAACAATTCGAAAAGACACTGGAACAAGGAGGGTGGTGATGAGCGGTCTGTGGTTGAACGGGGAAGAAGTGACCCTGGATGTCGAGCCCGGTACGCCGGTACGCCAGCTGGTCGAACAGCAGGTAGCCGAGCTGCTGCCAGCGGACGAGATCGTCTGCGAGATAAAGGTCGACGGTCGCAGCTGCGACATCGAAAGGGCGCGCTGGGGCGAGTTCGCACGGCTGGATCTCACCACCGGTGCTCCCCGGGTCCTGCTGCGCCAGGGCCTGGAGCAGTCCGACGAATTGGTGGCGCAAATATGCCAACGCTTTCACTCCTGCGCCGGGAACCTGCGCCAGGGCCGCCAGGACGAGTTCCGGCGCCAGTTCGTGACGGTGATAGACGAACTGCTCGACTTCCTGCGCTTCCTCGCCCTCACCCAGGCCTTCCTGGGCCGCCGCCAGGAAGTGATGCAGCAGTTCGAGAAACGCCTGCAGGAACGCGTGGACGAGCTGATGCAGGTGCAGCAGAGTGGAGACACGGTGCTCATGGCCGACCTGCTGGAGTACGAGATGGTGCCTCTGTTCTCGGGCTGGCCGGGGGTAAGCCGGGTCTTGTTGGACGGCCTGGAAGGAGACGGTGATGGTGATTCCCGCTGAAGGAGGTCGAGGACGGGCGGTGGTGACCGGCGGAGCCGGTTTCATCGGCCGCTGGGTGGTGAAGAAACTGCTGGAACGCGGCCTGCGGGTGTGGGTGATCGACGATCTGTCCTCGGGTCGCATGTCCAACCTCGCCGAGTTTCATGACCACCGCGGCCTGGAGGGCATGCGCCTGTGCTCGGTGCACGACCTGCCGGCGCTCGAACGTTCCCTGCCGGCATCGGCCGAGCTGGTGGTCCACCTGGCTGCTCGTATCAACGTCCAGCACTCGCTCGACGACCCGGCCGATACGTTTCGTTCCGACGTGGTGGGAACCTTCAACCTGTTGGAGTGGACCCGCCGGCAAGGCGCTCGTTTCGTTTTCGTCTCCTCCTGCATGGTCTATGCTCCGGCCAACGGTAATCCCATCACCGAGGAGCACCGGGTACGGCCCGCTTCTCCCTACGCGGCCAGCAAGCTGGCGGCCGAGCAGCTGGTGCTTTCCTATCATCGTGCCTACGATATGCCTGCCTGTGTTCTGCGCCCCTTCAATACCTATGGCCCCTACCAGCGTAGTGATGGCGAGGGAGGAGTGGTAGCGGTGTTTCTGCGCCGGGCCCTGTCCGGGCAGGCGCTGCAAGTGTTCGGAGATGGCAGCCAAACTCGCGACCTGCTCTACGTCGAGGACTGCGCCGAGTTTATCGTGCGGGCGGCGCTGAGCGGACGTGCCGACGGGGAGGTGCTCAATTTCGGAAGCGGTCGCGACATTGCCATCGAGGAGCTGGCGCGGCGCATCGCCCTGATGGGCGGCCTGGTGCCGATCGTGAAAAGACCCCATCCTCATCCGCAGGCGGAGATCGCCCGCCTGGTGTGTCGTCCGGAGAAGGCCGCCCGCCTGCTCGGCATCCGCCCCCGGATCGATCTGGAGCAGGGGCTGGAACTGACCCGCGGCTGGATGCAGAGCACTCGAACCCGGGGCAGACTGAAGGAGGTGGCCGGTGGCGGTTAGGGCCGCAGCACAACTGCCGGCCATCGCCGGGGGCAGTCCGGTGCGCCGGGTAATGCTGCCCTACGGGCATCAGGTGGTGGGGACGGAAGAGGATCGGGCCGTGCTGCAGGTGCTGCGCAGTGAACGGCTCACCCAGGGACCGGTGTGCCGGCGCTTCGAGAAGAAGCTGCGCGCCGTTTGCGGGGCCCGTCGGCTGGTGGCCTTCAACTCCGGCACCACCGCCCTGCAGGCGGCACTGGCAGTGCTGGGAATCGGAACCGGTGACGAGGTGGTGGTACCGGCCATTACCTTCGTGGCCACCGCCAATGCCGTTCTCTACCAGGGGGCGCGACCGGTGGTGGCCGACGTCGAGTCCGATACCCTGTGCCTGGACCCGGCCAGCCTGGAACGGGCCATCTCCCCGGCAACCCGGGCAGTGGTGGTGATGCACTATGCCGGCCATCCGGCATCCCTGGAGGCCGTCCTGGAAGTGGCCCGCCGGCACCGGTTGGCGGTGGTGGAAGACGCCGCCCATGCCCTGGGGGCGCGCTGGACGCGCGCCGGCCAGGTGGTACCGGTGGGTTCGCTGGCCGACAGCCTGTGTGCCTTCAGCTTCCACCCCGTCAAGGCCATCACCACCGCCGAGGGGGGAGCGGTGGCCTGTTCCAGTGAACTGCTGGCGGCCCGCCTGCGGGCTTTCCGCCATCACGGCATCGCCGACGGTCCCGATCGAGCCGCCGACGGCGACCGCATCGCCATGCTGGGAATCAATGGGCGCATGTCGGAGTTACACGCCGCCCTGGGGGAAGTTCAGCTCGACAAGCTGCCGCTGTTGCTGCAGCGACGGCGCCAGCTGGCGGCGCGCTACCGGCAAGAGCTGGCCGACCGGCGGGAACTGGAGTTGCCGGAGGAGCGTCCGGGGTGCTCGTCCGCCTGGCACCTGTTCGCCATACGTCTGCGCAGCGGCTACTGGCGGGCCGATCGTAACACCATCCTGCAGGCGCTGCGTGCCGAGGGTATCGGCGTCCAGGTGCACTACGTCCCCTTGTATCTGCATCCACACCTGCGCCGGCGTGCCGGTCTGGTCGCCGGCGGCTGTCCGGTGGCGGAAAACTCCTGGCCGCGGTTGTTGAGCCTGCCCCTGTGGCCGGGTATGACTGCCGCCGATCAGGATGACGTGCTGGAGGCCCTGGAACGGGTGAGCAACTTTTTCAGGAGATGAGCATGAGCGACGGGCAACAGATCCTCATCCGCAAGGTGGGGCAACTGCTGGCAGGGGCCATCCGCCTGGGGGCCTCGGACATCCACTTTCGCTGCGGCCAGCTACCCATGGCCCGGGTCAACGGAGAACTGACGGCCCTGGACCAGCAGGTGCTGGACGGACAGTTTCTCAGGCTGCTGGCCGAACGCATGACACCCGCCCGCCTGCGGGAAATGGCCGAGCATAGCGATCAGCTCGACTTCTCCGCCGAGTGGCCGGAGACCTCCCGCTTCCGGGTACACCTGTTCAAGGCACGCGGAGAACCGGCCCTGGTGCTGCGGGTAATTCCCCTGCGTATTCCCGACTTCTCGACCTTGCGCTTGCCCGCGGCCATCAAGCGGGTGCCGGACCTGATCAGCGGACTGGTGCTGGTCACCGGGGCCACCGGCATGGGCAAGTCCACCACCATCGCCTCGTTGCTCGATGCCATCTCCCGCCACCGCAAGGTGCACATTCTCACCATCGAGGATCCCATAGAGTTCATCATCGGTCCCGGCCAGAGCCTGGTGAGCCAGCGCGAGGTGGGCAAGGATGTCGGTGACTTCGTCACCGGCCTGTGGGCGGGACTGCGGGAGGATCCCGACATCGTTTTCCTGGGCGAGATCCGCGACGTGGAAACCGCCCGGGTAGTGCTGCAGGCGGCCGAGACCGGGCACCTGGTGGTCAGCACCATCCACACCGGGGATGCCCCCTCCACCATCGAGCACCTGGTCAACCTGTTTCCGGCCGATGAGCAACAATCGGCACGATTGCGCCTGGCCACGGTGTTGGAGGCGATATTCTGCCAGCGTTTGCTGCCCATGAAAGGACGCCACCAGCGGGTGCTGGCCAGCGAGGTGCTGCTCCGCAGCGCCAGCGTCCAGGAGTGGATACGCCGTCCCGACAAGGCGCGCACCCTGCTGGAGCGAATGACCCAGTCAGCGGCCGAAGGCATGCAGACGCTGGACATGGACCTGCGCCGGCTCTACGAGTCCGGCCTGGTGGAAATGGACGTGGCCCGCATGGCCGCCCACAGTCCCTCGGACTTCGTACGCAACCTGAGCGTGGTGTGAACGGGTGCCTCAGTCGCTGCCGGTTGACCGGCTGAAGTGCACCGCCTCGCCGGGGACGGCCGCTGCCTGGCGCCAGCCGCAGCTGGAAAACAGGTGCCGGGAAACCCGGTTGTCCGGACGTACCCGGGCATGCAGGCGCCGCAGTCCCAGCCGCCGGGCCAGGTCCATTGCCCGCCCCAGCAGCCGGCGTCCCATTCCCCGCCCCCGGTGCCCGGGATCCACCAGCAGGGAAAGCTCGGCACCGTCCCGCCCGTCGAGGTCGAGACGCAGCATGCCCACCGGCTCACCTTGCCACATGGCGATGTACAGCCGGCGCCGGGCATCGGCCAATACCCCGGCCAGCCAGCGACGGTGGGTGGTGGCATCGATGGGTTCCTGTTGAAAAGAGGCCCGGCGCACGGTGGGATGGTTGCGCCACTCAAGCAGCAGCCCGGAATCGCTCCTGCTAGCCGGTCTCAGGAGAAGAGGATCCGGATCAGACCATGTTCGGCATGATGACTTCATCGGCCGCGATGTCCCTCCGGGCCGGCCGGCCCACGATCCAGTCGCTGAGGTGGGGAGGCACGCCGGTACCCGGGCGTTTCACCGCCAGCATGTCCGCCTCGATGATCTGGCCGCGGGGGATGGCTACCCGGGCCACCAGGCTGCGCCGGGCCTTGCGATACAGCTCCTCCTCGGCCGCGGTGCGGTACTTGACACCGCTGCCCAGGGCCACCTGGCAATCACGGACGGCCTGTACCATCTGCCGCAACTCCCCGGGCTCCAGGCTGAAGTGGTGGTCGGGACCGGGCCGGGAGCGATCCAGGGTGAAGTGCTTCTCGATGAGTGCCGCGCCCAGGGCCACCGCCGCCACCGGGGCGGTGAGACCCGTGCTGTGATCGGAGAAACCCACCGGGCAGCCGAAGGCCTGCTGCAGGGTCTGCAGGGCCCGCAGGTGCAGGTCCTGGAAACTGGGTGGATAGCCGATGGCGCAGTGCAGCAGGGCCACCTGGCGGCAACCGGCGGCCTGCAATGTCTCCAGCGCCCGCTCGATGTCTCCCAGGCCGGCCATACCGGTGGAGAGGATGACCGGCTTGCCGGTCTGGCCGATGAGACGCAGCAATGGCAGGTGGCCGATCTCGAAGGAAGCCACCTTGTAGGCGGCCACCGCCACCCGCTCCAGCTCCTCCACCGCCGCCTCTTCGAAGGGAGTGGAGAGGAAGGTTATCCCGCGTTCGCCGCAATGCTCGACCAGCCGCCGGTGCCACTGCCAGGGCATGGCGATGCGGTCCATGAGGTCATGCACGGTCTCGCCCGACCGCACCAGGCCCTGTTCTTTCAGGTAGCCGATCATGGGGGTGTTTCGGGAATAGAGGCCGTCGGCGCTGAAGGTCTGGAACTTCACCGCGTCGGCTCCGGCGGCCGCGGCCGCGTCGATCAGACGCAGGGCCTGGTCCAGGTTGCCATCATGGTTGGAACCGGCCTCGGCGATGACGTAACAGGGTTCTCCGGCTCCGAGCGGGCGCCCGGCAATGTGGAAGCTGGTCGCCAGTGATCTCATGGCTCACCTTCCCTGGCGGGTTCCGCCGGCAGATTCTCCAGGATGCTGACGATGCGCTCGGCGCCCCGGCCGTCCACCAGCGCCCTGCCGGCGGCCGCCAGCCGCCTGCGGTTTGATACCGGCCGTAGCTCGTCGATGGCCGGGGCCAGCTGCTCCAGGCTCCAGGCCACCCGGCCCCCGGCCTCCGCCCAGGCCCGGCAGGATGGGTGCTGGTCCGGGGCGGTCGGTAGCACCAGCGCCGGCAGGCCCAGGCAGGCCATCTCGGACTTGAGCTGTCCCCCGCCCACCACGGCCAGGTCGCATCCGCTGGCAGCCGCCGCCAGTTCGTCAGGCTTATGGAGCAACCCGGCCCGTTCCGGCAAGGCATCGATGGAGGTGCCGCCGGCCGCCACCAGCAGCTCCACCTCCCCGGGCAGGGTTCGATCGAGCAGGCCGATCGCCTGCTCGAGGATACCGGTGATGCCCCCGCCCAGGCACACCAGGATCCGTTCGATATCAACTTTCATCGCTGGCGGTTGCCCGGGGCGGAACTCCCGGCGCACGGGCTGGTAACTGGGACCGGCCAGGAAGGCGGGGCCGCTGTTACCCGCGGGCGGGTAGGCGCCGACGTTGGGATTGACCACCAACGTGGCCCCGACCGGCAGCGCCCCGGGCCGGTCTTCGAATACCACGGTGACCAGTTTCCGTTCTCGGGCACCGCGGCACAGCTCACCGCGCAACTCATCCCAGCGCCCGGCCCGCCCGGGCAGGTCCACGATCAGGCAGTCGGCATCGCCTGCCCTGGCGATAACGGCCGCGGCCAGGGCCCGGGGATCCTCGTGGGTGCTCCAGGGCCGGCAGACCAGCCGGCGCCGCTCCAACCGGGAACAGGCAAATCGGTTGGCGAAGAACGTTACCTGGCGATCCTGCTCGCCGAGCTGCTCGGCCAGGGCGGTGCTGCGAGCCAGGTGGCCCCAACCGATGTCGTTGCCGGCCGCCGTCGTCACCACGATGTTACGCGGCCCGGTCATCAACCAACCGCCTCCCGGGCTGCAGCGGGCGGGGGAACCGGCTGCTGGCGCACCTTGGCGTTGATTGCCGTCAACCAGGGGTTGGCCTCCAGGAAAGCGGCCACCTGCCTGGCCCCGGGCAGGTGCCCGTGTGAGTCGGCACAGCCGCGCCAGAGCAGGCGCAGCATGGCGTAGTCCCGGGGCGTGTCTAGACATAGCCGCCAGTCGGGGTTGCCGCAGGGGGGATGGGCCAGAACCGGCTGTATACGGAAACGTTCGGGGTGCTGCCACAGGGCCGGGGTGACGTGTTCGCGCTCGTGCTCCAACCGAGCCGAGGCCGCGGCTCGTTCCAGCGCCGCCCGAGAGAAAACCTCGACATCGTAGCCCCGCGGCCAGGTGCGCTGCAGGGTGTTTGAAGCGTAATCGGCTCCGCTGGCAATAAAGGTCTCTACCGCCAGGTCCACCACCCGCGCATCCAGGCAGGGACAGTCCGCGGTGATGCGCACCACTACCTCCGCGTCGTGGTTCCGGGCAGCGTTACGGTAGCGTTCCAACACGTCGTTTTCCGGGCCCGTGGCCACGGCCATGTCGAGCCGGCGGCACAGCCGGTGTATGGGGCGCTGGGCCGATCCTGCGGGCACGGCCACTACCACCTCGTCCAGGCGCCGGCAGGTGGCCAGCCGGCTCACCACCTGCTCGAGCACCGGGTGCCCTCCCAGCTCCAGCATCACCTTGCCGGGTAACCGGCTGGAGCCCATGCGGGCCTGGACGATGGCCACGGTTCTCACAACGCCCTCCGCAGGGCTACCGCCGCGTTCGCCGGTGAACACGGCAACAGTCCCTCCCGTTCCAGGAAGTTCCTTATCTCGGCGCGCCCGATGATGCCGTTGCTGCGCGAGGAGTAACTGCGACGCGGCGGACGGCGCCCGCCGAAGGGCAGGCGCCGGCTGGAAGGCAGCGCCGGGTAGGTGACGAACATGTCTTCGAGCATCTCCGAACGACTCACCTCCTCGGCTGTGAGCAGTTCCTCGTGCAGCTTCTCACCGGGTTGCCTGCCCACCCGGCGGATGGCCACCGCCTGCCCGCCGGCCAGCCGCTCGATGAGCACCTCGGCCAGGTCGATGATACGCACCGAGGGCATCTTCAGGGTGAAGACCTCGCCGCCACGGGCCAGAACCGCGGCCTTGAGCACCAGGGTCACGGCCTGACGCAGGCTCATCACGAAGCGGGTCATGGCCGGGTCGGTCACCGTGATCGGACCGCCGTTGTCGATTTGCTCGACGAACAACGGCAGTACCGAGCCGCGTGAGCCCACCACGTTGCCGAAGCGCACCGAGGCGAAGACGGTGGAACGGGGCCCGCGCATGCCGTTGGCGGCGGTCATCAGTCGTTCGGCCATCAACTTGGATACACCCATGGCATTGGTGGGATTGACCGCCTTGTCGGAGGAGGTGAGGATCACCTTGTCCACCCGGTGGTCCAGGGCCGCCAGGATGACGTTCTGGGTGCCGATAATGTTGGTCTTGACCGCCTCGAAGGGGTTGTACTCGCATGACTTTACGTGCTTGAGGGCGGCACAGTGGAACACCAGATCGATACCTTCCAGGGCCAGGCGCAGGCGCTCGAGGTCACGCACGTCCCCGATGAGCAGGCGAATGTCACGGCGCTGCCCCAGTTCGTGTTCCATCTGGTGTTGCTTGGTCTCGTCCCGGGACAACACCCGCACCACCTCCGGTCGGGCGGCCAGCAGCTGGCGCACGATTTCGCGGCCCACCGTGCCGGTGCCCCCGGTGACCAGGATGCGCTTGCCATAGAAGAAGGAACCGTCAACCCGGCCGGCACCCACGGTGTCATCTTCTTGACGGCGGCCTCCGGTCCCCATTTCCTCCAGGGAGGTAATGTGTTGTTTTTTCATGTTTTTCCTCCGAGCGGGATTCCCGCCCTGTTACCCGCTTGACGACGATGCAAGCCGCGTACCAATTTTTTCCTCCGGGGGGCTCAAGAGCGGTACCCGTGCTCCGATTGGTATTAACAGGAGAGAAGAACTCGTGGACGCACAAGGAGAGTGCATGCACCACACCCGCCTGCTGGTTCTGGATGACATCGCCGTACGCTACGACCTGCAAAACTCCCTGGCCGACAGGCGTGATGTCAGCCTGCAGGTGGCCGGTTCCGCCCGGGAGATGGTCCGGCTGGCGGCCAGCTTCGAACCGGATCTGGTGGTATTCGAGCACTGGATGCCCGACCTGCTTGGCGACGAGCTGCTCGAGCACCTGCGCCGCCAGGCGGGGTCGAGCCAGTTGCCGGCGCTGGTGACGGCCGCCGGCATCGGTCCCGAGGCAACGGATCGTTACCGGGCGCTGGAGCCGGTGGTGCTCATCGAGGAACGTCTTTCCGTGGCCGACTTCCACCGGCTGGTGCTGGAGAAGCTCAGCCTCTATCACCGCCGCCTTCCCCGGGTAGCCGTCAGTTTGCCGGTGAGCATGGAGTTCGCGTCCCGTACCGTCGCGGGAATCACCAGGGATCTTTCCCAGAAGGGTGCGTCGGTGCTGGCCGATTTCCCGCCATCCGAGAAGGCACGGGTGCGGGTGACGATTTTCAGCGACGAAAACCCCGACCAGGAACTGGGTAGCAGTTCGGCCATAGTTCATTACATCGTTGACCAGCCGGGGGAACAGGTGCTGGTGGGAATCGAGTTCGTCGAACCACCGCCGCAGCTGGTGGACTACATTTCCTATCGCATAAAGGAGGGACAGAAGCTCGAGGACATGCTGGGTCGCATCGAGCGCCTGCCCTCTCTGCCGGCGGTCACCGCCCGCATCCTCGAGGAGAGCCTCAAGGAAGACTGTGAAATGGGAGACATCGTATCCCTGATCTGCACCGATCCGGCACTTTCGGCCTACCTGTTGAAAATGGCCAACTCCGTCACCTACCATTTCAGCGAACCGGTGACCACGGTGCGGCGGGCGGTATCGTTGATGGGGTTACGGGCGGTGCGCAACGCGGTGTTGGGCTTTTCCATCCTGCGCCACCTTTCGGCCGACAACCGCTCCCAGATGGCCTACGAGCTGTGGCGTCACTCGGTGGCCTGCGCCCTGGCCTGCGAGTCGCTGGCCCAGTTCTTCAACGTTCCGGCGGACGAGGCCTTCACCATGGGGCTGCTCCACGACACCGGCAAGTTCCTGCTGCTGTCGGAGTTCGTCCGTGCCGACAACGGTTACGCCGGCCGCCAGCTGTTGGCACGCTGGTCGCTCGAACGCGAACGGGCCCTGTTCGGCATGTGTCACGCCGAGATCGGCGCGGCCTTGTTGCAACGCTGGAACGTTCCCGATTCCATCTGCCAGGTGGTGGCCCATCATCACCTGGGCTACGGCCGGGAACTGTATCCCGAGTATCGACCGGCCACGGAACTGGTACGAGCCGCCGACGCTCTCACCTATTCCTCCCACCTGGGGACCGGTAACGGCATCAACGACGGCATGCAGGTCTTGCACCAGCGGGTTCCCGGCGACAGCCTGGAGCAGATCCGCACCAGGTTGTTCCGCGACCTGAGCCAGCTGGGTGAGATCTTCGGACAGCCCATCGAGCCGGCGGCCCTCTGTGCCGAGATCGTGGAACGGGCCAACCAGAAGCTGGCCGCCGAGCTGGAAGACAGCCTGGCGCGGGCCGAAATGCTGCGCCGGGCCTACGAGCGTACCCGCCAAAACCTGGTCTCGTTGGCCCAGGCAGAGAAGTTTCACGCCCTGGGGCGTGTCGCCGCCGGAGTGGCCCACGAGATAAACAATCCCCTCAGCTTTGCCATCTCCAACCTGCAGACCCTGCGTGGTTACCTGCAAGAGCTGTGTGCGGACCTGTCCGCGGACGGCGCGGAAGGGAACGGCGAGATCCTGACCGACATACCCCAGCTGGTCGGTGAGACACTGGAGGGGTTGCAGCGCGTCAGCTCGGTGGTGCAGGCTCTGCGCAACTTCGGCCAGGACACGGCCGCGCTTCCCGAGCAGACCAGCCTGGTGGAATGCGTGCGCGAGGCCCTGGACCTGCTCCGGCACGCCATACCCGAAGGCGTGGAGGTGGTGGTTCAGGAGTCGCGGCTGCCGGAATGCCGGCTCGATGTCAACGCCATGGTGCGGGTGTTCGTGGAGGTGTTGCAAAACGCCATCGCCGCCATGGGCGGCGGCGGCCGGTTGCTGGTGAGCCTGTGGGTCGACGAGCACTGGCAGTATTGCTCGATTCGCGACAGCGGTCCGGGCATGGACGCCGCCCAGCTCAAGCACGTCTTCGAACCATTCTACACCACCCAGCCGGTGGGCCAGGGCCGTGGTCTGGGATTGCCGGTGGCCTACGGCATCGTCAGCCGGCACGGTGGCGAGATACTGGTCAAGTCGCAACCCGGTGAAGGCACGGTAGTAACGGTGCGCCTTCCCCGCGAGGCCCACGACGGTTGAGATCCGCGACTACGCCCGGTACTTGCCTGCCGGGGTATCACGACCTAGACTAGGCCTCGATGTTTCCCGAGCGACAAGATGACACTCGACTTACGGGTTTCCTGGCGGCAGGCGGGCCTGCTGGTCGTCGATAGGGGGTGAGCGGTGAGTGCGGAAACCACAGGCGGTCTCTCCGGCGAAGTGGTGCTGGCGGTCAGCTGGCGAGCGGTGCCGGCCGATCGGGAGCAGGTGGAAAAGGAGCGTTTCGCCGCCCGGGAGAATACCCTGCGCATCGAGAACATTGCCGAGGAACGCTTGCGTGAGAGCGACGAGCAGCGGCGCCTGTTCGAGCAACTGGATCGTCTGGAGCGCAAGATCGATTTGCTCAGGGAGCGGCTGGAAGGCCACCAGGAGACGAGTGGAACTCCCTTCCGAAAGGTATGGATGCGGCTGAGCGAATCCAGAGCTGTTCTCCGGCTCGATGCCGGAGAGGACGAAGACCTGCCGGGCGAGGGTCTGGTTGCCCTGGCGCTGTTGCTTCCCGGTGATCCGTCCCCCGTGGAACTGCTGGCCCGGGCCGGTGGCCGGCAGGAGCTTCCCGGCGGCCTGCTGGCGGTGAACCTCGATTTCGAGGTTGTCGGAGCCGGTGACCGCGATCGTCTGGCGCGCATGCTGTTCCAGCTGGAACGTCGCAGCCGCTCAGTGAAGCAGTAAGAGATTTCCTACCGCCGGCAACTCCAAGGTTGCCAGGATCAAGATCCGGTTGGGCTTTGTTCAGCGTGGTATGAAGTCGCTGCGGGGCCCGACGCGCAGGCAGGTTTCGGCCAGCAGGCGGGCGCACAGATCGATGTCCCTGGTATTGACCACCTCCACCGGCGTATGCATGTACCGGCAGGGGATACCCAGCAGGCCGGCGGCCACCCCGGCCCGGGTCACCTGCATGACGTTGGCGTCGGTGCCGGTGGCCCGCGGCTCGGCCTCCCGCTGCACGGCGATCTTGCGCAGGCGGGCGGTATCCAGCAGCAGCTTGCTGAGCACCGGGTTGATGTTGGGACCCAGGGTCACCGCCGGGCCCCGGCCCAGGCGGATGTCTCCCGTGCGTTTCTTGTCGCCACCGGGATGGTCGGCGGCATGGGTAACGTCCACGGCGATGCCCAGCTGGGGATCGATGCCGAAGCTCGAGGTACGCGCCCCGCGCAGTCCCAGTTCCTCCTGCACGGTGCTCACGGCGTAGACGGCGCAGCGCAGGCGCCGGCGTTGCCGGCCGAGCAGGCGCAGGGCCTCGGTCACGGCACAGACCCCCGCCTTGTCATCCATGCCGGCCGCGGCCAGGTTGTTGCCCAGCAAGCGCTGCGGGGCCAGCCGGTAGGTGACCACGTCTCCCACCTGTACCAGGCGCCGGGCCTGCTTGCCGTCGCGGGCGCCGATGTCGAGCCAGAGCCGATCGATTTCGATCTTCTGGCGATTGCGTTCCTCGGGCTTCATCAGGTGGATGGGCTTGCGCCCCACCACCGCCGGCAGCGGCCCGCCGGCGGTGTGCACGGTCAGTTCCAGCCCCGGTACCACCGCGGCATCGATGCCCCCGATGGGGGCGAAATGCAGGTAGCCCTGCTCGCTGACGTGGCGTACCATGAAGCCGATCTGGTCCACGTGCCCGGCCAGCATCACCCGTGGTGAGCCGCCCGGGTTGAGGACGGCGATGAGGTTGCCGTGTACGTCGCTGCGGATCTCGTCGGCCACTTCCTCGAGCCGCTCCCGCACCAGGCGCTGGGCCGGTTGCTCGTACCCGGAGGGAGAAGGAGTGGCCAGCAGTCGTTCCAGGAACTGTCGAGAGTCGTTTTTCGCCATTACCAGATCTCCTCTGTGATCTCGCCGCTGTCAGGGAGCCAGGTGGATGGCCGGGGGCATCCGGCGAGGGTGGTGGTATACCTTTTTTACCCGGGGCAACGTCCGCGCCTGGGCCTCGAGTGCCAGGCGGCGTCGGGTCAGGTTCGGGGCCCGGTGATACTCGGCGGCCAGCTTGCTGAAGCGCTGTGCCTGGCCGCGGGCGCTGGCCAGCTTGTCGGCCCGGTAGCTGGCAGCACTGGCCAGCTGTCCACTGGCCTGGCCGCGGGCCCGGGCCTTGGCCTCCAGCGCCTCGGCCTGTGCCTGGGAGAGGATCTGCCCGGCCTCGGCCCGGGCATCGGAGACCTTCTGGAAGGCGCCGATGGCCGCGCGCGGAGGGGCCACGTCGGCGAGCAGGAAGGATGTAACCAGGATGCCCAGGCCGAGACGGCTGCACTCCTGTTGCAAGCGCCGGTGCAAGCGATGCAGCAGTTCGGCCCGGCCGCGCGAGAGCACCTCGTCGACACCGGTGGCCAGCAACTCCGTGGCCAGAACGTGACGAGCCAGATCGCGCACCGTCTCCTCCAGGTGGCGGGAGCTGAAGGTGAAATCCCGGGGATCACGGATGCGGTACTGCACCGAGGCGTCCACGGCAACCAGGTTTTCGTCGGCGGTGAGGAAGTAGGTGACCGGTTGCCGCGTGCCTTCGCGGCGGTTGTCGCCTGCCGGTAGGCGCACCCGCTGTGCCTCGGAGATGATGACCTCTTTCCTGATGGTGGCCAGCTTGATTACCCTGACCTGCTGGACGAAGGGTACTATGAAGTGCAGGCCCGGCTCCAGCGGCCCGGCCGCGACCCGGGAGAAGGTGGTGAGGATGCCGTTTTCACCGGGCTGGATGGTGACCACCCCTTTCCAGAGAAACAGCACCGCCAGCAGCGACAGCCAGAAGACCAGGGTGAACAGCAGCTGTCTTCGTGCTGGTTGCATCAATCACCTCCCCGCAGCAGCGGATCGAGAAACTTGCTGGAGTAGGGGATGACCACGGTGGCTTTCTTCTTGAGCACCATCTCGCTGGTTTCCAGGGTTTTCAGAAAGCGAAACAACTCGGGATCGCGCGCGTAAGACTGCGAGTAGATACGCGCACTTTCGGCGTCGGCCTGGGCGCGGATCTTCAGGGATGCTTCCTTGGCCGCGGCCAGGATCTGGCCCTTTTCCTTCTCTGCCTCGGCTGCTATCTCCATGGCCTTTTGCTTGCCCTGGCTGCGGTAACGCCGGGCGATCTTGTCTCGTTCGGCCTTCATGCGCTTGATTACGCTGGCGACGTTCTGGGGCGGAAAGATCAAGCGCCGGAAACCGATGCGCATGATCTCGATACCCATCTGCGCCCGTGCCCGTTCGGCAACGGTCACGGTCATCTTGTCGAGAATTTGCTCGATCACCTGCACCTGGCCTTCCTGGCCCAGCAGGCTGCTGAAGTCCTGCTGGCCGATGGCCGCGCCCAGCTGGGCCAGGCTGAGATCCACCAGGTGGGCCTCGGCCACCTCGTCGCTGCCGGCCCCGGTGAGGAAGAGAACCGCGTCGACGATGCGGTAGACGATGAATATCTCGGCCACGATATTGCGCTTGTCGGCGGTCAGCAGCTCCAGCCCCGGTGGCCGCAGCAGCCTGATGCGACCGTCGATGATGGTCGCCCGTTCCACCGGCGCCGGCAGTTTCCAGTGCAGGCCGGACTCGTTGACCTGGCGTAGGGGGCGGCCGAAACGGGTAACGACGGCCGAGTGCCTTTCCGGCACCTGGAAGGCGGCCGAGTACACGCCGGCCAGGACAAGCAACAGCGCAGCCGTCAGCCAGTATCTTTTCATGTTACTTTCCTCCTGAGGAGGTTACCCAGGGGGGGAGCCAGAACCACAGGTCGGGAGTTCCTACCTGCTCCGGCAGGATCCACTTGCTGGCTTCGGTCAGGGCCCGGGCGGCCGCCTCCAGTCGCAGGCGCAAGCGGGTCAGGCGGGGGGTGAGGCGATAGGCTTGGCGCAGCCCGGCGAAGGAAAGGGCCCGACCGCGGGCCTCGGCCAGGGTGGTGGCCTTTTTCCGGTGGGCCTCGGCCAGCATGCCCGCGGCTTGCCCCCGGGCCCCGGAGATCATCTCGATGCGCCTGGCCCGGGCCAGCTCGATGCGGGTGGCCCGATCCTCCAGGGCATCGGAGACCGCCCGGAAGGCATCGGCGGTATCGGCCTGGGGGTGGGAATCGACCAGCACGATTCCCAGCAGTTCTATCCCCAGGTCCAGTTGCCGTAGAGAGGATTGCAGGCGACGGTTGCAAGAAGCGGCGAACTCGGCGCGGCCCCGGGAGACGATGGCGCTGAAACTGGTGGCCCGGGCGCTCTCCCGCACCGCTTCCTCGGCCAGCGATTGCAGCAATTGCCGGGCCTGGGAGAACTGGAAATGGTAGCGCCGCGGATCGCGAATGCGGAAGCGTACGGTGAAGGGGATCTCCACCAGCAACTCGTCGGCGGTCAGCACGGTGGCGTTGCTGTGGTGCGTATCCAGCGAACCCACGGGGATTTCCAGCGGGGGATTTCCCGCCGGAGTGCTCGCCCGGCTGACGTGGAATCCCACCTGCAACTGTTGCAGTCGCCGGGAGGGGCGGACGTGGCCCCGCTCCAGCGGCCAGGGCAATTTCAAGTGCAGCCCGGCGGCCAGCGGTCCGGAGACGATACGGCCGAAGCGTTCCACGAAGGCCTGGTGGCCGACGGGTACCCGCAGGAAGATCGATTGGCCCAGCAGGATCAGCACCAGCAGCAATGCCGCTTGGGCCAGGCGCCTGGGCAGCGAGACCCGGAACCAGGCCAGCAAGGCACGCCCGGCCCGCAGCAGGGCCAGCCCGCAGGGAGTGGCGGCGCCGAGAGTGAGCTGGTCGAGATGGGAAAACAGTTCGCCCAGGCCCGTGGCCAGGCCGGTGCGCCACAGGCTGACCAGTAGCAGCAGCAGCAACAAGCCCGCCAGCATCCAGCTGAACCAGGAAAATCCGCCGCCGGACGCCGTTACCGCCAGCCCGGGCAGGGAGACGGGGACGGCCAGCAGGTTAAGGACCGCTCCCGCGGCCAGGGCGCAGGCGGAAACCACCGCCAGGTAGACCAGCACGAAGCGCTTGCCGAAGAACTTGTACAGCAGGGAGATGGTGCCGATGTTGGTGGCCGGGCCCACCAGCAGAAAGACCAGGGCGGCACCCGGGGCCAGTCCCTTGGCCAGCAAGGCCAGGGCGATGGGGGTGGAGGCCACGGCGCACATGTACAGCGGCAGTCCTGCCAGCAAGGCCAGGCCCAGCGCCAGCCAGGGATTCAGGTGCAACAGGGCGTGGGGCGGCAGCAAGGTTCCCAGCGCCGCCGAGATGACGATACCGGCTACCAGCCAGAAGGACACGTCGTCGAGAATCTCCACGAAGCCGATGCGCAGGCTGCGCCGCAGAAAACTGCTCCAGGAACGGCCGGCGGAGGAGCTGTGGGAATCGTCTTCCCGGGGTGTCGGGGTGGTTGCTGGACGGTCATCCCGGTAACGGCGGTCCCAGAAGGCGATCAGGCAGCCGGCCAGGAATGCGGTGACGATGGCCACCAGCGGCCGCAGCCAGGCGAACAGGGGACCCAGCAGGGCCAGAGACAGCAGGATGGAGACCAGGCCGGTCTCCGGGGTGGCGATGAGAAAACTCATCAGCGCCGGCCGGGGAACGGCGGCCCGGGAAAGCGCCAGTGAAACCGGCACCACCCCGCAGGAGCAGACCGGCAAGGGAGCGCCGGCCAGTACGCCCTTGGCAGCTTGCCAGGTCGGGGAACCCCCGAAGAAGCGAGCCAGCCGATAGCGCGAAAACAATTCCTGGACCATCCCGGCCAGGCCGAAGCCCAGTATCATGTAGCCGCCACCCTGGAGGAGTATCTCTGCCAGGTTGGCCAGGAATCCGCCGCCATTCATGGGCGACAATTTACTCCCGGGTCACGGGGAAATACAAATGTAAAACAGGCATTCGATTGCCGCTGGCCGGTCAAGATGATAGCCTGGCGTCGGTGGTTGAGGAGAACAGATGAACGACAGGTTGCTCATAGCCGGTATCGGTGGCATCGGTGGCGTCATCGCCGCCCGGCTGGTGGCTGCCGGCGCCCGGCCCTTGCTGCTCACTGCCAATCCCTCCATCACCGAGGCCATTCGCCAGACGGGCCTGCAGGTGGTGGACCGGAAGCAGCGTCGCTGCTACCAGGCCGAGTGCTACACCTCGCTCGAGCAGGTACCGGCGGCGACGACCTTTTCCCGGGCGCTGTTGTTGATGAAGGCCACGAACGTGGTAGAGTCGGCCCGCTCGATAAGCGCCCGGCTGGAGCGTGACGGTTACCTGGTCACCTGCCAAAACGGCATTGTCGAGGATGCCGTGTCCGCCGCGGTGGGCGCCGGGCGGGTGGTCTCGGCCATCGTCGGCTGGGGCGGTACCATGCATGCGCCCGGGGTCTACGAACAGACCGGTCCCGGGGGCATTCACCTGGGCGAACTGGACGGTACGCGCAGCGAGCGGGTGGAGCGACTGGCGGCCATGCTCGAGTCGGTGTCGCCGGTGATTGTAAGCAGCAACATCCGCGGGGCGTTGTGGTCGAAGCTGGCCATCAACTGCGTCATCACCACCATGGGGGCGGTCTCCGGGCAGACGCTGGGGCGCATGTTGCAAGACCGGGCCTTGCGCCGGGTGTTCCTGTCCGTCTACCGCGAAGTGCTGGACACCGCCGCGGCGGCCGGCGTCAAGCTGGAACGCATCGCCGCCCCTCCCCGGCTACTGTACTTGCCGGCCGGAGCCGGCCCGGCCCAGGCCCTGTTCAAGGACCTGCTGGTGCGCCTGGTGGGGCGGCGTTACGGGAGGCTGAAATCTTCCATGCTGCAGAGCCTGGAAAGGGGTCGCCCCACCGAGATCGACTACCTCAACGGCTACGTCGTGGAGCAGGCCCGTCGACTGGGAATCGCCGTACCCGGCAACGAGGCGTTGGTACGCCTGGTGAAAGAGATCGAGGCCGGCGAGCGCTGCGCCGAGCCGGACAACATCAGGGAATTGACGCTGTTGCTCCGGTGAACCGGCCTATCCCAGAGACTTCATGATCGTGATCAGATCACGGGGGGAGATGCCCTCGATGCGGTAGCCGCTGGGGGTGATCAGGATGAGGGACTCGGTGCTGCCGGAAGGAGCGGCCTTCCTGGTCTTTTTGGCGGTCTTGCGACTGCCCTTCCGGGAGGACTTCCGGGCCGCCTTTTTGGCCTTCTTGGCGGAACGGCGACCGGGTTTGCGACCGGGCTTGGCGGTCGAGGTCTTGCCGAGTTTCTTGCGCCAGGCCAACAGGGTGATGTAGCTCACGCCGACCTTCTTGGCAGCCTGGGGGGCTTTCATGCCCGCGGCCAGGAGCTTTTCGTACTTGGCCAGCACCAGCAGGCGCTGCTTGTCGGTGAGACGTTTGCCGGGGGACTTTTTCCCGGCGGCTTTCTTACCGGCCGGTTTGGCGGCTTTCTTGGTGGGCTTTTTCCGGGCAGCCTTCTTCTCGGTCTTGCTGGTTTTCTTCATGGGGTTGGCCTCCTGGGGGCAGAATGGTTTTTACCAGGTATCCTGTTGTCGGAAACTATATATATAATTTTCGTGGTAATCGTCAATAAATTATATAAATATAAATTTATATTTTAATACCCGGCCTGTTCCAGCATACGGCGCCACAGAGCCACCCGTTCACTGCCGTAGCTCTGCTGCCAGGCGTCGAGGACTTCTGCCAGCGGCAAGTCGGCGCGGGGACCGTGAGTACGCACGTACTCGATGAAGGGGCGCCCGGAGGTATCGTGGGAGGGAAACAAAGCGTCGTTCCGGCCGTCGAACTCGACCAGGGGAAAGCCGTGGCGGGCGCACAGGGCGGCATCGAAGGAACAGACCACTTTGACCCAGCGTCCTGCCAGCCACAGTTCGTTGTAGCAATGATAAGCGAAGACATCGGTGCCCATCTGCTGGCGCAGTTCCGCTGGCGACAGGTGGTTGACGATGTCGGCGAACACCAGCCGTGCCGGAATGCCCGCGGCCCGGGCCAGCGCCGCCAGCAGCACCGCCTTGGGGATGCAGAAGCCCCGGCGCCGCTCCAGGATGAAGTCCGGGCGGTAGTGTTCGGGCAGGAAAAAGGGACTGGTCACGTCGTAGGCGATGTTGTCACGTACCCACTCGAAAAGCGCGCGGGCTGACTGCGGCAGCGGTGTGCCCGCCGGGACCAGCCGCGCGGCCAGGGAAGTCACCGCCGGCAGGTTCGGGGTGACGATTTCTCCACTACCCAGGTATTCCGACATGGCACCGGCGGACTGATCGCTCATATCAGAAGCTGCCTCCCAACAGGGGCACCGCCAGGCCCAGCGAGGTCCGTCCCTGGTTGCGCAGCGGCAGCAGCCGCGGCACCGGGGCGGAAATGACCCAGCCTTCCCGGGTGTGTTCGACGAGGGCCAGCCCGCTGCTGGCCGGGGCCGGTTCGTCGTAGTTGCGAGTGAGGAAGGTAGTCAGGCCCAGCCCGGCCAGCGACAGCCCCAGGGTCAACCCCACCCCGACGCGGTAGCTGTCCGGCTCGGCCAGGAAGGTGATGCCGAATCCCAGCAGTGCTCCCAGGGAACCGCCCAGGTTGATCAGCCCCACACGGCCGGCGCTCATGTCCAGCTTCCCGGAAAACAGGGCCGCGGCGGCCAGGCCCGCGTCGCCGCCGGCCAACAGCATCGACAGGTAGAGTTTCTCGTCGCTGAAGAAGTCCTCGGAAACGAGGGCACCGGTGGCGGCGGTGATCCAGGTGGCCCAGACGGCGGCCGAGGAGATCAACGCCGCGTCGCCGTCGGCGACGTCGAGGTAGTGGGTGAGGGCGAAGGTGCCGCCCCAGCCCAGGGCGCTCAGCCCCAGGGCCAGTCCCATCATGCCCTGGGCGTTGAGATCGCCGTCGGGAATGGTGGCAAACGCCAGCCCGTGCCAGGCACCCCAGGTCCAGCCGAAGTTGATCATGGTTGCCCGTCCCGTGGACATGGACAGATCACTGGAGAAAACGATGGCCGGCACCAGTCCGGCCGCCGCTCCTCCGATGCTGCCCCAGATGATGGCCTTGGTCTCGTCGAAACTGAACTCGGAGTCGCCCAGGGCGGCGATGTTGGCGATGGCGAAGCCCGTCCAGGCGCCGAAGCTGGTGGTGCCGATGATGAACTGGGCCCGGCCTTCCTTGTTGACGAAGCCCTGGCCGCGGGCCATGCGCTCCAGCCGCGCCGCCCCCCAGCAGGCGGCGGGGCTGCCGGGATGCTCCTTGACCAGGCGCTGGTACATCTCCCGGGCCGCCCCCAGGTTGCCCGTGGCCTCCTGTACCAGGGCCTCTTCGTACAGGGACCGGGCTCGGCGATCCTGCTGGCTCTCGGCCGGGCAGGCCGGCGTGCCGGCCCGGGTGCTGCCGGCAAATAAACACAGTACGAGCAGATAGGTGGATAGATGCTTCATGACGTCCTCCCCGTTCAGACTAGCATTCCCAGCAACAACAGAGCCAGGGTGGAGGGGATGAGCACCGCCACCGCGGCGCGGGCCAGCGCCAGGCGGTGCACCACCGCCAGGCCCACGATTTGCACCCACAAGGACCAGAAGCTGCCCAGCAGCTGTCCGAATACCGGCACCACCACCAACACCAGCGGTGCGCAGCCGTAGGCGGTCACCCGCAGGGTCTGCCGGAAGGATCTCGGGCCGGGAGCCAGCAGCCATATTCCCAGGTGGTATGCCAGCGCTGTCAGCAGCACGTTGAGCAGCCCCAGCAGGGGAGATGTCCACAGCATCAGGCGCAGCACCACGGCGGCCCGGTCGAGCAGTTGCTGGGGCTCCTGTCCGGGCTGCAGCCCCACGGTGTCCAACCAGGCCTGGGGGTTGCGCCCCAACTCCCACAGAGCCGAGGCGGCGAACAGGGCGGCTGCCGTCGCTGCCAGCAGCCAGCCGAAGATCACCGCTCGCAGCAGGGGGCCGTCCTCGCCCAGCCGGGAGAAGAAGTCGGCCGGTCGCAACATGACCTGGTGCACGGTCTCGAAGAATTTCCGTACCCGGCCGGCGGTGCCGGACTCCCAGGGTACCGGGCCGGAGCCGGATCCCGGGAAGGTGACGACTGGATCCGGAAGGGCTTCTCGTTCTTCCCCGCCGGCGGTTTCCGGGGCCGGGCCGGTGGCGTCGGCGACAGCTTCCGGTGTCGGCTGCCGGTCCGCATCGCCGGGCGGATCCCCGGGTTCAGCCAGCAACTCCGCAGGTACCTCGAGTTCCACCTCGCTGTGACACCAGCGGCAGCGGATGCGTCCCGCTTGCTTGGTGGTGAAGGTACGCCGGCAGGAGGCACAGCGAACCTCGATGTCTTGCTTGAGACGCTGGCTCACGGCATTTCCAACTCGTCGGCCAGGTCCCCGGCATCGTAGAGCTTGCGCAGGGCCTCGATGATATAGGCGCTGTGCACCGACACGGTGCGGTTGACGGTGTCATCGAAGAAGTAACGCCCGGCCAGGCTCTCGATGTTGCCATCGAAGACCAGCCCCACCAGCTCGGCCCGGCGGTTGATCACCGGCGAGCCGGAATTGCCGCCGATGATGTCGCAGTCGCAGACGAAGTTGACCGGGGTGGCCAGGTCCAGGTGGTTTCGACGTTGCCAGAAACGCTCGGGCAGGCTCCACTCGCCCTGGCGGTCGAAGCCCAGGGAGCGGTCGAACAGGCCGTAGAGAGTGGTCTGGTAAGGGGCCAGGGTACCGTTCATGGGATAGCCGCGCACCGTGCCGTAGCTCAGGCGCAGGCTGAAGGTGGCATCCGGGTAGACATCCTTTCCGAAGGCGGCGAAACGCGCCTGGCCGATACGTTCGCTGGCGGGAGTGATGACCGCGTCCACGGTCTGCTTGCGCCAGTGCTCGTCGGCGACCAGGATGGGTACCAGCTTCCTGGCCAGGACGATGAGCGGGTCGCTGCACTTGGCCACGGCCGTGGGCCCGCCCTGCACCAGTTGCTTGCGGAAGGCCGGGTCTTTAAGCTTGCTCTGCCGGCACAGGCGCTCGGCGGCCTGGCGCGGATCACCCAGTTCACCGAGTACCTTGGCGAAGGGGTCGTCGGCGGGCAGGTGTTTCAGGGCGAAGCGCAGGGCCACTTCCAGGGTCACCGCCTCGAAGTCTGGATACACCGGGGCCGGTGAGAACAGATTGAACCTGAGCCGGTCGAGCTGGGCCTGGTGAAAGCCGTCCAGGCGCTCGGCATCCGGCTTCTGCAACTCGCCCACCAGCTTGACGATGGTGATGGCCTTGCCGGCCAGGGAGGCTCCCCAGAGGTTGTGCAGGGAGCGGCGGGTCAACTCCGCTTCGTACTTGTCCAGGGTGGTGGCGATTTCGTCCCAGGCGCTGCCGTATTGCCGCTGCCATTCTTTCCGCGAGGCCACTCGCTGGCGAAAGCGTTGCTCGGTCTTGCCGAAGCGTTCCATGAAACCGGGAGCCTTGATGGCCTGGTACATGCCGCCGTAGGCCTTCTTGGCGTTGTTGAAGGCGAATATGCGTACCAGGGCCCGGCGCCGCTGTTCGGGCCCACGCTGGGAGTACTTCTCCAGGGCGGCGATGGTGGTCTCGAAGAATTCCAGGCGCAGGGGAAAACCGTGGTCGCGGTCGAACTCGAGCTGCTTGACGGTATACAGGCGCTGGGTACGGCCGGGATGTCCCACCACGAATACCAGCTCGCCCCGGGCCGCGCCCCGGCGGTTGAAGCGCAGGTAGTGCTGGGGCTGCAAGGGCTTGCCGTCCTGCCAGACGCGGAACAGGGCGAAGTCGAGATCGTGGCGCGGGTAGGTGAAGTTGTCGTGGTCGCCGCCGAAGTAGGCCGCCTGGCGCTCGGGGGCGAACACCAGGCGCACGTCGGTGTACTTGCGATAGCAGTACAGCCAGTACTCGCCGCCCTGGTAGAGGCTGATCACCTCGCACTCCAGGCCGGTCTTTTTCTTGGCCTCCTCGGCCAGGCGAGCCCGCTCGGCCCGGCGGGCCTTGATGGCGGCCTCGCCGCGCTTGCCCCGGGCCGCCGCCAGCACCTTGGCGGTAACGTCGTTCATGTTGTCGAGGACGTTGAGTTCCAGGTCGGGGCACTTGATCTCGTCTTTCGGCCGGGCGGCGTAGAAGCCGGTCTTGACGTAGTCCCGGCCGGCACGGGACATCTTCTGCAACTGGCCCACGGCCACGTGATGGTTGGTGAGCACCAGGCCATGGGCGCTGACGAAGGAACCGGAGCCGCCGTCCATGAAGCGCACCGCCGACAGGCGCACGTGTTCCAGCCACTTGGCGTCCGGTTCGAAGCCGTACTTGGCGGACAGGGCCTTCAGGGGCGGATTGTCGAAGGTCCACATGCCTTCCTCGGCCCCGGCGGGGGGGCTCGCCAGGAACAGCACCAGCAAGACTGCGGTGGTACGGACAGCAGAAGCATGACCTTTCATTGCCAACCTCCTGTGCTGGTTGAGAACGCTCATCACGGCCGGCAGCATAGTTTATGAGCAGCCGGCAGGCAAGGAGTGCTTGACCTTGCATTTCCCGCCTCGGCTGCGATCTCGGCGTCGGCTCAGGAAGGAAAACCGAATACTTTTTCGCAAAGCCGCCAGGGGGTGGTCCAGATCAACTCGGTTTCGCCCAGGCGCCCGGAGTATTCCAGGGAGCGGTTTAGCACCACCAGCCTGGCCGGCTGGTAGGCATCGGCGAAACTGCGGCAACCGCGAGGAAGGCGCGGGCGGCTCATGGGATCCGCCTTGACCTCTACCGCCACCAGGTGGTCGGAAAAAGCGATGACGAAATCCACCTCCGTGCCCGAAGTGCTTCTCCAGTAATGCAGCAGGGCATCCGCGGGCAGGGCCTTGTCCAACTCCGTGAAGGCCCAGTTTTCGAACAGCGGACCCGGGTTGCCGATGTGTTCCAGCGGTCGCAGATCTCCCGACAGCCAGTTGCGCAACCCGTTGTCCACCAGGAATATCTTGGGACGGCGGATCAACTCCGAGCGTCGTCCTCCGGCGAAGGGCGAAAGGCGGGCGACCAGGTGCTCGTCTTCCATCCGGTCCAGATAGGCCAGTACGGTTTCACGGCTGATGCCCAGCACCGACGACCATTCCGAGACGTTGACCAGGCTGCCGACCTGGCTGGCCAGAAGTTTCAAAAGCCGCCGGTAGGCTTCCGGCAGGCCGACGCGATGCAGGTCGCTGGTATCGGGCAGCACGATCGAACCTGCCAACTCGGTAAGCGAGTCTCGGGGGGATTCGCTCAACCACGTCTCCGGGTAGCCGCCGAACACCAGGTGCCGTTCGAAGCGTTCTTCCTGGTGAGCCCGCCGCAAGGCGGGCGGCTCGTGTTCCAGATCTCGGGTGACCTCGGCCAGGGAAAACGGCAGGAGGCGCGTGCGTGTCGCCCTTCCGGCCAGCGACTCGCGGGTGCGCGCTCGCAGATGGTAGGACGAGCTTCCGGTCACGAAGATCTCCACGCCCGGCTTGCGATCCACCACTCCCTTCAGGAAAAGCCCCGCCTCTTGCAGGTGCTGTACTTCCTCGAACAGGAGGGCCGTCGGCTCTGCACCCAGGGTCTCCAGGTCAGCGAGAAACAGCGGCGCCGAGCGACACCAGGCCCGGATGGCGGCCTGTTCGCAGTCGATGAACAGTACCGGCTCCGGCCGGGTTGCCAGGTGACTCCACACCGCCGTGGATTTGCCCGCCTGGCGTGGGCCGACGATCAAGTGTGCCTTGTCCGCTTGCGTCCAGCGTCCCCGCCTTTGCTCGACCATGGTGCGTGGTACCAGGGGATGGGGAAGGTGTCCGCGGAGCCAGCGTTGTAGATTCCCGGGAGATTCGAGCCAGGGATTGTCCTTGCGCAGCACCTGGAGGACGTCACGATCCATGTTTGCATTTTAAGTCTGAAATATATTGAATGTCAACCAAAAATATCAGAGTTAATTGCATACAAATGGAGATGCGTCTACGGTGGTCTGCAGCGCTTGCCCCGGCGCCGCCGGCTGGGGCAATATCTAGGTATAACCACGGAGGCGAGCATGAGCATGCAGGAGCAGCCGTTGTTGAGCGATTTTCCCAAGCTCTACTGTCCGTTTATCCGCCAGACCTTTGCGGTGGATCGCCGGCAGTGGAAGCAGCACGGCCGGCGTCTGGGGTTGCGACGGCCCGAGGCCTACCTGGTGGTGGACCGGGTCAATCCCGGCTACGAGTGGGTGTTCGAGGACGAGGACACCTTCGCCGTGGAAAAACTCGACGGTACCAACATCAAGTTGCTCACCCGGGAGGGTAGGTTACTGGCGGTGCAGAACCGCAAGAACGTCATCGATCCGCTGCAGGTCATCAAGGGCAAGACCTTCATCATGGAGGGCATCTTCATGGCCATCGGCAAGGGGTACGTGAAGCCCGACGGCGAGCAGGCCGGCGAGCTGATCGGTCCCAAGGTGCAGGGCAATCCCTACCGGTTGGACCTGCACCTGTGGTATCCCTTCGACAAGGCCATCGAGGCCCTGCGTTACCGCTCCTTCCATGAACACGAGCGCAACTTCGACAACTGGAGTGACTGGTTCAAGGACTGGCTGTTTTCCCGCTTCTACACCAAGCTGGCCTCCAAGCTGGGTCGCGACGACAAGGTAATGGCCGAAGGAGTGGTGTTCTACAACCTCAAGCGGCGGGCCGCCGGCCAGATCTGGATGGCCAAGCTGCGCCGGGACATGTTCGACTGGTACTATTCGCCGCAGGTGACCATCATCGATTATGACCGGCAGGGCCGGGAGGAGATCGAAGACCAGGAGAAGTTCGACTAGACCGAGGCCACCTCGCCCGCGGGCGGTTTTTCCACTTCCCGCCAGAAATCCAGTACCAGGCGGTTGAACTCCTCTGGCCGATCGACGCAGGTGGCGTGCCGGGAACCGGGTACGATCACCTTGCGGGCGGCGGGCAGGCGCCCGAGTTGTTCGTCGCTTACCTCCATGGGAGTCTCGTCCAGTTCGCCGCGCACGAACAGCACCGGGCAGGTGATGTCGTCGACGCGGTCGCGCAGGTCGCACTCCAGCACCGCCTGCAACGCCCGCCGGTAGCAGGAAGGGTCGTTTTCCGCCCAGCGCTCGGACACCAGGCGGCGCAGGTGCTCCTGGCCGTGCTCGGGAAACATCTCCCGGCCCAGCTTGCGTCCCACCGCCTTCATGCCGGCCAGGCGCATGAGCAGCTTGCGCACCCGCAGCGACAGGCGCTCGCGCAGCCGCTCGAAGCGCAGGCGGAAGCCGGCGTTGACCACCACCAGCGAACGCACCAGCTCGGGGCGGGCGGCGGCCAACTGCAGTACGATCATGCCGCCCATGGATATGCCCACCAGGTGGGCCGGGGCGGCTCCCAGCTTCTCCAGCAGGGCGGCGGCATCGGCGGCGAACTGCTCGATGGTGAATCTTCCCGGCGGGCTGGAGGAGCGGCCGTGGCCGCGACAGTCGCAGGCCAGCACCCGGTGTTCGGCGGCCAGGGCCTCGATGTTGAACTCCCAGTCACGGGTGGACGAGCCCAGCCCGTGCACCAGCAGGGCCGCCTGTCCCCGTCCCTGGCTCTCGTAGTGGATGGTGACATCGCCGAGGTGGCATTCAGGCATGGAAGGTCTCTCCGGTGGTGCCTCTCAGGGGGCGGCCTGCCCGGCCAGGCGGCGCAACGCCCGGTGGAATCCCCGCGGGGTGTAGAAGAGAAAAAAGGTATCACCGAAGCCGAGGAGATCCCCGTCCGCCAGTTCCACGGCCCGGCCGGGCAGCAGCGGCTTGCCGTTCAGGGTGGAGCCGTTGGTGGAATCGAGATCCTCGATGAAGATGGCCCCGCTGGTACGTACCTGGAACAGGCGGGCGTGGCGGGCCGACACCGTCTCGTCGGAGACGACCAGGTGGTTGTCTTCCGAGCGGCCCAGGCGCAGCTCGTCGAAGCCATGGCGGGAGTTGCGACCCAGTTCCATGACCGGCAGGCGATGATCCAGCTGGTTGCGCCGTCGCGAGGTCTTGCCCTGGAACATCTCGGTGGAAGCGGTCTGGAAGGTGGGGCCCAGTGCCGGTGCCAGGGAGACCAGCACCGGTCCCACCTGGCTGCAGAAATCGTCGGCCTCCAGCTTGAGGCTGGCATCCAGGTAATCCTGAACCACCGGCTCCATCATGCGTTTTTCTACCTCCCGGGATTGGGCAGTCTCTACCATACCGCGGTCGTTGCTGACAAGTAAGTATCACCGCCCCTGATTTCCCACCTCGGCCGCAATCTCCGCGTCGCTGCTGCGAAAATGGTCCTCGACGTAGTTGCACTACGACTGCGGCCATTTTCTTGCATCTCCTTGATCTTGCTGGCCGATCTGGGAAATCCGCAGGTCCCGGGTGGGGATTCTGGGACGATCCAAAGTGGTGCAGTTGCCGGTCCCGTTGCATCGAACTGGTGCGCCGTGACTCCGCAGCGGGAGACGGAAGGCCCGATACCACGGACTTTTTCCTG
>Ga0190359_1000202_pt1 | contig 39926 bp, 41 predicted proteins | sample 48721823_MG_FD_161269 | JGI IMG/M metagenome (GOLD analysis project Ga0190359, IMG submission 161269) | Hydrothermal vent microbial mat bacterial communities from Southern Trench, Guaymas Basin, Mexico - 4872-18-2-3_MG | ecosystem: Environmental > Aquatic > Marine > Hydrothermal vents >...
TTGTTGGATCTGATAAGGACCATAAAAAAAGAAGAGAACGTAGATAAGAAGCAGATCATAGTTCACCTTTCCTCATGCATCACAAAAGACAACTTTCACGGACCTGTTTGCCCTCATTTGGACTACCTAAAGACCATGATAGTTGACAAATTGGGTCTGGATATAGTGGAGGGGACATATACCAGTAAGACCTCAGAGGCACGGAGAAAAGCGGGGATTTACAAATCCTGAGCACCGGCCTGACATACTTTTTTCCCTTACTTTCCAACACAAACCACGGCAATGCCAGAACCTCGCCCGGAAGAGCCTTTATTTGCTCGCCGGCGTATATTATCCCTTTAAGAAGGACTCGCCGGGCTTCTGAGATGATTTCAGCAAATTGGAGCAGCGGTCTGACATCTTTCGCGCTCAATTCTTCCGTATATTTGACCTCAAAAGCAATAACTCCCCCTTCCACTTCCACGACAAAGTCAACTTCCAACTCTTTTCCGCCGAGTGTCCTGAAATAGTAAAGCTGACCGTCAAGGTAAGAGGTTAAGGCATACAAAATCGTCCAGGGAGAACATAGGCCAATTCCGAAATGGCTGTTCTGAGCAGAGCAGTGTAGTTTTCCCCGTCTGCCTGGCCCCCGTCAATACGACAACAGGGGAGAATTCAAGGGCATTTCTTTCTCCATAACCCCAGGGCTTTAATTGCGGCCAGGAATGCCAGCATAATAACGAAAAAGATGGCAGTTGTGAAAAGAACACTCCAGTGCCACCATATGGGGCCATTTATGAGTATGGTGCCTCCCCATCAAAGCCTTCCAAAGCTCCGGCGGCATCCCACCTTCCAAAATACGAGAGACTCTTTCGTGATCCATCCGTTCATAAGTTATCACTTAACGGGAAAGATGTGTTGTGCTATAGAGGTGGCGTGATAAGAAGGCTCCAAATTTAACAATAGGAGGGAGCAGTATGAAAAGGTGGTTCATAATCGGTCTGTGCATTATCGTTGGCATAGCAGTTATACTGGCCGGGGGCGGATATCTATGGTTCCAATTCACCCTCAGGCACCGGCTTCCACAGACAAAGGGCACCATAAAACTGGCCGGACTTAAGAACAGCGTGACAATCATTCGAGACAAATATGGTGTACCCCATATCTACGCAAAGAACGAGGATGATCTGTTTTTTGCCTTTGGGTATGCCGTCGCGCAAGATCGGCTCTGGCAAATCGACTTTATGCGCCGGCTGGGCCAAGGTCGACTTTCTGAGATTTTCGGAAAAGATTTTGTGGACACTGACGTTTACTTCAGGCTTCTTACGTCCACTGGAATCAAGGGGGGCACCCCGCCGCATCTAAAACAAGGGTTTAAGGCATTTTCGCAAGGTATATCCACCTACATAAGGACGCATGAGGATAATCTCCCCATTGAATTTACCATACTGGGATACAAACCCGATGCGTGGGGAAAAAACGACTACCTCGATGTATTGAAGGTTGTGAACTGGGGCCTTAGCTGCGGGTTTGGCACGGACCTCACGGCGTCAAAGATACTCAAGAAGGTCGGAGAAACATTATACCAGGAAGCGTTTCCCAGGTGGCCTGACTCCGCCCCATCCATAATTCCTCCGCGACAGGTACAGATCGCCGCTTACCCAGAGCTTCCAGCAAAGGTGGTTGATCAACTTAGGGGACTGGTAGGGCTACCCATAGGGGGGGCCAGCAACAATTGGGTAATTTCGGGCGAGAAATCTACCGACGGTGCCCCGTTATTGGCAAACGATACCCACCTGGCCCTCACCAACCCGGGTTTCTGGTGGGAGGTGGATCTCAATTGCCCAACAATTCACGCGTCGGGATTTGCAGTTCCCGGAGTGCCAGGAATACCCGTGGGCCATAATGAACACGTGGCATGGGGGGTTACCAACGTCATGGTGGATGACGTGGATTTTTATATAGAAAAGCTCAATCCCAAAAATCCACAACAATACTGGTTTAAAGATCATTGGGAAGACATGAAAGTGGTGAAAGAGACGATTAAGGTGAAGGATGGAGACTCTGTGGAAAAGCAGATACTGCTTACCCGACATGGCCCCATTTTGCCCAAGTCTATTGACGTGGAAAAAGGGCAGGCCATTTCACAGAGGTGGGCCTTTCCAGAGTGCCGACAACCGGGCCGCGCAGGATATGCCCTGCTCAAGGCCCGAACGGCCCAGGATGTAATGGAGGCGTTGAGATATTGGGAACTCCCAAGCCAAAACTTCGTATTCGCCGATCAACAGGGAAACATCGGCTACTGGTGCTGCGCAACCGTCCCGGTGCGGCCATGGGGAGACGGCTTTCTCCCAGTGCCCGGGTGGACAGGCCAAAACGAATGGCAAGGATATGTCCCCTTTGAGAAGAGACCCCATGTGTTGAACCCAGAGCAGGGTTTCATTGCCTCTGCCAACAACAAGGTCACAGCAAATGGGGAGCCTTACTATATAAGCAACTATTGGGAACCCATTGATCGCATCTCTCGTATTACGCAACTGATAAAGCAAAAGGACAAACTCTCGGTGGATGACATGAAGGCCATTCACAATGATACTTACTGCCTACTTGCCTCGGAGCTAACACCGAAGCTTCTGGACGTGTTGCAGTCAAATGCCAAGCAAGAAGGCTTTAAGGAAGCCGCTGAGGTTCTTTCAAAGTGGGATTTTGTGATGGGAGAAGACAGTGCCGCCGCCTCCATCTTTGAAACAACCTTCCGTAGGCTTATGGATAATATATTCAAAGATGAGCTGGGTGAAAAACTCTATAAGGAATACCTGCAGACCATAGTCTTTCCCCCGAGGGCCATCAGGCTCCTTATAAGGAAAGGGGCATCTAAGTGGTTTGATGACGTAAACACGCCAGTCAAGGAGGACATGAAAGATATCATCAAGAAAAGCCTTGAAGAGGCACTGGTCCAACTAAAGGAGAAAATGGGTGACGAGATGGACCAATGGAAATGGGGCAAGATCCATACCCTTACCTTTGAGCACATTCTGGGCAAGAAGAAACCCCTCAATCTGCTGTTTAATATCGGTCCATTTGCCGTTCCAGGCAATCACCTCACGGTAAATAAGAAACAGTACCCATACACCAAACCTTTTCTTGTTGACCATGGTGTATCCCAGAGGATGATCGTCCCATTGTCTGAGCCCACTAAGGCACTGCACGTACTCCCTGTGGGAGAGTCAGGAATGCTAAAAAACCCCCACTATAAGGACCAAATACCTCTATACCTGGGAGGAAAATACCATGGGGCCTGGGCCAAGGAACAACTAGCACAAGAAAACAGGGAAGCCACCTTGATACTTGAGCCGAAAACAGATTAGGGGCAAAGAATTTCTGCAACAGCGAGGATAGGGATATGGCTTTAACATTAATGGAAGGAAATGAGGCCATTGCCTGGGGTGCAATGAAGGCAGGGTGCAGGTTTTACGCCGGCTATCCCATCACCCCAGCGACCACCATATTTAATACCATGATGAAGCTGCTCCCCCCCTTGGGGGGGTATTGCGTCCAAGGTGAGGATGAAATCGCATCCATCGGAATGTGTCTTGGGGCATCTATGGCGGGCCTTAAGGTAATGACCGCCACCTCTGGCCCCGGCATCAGTCTGTATAGCGAGCATATCTCATTTGCTATCGGGAGCGAAATACCTATTGTGATCGTTAATGTCCAAAGGCTCGGGCCATCCACAGGTTCGGCCACCAGGGGGGCAGATGGCGACATCCAGTTCATGCGCTGGGGTAACAGCGGCGGTCAACCGGTAATAGTGCTGTCACCAGTGGATGTCAAAGACTGCTTTGAACTTACGGTACACGCCTTTAACCTTGCAGAGCAGTACAGGTGCCCGGTGTTCATTGCATCCAATAAGGAAGTTGGCATGACAAGAGAATCTCTGGATATGGAGGAATTACATATTCCAGAGATAGTGAACCGAAAAGCCCCCCCTCCGCACAAGTCATTCCGCCCCTTTGCTGTGGAAAAGAGGCAAACAGTGCCATATTTTCTACCCATAGGAGGAAAGACCCTGGTTAGGCAGACATCATCAACCCATGGTCCTGACGGCTATATTACCACAGACCCTGAGCAAATATCCCGCAACCAGGAAAGACTATATTCTAAGGTGACAAAGGCCGTGGATTCCTTCACCTTCTATAATTATCATCCCGAACCAGGTTCCAATACCCTTCTCATAACTTACGGAGTAACAGCCAGAGCAGCCCAAGATGTGTGTCTAAGACTCAAAGCAAGTGATAGGCCCATCTCCTTGCTTGTTCTCAAGACTCTTTGGCCTGTCCCGGAAAGACTTATCGAGGAAAAGGCCCGGGATTTTGACCGAATAGTGGTAATAGAGATAAACAAGGGCCAGTATGTTAGGGAGATTAGACGCGTGCTACGTGAAAAAAATGTGCAATTCTTCGGCGAAATGAACGGACAGTTGATATCTCCGAATCAGATAGAAGAGGTAGTGCGAAATGGCTAGTCTTCTCAACAAGAACAGACCTCCTGTATTTTGCCCTGGCTGCAGCCATGAGAGAGTACTGAAGGCCTTGGATCAAGCCTTTCAAAATATGGGATTACATGGTCATGAAATTGTGATGGTCAGTGATATAGGATGCTCAGGGCTCTTTGACACCTTCTTTAACACGCATGCTTTCCACGGCCTCCATGGAAGGGCCCTAACCTATGCCACTGGTATCAAGCTAGCCCATCCTGATCTAAATGTAATTGTTACGATGGGCGATGGCGGCATGGGAATAGGTGGTGCGCATTTCCTGAGTGCGTGCAGGCGAAATCTTGATTTGACTCTGATAGTACTCAACAATTTTAACTTTGGAATGACAGGGGGGCAGTTCTCTGCAACTACTCCCCCTGGGGCACAAGTTGCCTCCGGGTTCCTGAATGCACTGGAGATGCCTCTAGATATCTGTGAGGTTGCTGTGTCCGCAGGGGCAAGTTATGTCACAAGATGTTCCGCCTATGACAAAGGCCTTACCAGGGAACTACAAAGGGCCATAGAGCATAAAGGATTCTCAGTTGTGGACACGCTGGGAATATGCGTGGGACGTTACACCAAGAGAAACAGGTTAACCCCCAAGACAATTGAGGAAGAGCTTGCTGATCTGCCGCCCATAAGTGGCCCTGTAAAGAAAAACCAAAGAAGAGAATACGGCACCTTTTACCGCGAAATGGCTTCAAGGCAAAAGCCAGCTTCCACTCCTATGGGAATAGACACCAATTTTGAATTTGAGGGTAAGGCGCGAGAAGAGGTAGTGATCCTGGGAGATGCTGGACAGCGTGTGATAACAGCAGGGGAAATTCTCTGCATTGCAGGGGTGCTTAGCGGGCGCAGGGTTACCCAGAAAAATGAGTACAACATTACCGTGTTGAGAGGCCCCTCAATCAGTGAGATAATTCTTTCAGTGGAGCCTGTGGGCTACACGGGCATTCACAGACCGTCAGTGGTCATAGCCATAGGGCAAGAGGGAGTGCTACGCCGCGCATCAATGTTCGATAACCTTGACGATGATGCCCTCGTGCTTTGCTCCAATGATGTCACCTTGCCCAAGAGCCGTGCTCAGATCCTCACCGTGGATTTCAAGGCCCAGGGGATAAAATTATCGGATCGGGCACTGGCTTCTTTGGCAATGCTCGGAAAGCTGAACAGGACCCTAAACCTTGATATCCTTCGTGGCGCACTTGAAGAGCGCTTCAGGGGGGGCATCCTCCAAAATGCTATGGCCATAACAGAGCGGGCAGAGCCTCCCCAAAGCTAGGGAATGATTTCTGCCTTTAGGACCTCTGCCCTTTGATTCCTTCGCCTTACGTACAAACCCTCTACGCTATAGACCAGAAGGCCCACCCAAATGAAACAAAAGCCGGTGAACCGCACTATGGAAAAGGGCTCACCATACAGCCATACGCCTATTGAAAACTGAAGCGTAGGGGCAAAATATTGAAGGATCCCTATCATTGACAGAGGGATTCTCCTTGCAGCAGCTGCGAACATGAGAAGGGGCGTGGCGGTGACCGCTCCACCCATGGCAAGGAAAAAACTCAATAGACCATTGTGGCCGAAGGTGCCTACTCCTTTTGACTCCAGCAATAAAATGTATGCCAAAGCAGGGACCATCAAAATGATCATTTCCAATGTTTGGCCTTCAATGGCCTCCAGCGACGCACCCTTCTTGATCAACCCATACGTACCAAAGGAAAAGGCCAGCACCAGGCCTATCCACGGAAGCGACCCGTAACGAATGGTGAGGTAAAGGACCCCTACCGTGGCAAGCCCAATAGCCACCCATTGCCCAACTCTCAGTCGTTCCCTAAAAAACACCACCCCCAACAGGACACTTACCAGTGGGTTAATGAAATATCCCAGGCTCGCGTCAACCACGTATCCGGCGTTGACTGCCCAAACAAAGGTGGTCCAGTTGACTGCAAGAAGCATGGCCGCGATCCCGTAGGTCAGCACCACCTTTCTTGAGTGCAGGGCGCTCCACAAATCTCTGCCTCGCTTGGACAAGAAGACAATCCCAAGGATAAAAACCAGGGACCATACCACCCTATGGGCTATAATTTCCAGGGACGGCACAGCCGCAAGCTGCTTCCAGTAAATGGGAAACAGCCCCCACAAGACATAGGCCCCAATGGCAAGTAGTATGCCCTTTTTCAATGGATCTTCCCTCTTTCCAAAATGAACTTTTCCGCAGCAAACAGTGGTGTTTTAATCTGAAAACATCTTAACCACCCCAAGGGGAGCGGAATTAATCCGCGTCTGGCCGATCGAGCCTTAAGACGATAATTCTCTTAGAAAAAAATGGCAAGGCCAATAGTACACGGGTACAGGTGTGGCACAGCACTCTTGTCCTTTCGATTGAAATACGGCCGGCGAATGATTATCATCATGATAACCGTAAACTTGCAAAACTGGAGCTAATGCTATGAAGCGAATACAAACCAGATACATCAGATTTATCTTATTGATTTTATTTCTTATTGGTGGATGTGTGACCTATAAAACAGCCGGTGTCTACACCGCCCCCGGTCCTAACGGCGCGAAGGTGACTTTACGGGGGATCCAAGAGCATTGGAATGATTACAACATATCCTATGCTGGGGTAGCCAAAGATACCGTTGCCGCGTTACTTTTTGACCCAAAGGATGACGGATTGACAATTATAGGGGAGTGGTGGACCCCTGTGCATGACCGCAAGACTCTCGATGATATGGTAGAATTTATAAAGAATTACACCAATTTTACCCCTACACTTTATGCGATAGTGGAAAATGGCAGGGTATTTGGCTTTGTACTATCTCCCACTTACGAAATTCGTGCAAGACTCATTAATGACAAGACCCTGTACCTGTATGAAATCGAATCCCCTTTATACCGAAACGATGGCCGTGAGTTGCCTGTCTCCATTTCTGACTAGCAATTCCAATGACGTGGTTAGCCAACAAGCTGGAGGTTTGCAAGAAAAAGGTTGACATAAAAGGGCCCCTGTGGCCTGATGTAACATTGTGGAGGATTCGACATCGGCCAAGGGTGAAATCTGGATGCCGGATCAAGCCCTCCATGACGGCTTTGGGACTTTCTCTCATATACATAGAACATAAAGAGCAAAAGAAAACAGTATGAAAAAATATAAGGGCCTACTGGCCCTTCTCATTCTCTTTTTTGGTTTTACGACAGCTTATGCACACAGCCCCTTGTTTAAGGTGACAAGAGTCCTGCAGGGGGATTTAATAGAGCTTTCGGGCCAGGAAGGCAAATTCACGCTTCGCTTAGCTGGTATTGACTCTCCAGAGCTCTGGCAACCAGAACCCGCGAAATCTCAACCCTTTGCTAGACAGGCTCGGGACTATCTGGCAAGCCTAATTCAGGGAAAGATGGTCAAAATAAGATCATACGGTGGTCAGGCAGGGTGTTTTCTCCTGGGCGAAGTTCTTTTGGGTAAAAAGAACATAAATTTGGTGATGGTAAAGGCGGGCCTTGCAGAAGTGTTTCGCGCAAAAATTCCACAGAATCTGAATCTCGCCTTATACAAGAAAAGCGAAGCCGAAGCCAAGGCAGCGAAAAAAGGAATGTGGATCCAAGGCGATAAATACGTCAGCCCGATGCTCTGGTGTAAACGGCAGAAAGCCAAGTCGCTTTGCTCATTCATACTTTACGGTATCCTCCAACAGGGGAGCACCAAGAAGTAATTTTCCACCTCAAAAAGTATACCCCTACTAAACATCAATTACCCGTTGAATCCCTGTCAAATCGGCATCAGCTCAGATTTGGGTATTGCTTTTTGTTGGTTGTGTCTTAAATTTTTGTTTTAGGGAGGTGGTGGAAAATGGCAACCATTTATAATAACGACATTGAAAAGTTGATTCCGAGGTCCACAAAAGATAATGAAGGCCTTGAACTGATAACTTGTAAACGACAACCGGGCAACCTTCGTATAACCAAATATGCGTGTGCCCTGCGATACGAGAAGTCGCTGCGCATGGAGGATGAAATCCCGGACGACGAATTTGGAATGATAATAAAGCACGGGCTGGAAAGATGCAGAGACTGCCCCAGGGGTAAACGTTACGCCGAGGTTCTGCTCCAAAAGGGGGCTCGCCAGCCCCAAGCTGCCCGAAAAAGGCGTGGCCGCCCTCCAAAGGCTTCACAAATTGCAGCCCAACAAAAAGCCCTTCGATCCAGGAAGAAGCAGGTGAGAAAAAACGATGTTGTCAATGGTCGTCAACTGTAGCAAGGAGGTGTCATTAATGAACTCTAAAGCGAAACTCTCGATTGTGGTTTTGTTGTTCGTTTCCCTAGTTTTCTCGTCATTTATTTATTGCGACTCACGTGCCATAGCAAAACAGCAGGTTATAGATTTGAGCACAGCCATTTCCAAGGTTGCCAAGGGAAACATTCCGGCCGTAGTCCACATTGACGTCATCCAGCGAAAAGAGGTGGTCAATCCCTTCTATCCTTTTGAAAATGATCCCTTTTTTCGCTATTTTTTCGGTGGCCCTCAAATGCCCCGCAAGTTTAAACAAGAACTCAGGGGACTTGGCACGGGCATGATAATGGATAAAAATGGTTACATCCTCACCAATAACCACGTGGTGGCCGGGGCTAACGAGATAAAGGTTCTTCTTGCCAGTGGCGAACGCTACCCCGCCAAATTAATTGGTACTGACCCCAAAACTGACCTTGCTGTCATCAAGATTTCTGCCGATAAACCCCTCCCCCATGTCACCTTTGGTGACTCAGACAAGGTGGAAGTGGGTCAATGGGTAGTGGCGATTGGTCACCCCAGGGGCCTTGATCAAACGGTCACACAAGGCATAATCAGTGCAAAGCACAGGCGAGGCATCATGGATCCGAGCAGCTACCAAGATTACCTTCAGACCGACGCTGCCATTAATCCAGGTAACAGCGGTGGCCCCTTGCTGAACCTTCAGGGCGAGGTGATAGGCGTCAACGCTGCCATCGTAACCCAATCTGGAGGGTTCGAAGGCATTGGGTTCGCCATCCCGAGCAATATGGCGCTCCACATAGCCCATGAACTCATAGCTCATGGCAAGGTACGTAGGGGATGGTTGGGTGTCAGTGTCCAGGACCTAACACCTGAGCTAGCAGAAGCCTTTCACGTAAAAGAAAACAAAGGCGCTGTTGTCGCCGACGTAGAGAAAGACGGCCCGGCGGAGAAGGCAGGTATCAAGCGCGGGGATATCGTAATCTCTTACAATGGCAGGCCCGTGGCAGATGCAAGCAGTCTCAGGAACATGGTTGCCCTCACGCCTGTAGGAAAAAAGGTTGAACTAGATATTCTCAGGAAAGGAAAGAGGAAAACCATAACCGTAAAGGTGGGCAGCCTTGAAGAGGCTCTCAAGATGAGACTGTCATCACTAAAAGAAAGATTGGGCGTTGAGGTGAGGCCGGTAACTCGAAAGGACATGGAACGATACGGGCTTCAAAGCAGACAAGGGGTTGTGATCATATGGGTTGATCCCAAAGGCCCCTTGGGAAAGGCTGGTTTTGAAGTGGACGACATGATTTTGGAAATCAACGGCGAGGCCATTCGTGAGGTGGATGATCTCGCTAACATAGTTGATTCCCTTCCCCACGGGAAACTGGCCACCATATTGGCCCTAGACCACAGGAGTGGAAGGACCGGTTATATCCGGGTAATGATTGGCTGAATAGGCAGGAAAAATCATTATATCCTTTTCACTAGGAGCTTAAATCACACCCTTAAACTAAAGGAGGTGAGGCCATGAAAAGGAACAAGTTGATGTCTTTGATAATCGGATTGGCGATTCTGTTGTGGGTTATGTCTTTCTCAGCCCCAACGGTCACCGCAGACAAAGTCTACGTCATGACAGGAACATTGTGTGCATTGGACTTGGATTGTAATACCGCTGTTATAAAAGTTCCTCTTGACAATGGAAAGATTTTTACTGTGGGTGGCCCGCTGTCGGCCAATGCCGTTTTGAAGAAAGGTGGCCATCCCGCCATGCTGAGGGACTTTAGCGTGGGCGAGAAGGTCACCGTCAAATGGCGCTCCACAGGTAGTGGCCACCTAATTTTGACCCTGGTCTCCAAGTAAGATACTCCTTAACGCTGCTCTCTGGGGCGGGCTAATGATGCCGGTTCCAGAGGGCAGCACAAACCTTTTATCAAACCCCCAATTGCTACACACTCAATACCAAATGGAAGGTATCCTGCATACCCCAAGATGGGCATCTCAAATACATGGAACCTATCCACCAAAGGCACGGTGTAATGCCACTTGGCCAGACTCCAGTAGTTCCACATCTCCCAAAACCACCCGCATATGAGGGCAGCCATTGCCGATGATACTGGGATTCGCCAGTCACCCCTGGCCAGGCCTGAGAATACATGCTCTTGGCCTGTCAGGATTTGAACTGAGACCATAATAATCAAGGGGGCTACCCACAACATTGGAAAAAGGACGTTAGGGATAATACCAACGAAGAAAAGAGCAACGGCCCCCATAATAAGCCCTCCTCCCACAACTGTATTGGATACCTGACCAAATCTTACCCATCTTTCAAATCCTTCATTGATCCATCCAAAGCTCAACACAAACTGTTGAACACTCACCACAGCAGGAAGCACCGTTGAAAAGGATATTGTGGCAAGGACAAAATATTGAAAAGCGCCAAAATTGACGCCCGTGTAATGCCAGTTCTGAACAAAGCGGTTCAGGTACTCAAAAAACCACCAGAAAGCTCCACTGGAGGGAAACAAGAAGAGGAAAAACCGAGTATGGTGGGTAAGCAACGAGCTTCCCGTCCTCTTATAACAACAGGCATTCACAGTAATGATGAAACAAATCCACAAGGGCGCAAATGTATGGGCCTGAAATGGGGAAAACCAGTTAAACCGCGTCCATGCCAAGGCCCAAAAAACAATCCCAAACACCATTGCCATCCATCCCCATACGGGAAAAGGATTCTTTTCTCTCCACTGTTCCCCTTTTGCTGGCCTTGCCCTTAGGGCCCTCGTGGCAAAAGGAAGAATTGCAAGGATGATAATGGAAAGATATATCAAGAATGCGGTCCACGAAAATGGTGCGTGAGATACAAATTGGCTCTTCGGGGGAAACTCCAGGTACCTGTCAAAGGGCGTGCCGAACAAGTAAACACCGGCCATTGGGAGGCCCAACAGCAGTATCACCAAACACAGCAACACAACAACGGCCTTTTTCATTACTGGTACGACCCTTTCCTCCTAAAATACAGCCTCAAGGATTATGAGCAACAGGAGCAATCATGCCCAAACTCCGCAATCTCTGCCATAGCCCGAATCACCTCTCTGTTGTCCGCATCCCTAACCTCCTTGACCCTGACACCCAAGTATGGGAAGTCAAGGACGCTCACATCAGGGAGAAACCACAAGAGGCAGTGGCCTAGATATTCACGTACATTGGCCTTACCAAGCTCTGCCACGACCTCTTCACCCACCGCCTTACCCGATAAGCTCATCTCAAAGGGGCTCAAGCCTGTTGAACCCACCCCAAAAACAAAAGATATCGTTCTTTTGCTGTCCTCCTGGCATGAGCCTCCCGGCTTCTCCATACCATAAGCCTCTATTGTTACCATCTTGAGGTAACCGATTCTTTTGTCTTTTTCGCCCATAGGGGCACACCTCCTTTTCCAAAAAAGGCCTTGCATTCGTGTCCACGTCTTGACAGGGGCATACACTTTATCCATATTAGCAAACAGTACCCCAAGGTGCAAAATGCAATAACACAACACGCCGGAAACGACTGCCCTGCAGAAAGGAGTTAACCTTGGCCGATTACATGATATGGCTTGACTTGGAAATGTCCGGGCTGGACCCAGAAAGGCATGTCATCCTCGAGATAGCCTCCATGGTTACCGACTGGGACCTCAAGATCGTCGCTGAAGGACCTGACATTGTCATTTTCCATCCCAAGGACGAGTTGGCCAGCATGGAAGAATGGAGCAGGCAACACCACAATGCCTCCGGCCTATTGGAAAAGGTGTTGTCGTCCCCGATTTCATGCGAGGAAGCAGAAAGACAGACCATAGAATTTCTATCCAACTATGCAGAGCCAGGTAAAAGCCCCCTTTGCGGCAACTCAGTGTGGCAGGACCGGCGCTTCCTGGTTCGTCACATGCCCGAGCTAGAAGCCTTTTTTCACTACCGTAACATTGACGTTAGCACCATAAAGGAACTTGCCAAAAGATGGTATCCTTCGCTCCCTGCCTATAAGAAACAAAAGGCCCATCTGGCCCTGCTGGACATAAAAGAATCCATACGCGAATTGCGATATTACAGAGAAAAGGTATTTTGCTAGCAGACGGCACAGGCATCGCAGAAGCTTATTGAGAGGCCCTCTTCCCTTGCCTCTGCCCCCCTCTTGTGCGCCGGAAAAGCCTCTGTGCGAGAGGGAGGGCCCTCCTTATATCTCTAATCTTTTGTTCGGTGGCGGCCACTCCAAACTCTATCAGGTCGCTCGCCAGGGTGAAGTCGGTCCAATGAAGGTCCCCCACTTCGGGGTGAATAACCACATCGGCCTTCTCGAGCCTACATTTTTCCAGGTGGTAGCACATGATCTCGGTGCTCCTTACGTAAATGTCCATGGCAGAGTAAAATTCATCAGATGAACGAATATCAGAATTCACGCTCACTGCCACGACGAACTCCGCGCCCTCATCCCTTGCCACCGTTGTTGGAACCAGATGAACGACTCCCCCATCACATAGCAGACGCCCATCAAAATCCACTGGCGGAACCGCTGCAGGCACGGCGCAGCTGGCCATAACAGCCTTTCGCAGTGGGCCCCGGCTGAGCACCACTGCCTGCCCCGATGCAATGTCTGCTGCAACAGCTCGAAATGGGGGGTTACAGTCTTCTATTCTTACATCCGGGACGAAAAAGTCCACCATGGCCTGAAAGTCTTCATACTGCAATATGCCCGCACGGAACATGGCATATGTGAGGATGAACTGGTTTTTGAAAAAGGCTTGTATCTTTTGCGTGAAGCTTAGTTTCTTGCTTTTTTGAATCTCCTTAATATTCTTGAATGCCGAGTTTTGAAAATCAGGAGTATTAAGAAAATCATCCACTCTCCGCTCAAGATCAAAGGAATCAAATCCGCACGCATAGCACGCCCCCACAAGGGCTCCTATGCTCGTGCCCACAATGATATCAATGGGTATGCCCTGTTTCTCAAATACCCTCAACACGCCGATATGGGCCATTCCACGTGCCCCGCCTCCCCCCAGCGCTAGCCCGATCTTTTTTCTTCTCCATATCATGGCTTATCTCTTTTTATTTCAGTGTACCATGAAACAACTCCTACCATGATTATCATGGCATAAACTAAATCACAATTTGATTACTCATTTCATTTATTCTATAAGAATAACATGGACAACCCAATAAACGGAAAAGAAAACGCACCCCAAGAGCCCAGGACGTTTTTTTCGCCCAAGTGGCTTGTAGCCGTCGTATGTGCTACCGGCGTGGGATGTGTGGCATATGGAATGAGCTTCAACAACAATGTTGTCTTTGTCCTGGGATTGGCCCTGGTAGTGGCCGGTTACCTTGTTATCAGAAAAAGATTGAAGGAATCCCTGAGGGGGCATTGAGAGTTGACACGGGTAAGCACCCGAAAAACTGAGGTCTCGGGAGTCATTACATTGCTCACGGACTTTGGGATGGCCGACCCCTACGTGGGCATCATGAAAGGGGTGATGCTAGGGATCAATCCCGATGCGCGCCTAGTGGACATCAGCCATGGAATCCAACCCGGAAACATATTCGAGGCCGGCGTCGTACTAAAGGAAAGTTATGCATATTTTCCCAGAGGCACGGTTCATGTGGCAGTGGTTGACCCGGGCGTAGGCACCAGCCGCAGGGCGTTGGTCTTGCTGGCAGATGGCCATTTCTTCGTTGCGCCGGACAATGGTCTCCTATGGCCTATCATTTCCAAGCAACCGACAAACACCCTCATACATTTGACCAACCCCGCTTTTTTCCTTCACCCCATAAGCAATACCTTTCATGGCAGAGATATCTTTGCACCTGTCGCAGCGCACCTAGCCCTTGGGGCAAGCCCGTTTGAAATGGGTAATCCTATTGACGACCCAATCAAGCTGTCCATTCCCCTGCCCATGGAACATGGCCAAAAATTGAAAGGCCAGGTGATAAGAGTTGACAGGTTTGGCAACCTCATTACCAACATCGATGTCCGTACTTTAACCCAATATGCCGCCTCCCCTCTTTCCAACGTGACCGTAACCGTGGGACCCATGAAAATCAAGGGGATTTCCTCCACTTATGCCGATGTACCTACTGGCAAAGAGCTCGCTCTCATAGGAAGTTCAGGATTTCTTGAGATATCTGTTAATCAAGGCAGAGCCGATAGAAAAATTGACCCATGTGGCATGGTCGTGGGCACGAGCGTGTGGGTCGACAAGACCGGGGCATAGGGGATTTTTCAATCGGAGGGCTGTTTGGAGAGGCTCTGCATGTATTCTTCCCACTCAATGGGAAGCATATATTTCTTCTTGTTGTTACATTCCTTGCAGGCTGGTACAACGTTGCCCTTTTTGCTCTTACCTCCTCTACTCAGGGGCACAATATGATCCATCGTAAGGTTTTGTCTTCCCACCTTGCGTCCGCAGTAGTGGCAAATTCCCTTTTCAATTCTTGACAGCCACCACTGGGTCTTGCGCAGACGCCTAGCCTTTTCTTTTTCCTTCCTTACCTGATCTTCGGATATCACATCTTCATAAAAGGCCATTGTTCCATTTCTCTGGCCTTATAACTATCACAAACCAGCAGAGCTTTCAATGATCTCCTCCGATTCTACGCCTATCACATACTGTCCCTTGTGCGGGCCGCTGTCCACCTTAGTGATATGCCTTACGAGGACATCCACCCTTATGACTGCCCACTTGGCAAAAAAGGTCACATCTTTTATTTTATCCCCTGGTCTCACTATCTCTAGGAGTTTTTTTTGATTCTCAGGCACCAAGAGCCCTAGTCCGTATTTTGAATAATTGGCAACTTGTAGCTTAAATTGCTGGGGCGTGGTGGTATCCTTACCAATCTCAAACTCAACAAATACAAACTCCGGAATGCGTGCGTTTATCCTTTCCCATTTGCGACGCTCCTTGGCCTCTCGGATTTTCTTGATCATGTCCTGGCGAACCTTTTCCTTTTTGGGCACATGCTTCTTTGTAATGTGTTCAATTCGCTCCTTTATACGACTGTCCTCAGGGGCCAATAACGCTGCCTCTTGATATAGCTCCATGGCGTATTCAAGCTTGTTCATCCTTTCCATCTCTAGCCCGAGGCGAAACTTTGCCTTAGCCTTGCTCTCCCTTTCTGAGACATACTCATCTATTATCCTGGACACAGCTTCTTTTGCCTTAGCAGGAGGGAAACTTTTGAGAAGGCATTTGCATATTTCGGGTACAACCTGTTCAGGGGCATAGTCTAGGCTAAAAAGCTTAACGTATTCGTTGACCGCTTCTTCGTATAACCCAAGTTCCCTGAGGGCAAAGGCGCCATCTAAGATGGCCTGTATATTTCCTTCTGATGCTAAACACTCGGTGGTAAGGATTAGCTCATTTGCAAGTTCAAGTTCTTCGCCTGCCTGCTCTTCCCCTCCGTCTTTCCCCTCCAATTCCCTCAAGCGTTGTTCAGCAATAGCCCTTTGGTCACTTGTCAGCTGATGGTCAGAGGACAGTATTGCTCGATAGGCCTCCTTAGCCTCATCCACAAGGCCCATTGAATAATATACTTCTGCTTCCTTTAGCTTAGTCGCTACCTCTCTCTCTTGATGTCCTCGTGGAGTTGGTTGCATGTGTCTTGTCCTTTCCTCGGTTCAGTTACCTTTTATTGGCAAGGGCTTGTCATCTTTTTCGGTCCTTGAAAAGTTTACCCAGCCCCCTCTAACCGCTTGCTTTTCATCCAAGGAATTAAACTCAGATCTTACCTTTTCCAATTCTTCTCTTATGGCAGCCCTTATCTCTTCCACAACCTCTTTCATCGCTTCTTTTACAGCCTCTTTAATAGTCTCTACGTCCATTAAAGCTGACCTGGCATCTGCTCCAAGACCGCGGCGCTCTGAGGCTATTGCTTGTTTCAGGCTCATGAACTCTCGTATCTTTTCATCCAACAGAGCCTTTCGGTCTACATCGGAAAGAGTTTTATCCTCAAATGCCTTTTCAAGGCTCTCAAAACTGGTACTAAGCAGCCTAATGGCATCGGGATGGGTCCGCGCCTTATGTCTCTTGATGTATTTACCTAGGGCCTGAAGAATTTGGACGAAGGTCAGCAAGACCTGGTCTTCCTCACATCTTGAGCGAAGGGTCTCTGTCTCACGCAAGAAGTCATCCATGGCCTCGTCGGTGATTTCCCAGTCCAAAGACAGTACTATGGACTTTAGGGGTGCCAAAGGTGACTCCTCCTTTGACGTTTCCTTTTTCCCGGTGGAACCAGTCTCCTCTGGCTCGATTCTTTCATCCAGGACCTGGGTCACGTCCTTGTCTTGTTCTTCTTGGAAAAGGTCATGGAGCTTCTTTTCTACCTCTGCCGTTAATGTGCTGTTCGTTAGTCCCTGCAATTTTATGCTCCTATTTAAGTTCCCTCTCCAGAGAGGCCACCGTTAGTAAAATGATCCTTTTTAGAGTCTCTGCCACATTTTTCCCTTCTAAGGCGCTTGCCTCGAGAGCTGGCGCCTTTAATTTACTATTCAGATCTTTTTGAAGTGTTGAAATGGGCAAGAGTGGAATTCCCTGGCTAGCCAGATCCCTCTTGTTGTATTGAAATACCAGAGGAATCTTGAAGATGCTCTTGTTATATGTGGCCAGGTTTTCCTGAAGGTTCTTGAGGGACAGTATGTTATGCTTTCGTCTTACTGCCATGGAGTCGGCCACAAACACTATACCATCTACTCCCCTCAGCACAAGCTTCCTTGTGGCGTTGTATTTAACCTGCCCTGGCACCGTGTAAAGCTGAATCTTGATGTCATAGCCCTTTATTTTTCCAAGACCTAACGGTAGGAAATCAAAAAAAATGGTCCTGTCTCCCTGGGTTTTTATGGTCACCATTTCGGTTTTGAACCGACTATGAAATTTCTTATAGATGTACTCAAGGTTAGTGGTCTTGCCCCCTCTGCCAGGCCCGCAATATACTATCTTGACCTGAACCTCCCTATTTTTCAGGTTTACGAATGCCATCTAGGAACCCTCATGCCTCTGTTTGATCCATGATTTTCGCTTCACAATCGGCCAATTCATCAGTTATCAAACCCCTAAACTGGGGCCCAAGTTGTCTTTTATTTTCTCTATGGCCTCGGCGACCTTCAGACGCAGAAACCCTAATGAAATTTCCTGCCCGAAAATGGTGATCAGCAAAAAATCACTGAGGACCTTGCTGAAATGAATACTTTCTTTCTGTCCCTTGTGAAATAGGAGAGAAAACTCCTCTTCGCCAATAATCTTGGCCATTGTGCTCACGGCCCCAAAATTACCCGCAGCAAGGGCCGCCAGAGAATAGATATCGTGCTGGTTCTCACCATTGTCCAAGCTGGCTATGATGTTGCCGGCCATATCGATCAAGAACACACAATGTACCCCCACGTCGATGAGATCCGCCTTTAGTATTTGTTCGATTCCGTCAAGTTCCGGTTGTCCCAGGCAATAGGTCAATGCTCCACCTCCCAGCCAGGAATGTGACAAGTTGAGTACAAACACCTGTGAAACTGCTGCCAGGCGCCCCGTCAACCACACGCCCTCGCAGGGACCCTAAAATAGTGCATACTTGTTAGGCATCTACTAAAGCATTTCGTCCTTTTTCTTACTAAACTTAAATACTTCTCTGCCGTGTTTCCCCTCTAGTGATTTGTAGTTCCGACTAAGCGGTCAATTACCTTGGTCGCGCCGTTTGTAGATTCAAAAAGGCCCTGATCTCCTTTAACTTGTGCAAGATAGATGCCACGATAAAATAGCTTATGGGTTGGTATCAGGTTGACGGATGGACGATGTTCATGTAAAAATATATTGAGAAATGCAAACTGATCTTTACTATTTAATGAACATAGCCATTGAAGAGGCCAGGATTGCCCTTGAAGAAGGGGAAGTACCTGTGGGCGCTGTGGTTGCCTCTGCCGATGGGTCAATTCTCTCTAAGGCCCATAATATGCCCATAGCCCTAAATGACCCTACAGCACACGCCGAAATAGTGGCGTTGAGGAGGGCGGCTAAGGCTCTAAGAAATTACAGGACTCCCGGGGTCACCCTTGTAGTGACCATTGAGCCTTGCCCAATGTGCATGGGTGCTGCTCTTCATTGCCGGGTGGGGCGTCTTGTGTACGGAGCGGCGGATCCCAAAATGGGTGCTGCCGGATCACTTTATGACTTATCTTCTGACAACCGACTGAATCATAAGATAGAAGTGGTCTCAGGGATATTGGAATCTGAATGTCGCTCATTGATTCAGGATTTTTTTAGGGCAAAAAGAAAAAGGGTCGATTCATAAAGCGGAGAGGTACCGAAGTGGTCGTAACGGGGTCGACTCGAAATCGACTTGTCTCGTGAAGAGCGAGGCACGTGGGTTCGAATCCCACCCTCTCCGCCAAAAAAGACCTTGAGAGTGTCATTTTCGATACGGCAACTGCGGAGAGATGTCCGAGCTGGCCGAAGGAGCGCGACTGGAAATCGCGTGTACCACTAAAACGTGGTACCGAGGGTTCGAATCCCTCTCTCTCCGCCATTTTTGTTATTAATACAATGTGCTCGTGCCCCACCATGTCGGTGATTGCGAGTATTCACGCCACTTGGAGGGTAAGGAGTCGATACACCATTATTCCACCATTCCATTATTCCAAGTGCACCTTACAAGATGGCATTACACGACCAGGCAGACAGCGGTGCCCAAATCACATGCCTGGACTTTTGGAGCGGCTTAAAACTTGACCGGGCTGGATGAATCAGCTATGGCGAGATAATTATCCATGACTCACGAAGTGCTTGCCAGAAAATGGCGACCCCAAACCTTTAATGAGGTGGTGGGCCAGGACCATGTAACTGAGACCCTGATAAATGCCATAAACTCAGGGAGGTTGGCCCATGCCTATCTTTTCGGTGGTCCACGCGGCGTTGGAAAGACGTCTGTGGCCAGAATCCTGGCAAAGGCCCTTAATTGTTCCCAGAGAAACGGTGCAAACCCCTGTAACAAGTGCACTTCATGCAAAGAGATAACCGAAGGTTATTCTGTCGATGTAACAGAAATTGATGGTGCCTCAAACAGGGGTATTGATGAAATCAGGGAACTGAGAGAAAACATCAAGTATATGCCCCAGTCGGGTCTTTACCGGATATACATAATTGACGAAGTTCACATGCTCACTTTGCAGGCATTCAACGCGCTTCTCAAGACATTGGAGGAACCACCACAACACGTCAAATTCATATTTGCCACAACTGAGCCAAGAAAGGTACCGATTACCATCCTCTCAAGATGTCAGCGTTTTGATTTTAAGAGGATCCCTCACTCAGACGTCGTTTCACACCTGAGAAAGGTCACAAAGGACGAAGGCATAGAAATCGGCGCCCATGAGCTTTCCATCATAGCCCGTGAGGCAGACGGAAGCATGCGCGATGCACAAAGCTTGCTTGACCAAGTCGTGGCTTCCCTTGGGCCAAAGGTCACAGGCAAACAGATCCTGGATATTTTGGGTGTCATAGATACTGGGCTCATGTCTGAGACGACTGAGGCAATCATAAGTGGAAGCCAAAATCGCTGTCTCGAAATTGTGGAACACATCTATAATGCCGGTTATGACATAAAGTCTTTTTACAGTGCCCTTATGGAGCGGTTCAGGAATTTGCTTTTGATAATTATCGGTGCTGGGGAAACCTTGATGGAGATGGATGAGGATGATCTTGAGACATCTACGAAATTAGCGAAAAAAGCAGGTCTCGAGAAACTTCAGGCCATATTAGACCTGCTGATAAAACGAGAGGAAGATCTCCGTTTCACTTCACACCCCAGGTTGGTTCTTGAAACCGTGCTTATAAGGCTGTGCAACTTGGGTAAGTACCTTTCTTTTGAACAAATTCTTCGAAAAATTGAACGCCTTGAGAACCTTTTAGTAGAAGGCATGCCTCAGAGCCCCAGGGAAATTGCTGAGGTTTCTCAACAACCCTGGTCTCAAACAGAGAAAGGTAAGCATAATTGGGAAGGGCTCATAGAATTTGTTAAGAATAAGGACAGGCCCATGGCTAATATCTTGAGACAGTGGCATTACATGGGAATACATGGCAATACCCTTAAACTTGGTAGAGGGGGCGAGCCTTTTTCATCTACATATTTCGACGACCCTGTTAAGAAAGAGGCCCTTGAGGCATATTGCAAGGCTTATTGGCAAGAAGACGTGACTATAGAACTGGTAGCGGACCAGGAAACCAACCCAAAACACCCTACAAAAGAACAACCAAGTAATAAAAAAAATATCCAAGAAATAGATGCATCGGTGCCGGAGAACGTTAAGAAAGTTGTACAAGCATTTGAGGGAAACATAATCTCCAGGGACCACATTAAAGGAGGAACAAAATGAAAGGCATACCGAATATGGGCAATATACTGAAACAGGCCCAACAGTTTCAAGCGAGGATGGCAAAGCTGCAAGAAGAGCTTGGAGATAAGACGGTTGAGGCCAGTGCTGGAGGCGGCATGGTCACGGTGGTGGTAAATGGCCGACAAGAGCTTGTTTCGGTCAAAATTGATCCTGAAGTTGTTGATCCTGAGGATACAGAAATGCTTCAGGACTTGATCCTTGCAGCGGTTAACGAGGGTCTGGCAAGGGCAAAGGGAATGGTCAATGAAGAGATGGGCAAGCTTACAAAGGGTTTAAATCTACCCAACATACCCGGACTATTTTAGTGAGAATCATGGGAATCTATCCTGCTCCTTTAGAAAGACTCATCGACTGCCTTTGCAATCTTCCTGGCGTCGGGGAAAAATCAGCTACTCGGATGGCCCTTTACATACTGCGCAGTGACAAACAGCAAGCGGAGAACCTGGCAAAGGCCCTCCTAGAAGTTAAGGAAAAAATAAGATTCTGCTCCATCTGCTTTAACTTTACTGACGACGACCCGTGTCTCATCTGCTCGAGTCCATCCCGGGCTGACGGAAGAATATGCGTTGTAGAAGGCCCGGGCGACCAACTGGCCATTGAGGAATCGGGGACCTTTACCGGTAGATACCATGTTCTTCATGGAGTCCTTTCACCCCTGGACGGCATAGGCCCAGAAGACCTTAAGATATCCCAACTATTAAATCGCATTGGGAGGGAAGACATAAAAGAGGTCATACTTGCCACAAACCCCACCACCGAGGGAGAGGCCACGGCCTCTTTCCTTGCCCAGCTCATTAGAGAAAGAAAACCCAATATCCGCGTTAGTCGAATCGCCCTCGGCGTACCCATGGGAGGCGACTTAAAGTATATGGATAAAATGACACTTCAACGGGCACTTAACAGCCGCGTAATCATGGAATGATGATCCTACAACCCACCCTTTCTGAAATTGCATCTATCGTTGGCACAAAGCACCTCAAGGTTGCTCACCAGGAGATAAGTGAATTTGGCGCTGATGCCACGAAGTTTCATGCCATGCCCGATGCAGTGGCATTTCCCGGTTCAGCTGAGGAAGTATCCATGATTCTCACATTGGCCACTAGGGACAGATTTCCCGTAGTGGTAAGGGGAGCCGGTAGTGGGATGAGCGGAGGAGCGGTCCCTGCTCGGGGCGGCCTGGTGCTGGCCATGGAGAGGTTTAACAGAATAGTCTCCATTGATGAAGAAAACATGGTCGCACAGGTAGAATCTGGCGTAATAACTGCCGATTTGAAGGATGCAGTCAGTGCCCGAGGTCTATTCTACCCGCCTGACCCTGCAAGCATTAAGATCTCCACCATAGGCGGAAATCTGGCGGAATGCGCAGGTGGGCTTAGGGCCGTAAAATACGGGGTTACGAGAGACTACGTATTGGGGATGAAAGTGGTGTTGCCTACCGGAGACATACTGGATACCGGCGTTGAAACAATGAAGGGGGTTGCAGGTTATGATTTGACTCGATTGATCGTGGGCTCAGAAGGCACTCTTGCCGTTATTGTTTCAGCCACCCTCCGCCTTGTTCCACTGCCAGAAACCTCTCAAACCATGCTTGTTTTTTTTGCTGATTTGCCTACGGCGGTAAACACTGTAACAAAGATCATTCAAGGGGGAACAATGCCTGCGGTAATGGAGCTGGTGGACTCCTTATGTTTGTCGTTAATCAGGGAAGAGGTTAATATCCGCATACCTGATGGCGCTAAAGCCATGCTGCTGGTAGAGCTGGACGGAGATAAGGATTCAGTGAAGTTTCATACGGACCAGGTAAAGAAGGTGTGTGTTGAACAGGGATGCTTGGATTTGATCACGGCCAGCACAGCAGAAGAAGCCGAATTGCTGTGGGAGGCAAGAAGGAACATCTCGCCTTCCCTTTACAAGCTCAGGCCACATAAGGTAAGTGAGGACGTGGTGGTTCCGCGGACTAAAATGGCGGATATAGTTCGATTCCTTTCAGGTATTTCTGCTACATACGGAATTCCCATACCGGTATTCGGCCATGCTGGAGACGGCAATCTTCATGTGAACATCATGCTTGACAAAAACGACCCGGAGGAAATGAAAAAGGCAGATCACATAGTAACCAGACTTTTCGAAAAGGTGCTGGAATTGGGGGGCACCATAACCGGGGAGCACGGGGTTGGTATTACAAAGAGGCGGTACCTCCACATGGAAATACCACCTGCTGGCCTTTCCCTCATGCGCAGGATCAAGCTGGCCTTTGATCCCGCAGGGATTCTCAATCCGTATAAAATCTTTCCCTAGAGTATTTGGTCAATACTCTTGTAATCCTTTGTATTGTAAAATTTTTCGACATCAATTAAATACAAACGGTCCAAGGCCTTCTTGAGGGGCACACTGGTAATCTCACCGTGCTTCAGGCTCACCATCCTCCCAAAATCCTCATTTACCACCATATCAATAGCGGCTATCCCAAATTTGCGCCCCATCCTACGATCGTATGCAGTTGGGGCACCTCCTCGCTGCAAATGCCTCAGCGCTACATACCTGACCTCCAGATCCGAATTCTTTTCAATTTCTTCCGCGAGAAACCCCCCTACGCCACCCAGGTAATAATGGCCAAAGCCGTCCCTGCCCCTTTTCTCATGGATTTCTTCCATGCCCCTGGGTTTGGCCCCCTCGGAAATGAGTATTATGCTGTAGCGTTTTCCAGACTTTTTCCTCCTCTGCAGTAACTCTATCACCCTATCAACAAGAAAATCATGCTCAGGGATCAAGATAATGGGTACCCCTGCTGCCTCACCTGCCTCTAGAGCCAACCAGCCTGCCTTTCTCCCCATACATTCCACAACAAAAATCCTGCTATGGGAGCCGGCAGTAATTCTCAGCCTGTCAATATCAGAGGTTATTATATTTACGGCAGAATCAAACCCCAGGGTGTAGTCTGTCTCCGAGACATCCTTGTCTATGGTCTTGGGAATACCCACTGTTTTGAGGCCCTTTCTATATAGCCTGTATGCAACGCCCAGGTTGTCGAAACCTCCAAGCACCACGAGTGCTTCCAGGCCCAGTTTCTTGCAATTTTCAATGATGAGGTCTGACTTGTCGTTTTTTGGATCAAACGGATTAATACGTGTGGTGCCGAGCCTGGTTCCGCCATACCTATCCCATGTCCGCACAATATCCGGATTAAGGGGCATGATCCATTCATTCTTGCTATTTTTCTTTTCTGGTCGGACCTCAATAAGACCCTTCCATCCGTCCTTAATGCCCAGCACCTCAAACATCACTCCTCGCCTAGGGACGAGATCTTTGTCCATAGCAGAATACACCAGCCAATGGATTGCACTGTTGATACCCGGACAATCCCCTCCAGCGGACAAAACACCAATCTTTACCTTCATGAGTAAGCCTCCGGTCTTTATCTATCTACAAAACTGACAGTTCCTTTTGGCATTTTGAATTTTGTCATTTAGTATGCAAATGGCCGACTTCTATTGACCAATAAAGACGGCTAACCATATATCCTTATAGAGAATAGGCCCCGAGGTGTCAAGGAATGCAAAAAAATGATCCCTTACACCCTATGCCCTATGCCTTTCGCCCATATTCAATAATATTCCCTTGCCATGTTGATCTATCATCTGTTAATGATCAGGGACAAATTTCCCGATGCATTGAACAATTAGAGGAACTTCTTCATGAATATTCTTGATGCCGCTATCCTTGGTTTTATCCAGGGTCTTACAGAATTTCTTCCCATCAGTAGCTCCGGACACCTGGTTATATTCCAAAACCTACTCGGCTTTGCTGAGCCCCAGCTGCTTCTTGATGTGACATTGCATGTGGGCACACTGCTTGCCGTTGTGGTTTATTTCAAAGAGGATATATTTAAGATAACGCGCCAGGTGCTGGCCATAGTAATTTCCCGCATTGATAGCTCTCATGGTACGAAGCCAGACAATCAAGACAAATTAATCCTTTGGATAATAATTGCCTGTATTCCGACGGCCCTGATCGGATTCTTTTTTAAGGGCCCTCTGGAAAGGCTATTCACATCAGTATCAGTAGTTGGCGTTATGCTATTGGTAACAGGTATAATTATCGGAATAACCTACTTCATTCCTTCAAGGTATACGTCCAGAATGAATATTGATCTTATTACAGCATTGCTCATCGGTACAGCCCAGGGGCTCGCTATCATACCCGGAATATCTCGCTCCGGGGCCACCATTGCCTGCGGACTTTTATGTGGACTTGATCGGGAACTGGCTGGCAGATTCTCCTTCCTAGTAGCAATACCAGCAATCATTGGGGCGCTATTACTGCAACTGCACCAGCAGTCACTGACTTCTGCCCCTCTTACTTCTCTTACAGTAGGTTTTATGGTCTCTGCCACGGTAGGTTTTCTCTGCTTGAAGATATTGATGACCATGGTGAAAAAGGGTCACCTAGCTTACTTTGCCCCTTATTGCTTTATCGCAGGGGCAATGGCACTGGTACTTTTTTAGCATGGCGCGGAATTTCATGGAACCTGAAAAAACCAGGAACCAAAGATCATTGTTAGACTACCTCATCCTTGTCCTAAAGGGCATATGCATGGGCGCCTCCGATGTCATACCCGGTGTGTCTGGTGGCACCATGGCATTTATCCTTGGTATTTATGAAGAACTCATTTTTTCCATCAAGTCATTTGACCTGGAATGTGTCCGCCTAGCCCTCAGGTTCCGTTTCAGGGAAGTCTTGGAGAGGATAAGATGGAAGTTTCTTCTGGCTGTTCTTTCCGGAATAGGCATAGCCATCGTATCTCTGGCCCGGGCACTAGCATGGTTGCTACAAAACGAGCCAGTACTCATCTGGTCATTCTTTTTTGGCCTCATAAGCGCATCTGTCATCACTGTGAGCAGACGGGTAAATAAATGGAGCTTTTCTCTATTGGGCTCTGCGGTATTGGGAGCCGCTGGTGCCTTCTGGCTTGTTGGACTCATACCTGCCCAAACCCCCAATGCCACTTGGTACCTGTTTCTAAGTGGGGCGATAGCCATCTGTGCCATGATACTCCCAGGTATATCCGGGGCCTTTATCTTGGTGTTGTTCGGCAAATACCAGTATGTTCTCCAAGCCCTCAATAACCATGATCTAGTTGTGTTGGCCACGGTTGCCACAGGTGCAGTGGTAGGCATAATTCTTTTTTCCAGGCTGCTAGGATGGCTATTTAGCAGCCACCATGATTTTACAGTGTCGATTCTTACCGGCTTCATGCTGGGGTCACTAAGGAAAATATGGCCCTGGAAAAAGGCCTCTGAGGTAGTGGCATCAGGGCATAGCGCGGCTTACCAAGTATACAAGAATGTCTTCCCTGATCATGTAGATATGCGAACCATCTGGGCCCTTGCCCTTATGGCCCTTGGTTGCCTTGTTGTGCTTGCACTTGACAGGATGGCGAGGCAAAAACCCCAATAAACTACCACGTGCGAAATTGGCCCAGGCCCTTTAGCTCAAACAAAACCATGAACTGTATATCCTCGTTTTCCCGCTGGGCCACCACCTTGATACCCCAACACTGGGATTCGTAGTTTACCCAGGCCCCCGAGGAGATGTCTTCATCAGCATAGAAATCCTTCTTGAAATCCCCTCCAACAGAAAAACCTCCCCAAAGCCCAATGTCCGCTGAAAGAAAAAGGTTTCTGTACTCGCCTCTTGAGGACTGATACTCCACCTTGTAATGGTCTTTTCTCCCGGTTGATCTATCAAGGTTTAATTCAATTGAAAGATCATTGCTGGTAAACTCGTTATCATAGTGGTTCCACTGTGTTATCCAGTATATGTCCACGAGCTTAATGGGCTTGAGCGTAAACGAAATGGACAACGGATCAAACGGCCTTCTTTTAATACCAGGCTCAGATGCCCTCCTGACCTCGTCAATGTTGTACGACTGCGATAGGTTAAGCGAAGCCCACTGTCGATAGCTGACCTTACCCTCCTTGTCTTCACTGCGCGTATCTAAGAAATTCTCTAGAGACAGAGTCAGCTTGTTTGTCTTCCCCTCATCGGTCAAGGGATCAAACCACGACAAGTTGTTATCACTTCTCGTCGCATGATAGGAATAGGTCAGTGCTGGCCTGATTGTATGCCTCAGCCTGTTTATATTACCCATGGATACATTAAACAGCTTTTCCAATCTTGAGGATGCCCTCAATTCACCTCTATAACCCCTGGCCCATCCATAGTCCGTATCATCATCGACCTGCTCCACCCAGCGCCCTTCATAATCAAATGAAACCGATGGCTCAAGCTCAAGATAACGGCTTAGCCTCAAAGGCATTCTTATGTCCGGACCGAGGTTAATCTCATTGCCCTTTTCCCCATCCTCTCTCCATACGTTCTGATAACTTGTTTCAAACGAATAATGCAGCGGTACACCTGGTACAGGGCTTATCAACTTTGACAAATGCAGGCCAAACAGGGGCTGAGGCGTTTCATTGGGAAAAGGGTGCTCAGGCCTTTGATAGTAATGTGAATCAGCTTGAACCAGAGTGCTTTCCCACAGCCGGCTCAACAGAAGATTTGAAGTTCGAAAAGGGGAGAGCCGTTCTTCAAACGGTCTTCCCCACTTTTTTTCAAGATCCGGCCTTGCTTCATAGCCAAATAGCCCACGAGTGAATTCCTTTAGGTAATCCTGGTCACTTACATAATCTACGTCCAGCCTGGCCTGAACCTCCAAGGGAAACTTTTGGTCTGCCTTTCCCCTGAACCAATAGCGAGTTTTGTTAGTCCTAGTAAATGGGCTTAATTCTGCATCATCTGGGTCATTCAGGTCCTTGTCTTTTCTATCAGACATCACATCCACCATGAATGCCCCCTGTGAGCCTGGCCCGGTAATGTATCGGAATTCGAGTCCTTGCATGAACCCACGCTCAGTCATATAACGTTCATAGAAGGTGGCATCGGTCTGGTTCGATATGGCCCAAAAAAACGGTATTTCCATATCCAACCCGTTTCTTCCAGAATATCCAAACCTGGGGGGCAGCAGGCCCGTTTGGCGCTTGGTCTTTGCAGGAAAGATAAAGTAAGGGAAGTATAAAACCGGTACATCCTTTACTCTAAAGGCTGCATGTCTCGCCGTCCCATAGCCTTCAACCGTGACCTTTACCTCTGAGGCTGTTATTGACCAAGCCGGGGTTTGGCCATCACAGGTGGTTACCTTACAATTCTTTGCCAGATAGGTGTCTTCGGAAAGTTTCTCCAGGCTCCTACTTGTTATGTGCAGGTTGTTCTCCCTCAAAAAAATATGTCCATTTTCTATCGTGCCCGTCTTTTCTTTAAGGTTAAAGACGCCTTTCTGCCCTTTAATAATGTCCCCTTGGCTTTCAAACCGTACATCTCCCCACACCTTGGCTATGCCAGTAGTGCGGTCATAGATTGCCTTTTGGGCATTGAGGACCTGGGTACCTTTCTTGATAACAACATTGCCATCTGCCACATAGACTTTCTCTTTTTCCTTATATACCAGTTTGTTGGCACTAATCTCCCATGGCTGCTCCGTTGACTTAAGTTGCTTTAAGTTCCGCAACTTGTTCGCGGCGGCACAAGGGTTGTCAGTAAAAATACCAAAAAATATGAACAGAACAGGAATGATTCCCCAACAAACCCTGTAATTCTTTCTCTTCATTCAGTCATCCTCGGGTGAAAAATTGACTGGGTCCAGGTAACTTAGCGCCTCTCCCACTGTAAAAAGCGATCCACAGATAAGAATTAGATCCGAAGGCCCTGCCATGGCCTTGGCCTTTTCTATGGCTTTATCTAATCGGGCAACTATCTGCCCCGAGTTGTGTTCCAATTTACCATATCCGTATAGGACACTAGGCTCTGCTGCCCTTGAATACTTAGGCCGGGTATATATCACATGATCTGCTAGGGATACAATCTGTTTCAATATGCTTCTTGTGTCCTTGTCTTCCATTACCCCGATAACCACTATGAGGCGATCATATTCCATTTCGGTTTTCACCGTGTGGGCCAGAACTTGCATGGCCCTTGGATTGTGCGCCCCGTCAAGCAAAATGCGGGGTCCGTCTCCAATTATATGCATTCTTCCAGGCCAACATGCCTCCCTTACACCCTTATTAAATGCCTCGTCTGCCACTGGAAAACCCAACTGGGACAATTGTTCAGCAGCAGCAAGGGCTGTTGCGGCATTACGTGCCTGAAATCTTCCCTGTAAACCGATTTTGAGATTTTTCCATTTGTGCCACAACCCATAATAATTGAGCCCCGAAGGGCCATAGCGGTACCTCACCTGCTCGCCGATCCTTATCATGGGAGCACCCTTGCTTTCACACGTATTCCTGAAAAGCTCTACAACCTTCCTGCGCCTTGCACCGGTAATAAGTGGAACACCCGGCTTTATGATGCCCGCCTTCTCCCTTGCTATTTCCAACAGCGTGTTTCCAAGAAAAAATTGATGTTCCATCGCAATGTTAGAAATAATCGTAATCTTGGGCATTATAATGTTAGTGGCATCGAGCCTTCCCCCCATTCCCACTTCCATTATAGCTATGTCGGTTTCCTGCTGCGCAAAATATTGCAGGGCCATGGCGGTGGTAAACTCGAAAAAAGTAGGTGGTTCGTCTTCAATAATCTTTTCTCGAAAGATATTTACCAAATCCACCACATCTTTTTTTGATATTTCTTTGCCGTTGACCCTGAATCTCTCGGTGAATCGAACCAGGTGAGGGGAAGTGTAAAGGCCGACTCGGTAGCCTGCCTCCTTTAATATGGAACTCAAAAAGGCTGCAATGGAGCCCTTTCCATTGGTCCCAGCTATGTGGATGTATACCTCTCCATTGTGGGGATTTCCCATGGCTGCCATGAGGTTTTCAGTCTTTGAAAGCCCAAATTTTATCCCGTATTTCTGTAACCCATAAAGGTATCTTATGGCACTTTCATACGTAGTAAATCTTTCCATAAATCTCTATAAAGTACCTCCTCTGTCCTGAAGAACACTAGCTGCCTTCCCCCTACGCCCTACGCCCTGCGCCTTATATCTTACGCCTTTTCAAGCGTCGTATATGCCAGGTGTAAGAGCTTTCTCCCCGCGTTCCTGAACAGGACCTCCACCTTCTCATCCCCCACCATCCGAGAAACCACACCTGCCCCAAAGGCCGGATGCTGGACCCTATCACCGGGCGAAAATCCCATGGCCACCCCATGGGCAGGCCTATCTGTTTTATCAAAGGAAGGCCCCCTCATCCTGCTGCTGCCAGAGACTTGATGGGTAACCACGCTGAAGGGTAGATCCTTAAGAAAACAAGACAGGCCTCCGCCATTATTGTTCCACCCCATTTGCCACGATGGAATCGATTCCTGGCCCGGGTAGCACAAAATGAGTTCATCCTTTGCCCGAGTCGCTGCCACATACATAAGCCTTCGTTCCTCTTCCAGGGCCAGGGGATCACTGTAAGCTTGCGATGAGGGAAACCTCCCCTCCATCACCCATATTATAAAGACCACAGACCATTCTAATCCCTTGGCAGAGTGCACAGTAGAAAGTGTAAGGGTCTCACCCCGCTGTTCCGGCCCCATGTCAGCAGCACTGGTGGGTGGTTCAAGCACAAGGTCGTCTATGAAGCTCCTCAGGCCCTTGTACCTGCCAGCCATAACCACCAGTTGCTCCAGTTCTCTTTCTCTTTTTGGATAATCATCGTAACGCTCAGCCAGTATGGGCCGGTAGTAATCAAGGGCTCGTTCCACCGCGGGCTTTGGAGCAACCCCATCGGTACTCAAGGTAGACAGGAAATTTGCCAGTGACTGAAGGCCCTGTTGCGCACGGCCTGCTCCCGGCCATTTCCAGAGATTGGCAACCGGGGTGTTGTTTTCCTTAATCCACCTGATGATACTTTCGCTTTTCGCCTGCCCTATGCCGTGGACAAGCCTCAAGATTCTCCCCCAGCTAACCAGATCGTCGGGATTGAGAACCACCCTAAAATGGGCAAGCAGATCCTTAATGTGGGCTGACTCCATGAACTTGAATCCCCCCACCTTGATGTAGCGGAGCCCCTGCCGGGCCAACTCCAACTCCAGCTCGAATGAATGGTAGGCAGCGCGGAAGAGTACGGCAATCTCAGAAAGCTTTCTGCCTTGGTTCAGTTTCTCCTTGATCTCTCTGCAAACGAACAAGGCCTGCTCTGGTTCAGTCCTTGTGTTGACCAACCTTGGGAGCCCTCCCCCCTGCCGCCTCGTAAAAAGACACTTTGTATATTTTTCCTCGGCCCTATCCATAAGGGCATTGGTAAAGGATAGGATGGGCTGCGTAGATCTATAGTTTTCCTCAAGTTTTATCACACGGGTGTCAGGGAAATATTCTGGAAATTCAAACATGTTTCTATAATTAGCACCTCGGAAGGAGTAAATTGATTGCGAATCGTCTCCTACCACCATGACATTTTTATGTTTGTTGCCAAGCCACCTCACGATGTCGGCCTGTATCTTATTGGTATCCTGGTATTCGTCCACCATTATGTACCTGTAACGACCTGCCAGTTGCTCTCGCAGCTCCTGGTTGGAGGAAAGCAACGTCCTGAGGTTCAGGATTAGGTCATCGTAGTCCATGAGTTGGTTCTGTTTCTTGTACTTGGCGTAGGTCTTGGACAGGCTGATCGCCATGGCCGTAAAATCTATGAACTGGGGATACTCCCTGGCTATGAGTTCCTGCACAGAAATCTCCAGGTTGGCAGCCTTGCTCAGCATATTGGCCAAGGTACCCCTTTTGGGAACCCTTATAGGATCATTTGGACTTTTCAACTCCTTTGCCAAGGACTGGAGTATCTCTTCCATATCGGATCTGTCGATGATGGTGAAGTTACGATCAAAGCCAAGAAGTTCACCATGCACCCTCAACACCCTGTGGGCAAGGGAGTGAAATGTTCCTCCAGAAACCAGGCGGCACCGGGGATCAGACAGTGCAGCGGCCCTGTCAAGCATTTCCTGGGCCGCCTTGCGTGTGAAGGTAAGCAGCAGTATTGATTCAGGATCCACACCCACCTCAACCAAACGCGCCACACGATAAACCAGCGTCCTTGTTTTTCCACTGCCAGCCCCCGCAATAACCAGCACAGGGCCTTCGATCGTCATAACCGCTTCCAGTTGAGAGGGATTCAGTACATTTTTATAGTCTAGTGTGCTAGTCATTATTGAAAATTCTGCCTTTATCTTCCCAAGCTCAGTCCGTATTGCAATATCAAATAAGCCAGGTAAATGGCAAGAAGCCATGCACCCTGGCCCCGCTTGAATCGCCCATCTTTATACCTGCGCCTTTGGTCAGCAAGGCGATGCACACTGCTATAAGGAGAACTAAGATGAAGCTTGAAAGATGGGCTACTGCCGCGTTTTTACCGCCAAATCCCCGATGGTACGTGTGTACTGCGTAGCAGATGAATTATCAAGGGTATTCCAACAGCCATCACAAGCAAAATCACAAAGAATACGGGGATTAAAAACGCTATGATCACTCGAAGATAAGACGTCTCATGTATTTCTTTGAGCCCAATGATTTGCGCAGTCAATTTCCAGATACCTGCCACCCATCCCCCCAACAAAGGGACAATGCCAAGGACCTGTACTCCCTGTGAGAAGCAAACCACCCTGAACGTAGCCTCAAATCCGTTTCCCGCTCCCCTCACTATCAACAAAAGCAAGTGAAGCACTGCAGAGTAAACATAAATTCCTATTAGTACAAAAATGGGTACAAATACCACCATGATTAGCAGGATAAACCAGATTCCTAGGTGACCAAAAAAAGGGGCACTAAAGGCCATGACACCTACGGACATCAGTATGAGCTGCCAGAAGAATCCAAACATATTCCCTAGAGAACCCGTAAGAAGACCAAAGGCTAGTGGTTCTTTCATTCCTCCTTCAATGGTCATCCTGCTAAACATCTTTTGAGGACTGAACAAAACGGCCTTGAGCGTCTGCCCAACTGCCGGCCAAAAACCCAGCTCATCCCTTCTCTCCCACGGGGATTTTTCCCTCAAGCTGGGCCCACGGCTTTCCCCTTCATTTCCTACTTCTTCAAAGACAACGTCTTGAAAAAGCTCGAAGCGTTGCCGGCACCTTGGGCACACTGCCCACTTAGCATTGGATGGTATCTTTTCTTTGGGTACCTCCCCAGAGTAGCCACAATAGGGACACCTTATCTCCACAATAATTCTCCATAAACTAGCTAGGTAGTTTTAGCTCCAAACTGAAAAATTCTGCCACAAAGGCCCTTCATCACTTCCCCTTTAGCGAACGGGCCAGAGTCTTGCGCTCTGACCATCTCCTGATGCGGTCCACCACCCCTGTCGGTTTTCGTCTGTTTAATAGCTCCATTCGAAAGGCCATGCCCTCCCGGCTTGCAAGTGCCGTTTTTAGGCAATCAGTGTGCTCGGGACAGCCAAAGCATTCTTGTGGCACCTCTCTAAGACCTTCTTTTCCTTCGGGAAACACCCTGTCAAGCACCCCAAAGCACTCTTTCCTATCCAACTGACCAACCTCCTATGCCAACCCTCCAGTTCAAGTCCGGCTGCACCTGGTACCTCCCGGCTTCGGCCTTAAGCCGTTTAGCATTTCTGCTTATACACCATTCACGAGTTCTGATAAAGGCCAAATTCATTGACATAACCTTTAGGCCTCTCTATGATTTCAACCCATGATTGAACATACGAGAATTTACCTGATCAGGCATGGCCAGGTCGACGGTTTCGAAAATTTCCCCATATATGGCCACACTGACATAGAGCTCACTGAAATAGGCCTGCTCCAGATGGAAAAGGCCGCTGAGCGGCTTCGACTCGTGGATGTTTCGGCTGTTTATAGCAGTGACCTTAAGCGCTCTTTGGCCGGTGCCAAGATAATATCCAGGTACCACGATTCACCCCTTTTTTCCCGCCAGGAGCTACGTGAGATGAGGTTCGGCGAGTGGGAAGGCTTGACCCTTGAGCAGATTAGGAAGCGGTTTCCCGAAGAACTCAAGAAAAGGGCAAAGAACGTAGTCCACTATAGCCCCCCTGGCGACTCCGAATCCATTGCACAGCTTGCTCACCGTGTCATGGGCATCCTAAAAGAAATCCTCAGCAAGCATTCCAACTCAAAGATTGTAATTGTTGCCCATGGCGGTGTAAACCGTGTCATCCTATGCCACGCACTTGGCCTGGATCTGGGCAACTTATTTAGGATACAGCAAGATTACGGTTGCCTGAACATAATAGACTATTTCCCAGACCACACGCTGGTACGACTTATGAACGGCTGAAAGCGGCCAATTGGCGGCTTGTTGAACCCAGCAATATCAAGTTTATTTGTACAAACCTCTAGCACTCTTGCTAGATGTTATGAACAGATGCAAAAACGTAAAGGGGGTGCACCATGAATGACAGACCAGTAATTGTTGACAGAAAAGATCACATCGGAATCATCAGCCTCAATCGGCCGGACCAATTTAATACCTTTAACACCGCATTGGCTACAGAGTTGAACAGGGCCCTTATAGAACTCGACAATGATGCGGAGATAAGAGTTGTGGTGATCAGGGGCATAGGAAAGGCCTTTTCTGCTGGAATAGACGTGTCGGAATATTTTGGGAAGACACAGCGGGAATACTACGAGTGGGTATCTCTCATGGAAAGAATGGTACACGTTATCGCCTACATGAAGAAGCCGGTTATTGCCTCTGCACATGGTTTTGCAGTGGCAAATGGTGCTGGTCTCATCGCTGCCTGCGACCTTGCCGTGGTGGCAGAGGGGACAAAAATAGGGGCCACGGCCATAAATGTGGGCCTGTTCTGCATGGGCCCTGCGGTCCCCATGTCTCGGTCCCTTGGGAGGAAGCGCTGTCTTGAGATGCTCCTGACGGGAGATATGATAGATGCACACACGGCCGAGCAATGGGGTCTGGTTAACAAGGTTGTTCCTGCAGAAAAATTGGAAGAGGCTACGATAGGGCTTGCCCAAAAACTTGCGGAAAAGAGCCCCCTAGCACTTCAGATGGGCAAACGGGCCTTTTACGGTATGTCTGACATGGAATACGGCAAGGCCCTGGAATATTCCAACGAGGTATTCGCGGCCCTGTGCACTACGGAAGACGCAGAAGAGGGGATAAAGGCCTTTTTGGAAAAGCGTAAGCCGGTGTGGAAGGGCAGGTAATGGATGTAAGGGAAAAGCCCTCGCTTACCCACGAAGACGTCATTTCATTAAATTTCATCCAGTCTCCAGGCCAATACTATTTCAGAAGACATTACCGCATGGGCCTGCGGTCACACATCATGGAGGTGTTGACCCCGCAGGCCCTTGCCCTGGAGAAAAATGGAGTGCTCAAGGACGGTATTAAGCACTACCCAAGGGCCCGGCCCTCCAGGATGTTAAGAATCTTTCGTACAAGGTTTGCAAGTCTGAAAGAAGCTGAGGAGGAAATCGGGCGAGTCAAAATAGTGCAACAATATCTATCGCCTAAATTCGTGGCCCAATCAGAGGAATTTCTGGTTAACTACAAAAGGGGCGAGCGATTTGAAATTCTCTTATGTGGCTTGCAAACATACGTGGAAGGAGAAATTTTAGATCCCTGGACACCAGCCCAACACCACCCCATTGAAGATCTTTTGAAAAGGATGGCCTCTTCACCCATCGCTGGCCAGATTGAAGAGCTGGTAGCTACGCCTTACCAGAATATACTAACGTTCGTCGCGAGAATTAAGAAAATGGTACAGGAAGTAAGACATATTCCTGATCTCGCCGGTGTCGGGAACCTGCTTCTAACCGCAGAGGGGGACATCATGCTAGTGGATATCAACAACATTTCTCCTGTGACCTTCTCTTCTGATATCCCCATTGACGACCGTGGATATCCAGTTTGCGACAAATCTGTCCAGGCGCTCTTTCTACTGGAAAAAAAGGTAAAGGGGCACTTTATAGCCCCCAATGAACCCTTGTACGAGCACTTTCTTGATCCTGCGAGAATCACCGAAGTCCTTAGGCTCGAAAGGAAATTCCATATGGAAAAGTCAACGAACTTTAGCTACAGACCAGAGACGCAGATAGTGTGAAACTAGAGGGTCGCGTAGCTGTCTGCCGACGTAACGGCATCTAGACAGGATTCAGGAACCTTTTCCTTGCTGATCTCTAAACCATCTGCAGGTTTACTACCCTCGCCCATTGACCTGCCTCATCGGCCCTGGCTAGATCCCCATAAAAGGGGCAGCGGGGATTTTCGATTCGAATATCGAATTTCGAACGCCGAACCGCAGAATTTTCAAGTTCTAGATTCGTCATTCATTATTCGATATTCTGCGGTTCTATAATGAAACGAGGGTCTTGGGCGGTGAGAACCATAGGCTCCGAGCAGTCAAACCCCAGGGCCAGTAATTCCTGGCATAGGACGTTAAGAAGTGTGGGCACATCCTCGACCGCCGATTCATGCATCCCTTCACTTATTATCATGGCGCGGCTCGTGGACTCGCTCACAGTGGAAAGCCTGCTCTGTCGAAATGTCCATCGCCGAGCATGAGCGTGGTTATTCTCATCCCTAAATATCACTTCCCCCTTGTGTGGATGCTCAACTTCCCCGCTGAAGGCCAGGTATTCCTCAGAGCCTGTTGCCTTGCAGACCTCCAGAGAGCCTGCAACCCTATCAATATCAAGTACTGCAACGGGAATAGCAAAGGCCACTGAAACAGCATTGCACATGTCAACCAGAGGATGAAGCCTTGGAAGGTCCCCGGTCTTTCTCACCCTTCGGAGCAGGGCCTCTGCTGCTGAGCGGTACTTGCTGGGTTTGAGCCCCATCCTTGAGTAGACATTACGCCATGCAACTACTTCCGGGAATCGGGATTCCTGCGCCTCGGCCAGCCGATCCTTGGCCTTCTGAAGCCAGAAATGCAGGCGAGGGCCAGGATCCCTGGTTGGCGTGATGCCAGTTACATACATTAGCCCTGGAACCAGTTGTGGAAATTCCTTCCATATCTCTCCAGAATGAAAAAAATACATGGTGCCCCCTTTCTTTAAGCTTTGCCAGCTCCTTTTTGCCCCGAGATTTTATTGACCTCCTCTATTGATTTTTGCATAGTATCACAAGCTATAAAGGAATGCGATAGGCCTTGATATGAACATACTTCTCGTATATCCCCCTTTTCTTGATCCGCGAATGGACCCTGAAGACGTACTTTCTCCCCCCATAGGCCTATACTACCTCGGCGCATACCTCATTGAAAAGGGGCACAAGGTGCAGATCCTCAATTGGTTCGAAATGGGGGATGACAACAGTGAGCTCTTTAAGGCGTTGGAGCAGTTCCAGCCCCAGATGATCGGGTTTTCTATTCTCAATGCAAACCGCTGGGGGGCCATTGATCTAGCAAAGTTGGTCAAAGACTCTCACCCTGAAATCACCGTGGTTGCCGGCGGCGTGGGGGCAACATTTCTTTGGCGCTTCATTCTCAAACACTTCCCCCAAATCGACTACGTGGTTACAGGAGAAGCAGAAAGGACCTTTGCAAGGCTTGTGGAAGCCCTCGAAAAGTGCACCACCTCGGAACCACCCCACATAAAGGGTCTAGCAATGCGCCAGGATGGCCGAGTGGTCCACAGCGGGCCCCCGGAGGCCATTGATGACCTGGATGAATTGCCCAACCCTGCCAATTACTTCAAGTACCAGCATGTTATCTCCTCCAGGGGCTGCCCCTGGTCATGCTCCTTCTGCGGTTCTCCCCGCTTTTGGGGCAGAAAGGTGCGCTTTCACTCTCCCCGGTATTTCGTGGACCAACTGGAAAAGCTTTTTAACAAGGGCGTAAACTTCTTCTACGTATCGGATGACACCTTTACCCTGGACAAAGAGCGGGTAATCAACATCTGCAAGCTGATTATTGACAGAAACCTTCCCATCACCTGGCAGGCCATCTCCCGCGTGAGCCATGTGGACGAAGACATACTTTACTGGATGAGAAAGGCAGGGTGCATACAGATCAGCTATGGTGTTGAAAGCGGGTCACGAAAAATCCGTCAAGAACTTAATAAGAAATTGAACAAGGCAGATATTGTACGAGCATTTTTCTTAACCAGAAAGTACGGCATCCTCCCCAGGGCCTACTTTATTTACGGATCCCCTGGTGAGACAAAAAAGACCATTGGCGAGACCCTTGATCTCATAGCCCAAATCAAGCCCTTAAGTGCCATTTTTTACATACTAGACATCTTTCCTGGCACTGCCCTTTACGAACAGTTCAAGAAACGCTCAGGCATGAGTGAAGACATCTGGCTTCAGCGTATTGAAGACATCATGTACTTTGAAACAGACCCCCGCCTTTCCCAGGATATGGTTCTTGAATTTGGCAGGACCTTACGTGAGGGTTTTTTCAGCAGGCTAAATGAGTTCGCCCTTGATTTGGAACTGGCCCAGCCAGAGGAACTTGCCCCATACCATGCGGATTTCCTCTCCCGGCTGGCAATGACCTTCAGCCATGGTGATTACAGTCGCAATCCACACATCAAGGACAAGGACAGGGTGGCAGAACAACTTTTTACAACGGCCCTATCTTACGCCCCAAATGAACGGGCATACCTTGGCCTAGGGATCATGAAACAAAAGCAAGGAAACCATAAAGGCGCCACAGAGATTCTTTCTGAAGGCATAAACCATTTCTCTCAGAGCGAGCAGCTTCACGTGTGCCTTGCTGTCAGTCAAATGAACCTCGGTGAGTTCAGCAAGGCTGCAAAGCTCCTAGAAAAATTTCCCGACTCGCCTACTCCTCTCCGCTATCTTGCCCAGTGTTACTCTGCCATGGGCCTCAAAGACAAGGAACAGCAGTGCCTGGAGGCACTGAAAAGGCATTCAGGCAAGTAAGAGTCTTGGCTCATTCATGTTTCAGCTTTAGTAGGTTGTGGACCTTTTTTACTCCAGCTGTTGACAGTGCTATGGATTCTGCCCTTTTCTTTTCAGCCTCCGTGTCAACAGCGCCTGTAAGCGTTACCTCACCCTCAAAGGCATCGCTCCATCGGAGCGATGAACAATTACCACCAATATCCTCCTCACAATGACAGAACCTGCTTCAAGGCCTCATCCAGGTCAGCCAACTCTGACCTTGCCAGTGAGCCTATATGCTTTACCAGCCGGGTTTTATCCACAGCTCGTATCTGATCACACACCGCCACGGCACGCCGATCAAGACAGGTGACCTTGACCGTTATCGGTGGCCTGGCAGTAGCGGTCGCCGACGACAGTGGCACCACAACAACGGACCTCCTTGCACGGTTTATCGGTGTTGCCCCCACTAATACGCATGGCCTCATTTTTCGGATTTCAGAACCTTTGGTAGGATCTAGATTCACCCAGTAGATTTCACCACGATTCAGGTTCAATTCCATCCCCTACGGTTGCCTCCCACTCTTCCATCTCTTTGTTGAGCGCTTCGTCCCTCTCAACCTCAGCGGCACGTTTATACAATTCTTCCTCCCGCCTCACCAGCTCTTCCTCTAGCAGCTTCGCGATTATCTGACTCCGCTTCCCATTGGGGATGAGGGAGCGCATTCGCCTAACCAGATCATCCGACAGTGATACAAGTACTTTTGGCATTTGGCGCCTCCTGTGGTCATCGTGTTATATAATATATACTATATTTCCGATCCCATCAAGTCAAGCATGTACAACCCTAAAACTCCGATATAAGGAATAAGGCGATCATACCTTGGCCGTGAAGAAAATCAGGTGCGATTTTTCAGGGTTTTTTGCTATGGAGCAGTTCAGTG
>Ga0190359_1000203_pt1 | contig 39826 bp, 39 predicted proteins | sample 48721823_MG_FD_161269 | JGI IMG/M metagenome (GOLD analysis project Ga0190359, IMG submission 161269) | Hydrothermal vent microbial mat bacterial communities from Southern Trench, Guaymas Basin, Mexico - 4872-18-2-3_MG | ecosystem: Environmental > Aquatic > Marine > Hydrothermal vents >...
TACATTGCCTGTTTCCTTGATAGCTTTGGTGATTTCTTCCGCGCAGTCTGAAACATCTTCCATATTGGTCGAGACCAGGGTAAACGTCAGGTAGGAGGGGGCTTTCATATCCCAACATCCTTTTAAAGAGGGGGTCTCCAGCCGGATATTGGTAATGTCCGTATCACATCCTTTAATGATCTGATAGATCCTGTCCATCAGACCGCTTTCAAAAATGTGTCCGGATACATTGAATACAAAACGGGAGGGAATATTTTTTACCTCGGCCATAATTTTCTTCCGGACTTCTTCCAGGTCCAGCTTCTCTTTCTTCTCTTTGGCCTTTTTATGTATTTTTGAGAGAATCTTTTCTTCTTTTTCAATCCGTTGTATCATTTCCCGGTCCGGGAAGGTTATGGCATTAGAGGGACAAATGGTCGCACAGGTAGAACAACCCACCATGCAGTTGTATTTGTTTTTTACCGCCGCTCTTTTGGCAGTCAGGTCAAAATCAAATACATCCCTGCCACAGGATACAAAACAGAGTTTGCAACCAATGCATTTGTCTGGATCTATTTCAGGATACCACGGTACTTTTGTCCGTTCGATGCCATGCCATAAAGCAAATTTGGGAGCCAGTTGCTTTTGAATGTTTTCCAATGTTTCTTTCATTTTTGTGAAAATTAATACATTAAACCATTATTACTTATTATTGATCAGAAGTTTTAACTGAGGGATCTTTTTATTTTATATAGCATATCGCAAATATACGATAAGATATTCTGTAAAAACAATGCCTTTTGTCATAAAATTCACAAAATAGCAAATTATTAATTCTGAATAGGTGATAATATTATATTTCAGATACCGATAAGATGTTCCTTATGTTCAAGAGCATGAAAAATATGGCCGATGAAAGTATATTTATATAAGAATATAATTATATTCGCACTTTATTTTTGAATATTATTTATTTTTATAAAAATGATGATGATTACAGAAGACGAAGCGAACTTATTGTCAAGATTTTTTTATATTTTTTCCGATCCTACCAGACTTAAGATTATTTCAGCACTATTAACTGCAGAAAAAGGGTCCCGGTGCGTAAACAAAGTTTCAGAATATTTATCGTTAAGTCAGCCTGTCGTTTCCCAACAACTCCGTATATTAAAGGATGCAGGTTTGGTAACAGTTACACGCGACCGGCAGTTTTATCGATATGCTGTTGCAGATAAACATGTGGCGGAGATATTGCAAACAGGTTTGGATCACATTTACGGAAAGACTAAACATGAGGAATAAACCATGAATTATCCAAATTTATTTTCACCAATTCAGGTTGGAAGCCTGGTTTTTAAAAATCGGATCATTTTCCCTCCGATTTCCACAAACTTTGCTTCGGTAACGGGTGAACTTACGCCTGAATTTATCCATCATTATGCCAGAAGGGCCAGGGGAGGAGCAGCTATGATCACGTTGGAGAATATGTGTATTCAATATCCTGATGCCCGCCATGGAGCCACACAGCCCCGCATTGATGATGATGCTTTTATACCGGGATTGAGCAGATTGGCATATGAAATCCATAAATATGGGAGTCTGGCATTTATGGAGCTCACCCATCCCGGAGCCTTCTCCAGTTTGAAATTGTCCGGGGGAAAAACGCCGATAGCTCCCTCAGCAGTGGATATAAGGCCGGATGGTGTTATACCGGATGAAATGGATGAAGAAGAAATACATAATGTTGCTGAGATGTTTGCCCAGGCTGCCTTAAGAGCTAAAAAAGCACATTATGACGGGGTCGAAATAGAAGCGGCCCATGGTTTACTGGTGAATCAGTTTTTATCCCCTCTCAGCAACAAGAGGAAAGACCGTTTCGGAGGATCTTTGGAAAACAGGGTCCTTTTTTCAAAAATGATCATAGATCGTATTAAGGAACTATGTGGAATCAACTTTACAGTCTCGGCACGAATTGGTGTTAAGGATTTTAAAGAGGGAGGGATTACCACGGAAGAAGGTGCCCAAATAGCAAAACTGTATGAAGAAATGGGGTATGCGGCCGTGCATGCTGATGTGGGATTCGGCGCTAAAGAAAAAAGGCTGGAGCCTATGCAATACCCCGAAGCCTGGAGAAGTTACATGTCGGAAGATCTGAAAAAGGCAGGGGTAAACATTCCGGTAGTGGCGGTGGGTATGATCCGTAATCCTTCACGTGCCGAAAATATTCTGGAAACAGGCAGCGCCGATTTGATCGGTTTGGGCAGAGCTCTGATTGCTGATCCCGACTGGCCTGTTAAAGCCCAGATGGGACTTGCAAAAGAGATAAAACGATGTATAGGTTGCAGCGAGTGTATTAAAGCCCGGCATGAAGAAGGCACTGCTCTTCGTTGCGGGGTAAACCCCAATGTCGGACGTCTTGAACCGGATGAAATCCTGGTGCCTGCGGTAAAGAGAAAAAGAATATTGGTTATTGGAGCCGGTCCGGCCGGTCTGGAGGCAGCCATAGCCTTAAAAACAAGAGGCCATGATGTGATTGTTTGGGAAAAGGAAAACCACATCGGTGGTGCTCTTGCCCTGGGAGCTGTCCCTCCGGGGAAAGAAAAAATTAATTGGCTGATTGAATATTATGAATACAAGATCTGGCAACTGAATATCCCTGTATTTTTAAAAAGAAAGGCAACCGTTGAAACCATAAAACAATTGAAACCGGATAGTGTAATTATTGCAAAGGGCGCCAATTATTCTTCCCCTCCCATAAAAGGAATTACGCAGCCTAATGTTCTTCCTTTTAGCGATATATTGAATAAAAAGAAACTTATAAAAGAGAAAAAGGTGGTTGTTGGAGGGGGCGGTCTGGTAGGGTGTGAAACCGCCTTATATCTGCGACAGATGGGAGGAAATGAAGTAACCATTGTTGAGATGTTACCGGAAGTAGCCACCGGTATGGAACCTATCAGCAGGGAATACCTCTTACATGAGTTGAAAGAGACAGGGGTTAAGATTAAAATATCATCTCCTGTCAAGGAAATTAACGGTCAGTATGTGCTTGCCGGATTAGACGAAAATACTGAAAGACTGCCGGCAGATTATTTTATTGTTGCCTTTGGGGGACGGCCTGATAATGCTTTATATCTAACGATAAAAAAATATTTTGAGACTTACCAGATCGGAGATGCTAGCAAGGTCGGGAAAATCATTGACAGCATACAGGCTGGTTTTGCTATTGGAAAAAGTATTTAATGAATAGAAAATAGGATATGGGAAAAAAAGTAATGATCGGATATTGTCCGACAATGCAAGGAATTGCCAAAGAATTGGATAAAAAAAACAAAAATGAGAACCTGTCTTTTGTGCCGCTGGGAAGTGCAGCAGAAGCTTTGTATTATCTCAAAGCAGATCAGATACAGGGAGCGCTGATTGGCAGAATAGCAAAAAACGCAGAGATTACTCCGGATACACGAAAGGTAAATCTGCAGGAGGAGGGGTATACGATTGTTACCTGGCAGAAAGGATTCATCGACCGGTCAAGTCTTCCGGATCTGCCTGTAGTCACATATGTACCTGAATCTGTTACCAGAGAGATTCTTCCCGAGACAAGACAAATTATTTATGTGAAATCGGAAAAAGAAATGATCAGTCATATGAATGATCATGTGGGACTAATTCCCTGGAGTGATTATAAAGATAAATATGATTTGTTGACTCCCATGGAGGGAGGAGACAAGATGATTCGTTTCAGACTGCCGGTTATTTATTACAAAGAAGGGAATAAGGAGATTTTTCTTTCTTTGGTAATATAGTCAGTGTCTTGGTTCTCCCGCAACTGATAAAAAAAGGAGGCCAACATGACCTCCTTTCACCCTTAAAACAATATCCCGGGATCTTACGATTTAACTTCCGGTGTTGATTTACCCATAGCACCAAATCCGCCAACCATGATAAGAATGCCTACGATGGCATCATTCCACATGTTTGCCGTGTGGGCCTGTAATGAGGGAACAAAAGCGGCAATGATCAGCCACAAACCAACCAGCCCTGATAGCCACCCCTGCCATGGTTTTGCTTTAACCATCCAGAAACCGGCCGTGGCCACTACGATACCTACAATGAGGTTGTTCCATAAATTCCCCGTGGGGCGGAAACAGATTGATAATGATGTATCCCAGAAAAATTGTCAGGATCCCTCCCGGGAGAAATTTTATCCGCGTACGTTCTTTGTTGGTCCGGGCTTTGTTCAGTTTGCGGATCAGCAGATAAGTGCCCCGGGTAATGTATATCAGAGACAGGATGACCAGCAGGAGAACAGATAGTCCGGAGGTGATTTTAATACGGTAATAGTAGATGTTGGGATAATTGGACAGAGGAACGGGATAGATATTGAAGTCGGGGAAGGAAGAAGCCAGCATGGCAATGCTGAAGTTCAGGGTGAAGGCAATGGCCGCCGGTAGGGAGAAAATATTCAATTTGTTCTGCTTTATTGATGGCCGTATGTAAAGGTAAAAAATTTTCTGTTGAACAGTCCTGACGGTACGATGTTATTTCCTTTTATCCTTCCCTCTTGTCCAGCACTTTTCGTATCAGTATGTACATATGTTCGCAGAAATCGTGCCGGAACCCCTTGTAAGGCTGCAGGTTCATTTCAATATTGAGTGTCAGCGGAATGCTCATGTATAAAATGGCCACACTTTCCACCGAGAGGTTGGTATCCCACTGGCCCGGAGTGATCCCGTCAATGATGATCTTGCTGAAATAATGCTTGATCGATTGGAATATCTCATGAAGATCTTCTTTCAGCTCCACATCCTGCAGATAGGTGGCCTCGCTAAAAAGCAATATGGTGATGCCTTTGTTTTTTATCAGATAGTTGATGTGGTAACACATAAACGTATGAAGTCTTTTTTCCGGCGGAGTATCCTGCAGGGCAATCTCTTTCATCTTTTCGATCATCTCGTTTTTTACATCCGGAACGATGTCCAGAATAATCTGTTCCTTCGAGGTAAAATGCCGGTAGATAGCTCCCTCACTAAGCTTTAGTTTGCTGGCCAGGTTGTGGATAGAGAGTCCTTTAAGACCTTTCTCCCGGATGAATGTATTTCCGGGTATTTTAATATGTTAAAGTTGAAATAAGTGCTCACATATAAACAGGGGTTATTCTTCGATTTTGTGAATAAGATTACCAGACACTTCACAGCTTGCCAGAACCGTATTGTAAATTGTACCGAATTTTTTGATATTCCGGTGGAGCAGGTCTATTTTTCTGTCTTCTTCGTGCGACCATACCGTCAGTTCATATTCCACTTTTATCATGGCGGGAGGAACATCCCGGCGCCATCCCCGCACGGCGATACTGGCTCTCGAATAGGGGATATGCAGGATATGGGAATATCTTTCCACGTTTTTTAATATACACGCGGCGAAAGCCGAGAGAAACAATTCGGCCGGATTGGGATCCTGCTCTCCGCTTTCGGCAGCAGCATCGAAGGGGATTATACTCTTTTTGACCCGGGCAGTGGCTTCGCCCCCCGCTCTGGAAAAGGCAGTTATTTCATATTCCAGCATGATATTTTCTTCTTTGCGATTTTTCTTTGCATGTACTGCAGAAAACTCAGATTCAACATGTCTTTTAAATTTCTTACCTCATCCCATCACCTCACCACTTCATCGCATTCTCTTTTCATCTTTCCCTATCTCTTCCCTGTAAAACTTTCCAAAGTCCTGTAGGATCTCATCGCGTACCCTGCGAAAAACGGTCAGTATCTTCTCTTCGGTGCCGGTGGCTTCGGCCGGGTCATCAAAACCGATATGTAAACGGTGCTTTACCGTTCCCATAAATACGGGACAGGCTTCCTTTGCCCCGTCACATACGGTGATCACATAGTCGAAAGGGGTTTGTATATAATCGTCAACTCTTTTGGGACGGCCACCACTGAGGTCAATGCCTTTTTCTTTCATGACCTGAATGGCAAAAGGATGCACCCGTTCACCCGGCCGGGTGCCGGCGGAATAAACCTCAAGGGACGGATCCAGCGATTTCAGGTAGCCTTCGGCCATCTGACTGCGGCAGGTATTACCGGTGCAAAGAACAAGTATCTTCATTTGCTTAATGTTCGCCGATTTCACAAGGTACGGCTCTGGCTGCCAGCCCCCAAAGAAAATTGTGCAGTTCCTGTTCCATCTGTTTAATATTTTCTGCATTTACGCAGTAATAGACATGCTTGCCGGAAATGGAACCTTTAATCAGTCCTGCTTTCCGAAGTTCCTGAAGGTGCTGGGAGACCGTAGGGCGGCTCAGGGGAATTTTATCGGTGATATCTCCGCTGACACATTGATTTTGTTGTGCCAGGTAATCCAGGATCGCCAACCGGGCCGGATGGGAGAGAGCCCTGGACAATGTAGAGATATATTGATAGCGCTTGGAAAAACGCTCTTTTTTTGTGTAGGTCATGTCTTTAAGTTTTATGAGTTGTAGTTGTCGGAACAAAAATATAAAAATATGTCGTATGTTGCAAACATACGACATATTTTTAAGAAAAATAACATATTGGAGTTTTATATGGTGATTTAAGTATCGTATATAAAAAACATACGAAATATAATAAGATATAAGATACCCATGACAGAAAAAAGGAAATAAGGGATCAACCATAAATGTAAATTGATCCAGGTGGGTATTACTGAAAGCAATCCATTAAAATACCTTATTCCCTGATTAATATATTCTATCATAATATTCCCGGTACCGGGATCATTTCCGGTATAAAAGATTGGCAGAATCATAGATCCACTGAACAAGCCAACCATCAATATTTTAAACCATAAGGATATTTTTAATGGAGAAGCAGTTTCCGGTACGGGAAGTGTTCTGATTTTTTCCATTACCGTATATGTGAATCGGTCAGATGTTTTTTCAGTGCCTGTTCCCTTGATTAATTTATCCAATTTATCCATAGAAATAAAATTAAAATTCTGCATTTGCAAATTCTTCCTTGAATTTTTTTATCAATAGTTCTTTCATCTTTTTTCGTGAGCGGTGAAGTCTCATTTTTACCGTATCTTCATTCATGCCAACGATCTTTCCTATTTCTTTTAACGATTTTTCTTCATGATAGAAAAGTGTAACAATAGCTTGTTCAACGGGGTTAAGTTGTGAAATTACCCATAAAACTGCTTTCCTTCTGAAATCCTGTTCTTCAGTCTCCTGATGTAAGGGTTCTTCTGAAACAATGTTCTGGATGGTTCTTTCATTTTGAGTAGCAATATTTTTTCGGGAACGTAAATACGAAACAGCTCCGTTAAAAACAATACGGTAAAACCAGGTTGAGAATGTTGAGTCTTTACGGAAAAAGCCAAGTTTACTGTATGCCTTAATAAAGGCTTCCTGAGTAATCTCTTCTGCATCGGAGTGATTCCCAACCATCCGGAAAGCCATGGTATATGCCATATCTTTGTGCCGGTTGATAAGGAGTGAAAAAGCTTCCCGGTCACCTGCCAGTACTTTTTCTATAACTTCAAAATCGTTCACTCGGAAAATATTTACATATTTGACGTATAACTTCTCTGCTGGTAACATAAAGATAAGGATTTATTATTAATACTTAAATATGTTATTGTTCTATCAAAAGTATCACTGGGAGTGTCCTTCGACAGAATAGCCTGCCATATGGTGTGTTTCGGGGATCGTTTGTTTTACGAAATTTCTATATTAACTGGTTTACACATACATTGTAAAGATTGTGATTATTCGGGCAGACGAAAAATAAATTGATTATATTGTTACCTGGATGGATGTTACTGCGTCATAAATGCAAATAAATAAAAGTTTCATTAAAATTTATTGTGTTATGGCAACAGATATTATTATCCCGACGGTTTTGTTTGCAACTATTTTTGGAATTTTTTATGTATGGTTCATTACCCGGAATAAAGAACGAATGGCGCTTATTGAAAAGGGTGCGGATGCAAGTGTCTTTTTCAGTAAGAAAAGACCCAATCGAAGAAGCACTGTGCTGGGTTTGGGAATGTTCCTGTTAGGTATTGCCCTTGGCATTCTCATTGGTGCATTACTTGCAAATTATACTATGCTTTCCGAGGGCGTTGCTTACTCATCCATGGTCTTCTTTTTTGGAGGATTAAGTCTGATTGTTTTTTATCTTATCGATAAAAAACAATCTGTAAAAAAAGATGAGTAAAAATCTTTCAATCAGTTTTAAAAAGACGGTATTGATATACTGTCTTTTTTCTCATAAAACGGATCATGCAGATAATAGCATGTTACTCTGTCTTCTATTGCGGAGGTATGGTTTAAATTATTTAGAAAGCAATCGTAAAATATTAAAGATACTTATATGTTGCTGAGTACGAATCAACATCAGCTAAATTTTCATAAAAAGAATGTGCTGATATTTAAAAGTCGTATGTTGCAAACATACGACATATTATTTCCTGCCCGGCACAAACTTAAATCCGATTTTAAATACCCCCCCCCGGAAATAATACTCCGGAACAGCTTTCCAAACAAGATGTTTATGCTCCAGGGATGCATTGCTCCTACGTAGGGAGCTACGTAGGAGTATTTTCCGTTCATTTACCAGGTCGGGTAGGGAAAAGCAGAGATGATACTCTCCGTTATTTGTTCTTTACCTTTTTTACAAGGGTTCCTGGATAATAAAAGCGGATGATCTTTTTATAGGAATAACCTTTCCTGGCCATCTCCATTGCCCCTTCCTGAGAGAGTCCCAGACCGTGACCGTACCCTCTGCCGTCAAGGATGACCATATTGCCTTTAACCCTGACGGAGAAAAAGGCGGAGGGCAGGTGCCAGTCATCCCGGATTTTTTGCATGGGGATATTCAGGTTGCCGGCCCGGTAAGTATAGGTCCGGTGAGCATGAATGTCCGATAAACGAGACGCCGGAATATTTTCATTCAGTCCTTGTTGTTCCAGCCAGGTTATCCATTCTTTCATAAGGATTTCCCTTTTCCAGCAATAATGGGGTCCTTTTTTTGACCAGGGATCATTCCGGGTAATCAGCCAGGGTATTTTTTTTAACCATACTTTTTCGGCAGTAGCCGTTTCTCCACCGCTGTTTGAGTGATAAGCTGGTATAATGGGATGTCCTTGACGGTCGGTTACAATGATATGCCGGGTTTGTCGTATTGCCTGCATAATCATTTCATCCGGGATATCAACACCGTGGTATGCCTGACAGTGCGTCTCGTCACATACCAGAAATCCTTCATCGGTATGCCGATGAAGGTGGGCAGCCAGAAAGGTACGGGCCAGGATAGCCTGTGCTTTATAGTATTCTTTGGGGGCCGCAGCTCCCCCTTCGGCCAACAAAACACCGGCAAGATAATAGCTTTCCGGAACCTCATTGACCATCAGAAGACCTCCTGCTCCCGGACCAAACAGACAATTGCCCGGATACACGCGGACATCCAGATTACGTCCCACCGGCCGCAGCAGGAAACGGTGCCCTTCCCTGTTGGTTACCAGCCTGATCGAGTCGAGACGTTCCCAGGGGTTCCCTTTTTGCATAATGGTAATGGCGGTATCGGAATAGGAAACATACAACAAATCACCCTCATTCAGTTGTCCCTTCCAGTTTCCGTCGCCAATGATCTCATAACTTCCGCGAACCGGTGTGAAAACCACCTGCTCCACGGGCGTGTTGTTGTATAAGCCTACCCGTATAACTTTCCACGACTTTCCGGGAAAGGGAAAAGACATCATGGTGGTTATTAAAAGAACACCCAGCGAGTTGAACATAATCCGGTTATCCCTCTGATATTTTTAGTAAATCGATCATCCTGGCAGCCACCCTGTCCGAAACACCGGGTTTGCCGAGGATTTTTTTCAATTTACGGTACCTGGTCAACATTTGTTTCAACTGAGGTGTATCATAGAGTATTTTATCCAGCTCCTGTTTCACCCTGTCATGGTTTACCTCATACTGAATCAGTTCGGTTACAGCCTCTTCTCCCAGGATAAGATTGACCAGTGAGATGAACTCTACCCTGACAAAATGTTTCCCGATATGATAAGTGGGTCCATTTGTTCGGTACAAAACCACCTGGGGGACATTCATCAGAGCTGTTTCGAGGGTGGCTGTGCCGGAGGTGACCAGGGCCGCCTGTGCAGCGCCCAAAAGGTCATAGGTGGCGTTAAATACCACCTTTACAGTTGTATTGTGAATATATGGGGCATAATCATCTTCTCCGAATGCCGGTGCCCCGGCAATGACAAACTGATGATCCGGATAATCTCCCACCAGACTCAGCATAACCGGCAGATTATGGCGAAGCTCCTGTTTTCGGCTTCCGGGTAGCAGGGCAATAACAGGCTTCTCCGAAAGGTTGTTCTCCTGAAAAAACTGTTTCCTGGGCCTTAACTCTTTTTTTCTTTTTTCTATTTCATCGATGACCGGATTGCCCATGTATTCCACCTCGATATCAAATTTCCTATAGAATTCTTTTTCAAATGGGAGGATGATAAACATCCGGTCCACAAAAGCTTTGATTTTTTTTATCCGGGACTGGTTCCATGCCCATAGTTTGGGTGAGATATAATAAAAGAGGGGAATGTTCTTTTTCTTTGCGAACTCTGCCATCCGGAGGTTAAAACCGGGATAATCAATAAGAATGACCACATCCGGCTGAAAATCAAGGATTTCTTTTTTACAGGTTTCCATATACCGGGATATCTTACGCAGGTGTATCATTACCTCCAGGATTCCCATAAAAGCGGTGTCTTTGTAATGTTTTATAAGCCCGTCAGCTACAGCCTGCATCCTGTCACCACCAAAATACCGGAATCTTGCTTCAGAATCCAAAGCAAGCAAGGCCCGCATCAGGTTGGCTCCGTGAACATCCCCGGATGCTTCGCCGGCTATCAAATAGTACTTCATCGGTTGACGGGTTTACAGTAAAAATTTTACGGCAACTACAGCCAGAGCGACCACAAAAGTGACGTACAGTACCCCTTTGGCGGCCCGGTCCATTTTGGTCCAGATGAAAATGAAAAAAACCAACAGATTAGGTAACACAGCCAGACTCAGAAACTTCGACAATACATTGGCTTTGATGGCATATTCAATAAACCCGGCAAAATTCCTTTCCGTCGGGACCAGTAACCAGATGATAACAAAGCTTAAAGGGGGTACGAGGAGTCCCAATATCCAACCGGTCAGTGGTTTGTCGGTCTTGCTGTTATTGTGTTCCGGTTTTTTCATGCTAAATATTTTAGTCGGTGAGTCCGGAGTTATTTGTTTAGGTCAAAGTTAAGATCTTTCAGGGTATCTACGTCTTCATAGCGGGTATGATCCACCTCGACAGGGACAACTGCCGCATAGCCGTTTTCCAGCGCCCATTCATCCGTTTCAGGATGGCCGGGTTCGAGGTTGGTGTAAGAGCCGGTAAGCAGAAAGACCCTGTTTCCCTGATCATCCGTTGATTCTTCAAATTCTTCCACCCAGTACCCTCGTGTCTGTCTGCAAACCCGCAGACCTTTGATCTCTTTGGGATCTATGGCGGGTATATTGACATTCAGACATAGGTCGGGATGATATCCGTTGGCCAATACCTGACGGATCAGTTTTTTGCTGATCAGGGCAGCGGTAGTGAAATCAGCATCCGGGTCAAAATCCAGGAGAGAGAACCCGATAGAACGGATGCGGTTGATTGCTCCTTCGATGGCGGCACCCATCGTTGCGGAATAAATCAGATTGACGGAGGCGTTGGAACCATGGTTAATGCCTGAAACTACCAGATCGGGCCGACGAGGTAACAGTTTGTTCAGGGCCAGCTTGATACAGTCAACAGGTGTGCCGCTGACGGTATAGCAATGATAATGGTCTGTAGAAACTTCTTTGTGGTATTGTACACGTATAGATTTCCGGACCGAGATGGCATGTGACATGCCCGACTGGCTTGTTTCCGGAACCACAGCATAAACCGGACCCAGTGGACGGACTACTTCTATCAAGGCTTTGAGCCCCTTGGCATCTTTTCCGTCATCATTGGTGACCAGTATGAGTGGTTTGGTATTTGCCATACATTCATTTTAAATTAGAATACAAAGATAATAGCAAAAATGTTAGGAGCCTAATAGTAGATTATTCATTTATTTCCAGGTTTCTATTATACTGAAAATCTGTGAATCCGCGAGTATGCTTAATCCTGGTTTTTTCTGATTTTTGTGATACTAACATTCCTGTTCTTCAAAAATGCTTACTTTTGTTTTCCGGTTTTAAATATCCGGTATATTGACGAATGAGAAAATAAAAGAACAAAATGAAAGTATCATATAACTGGCTCAGGGAATATATTCCTATAGATATTACCCCTGACGAAACTGCTCGTATTCTAACCAATATCGGGTTGGAAGTTGAAGGAACGGAAGTGTACGAAACAATTCCCGGCGCACTCAAAGGAGTGGTCATCGGGAAAGTCCTGGAGTGTAAGAAACACCCCAACGCCGACCGGTTGTCGATAACGAAGGTGGATATTGGCAACGGAATAATCCTTCCTATCGTTTGCGGGGCGCCCAATGTAGCCGAAGGGCAGAAGGTGCCGGTGGCACTGGTAGGTACAACCCTGACAATGGGAGATCAGAAACTAACCCTGAAGAAAACAAAAATACGGGGTGAAGTATCGGAGGGAATGATTTGTGCTGAAGATGAACTGGGTCTCGGCGATTCACACGAGGGGATTATGGTACTCGACCCGGAGGCTCCGGTTGGGATGCCGGCGGCCGACTATTTCCATGTTGAGACAGATACGGTCTTTGAAATTGCCCTGACACCCAACCGTATTGACGGGGCTTCTCATCTGGGTGTGGCTCGCGACCTGGCTGCGTTCCTGAACCAGGAAAAAGATACGATTAAGGTGAATTATCCGGATGTGTCTTCTTTTAACGTGGATAATCATGATCTTCCCATAGAGATTATCATAAAAAATACAGAGGCCTGCCGTCGTTATACGGGGATTACCCTGAAAGGTATAAAAGTGGGTCCTTCACCTGAATGGTTGCGGCGGAAACTTAAAACAGTCGGATTGACCCCCATCAACAACGTGGTGGATGTGACCAACTTTGTTCTGTATGAAACAGGTCATCCGATGCATGCTTTTGATGCGGATAAGATCAAGGGGAGCAAGGTGATCGTCAGAACACAACCCGAAGGAACTCGAATTACAACCCTTGACGGAGAGGAACGCATACTGAGCCGTGAGGATCTGACGATATGCAATGAGGAAGAAGGTATGTGTATTGCCGGAGTGTTTGGAGGATATGATTCCGGCGTTAAGGAGGACACGGTGAATGTATTTCTGGAAAGTGCCTGGTTCAATCCCACCTGGATACGCCGGACTGCACGCCGTCATCAATTGAATACCGATGCTTCTTTCCGGTTTGAGCGGGGTGCTGATCCCAATATTACAGTGTATGCCCTTAAAAGAGCGGCTGTATTGATCCGGGAGATTGCCGGGGGAATGATAAGTTCAGAGATCATTGATGTGTATCCGGAAGTGATCCCCGATTACAAAGTGACCCTTCGCCGTAGTCAATTGAAACGGATTGCCGGCTTTGATATCCCATGGGAGAAAGTGAAAAGAATTCTGAAAAATCTGGATATCCGTATCCTCGATGAAACGGATGACCGTTTGAAACTGGAGGTGCCGCCTTACCGGGTGGATGTGCAACGGGAAGCAGATGTGATTGAAGAAGTGTTGCGTATCTATGGATACAATCAAATACCTGTCCCGGAGAATGTACAAGGCTCTCTTTCCTATTCGCCGAAACCCGATAAAGAGAAAGTGGTCAATTTGTTGTCTGATATGCTTTCTTCCCTGGGGTTTAATGAGATTATTTCCAACTCATTGACAGCAGGGGCCTATTATGAAGGTTCTAAGGATTATCCTGCGGAACATACACCCCGGTTGTTCAATCCTTTAAGTTCCGAACTGGATAGCATGCGACAGACCCTGTTGTTTGGAGGGTTGGAGGCGGTCAGGCGTAACATTAATTTTAAGCGGAACCGGTTGAAATTATATGAGTTTGGAAATGTTTACCGTGTGGACCGGGAGAAAAAAATCAAAGTGCCCTTAGACAAATATAGTGAAGAATTTCATTTTGCCTTGTTTATATCAGGGCCGGGAACCCCGGAGTCGTGGAGAGCGAGACAAAAAAATACTGATTACTTTGTGTTGAAGTCTTATGTAGATCGTTTACTTGGGCGGCTGGGTTTGCCGGAAAAAGTAATGAAAAAGGAAGAAGTAACGGACAGCGACACTTTCTCTGCAGGACTTATCTACCGTTATAACCGGCAGGAAGTAGTTCGTTTCGGGGAAGTTCATCCTGATATGCTGGAACGTTTTGATGTGGAACAACCGGTATTTTTTGCCGAATTTCGTATGGATCCTCTGATGAAGTATCTTTCCCGGTACAGGATTACCTATCGTGAGCCGGCCAGATTTCCGGAAGTACGCCGTGACCTGGCTCTTCTTCTGGATAAGGAAGTGCATTTTGAAGATCTCCGTACTCAGGCAATGAAGACGGAGCCTAAACTGCTGAAAAAAGTGGACATATTTGACGTCTTTGAAGATCCCAAATTGGGAAAGAACAAGAAATCATATGCCCTGAGCTTTATACTTCAGGATCCAAATAAAACATTGACCGATAAGCAGATCGATGGTGTTATGAACAGGTTGATGAAGATGTTTGAAGAGAAATTCCAGGCAAAGATAAGATAACACAAAAATAATCTGCACCCTGTAACCAATAATTACTAACCATGGACTCAGAAACCGGAACAAAAACCCGCATTGAACTTATTCGGGGCGATATCACTAAGTTACAGGTAGATGCTATCGTCAATGCGGCCAACAGCTCTCTGCTCGGAGGCGGGGGGGTGGATGGTGCCATCCATCGTGCTGCCGGACCGGAGCTGCTTGAAGAATGCCGTACCCTCAACGGCTGTGATACCGGAGATGCTAAAATCACAAAAGGATATCGTTTGCCGGCAAAGTACGTGATCCATGCAGTGGGCCCCCGTTGGAGGGGTGGCGGTCAGAGAGAGCCTGAGCTTCTGGCTTCCGCTTACCGCAGATGCCTGGAAGTGGCGAATGTAAACAATGTTAAAACCATTGCTTTCCCTAACATTAGTACGGGGATATATGGATTCCCAAAAGAACCGGCGGCAGAGATTGCGATAAGGGAGGTGAGGAGATTTCTGGAACAACATCCTGAAATAGAAAAAGTAATTTTTGTTACTTTTGACCGGGAGAATTACGAATTGTACCGTAGAAAATTGAATGTATCATAATTCCCGGCAAAGGACTTTGTGTATATGGAAAATACTATGGATGGCAACTTACGTAAGATCTTTTCAAAGTATAATCCCATCGATTGTATTACATTGTTATATATTTTTCTGACAACACTGCTATTGATATTTGGTACCGGACGGTATGAAAATACCGCGGAACATTATCTGGTCAGGTCGGGGATGTTTATATTTATATGGTTGATCGTTCGTTTGGAGGAGATGTTCCCCGGAAGAATGTTACGTATTCTTCACCAATTGTATCCATTGCTTTTCCTGTCTTATTTTTATCCTGAAACCTGTTACCTGCATAGTATATTTCCGGGAGTGTTGGATCCCGGGATTATCCGTTTGGAGGTTGCTCTTTTTGGATTTCTTCCCAGTGAAGCATTCAGCCGGTGTTGCCCCCAGGCATGGTTCAGTGAACTGATGCATTTCGGATATTTCTCTTTTTATTTGATTATCTTATTCTTAGTGGTGTGGTATTATATTAAATATCCTTTATTGGCAGGGAAAAAGGTTTTTATCTTTCTTTTTTCCTTTTATATCTTTTACCTGATTTTCATCTTTTTCCCTTCTGAAGGACCTCAGTATTTTTTGCCTGTACCGGAAAAAAAGGTTCCGGCAGGATGTTTTTTTACGGGACTCATGCAAAAAATATTATTGTTTGACCGTCCCACCGGAGCTTTTCCCAGCTCGCATATTGGCATAACCTGGCTGATAATGTTTTTTTTCTTTTCAGATAACCGGAAAATTTTTTGCTGGTGGCTGGTGCCTGCCGTCCTTCTTACTTTTGCAACGGTGTATATCAAGGCTCATTATGTCGTTGATGTGATAGCTGGTTTTCTGATGGTTCCACCACTCGTCTGGTCTGGTAACAAGATTTATGATTTGTTTTTTGCTACCCATACCGTTCCCGGTGAAGAGCCTGCCATGATCGAAACACTTTAGGGGTCTCCTTTTGTTTAAAAATTTTTCTACTTTTACTTTCTGAAAACCAAATCAATTTTTATAATGAATATAACCATACAACCTGTTAAAACAAAATCTGAGCTTAGGAAATTTATTTATCTGCCTGCCAAAATCCACAAAGACCACGAGACCTGGCTTCCTCCGATCTATATGGATGAATGGGCATTTTTTAATCCCGAAAAAAATAAGTCTTTTTCTTATTCAGATACCATCCTTTATCTGGCTTATAAAAATAAGGAAGTGGTCGGACGGATCATGGGTATCATCAACAATCGTTATAATGCGATCCATAATGAAAAATTTGGCCGATTCATTTTTATGGAATGTTATGATGACCAGGAAGTGGCTCATGCCCTGATTACTGCAGTGGAAGATTGGGCCCGTGAAAAAGGAATGATAAAAATGGTAGGCCCCTTGGGCTTTTCCGATAAGGATCCGCAAGGCTTTCAGATATCGGGCTTTGAATATCAAACCTCTGTGGTCATGGTGGCAAACTTCGAATATATGGTGAGACTTATCGAAAAGGAAGGGTATACCAAAAAAATTGACCTGCACGATTATCTGATCTCTGTTCCTGAAGAACTGCCTAAATTATATAAAAGGGTGTATGACAGAATATCTAATAAAACGGACTTTCAATATGAAATGATTGAATTTGCAACCAAAAAGGAACTGAAAAAGTATATTGTCCCGGCCTTACAGCTGATGAATGAGATTTATGCTCCTATATATGGTTTTGTGCCATTGACTGAAAAGGAAATGCATGATTTGGCTGGTCGGTATATTCCTATTCTTGATCCTCATTTTGTTAAGGTGATACAAGTGGGGGAAAAGGTGGTTGCCTTTGTCGTGGGCATGCCGGATATCAGTGCAGGGATCAAGAAATCAAAAGGACATCTTTTCCCTTTCGGCTTAATTCATATCATGCGTTCCATGAAAAGATCCAAAGGGATTGTTTTGTTGCTTGGAGGGATAAAACCCGAATACAGAAACAACGGTGTGGATGTTTTATTGGGTATTAAGATGCTGGAGTCGGCAGCTAAAAGAGGGATAGAAACCATAGAAAGTCACCTGGTCATGGAAATCAACAAACCCATGATCGGAGAGGTTGAAAAAGTGGACGGAAAATTAATCAAAAAATTCAGAATCTTCCAGAAAGACTTATAATACCTTAAAACAACTCCACACTCTAACCATTAACCCTCTAAACGTTAAACCTTAAATCCTAAATCTTAATTACTTTCCACTCCAAATTTTTAACTCCGGGTGCTCTTAACTTATTCAAAACCTGTATATAAACCCAATATTCAACAACTGTTTAAACTGCATCTTCCGTGTAGTACTGATCTTGTTGCCGGACTCATCATATACCGGGAACTGGGTGTTATCATATAATAGATGGGTATAGATATTGATATTGAAGAAAGGACCGAGTTTGAGGACATAGTTCAGTTCCCAATCAAAATTTGCGGCCGTATGGGTATATTGGAAGAATATGTTCAAACGGCTGGAGAGATACATGTCTTTGGTAAAATCATACCGTAGATAACTTTTTATGTAAGCCCCCATATTGTTCCGGAATTTCTTCCCTTTTTCCAAGCCATACCGGGCTGGATCAATAAGGAAGGTGTCCAGTACCATGGTGCTTTTTAAGGTTAGGGGAGACATAAGAACCGAGATCTTTTTGTTGGGCTTGTAATCCATACCCAGCGAGAGGTGAGTATAGCCCGGAGCCATTATTTTGGATACTACTACAGAATCATTAGGGTAGTGATAACCTTTGAAAAACTGGCTTTTGATATTTATAGCTGCACTATAGTACCATTGTTTGGATGCTTTGAGACCATACTTGGAGTCCAGCTCCCACGAGTCTTCATTTTTACGTATTCTTTTTTTACCCGATTGCAGCAGGCCGTATTTTACCCGGAACAGATTGTTCCATTGGTTATTTCCCTTTTTGTAATTGGCATAGCTGTTCAGGAGCCATAGAGTGGTAATGGAACTTTCACCTCCTTTTGCCCAGTTAAAAAGAACTCCTTCAGAAAGGTTTATAGAGCCTGTCCCTCCGATTTTCCATGGACTGATCTTGATCACAATAGGTTTGACTGTGTGCAGATTGGTATTTGTCTTATCATCCAAAGGGATCCTGAACGTGCTTTTCTTCTTATATTTATCGATCCGGTGGAAAAAGACATTATTATCCACAGTCAGTTGTACATTTTTTTTGGAAAGATTCTGTAACCATAACCCGAGCGAGTCGTGATATTCATTTATAAGCCAAAAACGGTAAAAATCTCCGGGATTATTTTTTAACCATATACATGTTTTCTTGTTGGAAAGATTGGTAAAACAGATCTGTGTTGAGTCATTTTCTGCTTTTTGCAGTAATGTTTTGACTGTTTGCCTGAGAGAATCATTGGCGATCAGATAGTCCATATCCGTTACCGGGATTCGGGCCGTATCGCCCCGATAAATAATTACAAGCCAAGGGGATTCCTGCAGGATATTGGTCTTCCTTTTACCTTTGGACATAACGATCAGGGTGTCCCCCCTGCCCCGGATGATCATTACCTTTTGCTGGGCAGACAGCCAGGGAGATATGTTGTCAGGCAATATCCTTAACAAGGAATCGGAGAGAAAAACCCCGGAGGTATCCACACCGAAAATAATGTTTTGTACCAGTGAGTCTTGCGGTGATACAATGGTATCTTTGATCGGAAAGACTTTCCGTGAAGTAAGGGTGTCATTGGTTAGTTTGTAAATAGAGGTGTCCAGCAGTGAGGGGAATGGATAGTTCTTCAGATAAGTAATGGTGGAGTCAATAGGAGGGGCTTCCAGATAGTTGATGAGGTTTCCGATAGCTTTTCGCAGATTTTTCTGATCATAGCGCCAGAACTGTTGGTTGTTGTAATATCTTTTAAGCACCTCTATAGCTGCTTTCAGAGAATCTTCCTGTGTGATCGTGTCCGTTACCAGGGAATCCTGGTTCGTTGTCCGGTATTCTGGCGCCTGGGCCGGAACATTGCCTGACCAGATTATCCCTAAAAACAAAACCACAATCAGGATAAACAATCCTTTTTGCCCTTTCATAACATTTTCCTCCCTATTGCTTGCCAATTAAAACGGTATAAAACCTAAATTTGTATTGTGAAATAACTTTTTTTAAGTATGACTGAATCCATATTGTCATATTTTGCTTGTAACAGGTATCCAAACGTCAAAAATAGAGACAGCTTCTTTCTTTTCAAATAGTTCGGCCCTTTTTTTATTCATTCCTACCGGCCCGGAACCCTTATGATTGTCCTTTTTCCTTTTATCCATCAAACTTTCAAAAGAAAATAAAATATGAAATATTCCTGTTATCATTTGAAAAAGAGAAAGAACAGCAGGGAATGCATCATGGTTTATCAGGACTCAGGAATCCGGATATGATAATCCCCCCACATGCGAAGTCGCCAGAGAGATGTTTGGCTATGCCGACGGAATGACCATAAGCAGCAAAATGACGGTCTGGTGAATCTTGGTAGATTTATTGGTTGCAGTTGAGGCATTTTACGGTAGAACTGGAAAAAGGGAGGTGGAAGACTGAGAGAGTGAAAGACATGGAGAGGAGGAATAACTAGTAATAAAAATATTAAATTTGCGTTCAATGCTTAATGAGGATTGACTATGTGGGCATTGTTGACGAAAGAGATCTCGGAGTTTTTTAGTACTGTCACAGGTTATGTGGTGGTGATAGTCTTTCTCGTAGCCAATAGTTTGTTTCTGTGGGTTTTCCCGGGAGATACCAATGTGTTGGACAGCGGTTATGCCTCGCTGGATATATTCTTCATGATGGCACCGTGGATCTTTCTTTTTCTGGTGCCGGCAGTTACCATGCGCTCATTTGCGGAGGAAAGCCGCAGTGGCACCCTGGAGCTGCTCTTTACCAGACCACTGACAGATTTGCAGATCGTCCTGGGAAAATACTTCGCCGGACTGACGCTGGTGGTGGTGTCTCTGTTACCGACACTGATCTATGTGCTTTCAATATATCTGCTTGGTAATCCTCCTGGTAATCTGGACATGGGAGGCATCTGGGGGTCCTATATCGGATTGTTCTTCCTGGCGCTGGTTTATGTGGCCATTGGGATCTTCTCATCGTCTCTTACGGATAACCCGATTGTGGCTTTTATCCTCGCTGTATTGCTGAGTTTTATCTTGTACATCGGCTTTGATTTTATCAGCTCAATGGACATCTTTCACACTGTGAATTTTCTGGTGCTGAAGATGGGGATCAACGAACATTTTAAATCCATGAGCAGGGGTGTCCTGGACTCAAGAGATATTCTTTATTTTCTCGGTTTGATCGTCTTGTTTATCCTGATGACGAAGTTTGTCCTTCAAAGCAGAAGATGGTAAGATAAGATGGTGATAAAGATTAAACATAAAAATAGCAGGTATAATCTGATCTTCCGGAACATTTCTGAGTTTCTGATCGTGATCGTGGTACTGGCTGTGATCGGGGTGTTATCATCCCAATGGTTCTTCAGGGTGGACCTGACTTCAGAGAAAAGGTTTACGCTTTCATCCAAAACGAGGGATATTTTGAAAAACCTTAACAAGGATGTGTATGTGCAGGTTTTTCTCGACGGTGAGATGCCGGTAGGTTTCAAACGCATGCGCACGGCTATCAAGGATATGCTGGATGAGTTTGAAGCTTATGCGGGGAAACACCTGACTTATGAGTTTATCAATCCTTCTGAAGGGAAAACGGCAAAAGAGAGGGATAAATACTATCAGGAATTATATAAAAAAGGTTTGCGTCCCACCGATGTGCAGCAACGGGATAAAGAAGGAGGTATCTCTTCGAAGATCATCTTTCCGGGTGCTGTGATCAACTTCAACGGTATGGAAATAGCGGTGAATTTCCTGAACAATAATCCATCGTTGCCGGCAGCTGTTAATCTGAATCATTCGATAGAGGGGATTGAATATAATATGATCCGTAGCATCAAGACCCTTAGTGCCGACACGGTATACCGGATAGCATTTACGGAAGGTCATGGCGAGCTGCCTGAGATAGAAGTGGAAGACGTGGAAAGAGAGTTGGCCAAATATTTTAATATTGACAGGGGTGTCATTGGGGGAAAGCCGGGGATCCTGAACAAATATGCTGCCGTCATCATTGCGAAGCCCTCCAAACCTTTTAGTGAGGCAGACAAGTTTGTATTGGACCAGTATGTGATGCAGGGCGGGAAAATCCTTTGGCTGCTGGATAAAGTGATGATAGATGCCGATAGTCTTATCTATGCCAGCTCTACCTTCGGGATTCCTTTAGACCTTCATCTCAATGACATGTTGTTTAAGTATGGCGTCCGTCTGGAAGGGTCCCTGATCCAGGATATGCGCTGCGGTATGGTCCCGGTGAATACGGCTATTGTGGGCAATGCTCCGCATTATGTGCCGGCACGCTGGCTTTACTATCCGCTGATGGCGCCGCAGAAGCATCCTGTCTCACGCAACCTGAACTTAGTGCAAGGCAAATTTGTGAATCCTCTGGATACGGTGGAAGGAAACGGAAAAATATTCAAACATGTCCTGTTACGTACTTCCCGTTATACCCTTACCAGAGGAGCTCCGTTGATGGTCAGTCTTGAAGAGATTAAAAGACCACCACCGGAGAAAGACTTTAACCGGCCCGGACTGATAACGGGGGTAGTGTTGGAAGGGAGGTTCGAATCTGTGTTCCGCCATCGTATGCTTTCGACTATTATTCCGGAGGGGTATGCAGGGTTTAAGGATGAGAGTGTTCCTACCCGTATGATCGTCTTTTCTGACGGAGACATCATTCGCAACGGTGTGCGCAGGATAGGAGGCAAGTGGGTTTCCCTGCCGCTGGGGCAGGACCGTCTGACACAACAGACCTATGGTAATAAAGACCTGATCGTAAATGCCGTGAATTATCTCGTGGATGACCAGAACCTGATGGAGTTGCGGGGACGGGAATTCAAACTCCGCCTGCTCGATAGGGAAAAGATAAATACTCAACGTCTTTATTGGGAATTATTCAATACTTTGTTGCCTGTTCTGCTGATCATAATAGCCGGGATAATAGTGATTCTGATACGGAAACATAAATTTGCTTCCCGCAGATAAAAAATATAGCAATGAAACGGCTGTTGGTTGTGCTGGTTTCTCTTGCAGGTATTCTGATTCTTGTCGGAGTTATTTTACTTTTTCCGAAAAACGGCAGCGGGCCGGGTAACATCTTTCAAGTGAAGGAAAATAAGAGGCAGTATGTTTCCCGGATTGTTTTCAAAGAAGATACGGCTACTCTCATATTGGAAAAAGAAAAAACAGGCTGGATGGTCGATCACAGATGGCCGGTAAGATCCCGCTCGATTAAGGTGCTCAAAAAAGTACTTTCCCGGATGGAAGTAAAATCTCCGGTGTCGGAAGAATTGGTACAACAGGTGATAGCAGATACTTCCGGCCGGCACGTGGAAGTTAGTATCTTCCGGCGGGTTTTTCCGGTGAAACGTTTTGAAGTATATACCAGTGCCCGGATCCCGGGCGAAGGAGCAATGATGAGACTTGCCCGCAAAAAAAAGTGGTATATTGTCTATTTGCCGGTAGAGCAGCTAAATCCTGCCGTTTTTTTTATCACCGACCCCTATTACTGGCGTGATCCCGCTTTGTTTAATTATCGGCTCAGCGAGGTACAGGAGGTGCAGATGGAGTACGGGGATCATTCCGGGGATGGCTACCGGGTGGGGATAGATACTTTGACACACCGTTATTATTTTTTTCCGGACGATTCTTCCTTCCAGGTGCGTAAGGTAGATACTACCCGTGTCAGAACATACCTGACCTACTTCCAGCATCTGGAGTGCGATGAGTGGGACCGTTCGCTGACGCCCGCTTCCCGCGACAGTGTCCTGCATCAAAAACCATTGTATGTTTTGACCGTAGTGGATTTTCAGGGAAAAAAATTCAGCATGCGGATATATCCCCTCCCGAACCGGCATCCGGAAGAGAATCCCTCTGCCTGTGATCCCGACGTGGCACGGGCATGGGTTACACCTCTCAATGAAATGGTACTGATACGTTATTACCGCATAGACCCTTTGTTGCAGGAGGCGGAGTGGTTTATTTGCCGATAAGGTTTATTACTCCCTGTATTTCTTATTTTTTTTGAAAAAATCATTCCTTTTTTTACTTTTGTCCTGCTTTTCCAGTAGGTACGTTTTTTTGGTTATATTTTTTATATATTTTCTTTCCCGGAGAGGTGGGAGAGTGGCTTAATCCACCAGTTTGCTAAACTGGCGTACGGGTAACCGTACCGGGGGTTCGAATCCCCCCCTCTCCGCAGATACAAATATAAAGCTCATGTAAGTGAGCTTTTTTCTTTGAATTGAAACCAGGACTTTGAAAACTTGCACACTCTTCCTCTTTTTACTTCCGGCAGAATTATTATTTTTGTTTCCTTAGATGAGCTAAAGATTTTTTACATCCAACACTTCCGGTATGCAACAGGTAAAAGAGTTTCTTGAATTCCTTAACCAGTATCTGGGAGGAAGCCAGTGGTTTGTGTTTCTGCTTCTGGGTACGGGTCTTTTCTTCACCTTTTATTTGAAATTTCCCCAGTTCAGATATTTCAAGTTTGCTGTTCGTATCGTAAAAGGAAAATATGACAAAGATACGGATGTGGGCGATGCCAGCCACTTTCAGGCATTGTCCACTGCTTTGTCGGGGACGGTTGGTACGGGAAACATTGCCGGGGTGGCCCTGGCTATCCATATCGGCGGCCCGGCAGCTTTGTTCTGGATGTTAGTCACGGCTTTGTTCGGTATGACGACTAAGTTTGTGGAGGTGACCATCTCTCATAAATACCGGGATATCCTCCCCGACGGGTCTGTCTCCGGTGGTCCGATGTATTATATGAAAAAAAGGATGAATATCCGTCTGAAGAACGGAAAAGTCATCAAAACAGGTTTGTGGCTTGGTATTTTCTTTGCTCTGGCTACGATCCTTTCTTCTTTCGGTACCGGAAGCCTTCCACAGATTAATAGCATTTCCAATGCGCTATTTGCCACTTTTCATATCAAGCAGATCGTATCAGGAGCGGTGCTCACCGTTTTATTGGCCATGGTGATCATCGGCGGTATCAAACGTATTGCAAAAGTTACCTCCACACTGGTACCTGTGATGGCCATTTTTTATTTTGTGGGGGCCTTGTGTGTGATTGCTACCAATTATGAAAATATCATTCCTTCTCTGATATCTATTTTTAGTAATGTAGTTACCGGCACGGCTGCTGTCGGTGGTTTTATGGGGGCAGGATTTGCTTATGCCTTTAACAAGGGAGTGAACCGGGGGTTGTTTTCAAATGAGGCAGGCCAGGGATCAGCGCCCATTGCCCACTCGGCAGCACGGGCCCATGAACCGGTATCGGAAGGTCTTGTAGCTATCCTCGAGCCTTTTATTGATACGATCATTATCTGTACCTTGACAGGTCTGGTTCTCCTCGCTTCAGGTGCCTGGTACGAGAAATACCCCAACCAGTTTCAGAAAGCCGACATGGTTATGCTGGCCAGGGTTTATAATGACAAGGATCCGCAAGATATGCAGGAACTCTTCAAAATGTTCAATCATCAGAAAACTCCTCCGCTTTTTACCGGTGATGTGCATGTGAAAAATGGAAGAATGACCGATAGTCTGACGCTGATAAACTCCCAGTCTATCGCTGAAAATGTGAAGTTTACAAAAGACGGGAAACCATACACGGGAACCGTACCGGTTGAAAACGGGGTCGTGGAAATAGATAGGGTAGGGGTGACGGTAACCGGAAAATCCCTGCTGCATAGTGCTCCCTTGACTACGGAAGCTTTTAAGAAAAGTTTCCTGGGAGATTACGGACAATATATCGTTTCAATCGGGTTATTGCTGTTTGCTTTTTCCACCGCTATCTCGTGGTCTTATTACGGAGGGCGGGCCATGACTTTTTTGTTTGGACCTAAATCGGTGATCTATTATCGTTTTCTGTATATTATCGGGTTCTTTTTTGCTTCTTTCACCGACACCTCCATCGTTTGGGCTTTGTCTTACATTACCATCGTCCTGATGGCGCTGCCTAACCTGACAGGCCTGTTGGTCCTGCACAAGGAGATTAAATCAACCATCAAACAATACTGGATAGACTTCAGGAAAGAACACCCCCATGAATGGACCCCGGAATAGTAAGGACGGTAGATGAATGACGAATGACGAATAGTTTCGCAAACGCTATCCGCTATTTCTTCTTCATCATCACTACATTCTCCACGTGGTCGGTGTGAGGAAACATGTCTACCGGCCGGATCTTTTTCGGAGTATAGGAGGGAAGTAAACCCTGCATGTCGCGTGCCTGGGTGGCGGGATTACAACTGACATAAATGATCTTGCCAGGTAGTTGTTTTAGTAACATCTCCACGATCTCGGGGTGAATACCGGCACGCGGTGGGTCCAGGATCACCACATCCGGAGAACCATACTGCCGAAACAAAGTGTCATTGAACATTTCTTTGGTATCACCCGTGAGAAAGACTGCATTTTCAATGTGGTTCAGGGCAGCATTCCCGCGGGCATCGGCTACAGCTTCTTCTACCGATTCTATGCCGATGACTTTCCTGGCGCGCGATGCCATGAACAGACCGATGGTACCGGTACCGCTGTACAGGTCATACACGGTATCCGTATCCGTTAGCTCTGCAAATGCCAGAATGGTACGATACAGATTTTCCGCCTGCCGGGTGTGGGTCTGAAAAAAAGATTTAGGACTGATCTTGAAGGAGAGTCCGTCAAGTTTTTCTATGATATGATCTTTTCCGTGGAAAACCTGTACCTCCAATCCTTCAAGGGTGTTATTACCTTTGGGATTGATGACATATTGCAGCGAGTTGATCTCCGGAAACCGATCTTTTACTGCCTCTAACAAAGACAGGATCTTTTCCCGGTCATCGTGGTAGAAGGAAAGGATTACCATCACCTCGCCGGAGCGGGCAGTGCGAATGATCAGGTTACGCACCAGGCCTTCCTGTTTACGAATGTTGAAAAAAGGATATCCGTGTTCGAGGGTGAAATCGCGGATAAAGTTGCGTATGGCATTGGAAGGCCCTCCCTGCAGATGACATTCCGTGATGTCGAGAATCTTGTCGAAAAGTCCGGCGACATGAAATCCCAGGGCCGGTTCGGTAATTTGTTTCTTTGAAACAATCTCTTCCGGCGTCAGCCAGCGCCTGGCCGAAAAAGTAAACTCCATTTTGTTGCGGTAATACCAGGGATCTTCGGCGGCAAGAATCGGCTGTATCTTATCCTGAATATCTTCTGAAAACCCGGCCAGCCGTTTCATTTGGTCGGTTACCTGTTTTTCCTTGTAACGGAGCTGGGCCTCGTAAGTCATATCCTGCCATTTGCATCCCCCGCAGACAGGAAAGTGCGCACAGACGGGATCGGTACGGAAAGAAGAGTATTTGTGAAAGTGTATCGGCCGCCCTTCGTAAAAGTTCTTTTTCTTTTTGGTGACCTGTATGTCAATAATATCTCCGGGAACCGCATGAGAGACCAATATGACCAGGTCATCCTTTTTAGCGATGGCCTTGCCTCCCCGGGCAATATCCACTACTTCTGCCCCGGTGATAATAGGAATATTTTTTTTTCTTCGGCTCATGATGGTGCAAAGATAGGAACTTTAGATTACACTTTGTTCCTGTAATTATTGTATCACTTAATATCCTTATCTTTGCCTGCGGATGATTTCTGTATCGGACATAGCGGTATATTTCGGGGCCCGGGAGCTGTTCTCGGGGGTGACGTTTAACATCCGGGCCCGGGATCGTATCGGGTTGACAGGGCTGAACGGTACCGGAAAATCGACTTTGTTAAAGGTGCTTGCCGGCGAGCTTACTCCTGATAGCGGGTACGTCAGCAAACCAAGAGGCTTGCGAATAGGGCACCTGCCGCAGCATATCCACGTTAACGATACCCGGACGGTGTTTGAGGAAGTGGCTTCGTCGCTGACCGAACTCAATATGCTGGAGACAGAGATCGCCAGGTTGACCGATGAGCTGGGACGCCGTGAAGATTATCACACGGAAGAGTATTTGAATCTGGCCAACCGTCTGGCCGAAACAACCGAACGCTTTCATCTGCTGGAGGGGGACCGCAAAGAGCTGATGATAGGAAGAACACTCACCGGACTGGGATTCCGGCCGGAAGACTTTGATCAACCTACCGGTACTTTCAGCGGAGGTTGGCGCATGCGCATTGAGCTGGCGAAGGTGCTGCTGCAACAACCTGATGTGTTGTTGCTGGATGAGCCCACCAATCATCTGGATATTGAGTCTATACAATGGCTGGAAGACTATTTTGCTTCCTTCAAAGGATCATTGGTATTGGTATCCCATGACAAAGCGCTGTTGGATCATGTGACCATACGTACACTGGAACTGGAGAATCGCCGGATTACCGATTATCCGGTGCCTTATAGTCGCTATCTGGTGATGAAAGAAGAGCGTATGTTGCAGCAGGAAGCAGCCTACCGGAACCAACAGAAATGGATCGAACAAACCGAACGTTTTATCGAGCGATTTCGCTATAAAGCTACCAAAGCTGTCCAGGTGCAGTCACGTATCAAACAATTGGAAAAACTGAAGCGGGTGGATCCGGTGGAGCCGGATAATCGGGAAGTACATTTTTCCTTCCGAGGCATAGAGCGTTCGGGCGATATCGTGGTCGAGATGAAAAATATCTCCAAAGCTTTCGGCGAAAATCAGGTGCTGAATAATATAGACTTGCTTATTAAAAGAGGAGAGAAACTTGCTTTTGTTGGGAGGAACGGGGAAGGAAAAACCACTTTGGCCAGGATTTTGGTAGGTGACCTGCCGGATTATGAGGGTGCCCGCAGGACAGGAACGAAGGTGCAGATCGGGTACTATGCTCAGGATCAGGCCGAAAAGCTGGATTCCACAAAGACCGTGTTGGACGTTATTGATGATGCCGCAGTAGGAGAGGCACGGTCACAGATACGAAATCTGCTGGGGGCTTTCCTGTTTCAGGGTGATGAGGTGGAGAAAAAAGTGAGTGTGCTCTCAGGAGGAGAACGTTCCCGCCTGGCGCTGCTTCAACTGTTGATACGTCCTGCAAACTTTCTGGTCTTGGATGAGCCTACCAATCACCTGGATATGCGAACGAAGAATATCCTGAAACAAGCTCTGAAGGATTTTTCCGGTACCCTGCTGATCATTTCCCACGACCGGGATTTTCTCGACGGGCTGGTGGATACAATCTATGAAGTGCATGGACACAAACTGACACAACACGATGGGGATATTTACCGTTTCCTTGAGAAGAAAAAGCTGGAAAGCCTGAATGACCTCGACAGAAAAGAGATCATTGCACAAAGCCCCCAGGAAGAAGACCGGGGTTCAAAAAATAATTATCAGGATAGAAAAAGAAGAAGAAATGAATTGCGCAGCCTGCAGCAGAAAATAGATAAACTGGAGATTGAAATTAATAAACTGGAATCTATGAAGGAGGCCATGGAAAAGCAACTGGAAGACCCTACAACCTACCCTATCGATTTCGACCGTTTGTCAAAGGAATATGCTGATCTTCAGAAAAACCTGTCGGAAAAGCTGGACAGGTGGGCTGAACTACATGAGGAATTGGAAAATAAAGTGCAGACAGAATCTTAACACGGGGAACTATGGCTGAAGAAGTTTTTCGAAAAAGTTTTGAGATACATACCTGTGATATCGATACGAGTTTCCATAGGTTATCCTTCCGTTTTTATTTTTACCTGCACTTTCATTACTCCCCGGACTGACACCAGCCCACGAGGCAATATGCTTATGTGTTGGAAAGTTGCTCATGTTGGGTCTAATCTCAGCAATAATACCAACCATGCCCTACGCCGGGGATCGTTTCTAACAACTCTAAGATACCATTATATTCTTCCACCATTTTTTCTATCTGCTTATCTAATTCTGCTATTGTGCTTTTAATCCTGTTTATTTTTCTCAAGATGGTCTTTAACATGAATCGATGATGATCTGTCATCCCGTTAACGCCTCTTTTATTTCTTCCCTGCCGGCTTTTATTCGACCATGTACCAAATACAAAAGCCTTTCCGGCTGATAATCCCCCTTGAGCATCTCTGATATAATCTTTTGGCCGGTTACTCCAAAAATATCACTTAATACAACAGATATTTTGATATTAGCATCCTCTAATATCTTTTGAAATCTGTTTTTTTCTGATGATACCTGATTGGTCAATTTCCTTTTATATTTGGTTAAATCCCGTAACTCCCTTATCTTTCCGGCAGGAATAAAACTACCTCTTAAAAGTCCACTTAATAACAATTTTGCCAACTATCTACTGTCCCTTTTGTCTGTTTTGTGACCCGGCACATTTTTAACATGCCTGGCATTGACCAATAATATTTGAAATTTATCCCCTAATACATTAAAAACAGACTTCCAATAAACCCCGGTACTTTCCATAGCAATATGGGTAATCCTGTGTTTCTTAAGCCACTCTTTCATTTTTTTCAAAGAACTTGTAAAGGTGCTATATGTCCTTGTTTCTGTTTTAACACCTTTTCCTCTGATTGTTGCTACTGCTGTCTCCTTATGAACATCAATACCACAGCCTTTTTCTACTACCTGTTCAAATTCAATAGTGTTCCGTTCCATAATAATTTGCAATTAGTTCGATACTAATTGCAAGTTACTTAATTTTCATGCTTGTTTGTGTTTCTTTATCATGGGGGTTTCATATATTAAAAAATCTAATTAGAACGATTGATATTAGATTGCTTTTTTTCAAGTTCCTGTGCCGTCATCTTTATATTATTAAAATATATTGCAAAGGGCCTGTATGCAAGATGAGACCATTTTGAAAATGGGACTTCAATACATAACATGGGTACAACTATCATTAAATGAACTACATATAAATAATATGTTACAAGTAAGGGGGCTTGATTAATTCTTGAAATATGCATTAGGATGCCTGATACGGCAGATAGAAGTAATAAAATAATAAAAGTCCAATCAGTGATATGAGAGTGTTTACTATTTTCTCTATCTTTCTTGATTCGATGAATAATGAAATAAACTGTACCGAATATTAAACCAAAGGTGGCATAATAGCCAAATAATCTTTGTGGATACCACCAGGGATAGATAGTATCTGTTTGAAACCATTCCAGGAAAATGACAATCATTGTAAATAATAAGACATAACCCGACATTAACAACCAATGCGCTATCCAATAATTATATTTACCGGCACATAATTTTTTCCAAAATGATTGAATTTTTATTTCACAATCCGAAAAACGCCATTGTGAAACAAAATGAAAAATAAGTGTCCAAAATTCTGTGAAATATAATTTAAGAGGAACTTTAATTGTTTTATCTTTTATAATAATCATTCGATGCATATTGAAAATGAAAGAAATAAGAAGAGTTGCAAGTACACCGGCCATGATCCAGTCGCCTATTTCCACTATTCTCCAAGGCGCAATTTCATTTATAAGTGTTTTATCAGTGCTCAGGGGGATGCCATTCAATAAAGCAAAAAGAAAAAACACAAAAGCTGCCAACAAAATAATCGCACTAAATTCCCATTTTTTAGATGTATAAAATTTCCAGGAAAGCCCTGTCCAATCATATTTAGTGGTTAACCAGCGTCTTAGAGACATCATCAATTCTCCGGGGTTAGCTTCTTGCGGACAAGTCTCGCTACATTCGCCACAATAATAACACATCCAAGGATCCAACGAGGTTTTAATATCATCTTCTACACCGAGGATACTTGCCCTAATTATTTTTCTCGGGAAAGAATTTTCTCCTTCCGAAAGCGGACAAATAGCAGAACAATTTCCGCAATTAAAACAGACATTTAAATCAACAGGACAGCCCAATTTTGTTAACTCTGTTGAAAACTCACTATTTATTTTTGACATTTCTTTAAAATTTGTTATTATTTTTTCAGTAACTCATAAAAATAATATTCTTCCATTTCATCCATTTCACCTGCTTTTATGTTGCCATATTTTATAAGTGTCATCATATATTTAGTAATAACATCAATTGAAATATTTGTTTCTTTTGCTATTTGCGGTATTGTTTTATGTTCTGTTTCCAGTGTTTTTAATATGGTTCTTTTTATTTTAGCAAATTCTTTTATTTTTACTTTAATTTCATCAGAAACAACATGACCCTTTTTTAAATAATCTATCGTTCTTTCTTTTTTCTCTTTACTCATTTTATTATATTTATTTATAATAAATTTTATTTGGGACTAAACAGTGGATACGTCAATCATTGCCTCAATTTCTTCATTCGAATACCCAATAATATCAATAGCATCATTTGGGCAAACTGTTGAACACATGCCGCAACCTTTACAGGTTGCCACATTAATTTTTGCAACAAATTTCCCCTGATATTCAGTTTTGGTAATTGTATTATAAGTGCATACTTCAATGCATTTTCCACACCATTCACAAGCGTCTATATTTATTTTAGCAACAAGGGGTTCAAGTTCTAATTCCTCGTCATTTAATAAAGAGTTTGCCTTAACAGATGCAGAAAGAGAAGATTTTATTGATTCGGTAATGTTTTTGGGCCCCTGACAAGTACCGGCAATAAAGATTCCATCAATGACCGTTTCAACAGGTCTTAATTTAGGATGTACTTCATTAAAAAAATTATCACGACCAACGGGTATTTTTAAAATATCTGATATTAAATGGCTATCTTTTCGAGGTACCATCCCGGTAACCAAAACAATTAAATCGGGATTTATCTCTAATTCTTTACGATTATATAATAAATCCTTACATTTTACCTGTGTAATGCCTTCAAATTCTTCAACAACAGGAGGATCTGTTTCATCAAATTTAATAAAAATATCGCCTTGTCGTCTTGCATTTTCATAGAGTTTTTCATACTTTCCATAGGTTCTGATATCTCTGTACAAATGAAAATTTTTTGTTTCTTTGAATTTTTCTTTAGCAACAAGAGATGCATGAATAGCCGAAGTACAACAAAAGCGGGAACAGTATTTATTTTCCCCATCAATTTGCCGGCTACCTACACAATAAATAAATGCAATACTTTTTATCTTCTTACCGTTGTATGATAATACATTGTCATTTAGGTCGATAATTCTTTCAAATTGCTGAAGGGTAATTACATTTTTTATTTTTTTATATCCGAATTCCCCGTCTTTGGGTTCATAGGGGTCAAAACCTGTACACAAAAGAATTGCCCCGGTATTAATATTTAGGGTTTCAGGTTTTTGGTTAATATCAATACAATCTTTGTAGGTCCTGAGAAATTCTTTATCCCGGCTAAGTACATCTTTATTTACTACAGGAATATCTGGGAGTGCAGTTTCATAATTTTTGTAAATGGCTTTTCTTTTTGTTAGTCCAAAATTAAATTTGTCAGGTATCTCCTCAGGGCATTTTTGAATAGCTTCTGTCAATCTGTCCTTATCATATTTCGACGTAATGTATCTTGGAGTTATTTCAACTCGTATTTTAAAATTGCCAACACTACCGGAAAAAGATTTTATTTCGGCACCGGTAAAAAGTCTGATATTATTTCTCTTTTTTATTTCATAATAAAGTTTTTTAACAATCTCTTTACCTTTTTCATCTGTTTCAAATAATTTTCCTATCTGAGAGATCCTTCCGCCAACGAAATAATCTTTTTCAATTAAAAAAATATTTGTCCCCATGTCAGCAAGTTCAATTGCTGCTCTCATGCCTGAAATGCCGGCACCAATAATAGTAACCACATTTAAGGCAGAAATTTTAATCTGGTCTAATGCTTCTGAATATCTGACTCGTACAATTCCGTCCCGAACAAGTACAATAGCTTTTTTGGTAGCTTCTTTCGGTTTATCAGAATGTGCCCACGAACATTGTTCCCGTAAGTTTACCTGAACATAATTATATTGATTCAATCCTGCCCTTTTAGCTACATTTCTGAATGTAAACAGATGTAATTTAGGAGAACAGGATGCTACAACAATAGCATCGAGATTAGCCTCTTCAATATCATTGATCATTTCTTTTTGGGCAGAATCGGCACAGGCGAACATTGTTGTTTTTGCAATAACAACTCCTGGTTCATTTTCTATTGCTTTTCTCACTTCTTCTACATCAACACAATCAGAGATGTTTCCACCACATTGACAAATATAAACTCCAATTTTATTTTTCATTGTATTTTTATATTTAACATGTACATGGTCGTCTTAAATAACTTGTTGCTTCTGCAGAAGCATCACCGGCAGAAAGTATTGAATCCGGAATATCCATTGGTCCCGAAGCCGTTCCGGCAACGAAAACTCCTTTAATATTTGTTTTTGCAGGACTTGTAAGTTTTTCAACTTGCAGTAAGTAGTTGTATTCATCAAGTTCTAATTTTTCATTTTTAAATGATGAACTTATTTCGGAATTTGGCAAAATACCAACGGATAAAACGACCATATCGTGTTCTGCTTCTTTTATTTCACAATTTTCGTCAATGGCTTCATATCTCAAAAGAAGATTTCCGCTTCCATCCTTTTTCTCTGTAATTTTTGCAACTTTCCCTTTAATGAAAGTAACATCCATTTCTTTAGCCTGCTCATAGAATTCGTCAAATCCCTTTCCGAAAGCCCGAATATCAATATAGTAGATGGTGATGTCTGCGGTTGGAATCGCCCCCATTAACAGTTGTGCTTGTTTTATTGAATACATGCAACATATTTGCGAACAAATAGGATTCCCCACTGATTTATCTCTGGATCCCGTACATAAAACATAGGCTATATTGTCTGGTTTTTTCCCGTCTAAAGGCCTGAGGACATAGTTAAATGGTCTTGTAGGTGCAAGAAGCCTCTCCATTTCCATGGAATGGATTATATTTTTACAACTGTTATAATTATATTCTTTCTTTTTCCACGGTTCAAAAAGATTAAACCCTGTAGCAATAATTATTGTTTTTACTGTTAAAAAGTATTCCGATTTTTTTTGTGTAAAATCTATTGCATCGGCAGGACAAACTTTTTCGCAGGCCCCACACAAAATACAATTATTAATATCTATTGTTGCTATTCTCGGATTTGCAAGATTAAAAGGGATATATACTGCTTTTCTTCCGACAAGATTGTAATTATATTGGTCGTCAATATTCACGGGACATACCTTTTCACATTCCTGGCATCCGCTACAAAGGTCTTCTTTAACATACCGCGGATATTTAATTACTTTTGCCTTAAAAACATTTCCAAGCTTCTCAATATCCTTTACTTCACTATAAGTCATTATAGTAATATTGGGATTTCGGGCTGTTTCCGAAATTTTTGGTGTGGCAATACAAGCAGCACAGTCAAGAGTAGGAAAAACTTTACTGAGCTGTATCATTTTCCCTCCGAGAGACAAATCTTTTTCAACCAATAAAACTTTAAATCCATTATTCGCAAGATTAAGTGACGCTTCCTGACCTGCTATTCCTCCGCCGATAACAAGAGCATCATACTCAATATTATTATTGACCATCTGATTTTTAATTTAATACTCGCTGGGTTGAGCTTTAACATTTTCCATTTTTACTAATTCCTGGTAGAAATTGTTCATGTGTTTAACAAAAGCCTCTGCACATACCGAACAAATTGCTGCCATTTTAAGCCTTGCAGGATTGATCCCTTTTTCTTTCATAATATCTTGTGCAGAAGCCACTATTTTACCTGTGTTTTCCGTGCAGGTTGGTCCATACGGGCAATCGCTTCCATCAGCGGCAATAAATACACCGTCAAAACCTTTTTCAAACGCATGAAGAATCCATCTCGGCTTAATTCCCGATGAGCAAGGGACAGAAATTGTATATACAGTAGGCGGATAATGAAGTTTCAATAATCCGGCAAGATCAATAGCCGGATCTGATATTTTTTCTGTTGAAAACACCAATATTTTTGGAGTATAATTTTCGTTTAATTTATCATTTATCATTGTATCTCCTTTCATTTATTTTATATTTTATTAGTAAGTTGTTCATGATTTGAAAATCTAAATTGCCATGGATGCAATTTTTATTAAACCGTTTCTGTTACACACTTTGATTCTTTGGCTGTTAAGGTGAATTAATTTTTTTTCCTTAAATTCAGATAAATAAGGGTTTAACTTGTTTTTTTCAATATGTGAAAAATTTGCAAGATCTGTTTTTAATATTTTTATGCTATCTGTATGAAATTTATTACAGAGACATATAAGGATGTATGCTAATCTTTCTTTTTCTGATTTATTTAAAAAAGAAACAATATCTAATATTTCACATGATGATTTGCTTAAACATTGCATTAAATAAAAAGATATATCACTATGCTCTTTTGCAACTCTTATAAAGTCTTTTCTAGGTAAAGCACAAAGAGTAGTGTCATCAATAGTTTTACTTGAATTGAGATGGATTTTTCCGGAAACCACACTTTTTATTCCAAAAAAATTGCCAGAAGAAACAAATCTTGTTATTTGTTCTTCGTTTTTCGAATCAGTTATGAATATTTTAACTTTTCCTTCACGTAAATAATATATTTCGTCGGCAGGTGTATTTTCCCTGTAAATTATTTCGTTTTTTTTGTAATACTTAAATTTGTGTTCGCAAAGGTTTAATAATTTGTCTTTAATCTTTTGGCAAATCATTTCCGATTCGTTTGATTCTGTTTCATTTGTTGTTTTCATGATTTTTTTTTTTATTCTTTTAAAGGTAGTATGAATAAAAAAAAATATATGGATAATATTTAGCATATTATATTAGTAAAAACAAGCATTTTATTGCGTAAAATAATGTACGGAAAAACCGACAATTTTTTTGTACAAAATGCTAATATATTGATATTGAAAAGGATATAGGTAGAATGTTCCCGAAATCAGGAAAACTAAATAAGTGGCAGCTTAATCGATAAAATGTATTTATTCCTGATTAAGAGAGTTTAAAATCTAATAAGAAATCTTGTAAAATTAAAGTTTTGCAAGTCCGGTTTTAAAAGCGTAAATTACTAGATTGAGCGTATTATGAGTATCGGTTTTTAATATAATATTTCTTTTATGTCTTTCAACTGTTTTACTACTAATAAATAATTTTTCACCTATTTTGTCATTAGAGTATCCTTTGCAGATTAATCCCAAAACCTCAATTTCTCTTTTTGTTAATTCGGGCACATTGCTTTTTTCTTTTTTTTCAATTTTTTTAGAAACGATATTTCTGGTAAAGTTGACAAGAATTTCTTCTGAAAAATAATTACCGCCATGGGAAATTTTATCAATAGCTTTTTTGAAATCATTTATATCAGAATTTTTTAACATATAGCCTTCGGCTCCGGCATAAATCATTTTATCAAAATATTCATTATCTCCAAAAGTTGTCAGGGCAATAATCTTTATTTCGGGATAATTTTTCTTTATTTCTTCGGTAGTATCTATCCCATCTAACAAAGGCATATTAATATCCATAAAAACAATATCAATATCATCCTTATATTTTTCGACTAGTTCAAGAAATTCTATACCATTAGATGCTTCTACAACAACGTTTACATCTTCAATTTTATTTAAAAGTAATTTTAACCCGTTTCTAAATATTTCATGATCATCTACAATAGCAATCTTATAGGCCTTCATCTCTATCTATATTTTAATTATTACTTTCGTCCCGACTCCTTTGTTACTTTCAATTTTGCAAGTTCCGTTTATTGCTTTAATTCTGCTAATGATATTTTGAATTCCCATTCCGTCAGTTTCTTTCCGGTCAATAATTTTATTTGTGTCGAAACCTGTGCCGTTATCCTGAAAAGTTAAAGTTAAAAAATCTCTCTCATCCATTAAATATATGTTTATTTTACTGGCAGATGCGTGTTTTAATGTATTGTTTATTAGTTCTTTGGTAATTCTAAACAATGCAACCTCAATCTCATTTTTGATTTCCTTTTTAATATCGGAATGAAAGGTAATATTAATGACTCCGGTTCTGTTTATTTTTTCACAAAATGATTTTAATGAAGGGATTAACCCAAAACGATTAATAATATTTGGTTTAAGATTATCTGCAATTTCCTTTGTGTTTAAAATTGCTTCGTCAAGCAATTCTTTTGCATAATTAATCATGTTTTGTTTTTCCGTTTCTTTTAAATCGCCCGATTTAATTAAACTAAGATAAATGTTGATACTTGACAACAATGTTCCTAAACCATCATGTAAATCTTTAGCAAAACGCGTCCGTTCTCTTTCTTCGGTTTCAATTATTGCTCTTAATATTTTTTCCTGTGTTTGTTTTCGTTCTGTAATATCCTGACCTTGAGCTATTGTTGCTAAATGATTAATATTGTCTTTGTCATAAATATTTGCTGAATTCCAAAGTACTGTTTTTATATCTCCATTTTTGCATAGAATTGAGATTTCAATAGATTCCAAAAATTCCCCCTTTTTTGTAAGGTTAATACAATCCATTGATTTTGTTTTACTTTGTTCAGGAAAGAGAATACATATTTCTTTGCCAAGAACTTCCTCTTCTTTGTAGCCTGTAAGTAGTTCGGAAGCATGATTAAATTTTGTGATTTTCAATTCGGGATCCCAAACAATAATCGGAGCACTGGCATATTTAATCAGGCTTTTAAGATAATTACTTGTTTCAATTAGCTTGTTTTCTATTTTTTTTCGTTCCGTAATGGGTTTGCAATCCTCAATAATGCCAATAAATTCACCATCTTCCCCATAAAAAGGAACGGTACGAAGGATACAAAAAAAATCACTCCCATCTTTTAACTTTTTTGTTGCATCTATTTCAAAGGGTTTCTTATTATTCATTATTTTTTTTAGGCAGCAATCAGGTGTATTACACAAATTACTTGGAAGTACATCATAACATTTTTTCCCTATTATTTCATCAACAGTTAAACCCGACAGGTCTGCAAATTGCTTGTTTACCCGAATTATATTAAAGTCCTTGTCAATTATTCTTAACCCGTTTCCAATAGCATTAAATACCTGGTTTAAATGATTGAATTCAGTTTCTTTTTTTTCAGTATTTGATGAAATAAGATAATTAATTTCAATAATAAGAAGAGATATTATGATGAAAGTAAACACTCTTACAAAAATATCAATTGTCGTAATTTCTTTTATAAAAATAAAATAAATCAAAATCAATAATACTTCAAGAAATATTATACCAATTATGCTTTTTCTTTTCCACCAGATTGAGGATAAAATAATTGGAATAAAAAGGAATTCGGTGAAAAGTTTCTCTGTTGTAGCATAAAAATAATTAACAATGAAGTTACTAATGATAAAGATGCTTATTATTACAATATTTTTATATGTGTTTTTTAACATAAACTTAATTTTATCCATCTTAAATGCATAAATTAGGGTTTGCTGAAAAAGTCCGTTTATAAAGTTGCTAAAAGAGGTGACATTTTCCTTCTTGAAAAAATAATTATGGCTCTTCTTCTTTTTCCTGTTCCACTTCTTTTGCTTTATGCCTATTCTTCTTTTTTTGGGGGTGATCCTTTTCCCATGATACACTTTTTATTAACAGCTTATTCAACTTATCAAAGGATTCCTTCCCGATGCGTTTTCTGATCTCTACAAATAAACTCGGATCAAATACGGGTTCTGTGGTGAATTCTTTTAATCCAATGAAGTATTGCATATACGGGTTCTCCTGTATCTCTTCTATGGTTCCCCGATCATCCAGATTCTTCATGTGTTTGATTATCCCCAATACCATCCTCGGAGAAAGCCCCGGACGGCCCATCCGCTTGTCCATTACTTCCAGGTAGATCTTTACAAACCGATCCCACGGTACCAGCTTACTTAATCTTACCCATCGATTACCGGCTGATAATCCTTTTTGAAAGGGAGTCTTAAATGTTTCGATCGTTAATTGTCGTGTCGATTCATAGCGTACCATATGCAAACTTTTTGAAGGCAATTTATCTTTTACTTTGCATTTCTAACTCTTTTTTACCCCCTTTTTATTAACATACGATTCTGATTATTGACAATCAGAATACTTTTTCAGCAAACCCTAAATTAATAATGCTTGAAATTAACAAAAAATTTAATACAAAATTACTGGTGTTGCGTTAACTTTTTAAAGGTGTAAATAAAAATTATATATCAATGCAATACAAGTGTTCTTAGATTTTTTGAATTGAATTGTAGCTTTGCATTTAAAGATGTAAAGCTATGAATTCAGGAGAATATGTTTTTGTCCAACTGTTACAGTTTGTCAGTATCCTTTCGGCAAACTACATATAGGGTTGGACAGGCTAAGCCGGGGTAAAAATTTATTTTCGGGGTAAAAGTTTGTCAAGCTGGTTGACCGGATAGTCCGTAATGACCTCAAGTGTATGCTTAAGCCACTGGAACGGTTCCACATCATTAATTGTTTATTTCAATTGAAAAGTATACCAGTATTTCAGTTTAAAAGTATACCATTTTTTTGAAAAAAAAAGGTTCATCCGCATAAC
>Ga0190359_1000205_pt1 | contig 39721 bp, 30 predicted proteins | sample 48721823_MG_FD_161269 | JGI IMG/M metagenome (GOLD analysis project Ga0190359, IMG submission 161269) | Hydrothermal vent microbial mat bacterial communities from Southern Trench, Guaymas Basin, Mexico - 4872-18-2-3_MG | ecosystem: Environmental > Aquatic > Marine > Hydrothermal vents >...
TGCCTCCCCGCACCGCCGGCCAGGACCCTTCCTGATGTTTGTCTCTTTCCGGGTAATTCGCCATCACGTCCAGTTCCAGCCGCCCCGGGTTCGGACGAGCCGGCCGGGCTTGACGGTCGCCGTCGGGAGAGCGATCGGCGGCCCGGCGGGAATCCGGCTCGATCCGCCGCGGGCGGCCGAACTCGGAAACCCGCACGACGGCAGCAGGCGTATTCACGACAGCGGACCCGGGTCGGGGGGGAGCAGTTCCCACCTTCCGCTGGATCTCGCCGGCCACGCCTCCGCCGGCACCACTTGCCAGAGGCTCGACCGCCGTCTGCCACATGTCCGGCCGCCGGCAGGAACCGCGGCTCCGTTTACCGTTCCCGGCCGGAGCCGTGGTCTTTCCTCCAGCCGGGCGAACAGGCGTTCCGCCCGTGGGCAGGCACTGCAGCAGCACACCCACGAGCAGGGACGAGAAGCCGGCGCCTGCGCCGGCGCCATTTACTTCGGGCGTACCCCGCTCTCTCCCCGGCTCGGTTCGCCGCCGCGCGGGACAGTCACCAGTGGTGGCTGGGCCCCGGGAATCCGGCCTCGGCACCAGGCGTTGCCGTGGGAGAGCCGTTCTCATTTGCCTCCCTTACCGGAATCGCCGCTTTGTGGAGCGGCTCGTTGCAACACCGCCGTCACCAGGGCGGCGGCCTTCTCCGGTTGCATGGCTCCCAGAACCTTGCCCGCTTTCTTGTCGTCCATGGCCAGCAACAGCTGCACCGCCAGTTCCACCGGCAGCTTGGCCACAGTCTGGGCGGCCTTTTCCGGCGTCATGCCAGACAGTCCCTGGGCCATCTGCTGCAGGCGCTTCTTCCCCTCGGGACCAGTCAGCACTCCACTGGCAGGAGCAGTAACCGCTGCTCCTGCCTGTTGTTCGTGCCCGGCTGCCTGGCTTCGCTTCTTCTCCAGTGCAGCCAGCTGCTCGAGTATCTCCTGGCGCAACGACTCGAGCCTTTGCCGCCGCCTTTCCAGTTCTGCCTGTTGCTTATCCAGCCGCTGTTTCAGTTCGGCCGCCGCCTGGCGTACCTGGCGACCGCTGGGCAGAAGACCCGAGGGGGCCTTGCCGGGCTTCTTCGCTCCGGCACCGGCCGGCAAAACCAGGCACATCAACAACAGCACCCCGGTGGCCCTCTTCATCACCTGCCTCCTCTCCCGCTTTGCAGGAGCGTGCGCAATTGTTGCAACGACTCTTCCAGGCTGTAGAACTCCTTGTCCGACTGTCTGGTGAAGGCCATCAGTTCCTCGATTACCTCGAGCGCCCGGTCGATACGCGGGTTCGAGCCTCGCTGGTAGGCACCCACGTGCACCAGATCCTTCGCTTCCTCGTAATCGGCAATCAGTGAACGAACTTGAGCGGCCAGGCGGCGGTGCTCGTCGTCCACCACGTCGTTCATGAGCCGCGAGACCGAGGCCAGGATGTCGATGGCCGGCCAGTGGCCCCGCGAGGCCAGTTGGCGGGAGAGCACGATGTGACCGTCCAATACCGCCCGGGCGGCATCCACCACCGGGTCTTCCATATCGTCCTGCTCCGCCAGCACGGTGTACAGGGCGGTGATACTGCCCCGGCCGGCGGCGGTTCCGGCACGTTCCACCAGGCGCGGCAGCAGGGCCAGTACGCTGGGAGGATACCCCTTCGAGGTGGGAGGCTCGCCCACTGCCAATCCTACCTCGCGCTGGGCCATGGCCACGCGCGTCAGCGAGTCCATGATCAGCAGGACCGACCGGCCCTGATCGCGGAAATACTCGGCGATGGTGGTAGCCAGGAAAGCGGCCCGGGTGCGCTCCACCGGGGACCGATCACCGGTCACCGCCACCACCACCGAACGGGCCAGGCCCTCCTGTCCCAGGTCGCGGTCCAAGAACTGCCGCACTTCGCGCCCCCGTTCGCCAATCAGGGCGATGACGTTGACGTCGGCCTGGCTATGGCGTCCGATGATACCGCAGAGCACGCTCTTGCCCAGGCCGGTCCCGGCCACGATCCCCATGCGCTGGCCTTCGGCACAGGTGAGACAGGTATCGATGACCTTTATTCCCAGCGACAGCGGGCGCCGGGGCGGGCGCCGGCCCAGGGGATTGGGAGCGGGGTTGTAGATGGAGCGCTGCTCCAGGGCGGGCGCCGGCGGCATGCCGTCGAGCGGCCGGCCCAGCCCGTCGACGACCCGACCCTGCAATCCCGGCCCGACGCCCACCCGGGCCTCCAGTCCCTGGCTGCTGATGGAACTGCCCGGGGCCACCCCCTGCATGGGGCCCAGCGGCATGAGCAGTGCCGCCTCCCGGCGGAAACCCACCACCTCGGCGGCTACCGGCTCCTGCCCATCGGGAGGCTCGATGCGACACATGGCCCCGACCCGGGCATCGGGAAGCCAACCCTCTACCAGCAACCCCACCACCTTGCTGACCTTGCCGGTGAGGTGTACCGGATCGACTTGTTCGAGGCGCCGCCGCAGCATACCAATACGTTCGCTACCCATGTCCTTCCCCTTCAGCATCGCCGGCCAGGGAAGCCACCAGTACCTCTTCCAGCAAGGGGCGCAGGGAGTCGAGCTGTACCGCCACCCGGGCATCCACCCGGGCCCGCGACGATTCCAGGACGCAGTCGCCTCGCTGCAGTCCCCCGTCGGCAACCAAGTCCAGGTTGCGTGCACTGGCCAACCACTCGGGGGGAGGATCACGTGACATCACCAGTTCGCGGTCGACGGGATGCAGGTGCAGGCGCAGGGGGCCGTTGGGAGTGATGTGCTCCAGGCAACGCCTGGCGTTCTCCAACACCCAGCCGGGATCGGCTTCGACCTGCCGCTGCAGTACTCGTTCGGCCGCCGCCAGGGCCACCTCCACCACCAGCTGCCCCGCCTCGCCGCGCAGGCGTACCAACAGGCGGCCAAGATCGGTGATGGCGGATGCCAGTTGTTGCTCTTCTTGTTGCAGTTGCTCTCGTTGCCGGGTCAGCTGTTCGGCCAGTTCCTCGACGACGTCAACCTCCGCAGCCATGGTCTGTTCATCGCCGCTCTCCTCCAACTGGGCAGCCTCCCCCGTCGAGGCATCCTGCACTTGCTGCTGAACGGGCAGTTCCCCACCGGCAGGGGCGGCAACCACTTCATCGTTAGGCTGTGCTGCCGGTACCTGTTGCCGAGGAGGCTGGTCGACGTTCTCCGGAGAATTAACAGATGACTGTTCTTCACCGTTCGCCTGACCCCAGAAAGATATCGTTTCCGGCTCACCTCCCGGATGCGGTTCCAGGAAATCCGGCAACCGTGCTTGTGCCTCATCGTCGCGTGGCGGCAACCACGCTTCTTCTGTTGCCAGTGGTTTCATGAGCTAGACGATGGCGTCGCCTCCCTCGCCCCCGGCCACTACCGCCTTGCCTTCCTGTACCAGGCGGGCAGCCACCTCGACTATGGCCTGCTGGGCCTCTTCCACCTCGCTCAGGCGCATGGGTGGCAGAGCCTCGACATCCTCCTCCAGCATGGAGGCGGCGCGTTCCGACATGTTGCGGAAGAACTTGGTACGCAGAACCTCGTCGGCAACCTTGAGCGCCCTGGCCAGTACCTGGCTGTCGATTTCCTTGAGCAGGTTGCGTACTCCCCGATCGTCCATGGAAGCAATGTCCTCGAAAATGAACATGCGCTGGCGCACGGCGTCGGAGAGACTGCCGTCTTCCTTGGCCAGTTCCTCGATGAGCGTCTGGGCCTCTTCCTTGCCAAGACGCTTGAGTAGACCCGCAGCCACTTCCAGGCCCTCGACCTTCTGGGTGGCGCCGGCCCCGCGTCTCTGGCGCAGCTGCACTTCCAGCGTCTGTTCCACCCGACGCAGTACGCTGTTGGGAATGCTTCTCAAGGAAGACAGTCTCTTGATGACTTCCACCCGCCGGGAAGCGGGCAGCGTCTCTAGCACCTTCGCTCCCCGGTGACCATCGATGTTGGCCAGTACCACCGCCAGGGTCTGGGGATGTTCCTTGCGCAGCAACCGGGCCAGGCTCTCGGCATCGGCCTCGGGACAAAGACCGGGATCTTGTTGCTGAACGTCGAGCGGCAGCTCGGTTCCCGAGCGTTCGATGGCGGACTGAATGAACTCGGCTCCTTCGCCCGGTAACATCTGCGGTGTATCGAGCAGCTTGTAGAAACTTTCCAGCACCTCGCTCAGTTGCTGCTGGTCGACCATCTTCAGGCGGCGGGCAGCCTCGGCGACGCTGGCCGCCTCGTCCGGCTCCAGCCGGCGCAGAAAGGCCGAGGCCTGTTCCACTCCCAGGGCATAGAGCAGCACGGCACAGCGCGCGGCACCGGAAAGGGATTGGCTGTTCATAGCGACTCCCCATGAAGCCAGCTGCGTAGCAGCTGCACGGTGCGTTCCGGGTGCTTCTCGGCCAGTTGGCGCGCTTGCTCCTGCAAAGCGGCCACGCGCAGTTTCTCCGGAGGTGATTCAGGCATGGCCATGGTCTCAGTCCCCTGCCCTTCCGGCTCGTTCAACAGGGGGGCCTGATGTCGCTGGCGCAAGTTCTGCTCGATCTCCAGTACGGTGGCAGGCCTTCCACCCGGCAGCATTATTTCCGTGGCAGCGGCCCTGCCGAACCCCAGCAAGGGTCTCACCACCAACAATAACAGCAATACCACTGCCACCAGAATCACCAGCCACTGGACGATCTTGTTGACATCGACATCGGCCAGCCAGCCGACGGGTACCTCTTCCTGCGGAATGCGGAAAGCCAGGTTGCTGACTTCCACCTGGTCGCCACGTGCCGGGTCGAAACCGATGGCTTTCTTCACCAGCTCTCTCAGGCGGGTCATCTCGGCCGTCGGCCGGGGCTGGTAGACGGTCTTGGCCTGCTCGCCCTCTCCCTCGCGCTGGTAGGTGCCGTCCACCACCACCGCGGCCGATATCCGCTTCAGGGAAATGGCTCCGTGCTCCACTTGGCGTACTTTCTTCGAGACCTCGTAGTTGACCGTCTTGGTATTGCGTTCCAGCCGCTGGGCCACCGCCGGCGTGGTTCCGGGCTTATTGTCACCGCTGCCGGGAAGATTGGACCGGGAACCGGGAACTCCTTGTGCCCGGTCGCCGGGATTACCCTGGACCTCCTGGGAAATCTGTTCGGAGCGGATCGCCGTGCCGTCGGGATCGTAGCTCTCCGCGGTTTCTACCACGCGTTGCAATTCCACGTCGGCGTTGACCTGGGCCACCACCTTGCCCAGGCCCACCACCGGTTCCAGCAAGGAGATGATGCGTGCTTCCAACATGCGTTCGAGCTGGTGCTGGTACTCCGCGCGGTCGTTGGCGATCTGCTCGTCCGGGTTCTCCTGGGCACGGGCCAGTATGGCTCCGTGACCGTCGAGGACGGTGACCCGGCGAGGTTCGAGTCCCTCCACTGCCGAGGCCACCAACTGGCGAATGCCACTGAGCTGGCGCTTTTGCAATTGTCGGCCGGGCTTGAGGTTGACCACCACGGAGGCCGAAGGATCGACGTGCTCCTGCCTGAACAGGGCTCGGCGGGGAACCACCAGGTGTACGCGGGCGGAGCGCACCTCCACCAGCGAGCGGATGGTACGTGCCAGTTCCCCCTCCAGAGCCCGGCGATAATTAATTCGTTCCTGGAAGGAGGTCATGCCGAAGTCGCGGCGATCGAAGAGCTCGAACCCGGTGCCGCCGCGGGTCAGGCCGGAACTGGCCACCTCCATGCGGGCCTGGTCCAGGCGTTCGGCGACAACCTGCACCGTGGTACCGGAACCGCTCACCCGGCAGGGAATGTTGGCCTTCTTCAGTTGCGCCACCACCGCCTGAACCTCCTCGGGAGCGGCATCCGCGAGCAGGATCCTATAGTCTTGGCGCGCGGCCAGTATCACCATAGTGCTAAAGGTCCCCAGCACCAGCACCGCCATCACCAGCAGCGAAAGCTTACGGGTTGGAGAAGCCTCCTGCCACCAGTGGCGCATCTTCTGGCCCAGGTCCCGGATTCGTTCTTTCATCTTGTTACCTCTCAGCACCTCAGATGTTCATGCGGCTTATCTCCCGGTAGGCATCGATGACCCGGTTGCGTACCCGGGTCAGCAACCGTAACGTCAAGTCGGCCCGTTCCAGGGAAATGGCCATTTGCTGGATATCCAGCCTGCCTTGAAGAAAGTCTTTTACCGCCTGGTCGGCCTGCTTGAGATCGCCATCCACCTTGTGCAGGGCACGATCCAGCACCTTTCCGAACGAGGTGGACTCCTCGCTTCGGCCAGCCCGGGGAGGAGTGGCCTCCCGGCTCCGGGGCACCCGGATTGCGTCCACCTGGGGAAACACCGCCGGCTTGACCACGACGTCCTCCCTCAGCGCATCAGGTCGATGGCCCGGCGGGCCATTTGTTTTACCGTCTCCAGCACGTTGGCGCAGGCGGTGTAGGAACGAGTGGCGGTGATCATGTTGACCATCTCCTCGGCTACCCGCACGTTGGGCATGGCCACGTAGCCGTCGGCGTCGGCATCGGGGTGATCGGGATCGAATACCTTCCGCGGTGGAGAGGTGTCCTGGCGCACCGAGGCCACTTCCACGGCGTAGGAACGACGGGCCACCGCTTCTTCCAGGGTGGAGGTGAAGCCTTCCCGCAGGGGGACCGCCCGGAAAACCGGATCGAGCCGCTGGTAAGGTCCTCCTCCCGGTCCCCGGGTGGTCGAGGCGTTGGCCAGGTTGGAAGCCACGGTGTTCATCCTCACCCGCTGGGCCTGCATGCCACTGGCGGCTATATGCATGCTGGAAAAGACGTCACTCATCAGGCACCTCCCTCGTTGACGGCATAGCGCAGCAGGGCCAACTTCTTGCGCAGCGCCTGCAGGGTAGCCTCGTACAACATCCGGTTTTCACCGATCTTGGCCACCTGTCGTTCCAGGCTGACGGCATTGCCATCCAGGCCGGGTTGTATCTGCGGGTCGCTGAAGACTTCCGGCTGGACGTCTGTCGGCGGCGGCGGCAGATGACGTTCATCGGTACGCACCACCGGGGAGCCCGCCAGGTAACGTCGCAACTCCTTCTGGAAGTCCAGGTCCACGGGCAGGTAGCCCGGCGTGTCGATGTTGGCCACGTTGCCGGCCAGCAATTGCATGCGGTCGGAACGCAACTCGGCCGCCCGCTGCAGTATGTCTATCACCTCGTCCGCCAGCACTTTCATGGTCGATCTCCTTTTCCGGAGGCCACCTCCCGCAACAGCCGGGCGGCCCGCTTCCAGGGATCATCGTCCTGCCTCTCCGGGGCCGAATGACAGGTTGCAGTGCCCCCACCAACCCGCAGCAAGCGGTAGCGGGCCATGGGACAACGTTCATCACCGGGAAAGCTTCCCACGAAACGCCGGTAACTGGTCCGAGCCATCTCCCTCATGCCCTCATCCCAGGCGGCGTCACCGAGCAGCAGCAGATCGTCGGCCAGGCGACGAGGCTCCAGGGCGGCGGCCTGTTTTTTCAGCATTTCCGCCAACACCTCGAGCGGTTCTTTCTGCCCGGGTCGGAGCGCCTGGAGCGCCAGCTCCGCGGCGGCCAGGGCCAGTAAGTCGTCTCCCCTGGCCGCCACAGCCAGCTCCGCCAGCGCCCTCTCCCGCCTGCCCTGGCGCAAGCAAATGCGGCCGGCCAGCAAGGCCAGGCGGCGGTCATCGCTCCGCCCGGCGGTACTTCGGAGAAACGCCAGTGTCTTTTCGGCGCGGAAGGCGTCACCGGCCTGCAGGAAGGATTCCGTCAGCAACTCCAGCAGCCCGGGCTTGGTCTCGGAGCCACGGGAGTTCTTCAGGTGCCAGACGATCACGTCGGCGGCCAGGAGCGGCAGTCCGGCCGCCAGCAGTTCCCGGGCCGCTGCCTCGACCAGGTGTTCCACTCCAACGGCGTCCGGGTCGATTGCCGCCAGGATATCTACCAAATCCGCCGCCAGTTCCACTCCGTGAGCCGTTTCCCGCTCCACCCGGTACAACGCCAGCGCCAACAGTTTACGGCCAGCCGTCTCCGCCAACCGCCGCTGGGGAGCGCGCGACAGCAAGCCCACCAGCAGGTGCCCCGCCTCGGCCAGGTGGCCCCGGGCCAACAACAAGCGGCATTTTTCGTACAGCAACCAGTTGGCCAGCCAGGGATGCTCCACGGGACGTCTACCCAGTTGTCGGAAAGTTTCCGGTACCTTGTCCAGCATGAGGCGTCCGCCGTAGGCCTGAACCTTCAAGGCCGCCAGCACCCTGAGGGAACTGCCGGAAACAATGGCCCGCTCCAGGCAGTGTGCGGCCCGCTTGCCGGCTCGACGCAGTCGGCCCGTTTCGGCTTCAAGATCGGCCAGAAGCAGACAGGCCAGTTGGCCGGTCATCCCCCCTTCGTGCTCTTTGGAACGCAGCAGCCTGCGGGCTCGGGAACGATCACCATCTGCCCAGGCCTTCTCCGCTTCAGCTATGTTCTCCCGACCGGGCAACTTTTTGGGAAGCAAGTCGGCCACTCGCAAACGTGGCTGCTCCGGCAACAAGTAACGGCCCGAGCCGATATCCACTCGCAACACCCGGTGGGAGTTGTCCACCTGCCAGTAGGCCTGGATATTGTTGAAGGGAAGCCAGATTACTACCTGTACTCCACCTCGATGGCGTTGTAGGCGATGTCGGCCTCCAGCCACCTCGACCTGGCGCAGCAGGCTGTTCACCCCGCGACGTGGCACTCCGCTCAGGTCCAGGGTGACTTCGTGGCGAATCATGTCGTGCGCCACCGTGACGCCCGGCCTGGCGCCGCCCCGTCCCAGCGGTACCACCAACCTGGTCATCTCCGTGAATCTACCCACGTCGGTCGCAGCGCGGACGTTGCCGGCCATCACCAGCAACATCGCCAGTCCTCTCATGAGCCTCTGACCAGCAAGGTTGCCGGCGAGAAGATTTCCATCGTTGCATCTCAAGACATCGCACCTCGTCCGGCAAGCTCGTACGCAAGTTGCGTGCCAACAACGAGCGACCGCCGGCACCGCCGGGTAACATTGTGAAAAAGCGTGGCTTACCCGTGGTCGGCCGTTGCCAGATTCGCCGGCAACGCCCGCGATAAAGTCAATGCTTTGACACCGGCAACTTTCCGCGGAGACACAGCCGGGTTGCTGGGGACTCAAGAATTCATCGGGTGGGCCGATGGGTATGAGCGAGAAGGGGTTTTCGTGATGACAGCGGCGCCAGTGCGGCAGGCCGAACCTCAGCCAATAGCGGCCATGCCTTTCATCATGGCCGTGGGAGGCGGAAAGGGCGGCACCGGTAAGAGTGTCGTGGCCATCAACGTGGCCCGGGCGCTGGCAGGGGAAGGCCTCAAGGTGGTGCTGGCTGATCTCGATTTGGGAGGTGCCAATCTGCACCTGCTGTCGGGACTGCGTCATTGCCAGTATACCCTGCGCGACTTCATCGGCGGTGCGGTTCCCGACCTTTCCAGCCTGCTGGTGGCGGTACCGGAACTGGGAGTCGACTTGCTGCCGGGAAGCGACGAGGTGGCCGGCATGGTACAGCCCGGCTACCAGCGCAAGCTGAAACTCATACGTCACCTGCACCACCTGCCCGCGGAAGTGGTGGTGTGCGATCTGGGCGGCAACAGCGGACTGGACAACCTCGACATCTTCAATGAAGCCGACTGGGGTCTGGTGGTGACCACCCTGGAACCAACCGCGGTACAGAACGCCTATGGATTCATGAAGGCCGCCATCCTGCGCCGCCTGGTGCGCCTGGGACGCCAACTGGGCCTCGCCCGGGAGCAGGTGGCCGGCTGGTGGAGTCCGGCGGGAGAGAGTTGTTCCGGCCCCGCGGAACTCATCAACCAGTTGCAGGCACAATCCCCGGAACTGGCCGAGAGCCTGCGCCAGAGCCTTCGCTGCGTGCGCCAGGCCGTGGTGGTGAACATGGCCGAAGCGGAGGAGGCCCGGCGCATCTTTCGCTCCCTGGAGGTGGTAAGCAAGCGCTTTTTGGACCTGGAACTCGATTTCGTGGGGTGGATTCCCACGGATGACACCGTTCACGAAGCGGTACTGCACGGTCGGGTGCCCGGCCTGCAGCGCCTGCCGCTGTTGACCAGGGTCTACGACAAGGTACAGACGGCGCTGGAGCCCGGCTTCGCCGTCGGCTGCAATGAAGAAGTGCTGCTGAACGGCCGGGTACTACACGTGCAGACTGAAGACCTGGGTGCTTCAGCCGCTGCCTACCACACCCTGGTCTACAGCGGTGGACACATCGTCCTCAGCAAGCGGGTCGAGTATTCCAGTTCGTTTTTCCAGCGCGCCCCCTCGCGCCTCAAACAAGACCGGGTCCGCTACCTGCATCGCACCATCATCGCCGCCCTGCAAACGGGCAGGCTGCAGGTCAAATACCCGCCGCTCGCCCCAGCGGGCGGCACCTTACCTGTTAACGAGGTCAATCATGGCATCGGCCGTTCCGACAACCGGTGAGACCAAGACCGCCTTCGTGATCGGCCAGCGGTCCTTCACCTGCGAGCGTCTCATAGAAGCACTGCGCGCCGGTGATTACCGGGTGGAACGTGACGTGGTACTGGCGGGCTCCGGTGCCCTGGGGTTGATCGAACTGCCCGGTGGGCCCGAAGTGGCCCTGTTGTATTCGGCCGGAGTGCGCCTGGTTGGGGTGATGACGCAGAATCGACCGGGCCCGGTTCCATCCCCGGCCTGGCCCTTCGAAGCCACGGTTCACGAAAAGATGTCGATGGAAACCATCCTGCAGGTATGCAACGACGTCTACTACCGCCACCAGGGAATGCGCCGCCACCGGCGCCTGCCGGTGGCCCTGGAGATTGTCGTGTTCGGAACCGACCGGGCCTTGCGTACCACCACCGTCAACTTCAGCCGCGGCGGCACCTTCGTACGCAGCCTCAATCCTTTCCCTCCGCGCACAGCGGTACAGTTGCGCCTGGCCAATGACCTCGCCCAGGGCCAACTGGGTGGACGGGTATTGTACAACATCGGCCTGCGCGGCGATCGCCTGGAGCGACTCGACCAACCCGGCCGCCCGGTGGTGGCCCACCCGGGCATGGCGGTGCAGTTCGAACCCGGCCAGGACGAGGTCCTGGAAGGCTGGATGAAGGTGGCCGAGATCTTTTCCGGCGGGGAAATTGCGCGGGGCGAGTAGGCAAATCAGGCCATCTTCTTCTTCTTCTTGAGCTTTTCCACCAGGGTAGTGCGGTTCATCGACAGCAGGGCGGCCGCACGGTTCTTGTTGCCCTGGCAACGCTCCAGGGCCTGGCGAATGAGGTTGTTCTCGAATTTTTCCAGGGCGGCATAGAAATCGATACCCTCCTCGGGCAGTTCCAAGTCTGGCCCCGGCACCCCGGCGCCTCCGTCCGAGGAGAAGATCCGTGGGGGCAGGTCACTGCTGTGCATCCTGCCGCCGCCCCGTAGGATACAGGCACGTTCGATCAGGTTTTCCAGTTCACGAACGTTGCCCGGCCAGCCGTAGCGACCGAGAAGTTTGAGCAACGATTCGTCTATCTCCACCGCCAGGCCGTGACGTTCGTTGAAGCGGCCCACGAAGTATTCCACCAGCAAGCCGATGTCCTCGCGCCGTTGGCGTAGAGGGGGAATATTCAACTCCATGACATTGAGACGGTAGTAGAGATCCTCGCGAAAGGCACCCTCGGCGACCAGCTTGGTCAGGTCGCGGTGGGTGGCGGCGATGACCCGGAAGTCTGAACATACCTGGCGGGTGGAACCCACCGGCTCGAAGCAATGTTCCTGCAACACCCGCAGCAGCTTTACCTGGAAAGCCGCCGACATCTCGCCGACCTCGTCCAGGAAGATGGTTCCCCCGTCGGCCAGGGCGAAGCGTCCGGGACGATCGCGATAGGCCCCGGAAAAGGCGCCCCGGGCGTGTCCGAACAACTCGCTCTCCAGCAACGACTCGGGAATGGCCCCGCAGTTTACAGGCACGAACGGTCCCCGGGCCCGGTTGGACTGCTCGTGGATGGCGCGGGCCACCAGTTCCTTGCCGGTGCCGCTTTCGCCGCGGATGAGCACGGTGCAATCGGTGCGGGCCACCTTCTCCATCAGGTCGGCCAGCTGCCCCATCCTCCCCTGGAAGGAAGAGACGAAGCGGTGACCGAAACGCTTACGGCGCCGGGGGCGATCGCCGGCCGTTGTCTCCGGCTTACCGAGAAGATTGCGAATGGTATCGGCCAGGCGAGGTACTTCTATGGGCTTTTCCAGGACGCAGTTGGCTCCGGCCTGCATGGCGCCGACCACCCGCTCGGTGGTGGCGTACCCGGTGACCAGCAGGATGGGCAACTGCGGGTGCAGCTGCCGGGCCCGGCCCACCAGTTCCAGGCCATCCATGCCCGGCATCATGTAATCGGACAGCAGCAGGCTGTAGTCACCACCCTCCACGAGGCGCAGACCCTCGTCACCTCGCGAGGCCTCGTGAACCTCGAGATCGCAGGAACTACACACTTCCCGGAAGATCTGCCTCACCTCGCTGTCGTCTTCGACAACCAGCGCCTGCACAGCTGCCATCGCCACCTCTCCCGCAGGTTCATGAAATCATGGTCACGAGTTTCATCATTATGGGTAACACACGAAGCAATATTGGTGCCAAGCGACAGCTGTGACACCGTATCCCCAAAATTCAGGAGGTTGTGCCCCAGTTCCAAAGCGCTTCGAGGTGCTCGCTGACCCGGCTGCGGCGGGAGCTCAGGAAAGAAAAACCGATAATCGTTTTCATTACACTGGAGTATGCCTTTCCGGCACGGGTGGGTTGAAATTTACCCGGTGGGGCCAGGAGTACCCGCACTTTTTACCCTCTCTCGCTCAATGCGAGCCCAAAGCTGCCGATACAGTATTGATGAGGAGAGTGATGCAAGGTGACGGCATTTCACCGATGACCGCCAGGGTGTTCGATTCCCACGAACCCACCCTGGTGCTGGACGGAGAGAGCCTGGAAGTGGTGGCGGTAAACCCCCCCCTGGCGGATCTGGTCGGGCGCCCCCTGGTCGAGTTGCTCGGCCAGGTGCCTGATTTCCTTAGAGCCGAGGATTCCGGCGCTCGACGCTGGGAGCGCACCCGCCAGGCTTCCCTGGTCAAGCCGAATGGCGCCGTCCAAGCCGTGGAGGTGACCTGCCTGTACGTCGAGAAGGGTCCTCCCCGGCGAGTCGTGCTGCGCCTGACCGCCCTGGACGCCAACGGCACCCCCAACAACGCGCCGCTGCACAACCGCCACCAGGCCCTGCACCGGGCCCACCGGGAGTTGCTCTCGGCCTACAACCGCCTGGAGCTGCTCAACGACGAGCTCGAGAACAAGAACCGGCAGTTGCAGGAGGTCTACCGGCGCCTTTCCTACGCCTCCAAGATGGCTGCCGTGGGCGAACTCACCGCCGGAGCCACCCACGGCATCAACAACCCGCTGGCGGCAGCAGTGAGCGCGGTGCGCACCCTGGACCGCCTGTGCCAACAGTGCCCGGACGAATTACGCGAACAAATGATGGCCACCTGCAGGCGGGCCGATCGGGCCCTGGAACGCATCGAGCGCATCGTGGCCGACCTGCGCCGGCTGGCCCAGGCCGGAACTCGCCGCGGAGATCTCAAGGTCGTCGATCTGGGGCAGGAGATCCGCCTGGCGCTGGAGTTGATCTCACACAAACTCGAAGACATCGATTTGAAACTGGCCTTGCCGGAAGGCCTGACGGTCAGGGTATGCCCGGACGAGTTCAACCAGGTAATCATGAACCTGGCCGACAACGCCGCCGCCGCCATGGACGGACACGGCCATCTGACCATCCGGGCTCTCCTGGAGGGCGGCAAGCTGCGCCTGGAGATCGAAGACGACGGTCCCGGGGTCCCCCCCGATATGACACAGCGTATCTTCGAGCCTTTCTTCAGCACCAAGGAACCTGGTCGCGGCACCGGCATCGGCCTGGCGGTGGCCCGGGGAATAATCGAGGGATACGCGGGAACTCTCTACCTGGAGCAGGAACATGGCCCTGGCTGCAAGTTCGTCATCGAGTTGCCGGCAGAGGTGGTACGTGAGCGACCGAGCGAGAATACTGGTAGTTGACGACGACGATCTGGTCCTCGAGTCGTTGCGCTCCGAACTGGGCACCGACTACGAGGTTCTCTGCGCCAACCGGGCCACCCAGGCGCTGAACCTGTTTCGCCAGGAACACTTCGATTGCGTGATCTCCGACGTTCGCATGCCGGGTATGGATGGCGTATCGCTGCTCAAGGAAATCGGGCAGCGTGATCCCACGGTGGGACGCATACTCATCACCGCCTACTCCGACCAGGCGGCCCGCGAGGCCGCGCTCAACGAAGCCGGTATCTTCAAGGTGGCCAAGCCCTGGCGTGATGAGCTGGAAATAACCGTGCGGCGGGCCCTGGAACTGCGCCAGATGCGTCACAAGTTGCAGGACAACATGGTGCGTTTCGACCGCGGACTGGTACTGGAGCGGCGTATGCGCCAGGCCGGCAATCCCCGGGAAGTATTCGAAGCCGCCCTGGAGTTCATCACCGGGTTGGATCAAGTACGCAGCGCCGAGGTGCTGCTGGGCGATGACGACAATCCACAGCGCCTGGCCCTGGCAACTCCCGTCAGTGTCTTCTTCGAATCGGACCTGCCGCTGGCGGAGCAGATCCGCCCCGAGGGACATGAGTCACGCATCAAGCGCAGCGGTCCCATCTGGCGGGTCGAGGCCCCCCTGTGGCGGGACAACAACGGATTGTGGCGCTTGCGTTGCTTCTTCAGCCGCCTGGTACAGGAAGAACTCAACTGGTTCGAGTTCTGCGCCGAGCGCCTGGTCGATGCCGTGGAGCGTTACGTACTGGTCGAGCAGGTGCGCCGGCAGCGTAACCAGGAGGATGTCAAGCACGGCCAGTTGATCACCATGGAGAAGATGGCCGCGGTGGGCCTGCTGGCCTCGGGCGTGGCCCACGAAATCAGCAACCCGGCCGGTTACGTGCGCTCCAACGTAGGGGCGCTGGAGGGCTACCTCGAGGACATCCGCGCCGCCCTGGACAAGCTGGAAAATATCCTCGCCGGTGACCAGAACGAAGGCGCGGCCAGGAAATGGGCGGCCGTCAAAAAGGAGTTCGACCTGGACCAGGCGCTGGAAGATCTGGTGGAGATCAGCGCCGAAACCCGGGAAGGTGTGGAACGCATCATCACCATCGCCGCCAACCTGCGCACTTTCGCCCGCAACGGCAGCCAGGATCGCAAGCGCTTCCAGGTACGCAACTGCCTGGAATCCAGCCTTACCATGGTGATGTACAAGTACAAGTCGGGCATCAAGCTGCAGCAGGAACACCAGCCGGTACCCGACGTGCTCGGCAACCCGGCCGAGGTGGGTCAGGTCCTGATGAACCTGATGGTAAACGCCGCCCAGGCCATGAACGGATCCGGGATCCTCACTCTCAGGACATTCATCGAAGACGACTGGGTCAAGGTGAGCATCGGCGACACCGGCCCGGGAATACCGGAGCACCTGTTGGAGCGGATCTTCGAACCCCTGTTCACCACCAAGGAAGCCGGCCAGGGTACCGGCCTGGGCCTGGCCATCTCCCGCGACATCATCGAACGCCACGGCGGGCGCATAGAAGTGTCCAGCGAACCTGGACAAGGTGCCGTGTTCACCGTCATGCTGCCGGCCCTGGTCGAGGAAGGTTGAACGGCATTGGCCAAGCCGGCAGCACAGCGGGTACTTTCCCGGCTCGACGACCTGCCTCCGCTGCCACGCAACACCATGCGCCTGGGTGAAATAATAGAAGACCCCGCCTCCACTCCCCTGCAGCTGGCCCAGGTGATCGAACAGGACGCCGCCCTGGCCGCCCGGGTGATGCGGCTGGCCAACTCGGCATACTGCGCCGTCTCCAGCGGCGTGGACAACTTGGAGCGGGCCGTATGCCTGCTGGGCTTCTCCACCATTCACCACATCGCCTTGTGCCTGCAGTCGCTGCAGATCCTGGGCAGCCAGGGTCCCCCACCCCCCGAGCAACTGATGGAGCATTCCCTGCAGGTGGCCTGCGCCTCCCAGTTGTTGGCCGAGCGTCTGAAACTACCACTGCCACAGCGTTTCTTCGCCGCCGGCTTGCTGCACGACATCGGTCGCCTGGCACTATATGTGCTAGAACCCGAGCAGGCGCACAATTGGCCGGAGCGTGCCGAGCAAGAACCGGATAGACTGTTGGCCGAGCGGCAGCTCTTTGGAATCGACCACCTCGAGGCCGGTCGCCTGCTGGCCGGCAAGTGGAAATATCCACGGGCGCTGCTTGGTGCCATCGCCAATCATCATCCGGGCCTGGACGGCGGAGGCACGGAGCCGGCCGTGGCCGACCGGCAACTGCAACAGGTGGTCTGCGTGGCCGACAACTGGTTGCGCCAGCTCGACAGGAGTTCGCTGCCGGGGGTGGAGTTTGCTCCGCGTACAAAACCAGCCGTGGTACTGGGATTACCCGGTGAGCCCGACGAGCAGTTCGTCTTGTCGCTGGACATCCGTCTTGCCGAGGACACTCCGGCCTGGGGTTGACGGAAGGGGGTGTATGCCATGAGCGACTTCGACTTCGCCGCCACGGCCGTCTACCGGGCTCTGCTGGAACAAGGCCGTGGTGTCCACCTGCTCGTCGACCCGGGATCAGCACGCATACTGGACGTGGGGGGCCCGCTGAGCCGGCTGCTGGGGTTCCCCCCGGAGAAGCTGCGCGGACAGCCCCTGGCCCGCCTGCGCCCGTCATCCTGCCCCCCGCACCTGGCGGTGCTGGGGCCGTTGCAGTTGCAGGATGCAGGCACCTGGGAAGAGGTGGCCCTGGCATCCGCCGACGGCGGGGTGCGCATCTGCTCGGTGGAGGTGATTCCCATAAAGGAGCAAGGCGGGCGACTGCTCTTGCTGCGCCTGGCCGACGTCACCGGCCGGGCCGAGTTGCAACAGCAGATGCGCCGGATACACGCCCGGCTGCAGCAGGCCTACCGGGATCTGGAGCAGAACCGCGCGCGGCTCGAGGAGCACCGCCGCGCCTCCTCGTTGTCGCTGTTCGCCGCCGGGCTGGCTCACGAACTCAACAATCCCCTGTCCGTGGTCATTTCCAACCTGTCCTCGGTCGCGGGCATGGTCCGCGACCTGTCCGGCAAGCCGGATCCATCCCTGGCCGGCGAGATCGAGCAGACCATGCGGGAGTGCAACGCCGCCCTGGAACGGGTGGCCGGGATCGTCGAGCTGCTACGCGAACTCGAACACCAGCCCCACCCGGTGCCGCTGGAACTGGTGTCCTGGTTGCAGCGGCAAGGCAACCTGGCGGAAGTGCCGGGCAACCGTCCCCGGCGCTTACAGGTCACCAGCGACCCGCAATTGATCCAGCGAATCATCCACAGGTTGCTAGACAACGCCCGCCGGGCGGCCGGCCCGGGTGGCAATGTCACGCTGGAACTGGCCGGAGACGACGGTCACTTCACCATCAGCATCATCGACGACGGGCCGGGCATGGAAGCGGCCGTGCTGGAAAGGGCCTGCGATCCCTTCTTCACCACCCGCCCTCCCGGCCAGGGACTGGGCCTGGGGCTGTTTCTGGCCCGGCGGGCGGCTGTCTCGCTGGGAGGCGAACTGGAATTGCAGTCGGTTGCCGGGCATGGCTGCCGGGCCACGGTACGACTGCCCCGAGACAGCTCCAGCCACACCGGCCAGGCGGTGTCCTACGAGAACTTCCGTACCGGCGCTGCACCCTAGGACCCAGCCCGGGTGCTGTCGGGGTCGCCTCGCCACTCCCGCTCCCCGGTGACTGTTACTTCTAGCCCAGCAGATTGGGCGCCTCCACGATCGTTATCGGCAGGAGGGGGGAAAAGATTAGGGGCGAGGGGCTGCGAGGAGCGCCTCAGCGGAAGAGGAAGATGACCTCGATGCGGCGGTTCTTGGCTCGGCCCTCGGAACGGGAGTTGTCGGCGATGGGGCGGGCCTCGCCGTAGCCGGAGGCCTTGATGCGGTTCATGTCCAGCTTTTGCTGCTGGATGAGGTAGTCGGAGACCGCCTGGGCCCGGCTCTGCGACAGGGCCAGGTTGGCTGTCTCGCGGCCGCGGGAATCGGTGTAACCCTCGATGATGAGCGGGTATCCCTGGTACTTGCGGGCCAGCTCGGCGATCTTGTCGAGAAGGTAGGTGCGCTCGGGCAGCACCTCGGCCTTGGCCGGGGCGAACATCTCCCGCAGGGTGATCACCACCCCGCGGGTGTCGGTCTTGGCCTCGGCACCGTCGATGGAGTTGGCTTCCTTGAACAGGTTCTCCCGCTCCTTCAGCCGCTGGGCCTCGGCGGTCTTCTTGGCGTAGGCCGCCTGGGCGGCCTTGATGGCCAGGCCGGCCTTCTCGACGGCCAGCTTGGCCAGGTCGCGGGCATTGTCGAAGCGCTTTTCGACCAGGGCCTGCTGGCTCTGCTTGAGGTAGGTGCGGGCCGAGCTCATGTTCATGGAATCGTACTTGGCGGCATCGAGCGACTCGGCCATCTGCATCTGGGAGCGGGCCCGGGCCAGTATCTCCCCCACCTCTTTTTCCCGCTTGAGCTGCTCGGCCTTGGCCTGCTCGGCGGCCAGGCGCTCGGCAGCGGCCTTCTTGGCGGCCTCGGCCTCCTGGCGAGCGCGCTCCACCTCGGCGGCGATGCGGGCTTTTTCCTTTTGCGACTTCACCTTCTCCTGCTCGAGCTTCTGCTTCAGGGCCAGGATCTGCTCCATGCGCTTGATGCGCCGCTCGGCGTCGGCCTGGCGGGCCTGCTGCTGGGATATCAGCTGCCTGGCCGCGGCCAGGCGCTTTTCCGCCTCCACCTGGCGCTGCTCGGCCTCCAGGCGGCGGGCGTTCTCCAGGGCCGTGGAGTAGCTGATGGCGGCCATGAGCGAGTAGTGCAGGCACTCGACATCGTCGCCGTCGTCGAAGGCCTCCTCGGCCATCTGGTAGTAACGCCTGGCCACCTGGTAGATCTTGGGGGCGGCCTTCTTGGCCTTCAGGGCATCCACCTTGTTGGCAAAGAGGCGATCGGCCCGCACCAGCTCGGACGGGCGCGGCCCCCCTCCGCAGGCGGCCAGCAAGGCAACCAGGAGAAGCAACAGCCACATTACCTTGTTCTTTTTCATGACGGTCACCTCGCTTCCCTCACAGGCCCTGGGCCTCGAGTTCCTTCATGCGCGCCTCGGCGGCGTCGGCCGCCTGGCGGGCCGACTCGGCCTGCTGCTCGGCGTTCCGCGCCAGGGTCTCGGCCTCCTCGGCGGCGTCCTCGGCGGCCAGGCGGTTTATCTTGGCCCGGCAGTAGGCGGCCTGGGCCTCGATGCGCCTGAGCAGCATGTTGATCCGCTCGAACTTCTCACTGGCCAGGAAGGCCTGGGCCTGGCCGATCCAGGTGCGGATGATCTCGATGTCCCGGGCCGCGCCCTCGGTGACGTCGGCGGACTTGAGATCGGCGATCACCCGGCTCCAGTGATCGAACTGCTTGGAATAGTTGCGGCCACTTCCCGCCTGCACGGCGGCCGCCAGCAGCAGTGCGGCCAGTACCGGCAACAACAACAGGAATCTCGGCTTCATGGGCAGCCCTCCTTGTCTCGTTCTCTTGGCAAGAATTCGGCGCCGACAGTAGCACGCGCTGTCGCGAAGTGTCAACGCAGAGCGGGACCTGCGGCCTTCAGTGGGACCAGAAGACGTGCAAATTCGAAAAGGTAGGTCGCACCCCGTCCTGGGTGGTGTTGAGCTGCACGTCGGCCGACAGCCAGCGATGCCCCTGCAGGCCGGGACAGGAAAGCAGGTCGGCCGGGGAGGAGGTGAAGGGCCCGCAGGGAGGGCTGTGGTTGGTCGCCAGCTCGGCCTCGCTGTCGGCGGAGACGAAGGTCACCTGCACCGAGGTGTTGGCCGGTACCGTGGCCTCCCAGGTGGCCGAGTGCCAGATGGCATCGGCGTATCCGGAATCGAAGTTCTGGATCCAGTGCCCCTGGCGAGTGGTGACCATGCGCAGCTGCATGCCGGTCATGTCGGAGTAGGTATACATCTCCTTGCCCGGGTCCACCGGGAAGGAGCCGTCGAAGGTGCAATCTGACAGGAAGCGGTTGGCGTAGCCACCGTAGCGGTTGGGCACCCAGATCTTGCCCGCGGCGTCCACGGCCACCCCGTGCGGGTTGGTGCCGTTCTGTACCGGGGCCGAGCAGATCTTCTGGCCGGTGGAAGGGTCGATCTTGACCACCTCGTTGGTACCGTAGGAAGAGCCCCAGATGAAGCCGTCCTGGTCCACGGTCACCGCGGTGACGTTGTTGACCGAGGTGTTCCACACCTGGTGGGTGGCACCGTCGATGCGGTGCACGTAGCCGCCGCCCGACCAGCCGCCCAGCCAGACGTTGTTGTTCTGGTCGATGGCGATGCCGTAGAAGGTGGGGTTGGATACCCGTGACACGATGTTGCCGGTGGCGGTGTCCACCTTGACCGTCTCGGGACTGGAGGCGGTCCACAGGTAACCGTTGCCGTCGATGGCCAGGCCGTAGACCGAGACCCCCACGGGAACGGTACGCAGCAGCTTGCAACAGGGCGGACGCGAGCAGGAGGTGTCGTCCACCTCGGAGCCGGAGACCTGGTACAGCGTCTGCCCGGCATAGGTGCCGAACCAGACGTTGCCGTTGCCGTCGATGGCCACCCCGCGGCAGATACCCACGGCGTCGACGCGGCAGATGAGGTTGCCGTCGGCGTCCAGGTGCACCCCGTTGGAGTTGTCGGGGTTGTTGTAGTCGTAACTGCCGCAGACGGCGGCCCGGTTGCCCACCCACACCGAGAAGTCCAACGCCACCGCGGTGCGCGAGGGACACTTGCCGTGGGAATCGACCTGCCAGATCTTCTGGCCGGTCTCGGTGTCCAGCTTGGCCACCTGGTTGACCTGGGTCACCGAGATGTAGATGAAGGGCGTGCGCACCGTGCCCTGGCCCAGGGTGACGGAGTCCGGGTCGCCGGGATCGGGCTCCACGCCGTCGCAGTCGCGCAGGTCGGCGTCGCAGTCGCCGGGAGCGTCCCAACCCTGCTCGTAGCAAGGCACATCGGGGCAGGTGCCGCAGGCGGTGAGCACCCCCTCGTCGATCAAGCCGTCGCAGTCGTTGTCGACGCCGTCGCAGACCTCCTCGGGAGCGGGTCCGCATTCGCCGCAGGCGTTGGCCACACCCTCGTCGATCCAGCCGTCGCAGTCGTTGTCGATGCCGTCGCAGACTTCCTCGGTCTGGCACCAGCCGCAGGCATTGGAGCCCACCGCCCAGCGTTCGTCGGTTTCTCCGTCGCAGTCGTTGTCTGCACCGTCGCAGACCTCCTCCTGGGGAACGACGTCGCCCTGGCATTCCGACCAGAACTCGCCGTCGACGCAGAACATCTGCCCCCAGGCGCAGTCGCCCACTCCCTGGGTGCCGTCCGGGCCGCGGTAGCAGGGCTTGGAATCGCTGGAGCAACCGCCGCAGTTCTCGTCCACCTGGCCGTCGCAGTCGTTGTCCAGACCGTCGGCGCAGACCTCGTCGGGCACCGTGCCGCAGTCGCCGCAGGCGTTGGTGACACCCTCGTCGATGATGCCGTTGCAGTTGTCGTCGGTGCCGTTGCAGCTTTCCGCGGCCCCGGGATGCACTGCGGGGTCGGAGTCGTCGCAATCGTCGGGCCTGGTATAGCCGTCACCGTCGCCGTCGGGCAGGCAATCCTCGTCCACGAAACCGTCACAGTCGTTGTCCAGGCCGTCGGCCTGGCCGCCGGCACATTCCAGCATGGGCAACACCTGCCCCTGGCAAGAGGTCCAGGCATAGCCACCGCCCTGCTCGACACAGTCGTGGGTACCGCCCCGGCAGATACCCACTCCCAGGGTGGGCCAGGGGCCCTCGTAGCAGGGCTGGTCCACCGGGGGATGACACTGGCAGTTCGAACCGGCGCCGGGATCGTCGCAGTGGCAATCGGGATCGCAGGAACAATCCTCGTCGACCTGGTCGTCGCAGTCGTTGTCGAGACCGTCGCCGCACACCTCCTGCAACTGGTCGTCGGGGGGACTGCACTGGCCGCAGCGGTTGAGCAACCCCTCGTCGCTGTCCCCGTCGCAGTCGTTGTCCTCGCCGTCACAAACTTCTTCCTCGGGAGTGCGCTCTCCCAGACAGGGACCGTATTCCTTGTCGTCTCCGCAAATCATCACCCCGCCGTGACACAGGCCCACTCCCAGGGTGTCGATGTGGCCGGTATAGCAGGCGCGGCGATCGCCCCGCTGGCAACCGCAGTCATCCTCGTCGGTATCGCCGTCGCAGTCGTTGTCCTTGCCGTCGTGGCATATCTCCGGGGCTCCCGGGTAGATGCTGCGTTCGTTGTCGTCGCAATCTCCACCACCCAGCGGACATCCCCGGCCGTCGCCGGGGCCATAGCCATCGCCGTCCGCATCGGTGCACTCCCCGCCCCCGCCGTCGGCGTCGCCATCGCTACCGGCATCCTGCGGCTCCAGCGGCCGGCAGAACCCCGCCTGGCAATGCTCGCCCGCCGGGCACTCGTCGTCTTGCTCGCAGGATCGCAGACACAGCCCGGACACGCACAGCAGCTCCGGGGGACAGTCTGCCGAGGTGGTGCAGGGAGTACGGCAAACCGCCGGGGAAAACGAGGTGTCGCAGATCATGCCGGCGGCGGCGCAATCGGCATCGCTGTCGCAGTACTGCGGGCCGGAAGCGGTCTGGCTGGTGCAGGCCCAGCTCGCCAGCGCCAGCGCCGCCAGGGAAAGCAACAACTTTCTACGGATTGACAAGGCCATGGAAAACCTCCCGCTCAGGCTGGCCGATGTAGACGCCGCCTCTTTCTTCCAGGCCATGCTTCCACCGAGCCGGGAGCATGCTACCACGAAAACACCTTCCCCGGGTATCGGTCAGCTGGACCAGGGGGGAAACGCCTGCTGCGACGCGTCAGGGTTAGAAACGGCCTGAAAGCAGGGGGATCACCAGGCCGCCGCGGGCGGCCGGCGGGGGCTCGCCCACCAGGCTCGCCCCGCCGGCCGGCAGCAGGCTGCCCTGCTGCTGGCTCTTTTTCCAGGCCTCGTAGGCCGGGTCCTGCCAGTTGGCCGCGGCCACCATGCCGTGGATGATGGCCGCCAGGTCGATGGCCATGGCACTGCCGTAGCCGATGGCGAAGTACATCATGTCGTCCTCCACCCCGACCACGATACCGGCCACGGCGGCCCCGAGAACGGTCACCAGGTAGGTCACTCCCCAGCCGTACTTCTCCACGTAGAACAACCCTCCCCCGGGCAGCAACAGGCCCCACAGGCAGGCCGACCAGGCGCTCTTGGTCCGCCGGGAGGGCGTGGGCACGTAGACCACGCGGCCGGTTCCGCCCGGGGTGGGGGTGACCTTCACCACGGGAACCGACCCCGGTTGCGGTTGCGGCCGCGGTTGCGGCTGCGGCCGGCTGCCGGCCTGCCTGGCGGACGACAGCTTCACCGCCACCGTCTCGACGGCCCCGAGCAGGCTGTCGGCGTCGCAGCTGCTGCGGGCGGTGGCCGTGGCCTCGGTGGCCGCCTTCTTGAGATCGTACAACGCCGCGGTGACCAGGCACTGGCTGCCCACCCGGCCGATAGAGGCCGATACCGAGTACTGGGCGGCCAACTCCCGGCCCAGTTCGATCTGGCAGCTCTGGTCGTAGCAACTCTTGTAGGAATCCTTCTTCTGGCCCTGCAAGCGGCGGCGAATCTCCTGCCGCGGCATGATCAGCAGCCGCCCGCTTTCTCCCAGCTTGGTGCCCAGGTAGTCGGTGAGGGTTTCCACTTCCTGCCGGCTCAGGGTATCGATGCGGCTGTGAATGGCGAACACCGCCACCACCGGGGGCGGCTGGCCCGCCAGGCCGCTGCCGCCGCCTGACGGCAGCGTCAACACGGCCAAGGTAAGTGATAGCGCCCTGGGGCTCATGAGCTAGTCTCCACCTTCCTTCTCGTCCAGATGCTCCCCGCGCAGGATGGCCGGCACGTCGCTGGCGGAGATGGTCAGCCCGCCGTCGTGTTCCAGCACCAGGCGATAGATCTTGCCGGTCACGAACCTGGTGGCGGGAGCCTCGATCTGGGCGTTCTTGACCCCGTCGGCACGGCGTCGCTCCTGGTCGAGCGCGTAATGCCAGAAATTCTGCCACATCTGGCGCTCGGTACGACTCACGTAGGGGTTCCCATCACCCAGGCTGTAGCCCCCCGGTATCTCCATGGGCTTGTTGATGTCACAGGACTCGTAGCGGTTGCCGTCGTCGTCCAGGGCGTAGGCGCGGCGGAAAAAGTGGATGCTCTTGCCCTCGCCGCCCATTACCAGTTCATCGTTGAGCCTGATCACCAGCGCCTCGAAGTGGATGACGTCGTTCAGGGAAAAATCACAGAACACCGGCTGGAGCGGCCGGCCCCGGGGACCGTACTCGAGAATCTTCAGGCGCAGGTGAGTGGCCTGGCCGGTGTCGTCGGTACGCTGGCTCACCACCAGCACCTCGGCCACCCGATCCTCGGCGGTCAAGCGGCTGATCATGCGCTTGAGCACTTCCACCTGTCGCTGGCCCTGGTACCACCACCAGCCTCCGGCAACGGCCGCCGCCACTGCCAGCAACAGCAACAACCGGCGCAACCAGCCGCCAATACGTGTTGGCCTCGATGCGGACGCCGCCTCTTCACTCATCGAAGACTCCTGGAACGTTTCCCGGACACTACCACGACGGCACGGTTTCGGCCAAAGCAAATTTCGCCTTTTCCTGCCGTTGGCACCTGCGCCTTTTGCCTGTCCTTGTGTCCGGGCCGGCCGTGCATTACCATCGTTTCATGCGCGCCGTCACCTTGCTTGCAATGCTGGCCAGCGGGCTGCTGGCCTGCCGGCCGAACCCGGCTCCCCGGCCGGCCCACCGGCCGGTGATCGACTCCCACGTGCACCTCACGCCCAGCCCGGATTGCATCGCCCGGGCCCTGCGCATCTTCGCCGCCGCCGGCATCGAACGCTTCTGCGTCAAGAGCGCCGGTTTCGCGGGCAGCGCCCGCTTCCAGGCCACCAGGCAGTTGCAGCGGCGCCTGGGCCGGCGCCTGGCCATGTTCGTCAACATCGACTGGCGCGGTTTCGGCCGGCCGGGCTGGCAGGAACGGGAACTGGCGCGCCTGGAACGAGCCGCCGCCGCCGGGGCCCGTGGAGTGAAGATCTTCAAGAACCTGGGCCTGGGCCTGCGCGATGCCGACGGCCGGCTGGTGGCCGTGGACGACGCCCGGCTCGATCCCCTCATGGAAAAGTGCGCCCAGCTGGGACTGATAGTAGCCATCCACACCGCCGACCCGGAGGCCTTCTTCCGCGCCCCGGGACCGGCCAACGAGCGTTACCTGGAGTTGCTGTTCGCCCCCTCCTGGAGTTTCTGGGGACGGGACTACCCCCGCCGGGAGGAGTTGTTGGCGGCCCGCAACCGCCTCGTCGCCCGCCACCCGCGCACCACCTTCCTGGGCATCCACCTGGCCAACAACCCCGAGCATCTCGATCAGGTGGCCGCCTGGCTCGAGCGCTACCCCAACCTCTACGTGGATACCTCGGCCCGCTTGCCGGAAATCGGCCGCCACCCGGCGGACCAGGTGCGCCGCTTCTTCATCAAGTACCAGGAGCGCATCCTCTTCGGCAGTGACCTGGTGGTCAGCCCCGCCGGCCTGCAACTGGGTTCGCTGTCAATCTTTCCCCAGGATGACGACGATGCCCGGGAGTTCTACCGGGCCCACTGGCGATACTTCGAAAGCCGGCAGCGGGGCCTCGACACCCCCACGCCCATCCAGGGCGACTGGAAGATAGACGGTATCGGCCTGCCCGCGGAGGTGCTGGAGAAGCTCTACCGCGGCAATGCCCTGCGCCTGATCTGGAGAGAAGGGGGATGAGCGGCGGCGGCCTCTCAATCCCGGCGACGCCGCAGCATTGCCAGGCCCAGTAGCAGGCCCAGCCACAGGCCGCCCAGGCCCCGGTGACCCTCGGTGGAACAGCCGCAGCCGCCACCCTCGGTGTTGTCCGGTTCCTGGCAATCTTCGTCGGTGGTCCCGTCGCAGTCGTTGTCGATGCCATCGCCGCATTGTTCGGAGGCGGCCGGGCCGACGGTGGCGTCGTCGTCGTTGCAGTCGGGCCCACAGGGCATGGTGGCGGCACCGTCACCGTCGGCATCCTGGCACACGCAGCTGCCACCCTGGCAGTGCTGGCCCTGGTGGCAGGCCTGCTGGCAACCACCGCAGTTCTCGTCGTCGGAGCCGATGTCGACCTCGCAACCATCGGTGCTGTCGCCGTTGCAATCGCTGTAACCGGCCTGGCAAGCCCCCATCTGGCAAGTGCCGGCGCGGCACTCGGCCGCGGCATGGGCGAAGGCACAGGCATTGCCACAGGAACCGCAGTCTTCCGGGGAACTGGACAGGTCGGTTTCGCAACCGTCCACGGCTTCGCCGTCGCAGTCACCAAAGCCCTGGTCGCAGGCGGATACCGTGCAGGTGCCGGCTACACACACCGAGGAGGCATGCGGCAGGTCACAGGTGTTTTCGCACTGCCCGCAGTTGGCAGCGTCGTCGAGCAGGCTTACCTCGCAGCCGTCATCGTTGGCGTTGTTGCAGTTGGCAAAACCCTGGTCGCAACCATCGACCACGCAGAAGCCGGCCTGGCAGACGGCACCGGCATGGGGCAGGCCGCAGGCATAACCGCACATGCCACAGTTGTCGGCATCAGCGAATAAATCCGTCTCGCAGCCGTCGGCCGGGTCGCCGTTGCAATCGTCGAATCCCAGCTGGCAACCCTGCAACACGCAGCTCCCCGCCTGGCAGGCGCCCACGCCGTTGGCGAACTCGCAGGCCTGGCCGCAGGCGCCGCAGTTTTCCGGGTCCCCGGCCAGGTTTACCTCGCAGCCGTCCCGGCCGTCACCGTCGCAGTCGCCCCAACCCTCCTGGCAGGTGGAGATGACGCAGGCGGCGTCGATGCAGTCTGCTGACACCACGTAGGGAGCATCGGCGCAGGCCAACCAGCAACCGCCACAGTTGAGAGGATCGCTCGAGACGTCCCGCTCGCAACCGTTGTCGACGATGCCGTCGCAGTCGGCCCAGCCGCTGGAGCAGCCGGCTACGGTGCAGGCACCGTTCTCGCAGCCGGCGGTGGCGTGCAGGTAAGGGCCGCACACCTGCCCGCAGCCGTTGCAGTTCTGGACGTCGTTCATGGTATCGCTCTCGCAGCCGTCGGCGGGATCGCCGTTGCAGTCGTCCCAGGGGAAGTCGCAGGCGGCCACCACGCAGAAGCCGGAGCTGCAGGCCGGGCTGCCATGGGCCACCTGGCAGGTGCTGCCGCAGCTGCCGCAGTTGTCGACATCGCTCGAGAAATCGGCCTCGCAGCCGTTGTAGCCGTCACCGTCGCAGTCGCCGAAGCCGTCGTTGCAGGCGGCGATCACGCACTGGCCGCCGCTGCAGTCGCCGCTGCCGTTCTGGAAGTTGCAGGCCAGGCCGCAGCCGCCGCAGTTCTGCACGTCGGCCGAGACGTCCTGTTCGCAGCCGTTGTCGGCCAACCCGTCGCAATCGCCGAAGCCGGGCGCACAGGCGCTCACGCAGGCCTCGTAGGCGTCGATGTCGAAGCCGTAGTAGGTAACCGAGTAATCGCTGTCCAGTACCACCTGCACGGTGTCGCCGTCGACGTAGTCGCTCCAGAAGCTGCCCAGCGTGCCGCTGAAGGAGGCCACCTGGGCACCCCCGCCGTCGAGCAGGTAGACGTAATCCCAGCCGCTCTCCACGTCGAACTGGGCGAAGTGCACCCGTATCCGCCCGGCGCCGGGATGCTGGATCACCCAGGTCTGGTAGGTGTTGTTCTGGTAAGGATGTTCACTGGAGATGCTGGCCGAGATTTCCACGCAGCTACTGCCCACCACGCACATGCCTGCCGAGCAGCTGTTGGTGCCGACGTTGGGCAGGTCGCAAACGGTACCGCAGCCGCCGCAGTTGAGCGGATCGCTGGCGGTGTCGACCTCGCAACCGTCGCCCTCGTCGCCGTTGCAGTCCTGGTAGCCGGTCAGGCAACTGCCCATCTGGCACGTGCCGGCATCGCAAGTCGCCTGGGCGTTGGGGAAATCACAGGCGTTGTCGCAGGTGCCGCAGTTCATGACATCGTCCTGCAGGTTTACCTCGCAGCCGTTGCTGCCGTCGCCATCGCAGTCGGCGAAGCCGCCATCGCAGGAGGCGACCACGCACTCCCCCTGCTGGCAGTCGCCGGAACCGTTCTGGAAGTTGCAGGCATGGCCGCACCGGCCGCAGTTGTCGACGTCGGCACTGACGTCGTGCTCGCAACCGGTGCTGGCCAGGCCGTCGCAGTCGCCCCAGCCCTCGTCGCATTCGCTGATGGTGCAGACGCTCTGCTGGCAGCCGTGGATGTGGACGTTGGGCAGGTCGCAGGCATTGTCGCAGGCACCGCAGTTGTTGGGATCGGTGGCCACCGACACCTCGCAACCGTTGGCCTCGTCGCCGTCGCAGTTCTCCCAGCCGGTATTGCAATCACCCATCTGGCAGGCGCCGTCTACGCACACTCCCACGGCATGGCCGTAGTGGCAGGCGTTGCCACAGGCCCCGCAATGGTTCGGGTCGCTGTCGAGCTGGACCTCGCAGCCGTCGGCGGGATTGTTGTTGCAATCGGCGAAGCCGGGCAGGCAGGCGCTGGAAGCCAGGCACACGGAGTTATTGCACTGGCTCTGGGTGTTGGGAGCGCCGCAGACCAGCCCGCAGCCGCCGCAGTTGGCCACGTCGGAGGAGGTATCGGACTCGCAGCCGTTCTGGGGATCGCCGTCGCAGTTGCTGTAGCCGGCCGAGCAGCCGGAATCGCAGGCACTGACGAAGTCCACCAGGAAGCCTTCCCGGGTGACGCTGCCGTCGGAGTGGAAGACGATCTGCACGGTATCGCCGGGAATGGCGTCGGAGTAGAACTCGCCCAGGTCGCCGCACAGCCGGGCGAACTGGTTGCCCTGGCCGTCCAGCAGCAGCACGTAGTCCCAGATGCAGTCGCTGTGGGCCTCGAGGCTGAAGGAAGCGAAATGCACCGCCAGCTGGGATGCCCCCGGCACGGTGACGGTCCAGCTGTCGTCGTAGTTGTTGGGATAGGGATGCGGCGTCTCCACTCCCGTCTGGGCCACGTCGGAGCAGGCTCCCAGCGGCAGGCAGACACCGTCGCGGCAGACGTGGCCGTCGACGTGGGGCAGGGCACAGGCGTTACCGCAGGCGCCGCAGTTGGCGAGATCGGAGGTGACGTCCTTCTCGCAGCCGTCGGCCAGGTTGCCGTTGCAGTCGTCCCAGCCCGCGTCGCAGGCGCCGATGGCGCACTGGCCGGACTGGCAACCGGCGGTGGCGTGCTCGTAGGGGCCGCAGGCATTGCCGCAGCCGCCGCAGTTGAGGGGATCGTCGTCGAAGTTGGCCTCGCAGCCGTCGGCCGGGTCGCCGTTGCAGTCGGTGAAGCCGGCCAGGCAGTTGCCCATGACGCACAGGCCGGCATCGCAGCTGGCCTCGGCGTTGGCGAAGGCGCAGGCGTGGCCGCACCAGCCGCAGTTGAGAACGTCGTCGCTGGTGCTGGTCTCGCAACCGTCGGGGCCGGTGGAGGGATCGTCGTCGCAATCACCCAGGCCGGCCGGGCAGCGGCCGGCGTCGCACCAGCGGATCTCGTCGATGACGAACCCCTGGCGGGTGACGCTGCCGTCGGAGGTGAAATGCACCTTGATGGTGTTGCCCTCGACCAGGGCGGTGGTGAAGGGCCCGATGGTGCCGTCGTAAACGGCCACCTGCTGGTCGTCGCCGTCGAGGAGGTAGACGAAATCGTAGCCCGACTCGGTGTCGAACTGGGAGAAGTGCAGGGCCATCACCACTGCCCCGGGCTGGGTTATCGTCCAGGTCTGGTCCTCGTTGTTGCCGTAGGGATGGGCCGTCTCGATCACCGGGCTCTGGGGGGTGAAGTTCAGGGCATTGATGTGCGCGGTGTCGGGCGGGGAAGACTCGTTGCCGTCGGAGACGGTGAGCACCGCCTGGTACTCGCCGCAGACATCGGCGGTGAAGCTGGGGGTGGCGATGCCGTCGTCGTCCAGTGAGGCCGTGCTGGCCGCGGGCGGGTAGAACTGCCACTGGAAGGTGAGGGGATCCTGGTTGGGGTCGAACGACTTGGAGCCATCCAGGGTCACCTGGCTGCCGGCCTCCACGGTACGGTCGCCGCCGGCCAGGGCCACCGGGGGCAGGGGCACGCCGCTGATGGCGGCCAGGACCCGGTAGGCATTGACGCGGCCGCCGGTGACGGTCACGCCCTGCAGATCGGGCAGGGGATCGACGGTGTTGAACAGGAACTGGCGCACCTCCTGCTTGGTGAGATCGGGGCGAATGGAGAGCATCAGGGCCACCACCCCGGCCACGTGCGGCGTGGCCATGGAGGTACCCGATTTCAGCTCGTAGCCGCCGCCGGGCCAGACGGTGGAGAGGATGTCTTCACCGGGGGCGCCCAGGTCCACCGTGGTGGGACCGTAGTTGGAGAAGTAGGCGATGCCGTCGTCGTGGTTGGTGGCGGCCACGGCGATGATGTTGTCGTAGGGCCACTCCGAGGGCCAGTGGTTGTAGTTGGGATCGTCGTCGTTGGTGGAATCGTTGCCGGCCGCTGCCACCAGGAAGACGTCGTGCTGGTCGGCATAGACCACGGCGTCCTCGAGCGTCTGGCTGTAGTGCTGCACCGTCCACCAGGAGCAGCTCATTATCCGCGCGCCGTTGTCCACGGCGTAGTGGATACCCTCGGCGGCGTCGATGCAGTAGGCGTCCAGGTCCTGGTTGCCGATGATGCGCAGGGGCATGATGCTGACCCGCCAGTTGACCCCGGCCACGCCCAGGGTGTTGTTGCCGCTGGCACCGATGGTGCCGGCGCAATGGGTGCCGTGGCCGTAGTCGTCCATGGGATCGTTCACCTGGTGTTCGAAATCCCAGCCCCGTACGTCGTCGATGTAGCCGTTGCCGTCGTCGTCGACGCCGTTGCCGCCTATCTCGTCGCTGTTGGTCCACATGTTGTCGGCCAGGTCCGGGTGCGTATAATCGACGCCGGTATCGAGTACGGCCACCACCACGTCACGGGAACCGATGGAGATGTCCCAGGCTTCCGGGGCGTCGATATCGGCACCGGTGGTGCCACCGGTCTGGCCGGTATTGTTCAACCCCCAGCATTCCGGGTAGCGGGGATCGTTGGGGGTGTTGAGCAACTGGATGCGCCAGTTGGGCTCGGCGTAGAGCACGCGCGGATCCCGGTTGAGGCGCGCCACCGCCTGCTCCACCGTCTCCCGGGCGACCAGCCGCAGGCGCTCCGTCTTCAGGGAGGGGCTGCGCCGGGGCCCGACCCGCTGCAGTCCCAGCTCGGCGGCGACGGTATCCACCAGGCCACGCCCGATGTCGTCGCGGAAGCGAACCAGCACCACCCCCGGCTCGTAGGGCAGCGGGGCCGATGCCGGCTTGGGCGGCAAGTAAACCCGGCGGGCCGCCGGCTGCCGGTGCGAGGGCCGGGGCGCGTGGTCGGACACCGACAGGGCCTTAGAGAACGACGACGGCTGGCCGTCGCCGGCCGGCTGCGGCTGGCAGGCGGCCAGGCCGAGCACCAGCGCCAACGATGCAACCGGTACAAATCCGTTACGAGTGATGTACATGGCGTTCTCCTTCTCAAATTTCTTCTTCTTGTGACTGACAGAGATGGTGCTCTATAACATCGGCACCACCATCAATACAACCCCTTTTTCCATCCCGCCAACAGCCCGGCCGTCGCCTTCCCGGCGTTTGCCCCGGGCCGGGAGATTCGCTAGGCTGGACAGGTCATGAAGCCGGAAACCAGCAGCCAGCGCCGGCGGGTCATCGGAGTCATGGGCGGAGCCCGGGTATCGGTCGAGGTGGAGAACCTGGCCGAGGAACTGGGCCGGGCCATCGCCGGCTCCGGCTGGGTACTGCTCAGCGGCGGCCGGCCGGCCGGGGTGATGCAGGCGGCCAGTCGCGGGGCGGCCGCGGCCGGCGGGCTGGTGGTGGGCATCCTGCCGGGCCGCGATCCCGACGACTGCGCCGCCGGGGTCACCATCGCCGTCGCCACCGGCCTGGGCGACGGGCGCAACCTCGTAAACGTGCTCTCGGCCGACGTGGTGGTGGCCCTGCCCGGCGGGGCGGGCACCATGAGCGAGGTGGCCCTGGCGGTGAAGAACCGCCGCCCGCTGGTGTTGCTCGGCAACGATCCGGGGCCGCTGGTAGCAGCCGCCGAGCAGGCCGGCCGGGTGCGCCGGGCCGCCACCGTCGAGCAGGCCCTGGAACACATCCACGAACTGCTGGGGCAATGACTTGCCTCCAGGGCTTGCGCCGACCGGCCCGCCTGTCATACAGTGATCTCATCACGGAGGAACGCATGGTCAAGGAACGCATCGACAAGGACAAGCTCAAGCGCCCGAGCAAGGATCTGCGCCCCTCGCCCGACTCGCACATTCGCGAGCTGGACGAGGTCGTCATCCAGGTCACCCAGGTCTTCTGTCCCCACGGCCACAACCTGGTACGTCCCCACGAAGATCCCTTCGACGGTGCCCCGGGTATTCACCTGCTGGTCACGGACGGCCAGCGGGAAGGGCTGGTGATACTGAGTCCCTACCATGGTGACCATCGTCGCCGCGGCGACATCGACTTCGCCGAGGGCACCCGGGTGCAGGTGTTCTGCCCGGAATGCCGGGTGGCCCTGCCCGAACTGGGTCCCTGCACCTGCCACTGGCAGGGACGCCTGTTCAAGCTCTACCTGACCCCGGCCCTCTCCGACGACCAGGTGGTGGCCCTGTGCAACGTCTGGGGTTGTCACCGTTCCACCGTCTTCGACCAGGCCCAGGTACTGTCGGCATTCGTGGAATCGTGAAGATAGCCATTGCAGGCCCGGGGGCCATGGGCTGCCTGTTCGCCACCTACCTGGCCGAGGCCGGGCACCAGGTGGCGTTGCTGGACCACGATCGGCAACGGGCACGGCGGCTGGCGGAAAACGGCATAACCGTGGAGGGCATACGCGGCCGGCACCGGGCCCGGCCGGCCGTCACCAGCGACGCCGCCTCGGTAGGAGCGGTGGACCTGTTCATGGTCTGGGTCAAGGCTTACCACACCGCGGACGCCGTGGAATTGCACCGGGCGGCCGTCGGCCCGGACACGGTGATCTTCACCGCCCAGAACGGTCTCGGCAATCCGCAACGGGTGCTCGACAAGCTGCCCGCGGCCAGCGTGGTGGCCGGCACCACCACCGTGGGCGCCAACCTGCGCGCCGAGGGCCGGGTACACCACGCCGGCGAGGGCGACACCGTCATCGGTGCCGCCAGCCCGGGGGCCGCCGCTGCCCTGGACGGCATCGCCAGCCTGCTCGGCGACGCCGGCTTTCCCACCACCGTCGCCACGGACATCGCCGGCGCCGTCTGGCGCAAGGTGGTGGTGAACGCCGGCATCAACCCCCTGACCGCCATCCTGGGAGTGGAAAACGGCCGCCTGCTCGAGCTGGCACCGGCCCGCCGCCTCATGGAGGAGCTGGCCCGGGAGGCGGTGGTCGTGGCCTCCGGCCAGGGAGTGGAGTTGGACGAGCAGGAGGCCGTCGCCCTGGTGGTGCGGGTGGCCGAACGAACCGCCGCCAACCGCTCCAGCATGCTGCAGGACATCTCCGCCGGCCGGCGCACGGAAATCGACGCCATCAACGGGGCCATCGCCGCCCTGGGCCCGGCGCCCGTGAACCGGGCCGTGGCCGAGCTGGTTCGGGCCCGGGAACGACTGGCCGGCGGACGGGATTGAGGGCGGCGGCCTCAACTGCTAAGCTGGCCGGGTCAACCGCGGGAGGAACCATGCCTGCCAAGAAGATCGACATTGTCACCCTGCACAAGATGAAGGGGGAAGGCAAGCCCATCACCATGGTGACCGCCTACGACACCCCCACCGCCCGGCTGCTCGACGCCGCCGGGGTGGACACGGTGCTGGTGGGCGACAGCGTGGGCAACGTGGTGCTGGGCTACCCCGACACCCTGCCGGTCACCATGGAGCAGATGCTGCACCATACCCGGGCGGTGCGCCGCGGCCTGGAGCGGGCCCTGCTCATCGGCGACATGCCCTTCATGAGCTACCAGGCCGACCGGGCCGAGGCCGTTCGCAACGCCGGGCGCTTCCTCAAGGAGGCCGGGGCCGACGCCATCAAGCTGGAAGGGGGAGGCCCCATGGTGGAACGGGTTGAAGCCATCGTGCAGGCGGGCATTCCCGTGGTGGGACACCTGGGGCTGACCCCGCAGTCGGCCACCCTGCTGGGCGGCTACCGGGTGCAGGGAACCGACGCCGCCTCGGCCCGGCGCATCCTCGACGATGCCCTGGCCCTGCAGGCGGCCGGGGCCTTCCTGCTGGTGCTGGAGTGCGTGCCGGCGCGCCTGGGCGAGTTGCTCTCCAGCCGGCTCGATATTCCCGTCATCGGCATCGGGGCCGGGTCCGGTTGCGACGGCCAGGTGCTGGTGTTCCACGACCTGGTGGGCATCGAGGCCGGCTTCAAGCCCAAGTTCGTCAAGCGCTACACCCAGGCCGGGGCCGCCATGAAGCTGGCCGTCGAGCAGTACTGCCAGGAGGTGCGGGCCCGCGCCTTCCCCGCCCCCGAGCACACCTTCAGCATTCCCGAGGAAGAATTCCAGCAGCTGGTGAAGGCCTTGCCGCGGGAGTGAACGCGGCCGGCAGCAGTCATTCTTCCCCGGACAGCAGCTGCTCCACGTCCAGGTTGTCCTGGGCCCGGCCGGTGGCCCTCTTGTTGGCGATGAGATCGTCCCTGCCTATGACCAACAGCTTTCGTCTTTCGTTCAAGCAGGCGATAAACTCTTCGAAATCCTTGCTCAGGCTCATTTCTCAGCCTCAGGTACTCGCGTACGCACTCCCCGACAGCATCGAGACGCTGCTGGGGAGACAGGCTCCGCCAGTAGGCGAGTTCACTCTTCTCCGCCTCGGCGTGGGAAGAAAAGACCCTTATCGAACCGCGGCCGGCCATTGTTCCTCCCGTCACTCGAAGCGCAGTTGCAGCGGCAACTGCGGAACTGCAGTGTGCCAGATTGAGTCGGCAGGCTTCAACCTGCAAGACCCCCGGTAAACGCGTGCCGTGGTCATCCCCTCAGGACTTGCAGCAGCCCACCTCGGGCCGTGCGCCGCAGTCCGACCATGACTGATCGCCCGTGACACACTCCAGCCCGTCGTCGCAGGTATGATCCGGGTAGCACGGGCGGTTCACGCCGCCGGGTGCCACGCAGCATCCTGTCCTAAAGTACCCCACCTCGCACTCCCAGTAGTTCGCGCACACCAACCCGGAGTCGCAGCTCTCGCCCTTTCTGCAACGCTGCCCTTCCGCCCCCACCTTGAGGCAGCAGGGCATCGTATCGCAAAAGGCCTCGGGATCGGCGAGACACTCCAGCGTTGCGTCGTCGCAGCTTCCGTCGTTGTTGCACTCCTCCCCTTCTCCTCCCCTCTCCGGATCCAGGCAGACACCGCCGGTGCACTCCAGTTCTCCCTCGCACGCGTCCCCTTCCAGGCAGCTGCCGTGCAGCTGGCCCGGAGGCAGGCAACAACCAACCCCCCAAGGCACTCCGCAAACCTCAGAAGCGGCCGGGGTGTGCGAGCACACCAGGCCGTCCTCGTCACATGAACCGTCGAGATGGCACGGCTCACCGGAACCTCCCGCTGGCCTGCAGTACCCCTCGATGCACTCCATCCCACCGCTGCAGCCATTGTCCGGAAGGCATGGGGCGTTCTCCTCGCCGGCGACAAGGCAACACCCTAGCCACGACTTGGCGCCGCACACATCGATCGACCTCGGTCCGGTGAGACACACCGCATCCGCGTCGTCGCAGCTACCGTCCGGGTTGCACGCACTGCCTGCGGCTCCGGTGTCGACGCAGCAGCCCCAGTTCATGGCCTCTTCATCTCCGCAAAGCGCCATGCTGTCGATCTCGCCCCCGAATCCACCTTGGAGACATTGCAGTTCCTGCCCGTCGCACGTCCCCTCGTGACATATCGTCCCTTCCTGTCCAGCAGCAACGCAACAGCCGTGATGATCCAAGGCCCCGCAGAGCTCCTCCGTTCCACCTCCTGGTACGTTCATAGTCATGCATTGCAGACCTTCGTCACAGCTTCCGTCGATGCGGCAGGGCTTGTTTTCCGCACCAGTCGCCACACAACATCCCCGGTCCGGATCGGAGTTACAGACGTCCCATGTGTAGATTTGCCTTCCCGTCAGGCACTCCAGCCCTTCCTGGCAGGTCCCATCGGAACCGCAAGGCATGCCCTCCTGACCGACCGGCGCGCAGCACGGCGCAACACCGTAGGGCTCGCAGACAGATCCCTCCTGGCACTCGAGCCCCTCCTGGCAGAAATCATCATTGTAACACTTCATACCCTTGCTTCCCTTCAGGTTGTCTGGAAGACACACGTAAACCGGATCGTCGGGCATCAGCCTAGCGATCACGTTCAGGCACGCAAAACCGTCGGGACATGCGCCTTCCTGCTCGGGATCGCAGGGCGTCGCGCACATCCCAACGGGAAGAAGCTCTTCGCCGGCTCCATCGGGCAAATACACGGCCGCGCACATCATTCCCTCGTCGGGACAGCCCCATGCCCACTCCAAGATGTCACAGCTCGTGTAACAAAGGTCTTCGTCGAGGGATGCAGACTCCTCGGACGGAAGGCAATCCTCCTCGCAGGGCGTATCCGGGCAGGCGTCGCAGGCGTCTCCCTTGCCGTCCTGGTCCGCGTCGGCCTGATCGGGGTTCGACACGAGCTTGCAGTTGTCGTCGGAGTTTGCCAGGCCGTCGCGGTCCTGGTCCAGCACCCTGTCCATGTCCGGTGCTTGCTCCTCCAGCCCGATCCCCCACAAGCGCTCCTGCAGCCGTTGCTCCACCTCGTCAGTGTCTAGCTCGGCAAGCGCCTCGGTAATCAGCTGCCTGGTGTCCTGCTCGAGCTCGCCGTCCTCCATATCCAGTGTCATGTCGTTCAGAAGCTCCTGCAGCCGCGCCTCCACCGCGCTGTCGCCGGCGCTTATCTCGGCGGCCTTCACTATCACCGACGAAAGTCCCAGCAGGTAAGCGTTCTTGTCCGTATCACCACCCGCCATGTTCATACTGGTTCCCCCGAGGCAATCGGAGAAGTCCTCTGTGGTGATATCCACCTGGTCGTGCAACTCCTGCTCCGCCTGAGAGGCGGCATCCGCGAACTCGACGCCCGATAGCACCAGACTTTTTATCCGCTCTGAAGTGATATGTGTGACCATGTTGACATAAACCTGCTCGCTCCCGGCACCCGAGGGAACATGGTACGCGCGAAGAGTCAGCGTGGACGACGAAAGATTACCCGTTATCTCGTTGTAGTAGTAGCCGTCACCCTCTATGGCCAGCGGGGTCGGCCCCTGATACTGCTGTCCGCCGCCACCGGTATCGCCTTCCTCTCCCGAGCCATTTTCCGGCTCCGATCCGCCCTGGCCCGAGGGAGAGACCTCGGAGGGGAGTTCGACGGACAGGTCGAAGTCCCCTCGATCCGTTATGGTGAAGGTCTTGAACACCTGCCCTGTAGGCTCCATTGATGAGTTCAACACCGATACCTCCACGGTCGAGCCCTTCAAGAAGGGCCCCTTATCCACCGCCCCGCGAATTCGCAGTAATGCCATCCCATCGCCCCCGGCGCACCCCCAAGGCATCACAGCCGCCGACAGCATGACCACGGACCGACGCAACGCTTTCATGATACATCCTCCCTTTGGTTGCCCAGGTTTCTTCTCGACTCGCGTCCCATCGAGTGACACTTTTGCAAAAAGCGCGCCAGGCACCGCGTGCGGCGGCGTGCCCAAAATCTCGAAGCAACTCGCTACCCGACGAGAACGAGAGCAGGGTAAAAAATGCCCCCCGGGGCATTCACGACCCAGGTCGTAGCTTGCGGAACAGGAGCACAGAAAGGGCGACGGCCGGGACCATCAGTGCTTGAAGGAGCGCTGCCCGGTGAACATCATGGCGGCGCCGTGCTCGTTGCAGGCCTCGATGGCCTGGTAGTCGTTGAGCGAGCCGCCCGGCTGCAGCACCGCGCTCACTCCCTCGCGCAGGCCCACGTCGACGCCGTCGCGGAAGGGAAAGAAGGCGTCGGAGATCATCACCGCGCCCTGCAGGCCACCGTGTTGCCGCTGCACCTCGCCGTCGATCTCCGCCCGGGCCTCGCCCTCCCCCAGCTCGTGGTAGGACTTGCCGTGGCGCTCGAAGCAGAGGCGGTCGGCCAGCTTGCGGTAGGCCTTGTCGCGGGCGATCTCGGCCACGCCCACGCGGTCCTGCTCGCCGGTGCCGATGCCCACGGTCACCCCGTCCTTGACGTAGAGCACCGAGTTGGAAGTGACCCCGGCCTCCACCAGCCAGCCGAAGATCATGTCGGCCAGCTCCCTGTCGGTGGGCCGGCGCTCCACCCGGTATGTCCGGCCCCGGTGTTCGCACTCGGCCGGGCGCAGCCGCTCGGCCGAGCGCGCCTCGGGCACGTACGACAGCTGCAGGATGAGCCCGCCGTCGATGAGGCTCTTGAAGTCCACGAAACGCTCGGGGGCGTAGGAGGAAAGCCGCTCCATGTTGCCGATCTCCATGATGCGCAGGTTCTTGCGCCGGGCCAGGATGTCGATGGTGCCCTCCTCGAATCCCGGGGCCACCACCACCTCGGCGTAGCGCCGGGAGATCTCCTCGGCGGTGGCGCGATCCAGCGGGCGGTTCAGCGCGATGCAGCCGCCGAAGGCGGCCACCCGGTCGGCGAGATCGGCCTTTACGTAGGCCTCGACCAGGCTGTCGGCCTGGGCCACCCCGCTGGGGTTGTTGTGCTTCATCACGGCGGCGGCGGGCTTTTCGGTGAGGTAGCGCAGGATGTTGAGGGCGTTGTCGGCATCGGTGAGGTTGATCTTGCCCGGGTGCTTGCCGAAGCGATGCAGGGTGGCGTCGCACACCAGCCCGCGGCCGGGTTCGATGCAGCGCACCTCGCCTATCACCAGGTTGCCGTTGACCAGCCGGTACAGGGCCGCCTCCTGGCCGGGGTTCTCGCCGTAGCGCAGCCCCTGCCGTACCCCGTCGACCACCCAGGTGACCTTCTGGTAGCGCAGCAGCGGGGCCGCCTCGCCCGTGCCGTAGCGGATTTCCAGCGACTCGGGAAAGCGATCCTGCATGATGGTGCGGTAGGCCTTCTTGAGATCCTCGGCCATGTCAGTCCTCCCGGGGCGGCTGCTTCTGGTAGCAGGCTTCCATCTCGGCGTCGCTCCGCGCCCCCAGCCACTCGGCGATGGCGGTATCGTAGGCGGCGGTGTGGGCGAAGGCCTTCCGGGCCAGGGCGAAGCGGGTCTGCAGATCCAGCCGCCCGCCGCTCGTGCGCAGCTTCTTGACGATGGGCTGGTAGTCGTCGGGGTCGGTCACCGCCGCCACCCGCAGGTAGTTCTTGGCCGCCGCGCGCACCATGCAGGGGCCGCCGATGTCGATGTTGGCCCGGGCCATCTCCACGGTGACGTCGGGCCGGGCCACGGTCTCGCGGAAGGGGTAGAGGTTGACCACCACCATGTCGAGGGGCACCGCGCCGGTGCGCTCCAGGTCGGCCTGGTGGGCGTCGTTGTAGGTCTCGCAGAGCAGGCCCAGGTAGATCTTGAAGTCCAGTGTCTTGACCAGCCCGCCCTGGGTCTCCGGCTGGCCGGTGTAGTCGGACACCCGCACCAGGTGGCGGGCGCTCTTTTCCTCGCCCAGCAGCTCGGCGATGCGCCG
>Ga0190359_1000207_pt1 | contig 39609 bp, 22 predicted proteins | sample 48721823_MG_FD_161269 | JGI IMG/M metagenome (GOLD analysis project Ga0190359, IMG submission 161269) | Hydrothermal vent microbial mat bacterial communities from Southern Trench, Guaymas Basin, Mexico - 4872-18-2-3_MG | ecosystem: Environmental > Aquatic > Marine > Hydrothermal vents >...
GGCGGCACGGGCGAAGCAACCGGGTTGGGGCAACGTCGCTGGCAGGGGGGTGATGAATGAAAACCAGTTAGGGCCTTCTTGTGTGGCCGGGTGCGTCCCCATCCCCCCCGACACCCGGGAACCTTGAGGGCCCACTTTTTTACTCCCGCTCTCGCTTGACAGCCGCCCGCGCCGATGCTAGATGCAAAGACCCGCCGCGTGGCGGTACTTGTTCCTTGGCAATGGAAGCTGATCTTCCCCGGCCGGGCGGCCCAGAAGGAGAGATGGCCGAGTGGCTGAAGGCGCTGGTTTGCTAAACCAGTGAACGTGTAAAGCGTTCCGAGGGTTCGAATCCCTCTCTCTCCGTAACATGCGCTCATAGCTCAGCTGGATAGAGCATCGGACTACGAATCCGAAGGCCAGAGGTTCGAATCCTCTTGAGCGCGTTTGAGAGCCGCGATGACACCGGAACAACAACAACAGTGGATGCGGGAGGCCCTGCAGGAGGCCCACCGCGCCTTCGCCGAACAGGAAGTGCCCGTGGGCGCGGTGGTGGTCTGTGACGGCCGGGTCGTCGGCCGGGGAAGAAACCGCAAGGAAGCCCTGCGCGACCCGACGGCTCATGCCGAGGTACTGGCCCTGCGGCAGGCCGCGCACCACCTCGACCGCTGGCGGTTGAGCGGCTGCAGCCTGGTGGTCACCCTGGAACCGTGTCCCATGTGCATGGGGGCCATGATATCGGCCCGCATCGAGCGTCTGGTGTTCGCTTGCCCGGATCCCAAGTCTGGAGCCGCCCGGTCGCTGTACCAGCTGGGCCAGGATGAGCGGTTCAACCACCGCTTCGAGGTCGTCGGGGGCGTGCTGGCCGAGCCGGCCGCCGAGTTGTTGCGCCGCTTCTTTCGGCAACGCCGCTGAACGAGCACCGTGCCCCGTCTTGTTGGAGAGATGGCCGAGTGGTCGAAGGCGCCTGCCTCGAAAGCAGGTGTACCCTCCGGGTACCGGGGGTTCGAATCCCTCTCTCTCCGTGGCCGCGGACGGGGATACCCAGCCGGTCGTTGCCGGAGGTCAACTGATGGAGAGATGCCCGAGAGGCCGAAGGGGCACGACTGGAAATCGTGCGTACCGTCAGGTACCGAGGGTTCGAATCCCTCTCTCTCCGTCTGGGTTTCGTTTGGGACGGTCGGGTCCTGCGCAACGGCGGGTTGCAAACCCCGTCAGGCCCGGAAGGGAGCAGCGGTAGCATCATCGTCCGTGTGATGCAGGCTCGCCTGACCGTCCCTTTTTTCGTTATTACCAAGTTCCCCCGGGAACTTGTCGTTCAGTACCCCGTGAGGTGTTCATGTCGTACCTGGTCCTGGCCCGCAAGTGGAGACCGCAAACGTTCGAACAGGTCGTCGGCCAGCAGGGGGTGATCCGCACCCTGCAGAACGCCATTCGCCTGGAACGGGTGGGCCATGCCTACCTGTTCTGCGGGGCTCGCGGAGTGGGCAAGACCACCGTCGCCCGCCTGCTGGCCAAGGCGCTGAACTGCGACAAGGGCCCCACCCCGGAACCCGACAACACCTGCCCGCGTTGCCAGGAGATAAACGAAGGTCGCGCTTCCGACGTGTTCGAGATCGACGGCGCTTCCAACACCGGCGTGGACGACGTGCGCGCCTTGCGCGAGAACGTGCGTTACCTGCCCGGCTCCAGCCGCTTCAAGATCTACATCATCGACGAGGTACACATGCTCTCCACCAGTGCCTTCAATGCCCTGCTCAAGACGCTGGAGGAGCCACCGGCCCACGTCAAGTTCATCTTCGCCACCACCGAACCGCACAAGATTCCGCTGACGGTGCTGTCGCGTTGCCAGCGCTTCGACTTCAAGCGCCTGCCGGCAGGACTCATCGAGAAGCACCTGCGCCGGGTCCTGGAGGCCGAGGGAGCCCGGGTCGAGGACGGGGGGCTGCACCTGATTGCCCGCGAGGCGGCCGGTTCCATGCGCGACGCCCTCAGCCTGGCCGACCAGGTCATGGCCTTCGCCGGCGACGACATTACCAGCGAGCGCGTTGCCGAGGCCCTGGGCCTGACAGGAGACGAGCTGTTCTTCGAGGTGATCGAACACCTCCTGGCCGGTCGCGGCCAGGAACTGGTGGAGGTCGTGGACCGGCTCTTCACCGCCGGCCACGACCTCAAGCGCTTCGTCGAGGGGCTCCTGTGGCACGTGCGCAACCTGCTGCTCTACCGTACCCTGGACAGCGAGGCCGACAAGCTGGTCGACGCCCTGGCGGAAACCCGCTCCCGCCTGAGCACCCAGGCGAAAAAGGCCGAGCGGGTGCGCTGGTACCAGATCTTCGATGTCATGTCCCGGGCCCTGGAAGATCTGGCCCGGCACCCGGTGCCGCGCCTGGTGGTGGAGACGGCACTGTTGCGGCTGGCCACCCTGGAACCGCTGGCGGACCTGGCCTCACTGGTCCAGAAGGTGGAACAGCTGGCCGGCTCGGGCGACGGCTCCGGCGGTGGCGGGCGTCCTGCGGGGGGCATACCCACCGGCGGCGCCCGGGCTTCCGGCCAGCGGACAGAGGCCCGGCGCCACGGTTCCCGCCCCCCGCCGGCACCTGCTCCGCAGGCGACCGATGCCGCCGGAACGGCGGCCGCGACCGAGCCCGGGCCGGTACCGGAGGGTTTTTCGCCGGAATGGGCGCGGCTGGTGGCCTTCGTCTCCCGGAAACGTCCCGGGCTGGGCTCGGTACTCAACCATGCCGTGCCGCTCGAGGTGGGCCCCGGCCGGGTGCGCCTGGCCCTGGAGGGAAATTCCTTCTTCGCCGAGCAGCTGCAGGGCGACGGGAAGCGGCGGGAAATGGAAAAGCTGCTGGAAGAGTTCTTCGCGACTCCCACCCGGCTGGTGATCGAGGAGCGGCGGCCAGGACAGGGGACCACGCTGGCCCAGGCCTGGGAGGACATGCGCCAGGCCGACGAGCAGAAGTTGCGCGAGCAGTCGCTGGCCCACCCCATGGTCCAGGAGGCCATCCGCGTCTTCGGCGCCAGTGTCGAACAGGTACGCCCCAAGCCGGAGGTGGAGGGATGAACATCCCCGGCATGGAGCAACTGCTGCAACAGGCCCAGGAGTTCGCCCGCCGCCTGGAACAGAGCCGGGCCGAGTTCGCCGGCCGCACCTTCCCGGCCAGCGCCGGCGGCGGCATGGTCAAGGCAGTGGTGGACGGCGCCGGACGACTGCGCGACCTGCAGATAGAGCAGCAACTGCTGTCGGAGGGTGACCGCGACATGCTGCAGGACCTGGTGCTGGCGGCGGTCAACTCCGCCCTGGCGGAATTCCGCCGGGCCCGCGCCGAGCAGCTGGGCGGGCTGGGCGGAGGGCTGCTGCCCCCGGGCCTGGACTGGCTGCTGGGACAAGGCGGCTGAGCATCTTCATGTCCGACGTCATGCACAGAGCGCTCGATCTGCTGCGCCAGTTGCCCACCGTGGGAGAAAAGACGGCCACGCGCCTGCTCCACTACATACTGTCGGCCCCGCCCGAGTACGGCCGGGCCCTGGGCCGGACCCTGGCCGAGGTCGTCGACAAAGTCCGCCCCTGCCCGGTATGCGGCAATCTCTCGGAGCTGGAACCCTGCGAGCTGTGTCGCGACGAACGGCGCGATCGCAGCCTGCTGTGCGTGGTGGAGAAGGTGGCCGATCTCATCGCCATCGAGGCCTCGGGAGCCTACCGCGGCCTGTACCACGTGCTGGGAGGGGTGCTCAGCCCGCTCGACGGCCGCGGGCCGGAGCAACTGCGCATCCGGCAACTGCTCGAACGCCTGCCCGGCGAGTTCGTCGAGGTCATCCTGGCCACCGGTGCCGGGGTGGAAGGCGAGGCCACCGCCCTGTACCTCAAGCAGAAGATCGAACCCCTGGGACTACGGGTCAGCCGCATCGCCTCCGGGGTGCCGGTGGGCGGCGAGCTGGAATACGTCGATCGCTCCACCATAAACCGGGCCCTGAACGGGCGCCGCTCCATGGATTGAAGCCGTCATGGCCGGTCATGCCAGCAACCCCGGTTGGACCGGGCTTCACCCGCTGGTGGCCGAGGTAGCCAGCCAACAGTTTGCCACCCTGCGCCGCATCCACGTAGTCTTCCTGCTGCTGCTGGTGGTACTGGCAGCCGTCGTCATCTGGCTGTCACCGCCTTTCGAGCGTGCGTCCCTGGGCCTGCCCCCGGGGCCGGGTGAATACCTGCTGCTGCTCGCCGGTCTACTGGTGGCGCTGGTGGTGATTCCCCTGCTGCGCCTGCGCCTGCTGGACACCGGGCGGGTGGCCCGCGCCGGCGAGCGGCAACTGGCCGGCTGGGGGTTGCCCCGGGGCGTACCGGCTCCCCTCGGGCGCCAGGCGGTCTATCTCAGCCGTTATACCGCCGGCTCGGTCATGAGCTGGGCGCTGGCAGTATCACTGGCCCTGTACGGCCTGGTGGCGCGCCTGCTGGGTTCGGGAGCCTTGCTGGCCGCCCTGTTGCTGGCCACGGCAGCCTTCCTGCTGGTATGGCTGGGTCCCGACCGGAAGCGTATCGCCCGGGGCCTGGGCAGGCTGGGGACCTTGACGCCGGAGGGTAATGACGTCAATATGCAGTCCCTTTCTGGAGAACGGTAAAGTTTTCCGTAACGCGTGGTGCAGGTGTCAATTACCAAGGAGGTTTTCGAGATGAACAGGGTTTACGTGGCGATGTCTTCGGCCCTGGTGTCGCTGTTGCTGCTGGCCGGCGGCTGCGGCGGCTCGGGTAGTTCCTGCCCGGTGGGTCAGATCGATTGTGGCGGCGTGTGCGTGGACAGCAGCAGCGATCGCAACAACTGCGGCGGCTGCGGCATCACCTGCCTCAGCGGGCAGACTTGCCAGAACAGCACCTGCGTCGCCTGCCAGAACGAATGCACCGAGGGGCAGAAGCGCTGTTCCAGCGGCAGCAACGACACTTTCGAGGTCTGCGGCGATCCCGACGGTGACACCTGCAAGGAGTGGGGTCCGCCCCAGGCCTGCCCCAGCGGGCAGATCTGCGCCAACGGCGAATGCGTGACCTCCTGCAGCGACGAGTGCCTGCGCAGCGGCGAACAGGCCTGCGACAAGGAAGGCGCCAACGGCTACCGGGTGTGCGGCGAATACGACCAGGACGACTGCCTGGACTGGGGCCCGCTGCAGGCCTGCCCGAGCAACCAGACCTGCGTCGACGGCCAGTGCGTGGCCTCCTGCAGCAATACCTGCGACACCAAGGACGCGCAGCGTTGCGCACCACCGCCCCGCAACGGCGTCGAGACCTGTGGTGACCACAATTCCGACGGTTGCCTGGAATGGGGTGGCTTCTACCCCTGCTCCAGCGGAGAGACCTGCGATGCCCGCACCCACCAGTGCTCCCCCGACTGCAGCGACGACTGCACCACCGGCCAGCGCACCTGCGACGGGGCCGGCTGGCGCGGCTGCGGCCAGTACGACGCCGACCTGTGCCTGGACTGGTCCGACATCACCGACTGCCAGAGCTGGGAGGTCTGCAACCCCGATACCGGGCGCTGCGAGACGGCCTGTAGCGACGCCTGCCAGTCCGGGGAACGGCGCTGTTCCGACCGCGGCGACGACATCGAGCTGTGCGCCAACTACGACGCCGATCCCTGCCTGGAATGGGGGGTAATCGACACCTGCGGCGACGACGAGAAGTGTGAAAACGGCTCCTGTGTCGAAGACTGCAAGAACGAGTGCGAGCCCCAGGGCGCGCGCATCTGCCAGAACGACGCCAGCGGCAATCCCGGCTACCGGGTGTGCGGCGAGTACGACAGCGACTCCTGCCTGGAGTGGAGCCCCATCACCACCTGTCCCAGCGGGCAGAGCTGCTCCAACGGGCAGTGCTCGGAGACCTGCACCGACGACTGCGAAGTGGGCGAGCGCGAGTGTTTCGGTGCCGGCTGGCACGAGTGCGGCGAGGCCGGCGACGGCGATTCCTGCCGCGACTGGCTCGGCGAACAGCCCTGCGAGGACTGGGAGGTGTGCGATCCCACCACCGCCCAGTGCGTGGTCAACTGCCAGGACGCCTGCGGCCCGGCCTCCTCCCAGCGCTGCAACGACGACAACAGCGGCTACCAGGTGTGCGGCAACTGGAACGCCGACCCCTGCCTGGAATGGAGCGGCGACAACCTCTGCCCCACCGGCCAGATATGCGACCCGGCGATAAACGACTGCCGCGACGATTGCAGCAACGAGTGCCCGACCAGCGGCGCCAAGCAGTGCCTGGACAGCGACACCTGGCAGATCTGCGGCAACTGGGACAGCGACTCCTGCCTGGAGTGGGACACCGGCACCGACTGCGATTCGGGTTATGTCTGCTCCAACGGCACTTGCGCCCTGGATTGCGCCGACGAGTGTGCCCAGGCCGGCACCACCGTTTGCGACGGCACCTCCGGCTGGCGCCTGTGCGATCAGCTCGACGCCGACTCCTGCCTGGACCTGGGGTCCTTCAACGCCTGCGCCGGCAACGAGGAGTGCCAGAACGGCGAGTGCGTGGTCGTCTGCACCGACGACTGTACCCCCAACGAGTTGCAGTGCAGTGCCAGCAACGACGCCGTGGAGATCTGCGCCGCAGACGGCGACAGTGACCCCTGCTTCGAGTGGAAGATCCAGCAGACCTGCACCAGCGGCAGCGAGGTCTGCCACCAGGCCGCCTGCGTGAGTACAGAACCACCGGCCAACCTGGTGATCAGCAAGGTACTCTACGACAGCGACGGCAACCCGGATCTCTACGCCTACATCGAGATCTTCGGTCCCGCCGACCTGGTATTGGATCACTATTCCATCGTGGGCTACAACGGCAGCACCGATAGCGAGTACATGGAGATCGATCTCGGCGGCTACACCCTGCCGGCCAACGGCCACCTGGTGCTGGCCCGCACCGACACCGCCTGGGACACCTCCCTGGTGGACATTTTCACCGACGATGCCGACCTGCAGAACGGCACCAACAACGACGGCGACGGGGTGCAGATACGCTGGGCGGGCATTACCACGGTCGACGCCCTGGCCTACGAAGGCGATGCCGCTGGCGAGGGCAACCCGGCCGACAGCGCCGATTACGATACCACCTACGACATCACCTACTGCCTGGCCCGTCGCTACGACAACAGCAACGGCACCTACCTGGACAGCGATGACAATTCCATCGACTTCATGACCCGCACCTACTGCACCCCGGGAGAAGCCGGCTACGGCCTGCGCCTGGCCGAGTACAACACCTTCGCCGATCACCTCGATGCCAGCCCCGCCGTCGATCCGTCCACGGGTGCGGTGTTCGTCCCTTCCTCCGACTACATCGACGAGGTTCTGCCGGACTTCAGCGGCTATGCCTGGTTCGACGTCGTCGGCGGGGACAAGAGCTCGCCGGCGCTCTCTCCCGACGGTGGCGCGGTGTACATCGGCGTCGCCGCCGGATCCGGGGATAGCGAGTCCGGGGTATATGCCTACCAGACGGCGGCCGGGGGCAACAGCGACCCCGACCCGGCGCTGCTATGGCAGGTGCTGAACGGCACCGAGGTGCGTTCCAGCCCGGCGGTGGGTGCCGACGGTACCATTTACGTGGGCACCCGCGGCGGCGGCTTCGTGGCCCTCAACCCTGCCGACGGCAGCACCAAGTGGACCTACCCGGAAAGCGGCTGGATCGACAGCTCCCCCGCCCTGGCCCCCATCGGTTCCGGCGGTGACGAGCTGGTGGTCTTCGGTGTCGGCGGTGTCGGCAGCGGCCAGGTGGTGGCGCTGCATACCAGCGACGGCAGCCTGGCCTGGAGCTACTCGACCGGCGGTGGCTGCAACGGCTCGCCGGCGGTGGGACCTTCGGGCTTCGTCTACATCGGCTGCGACGATGGCAACCTCTACGCCCTGGACGGCTCCAGCGGCGGTCTGGGTACCGGCTTCCCGGTGCAGATATCCTCGGACGGTGCCGGCACGGCCGAGTTGGTCGATGGTCGCTCGGTGGCGGTGGCCCCGGGCAGCAGCGGCGCCGACGTCATTTACGCCACCTCGAGCGGCTCCGGGCAGAACTTCAACATCGTCGTCTTCGACGGCAGCAGCGCGCCCAGTGTAAACGCCTATTCCATCGGCGAGGCCATCTCCACCGTGACCTTCACCAACGACGGCGGCTTCATCATGTCTTACGGCCAGTCGTCGAACGGTGCCGCCTTCGTGGTGGCCTACGGCCCCCAGGGCACGCTGGAATGGTATGACTACATCGGCGCCTATGATGCGACGGCCTGGATCACCTCATCGCCAAACGCCCTGGGCGTGGTTGACGGCAACGGCAATCCCTTCGGTCAGGTCTATGCCGGCACCCATGATGGACACGTCTACGTCTATTACTGGGCGGCCGGGCTCTACGACGGTACCGGTTCCTATCCCAAGTTCCGGGCCAACGAGAGCAACGACGGCAACCGCTACTGAACCCCAGACACGGGCCCTCCCCGCCGGGAGGGCCCGTTTTTTTTGAATCAATGTCGGGAGGAACGAGGAAAATGAAACCTAGAACCATCTGGACGCTGCTGTTGGCCTGGCTGCTGGCCCTGCCGGCCACGGCCACGGTATTGCTGCCCTTGACCGTCGACGATCTGTCCCGGCTGGCTCCCCTGGTGCTGGTGGGCGAGGTCAACTCGGTAAAGTGCGAGTGGAACCAATCCAAGACCAAGATCTACACCCGGGTACTGGTCACCCCCACGGAGGTGCTCAAGGGCGACAAGAACCCGGGCACGGTCACCATCAAGACCATCGGCGGCCGGGTAGGCAACGTCGTGGCCGAGCTGGCCGGAGCCCCGCGTTTTTCCGTGGGCGAGCGGGTAGTCGTCTTTCTGGAGCCCCGCCGGGACGGTGACGGCTACAACACCCTGGGCCTGTACCAGGGCAAGTTCGAGCTGGTGCGCGACCAGAAAACCGGGCAAGAGCTGGCCCTGCGCCCGGAGGCCGGGCGGGGAGTGGGCTTCGCCGCCGACGCGGCAACCAGCAAGAACGAAAACGTGCTCACCCTGGAGCAGATCCGCGCCGCGGTGCGGCGGGCCGGAGGTGGGAAATGAGACGCCTGTTCAAGACGACGCCCGCCTGGATGTCGCTGGTCCTGGCCGGCCTGCTGGCCGGCTGTTCCTCGGGCAACAACCCGCCGGCCGACGGCGGCTCCGACGGTGACGGCGGCCAGGTGGAGTGCACGACGGCCGTCGATTGCGACGACGGCAACGAGTGCACCGATGACAGCTGCGTGGCCGGCAAGTGCTCCCACACCAACAACGATTCCCCCTGCGACGACGGCCAGCAGTGCTCTACCAACGACCACTGCGTGAACGGTGTCTGCGTGGGTGAAAGCAGCATGAACTGCGACGACAACAATCCCTGCACCGAAGACAGCTGCGACGACGCGCAAGGCTGCATCCACGTCAACAACCATGCCCCCTGCGACGACGGCAACGCCTGCACCGTGGGCGAGATGTGCAACGACGGCCAGTGCGGCGGCGGCGAACCCCTCTACTGCGACGACGGCAACGAGTGCACCGACGACAGCTGCGACCCGGCCCGGGGCTGCGTCTACAGCAACAACAGCAACAGCTGCGACGACGGCCAGGCCTGTTCCACCAACGACCGCTGTGTCGACGGCGTGTGCAAGGGCGATTCCAACGTCGACTGCGACGACCACAACATCTGTACCACCGACCGTTGCGACGATTCGCTGGGCTGCGTGCACATCAACAACGCCGCCGCCTGCGACGACGGCAATGCCTGCACCGACAACGATCAATGCCACCAGGGCCTGTGCCGTGGTGAGGAGATTTCCTGCGACGATGACAATGTCTGCACCACCGATCGCTGCGATGCCCAGACCGGCTGCACCCACGAGAACAACTCCGACCCTTGCGACGACGGCAATGCCTGCACCGCCGGAGACACCTGTTCGGGGGGCCAGTGCCAGCCGGGCGGATCCCGCGACTGCGACGACGGCAATGACTGTACCGACGATTCCTGCGAGCCGTCACTGGGTTGCATCCACAACAACAACACCGCCTCCTGCGACGACGGCAACCCCTGCACCGACGGTGACCACTGCCAGGGAGGACAGTGCGTGGGCGGCTCCAGCCAGTTCGACTGCGATGACGGTAATCCCTGTACCGATGACTCCTGCGATCCCCAGGCGGGCTGCAACCACGACTTCAACAACGCCGTCTGCGACGACGGCGATGCCTGCACCATGAACGACGTCTGCGGCGGCGGCAGATGCCAGGGCGTGCCGCTGGACGCCGACGGCGACGGCGCCGTGGCCGCCGGCTGTCCGGGGGGCGACGACTGCTGCGATTCGGGCTCCGAGTCGATCACCGGCTGCACCGCCGGTACCGCCGGGCAGATCAACCCCGGCGTTTTCGAGGGCAGCAGCAACGGCTCTACCTGCTCGGACGGCCTCGACAACGACTGCGACGGTCTGGCCGACAGCGCCGATCCCGGCTGCCAGACCTGCAGCGTGGACGGCGACTGCGACGACGGTAACGTCTGCAACGGTGACGAGACTTGCTCGGGCGGTTCCTGCCAGCCGGGCACTGCCCTCGACTGCGACGACAACAACATCTGCACCACCGACTCCTGCGATTCCACCTCGGGCTGCCAGCACCAGCCGAACACTCTCTTCTGTGACGACGGCAACGCTTGCACCGTGGGCGACCAGTGCTCGGGGGGCACCTGTCAGCCGGGCTCCGACACCCTGGACTGCGATGACGGCAACGATTGCACCGTGGACTCCTGCAGCGCCGGTTCGGGCTGCCAGCACAACCCGGTGAGCAACGGCAACCCCTGCGACGACGGCGATCCCTGTACGGGGAACGACACCTGCCAGAACGGCGTGTGCCAGCCGGGCAGCGGCGCTCCCGACTGCGACGACGACAATCCCTGCACCACCGATGATTGCCTCAGCGGCCAGGGCTGCACCCACACCGATGTCGGGGAGGGCACCCCCTGCGACGACGGCAACGCCTGCACCGAAAACGACCAGTGCCAGACCGGCCTGTGCCGGGGCACCACCCTGGCCTGTTCGGACGGCAATCCCTGCACCACCGACGGCCAGTGCGATCCCCAGAGCGGTTGCGTCTACCCGCCGGACGACAGTGCCAGCTGCACCGCGGCCGATCCCTGCATCGTCAACGACCACTGCGAAAACGGCTTCTGCACCGGCGATCCCCAGGACCAGGACAACGACGGCCACGGAGACGAAGCCTGTGGCGGCGACGACTGCGACGACAACCATGCCGACACCTATCCCGGCGCCCCCGAGCTGTGCGGCGACGACCGCGACAACAACTGCAACTTCCTCACCGACGAAAACTGCTCCGGTTGCACCACCGTGGATCCTTCCGCCGAGCTGGTGATAGACAGCGACGCCTTCGGCGGCGCCTACGGCTTCGACGCCGCCGACGAGGGGCTTTCGCTGTTCGTGGTCGAGCCTCTCTCCTACACCGTGATCCAGGCCAAGGCCGCCTTCTTCGACTTCGCTTGCGGCAGCGGCGGCGACCAGGGCAACTACTCGGTCCACGTCTATGCCGACGACAACGGCCAGCCGGGCGCCGAGCTGGCCTCCTCGGCGGTCCAGACGGTTGACGCGGTCTTCGGCGATCCCAACGACTGCCAGAACACCCAGGAGACGGCCTGGGCCACCTTTACGCTCACCAACCCGGTCACCTTCAGCCAGGGCCAGGCCTTCTGGGTAGGCGTGCGCAGCCAGGACCAGGAGGCCGACGGCAACAACAGCGGTGACCTGTTCCTGCCGGTGTTCAGTCCCCCGGTGCTGATGCCCTACCTGGGAAGCGTCCTCAAGGATGCCAGCGACGGCCAGTACTACTTGACCGGCGGCAACTGGATGCTGCGGGTGGAAGGTTGCGGCGACGGTCCCTGGCTGGAGCTGGCGACGCATACCAACGCGGCGGTGCTGCAGCCGGGCCAGAGCAGCTCGGTGACGGTGGAGCTGCGCAACCGCGGCTTTGCCGACGCCGCCGCGGTGGCCGGCACGCTGACCTGCGACGAGGCGGAAATGGTGGTCACCTCGGACAGCGCCGACTTCGGCAACATCGCCCAGGGAGCGAGCGCCAGCGGCTCCCCGGCCTTCTCGGTGCAGCCCGACGCCGGAGCCTACGGCATCTATCCCATGAGCATCGGCTCTTCCGCCGGAACCGGCACCTGGCAGGACGGCTTCGGCCTCTACATCCAGGGCACCGGCTGCAGCCAGGAAAACCACAACCTCACCGCCGACAGCGGAAACGCAAAATACATTGTACCTCTGTCTGCCGGCGACATGATGGGCAACTACTTCATCGTGGATTCCACGTCCTTCACCATGACTTCCATAGACGCGCAGTTTTACCACATCGGTTCTGCCCCCTCGTCATACAACGTACGGGCCAAGGTCTATAGCTACCGCAACGGTGAACCGGATCAGCTATTGTGGCAGGGCAACTGGGAAGCAGCCTCGGCGGATACTCATAACTTTACCCTTTCCCAGCCTATTACGCTTAAAAAGGACAACCTCTTTTTCGTGATGATCGAGTCACAATCAGACATGAGCTGCCCCGACCAGAACAATTGCTTCGCCATTCTGACAGACGACGGCCTCAATCCCTCACTCAACTCGGGCCTGATCTGGGACAACGATCAGTCCACCTGGAATGCCCTGGGGCTGTCGGCGATGATAACCCCCAAGGGCTGCCAGGCCACCGAGCTGCGCTACGACTCGCACACCGCGAGTCCCGCCAGCCCCTCTCCGGGTGACAGCGTCTCGCTGACCATCACCCTGGCCAACGACGGGGCCATCGACGCCAGCAACGTCACCGCCACCCTGTCGTCGGCGGATCCCGACGTCACGGTTACCCAGGACAGCGGCAGCTACGGCACCATCGCCGCCGGGCAAACGAAATCGGCCTCCGGCTACCAGGTCAGCATCGCCGGCAACGCCGACCAGTTCCAGTACCTGCTCGATCTCGACATCACCGACGGCACCAACCACTGGAACGATTCCTTCCCCCTGCGGCTGGCCGGGGGAGAGGTGGACCTGACCTTCAGCGAGTTCACCACCTCCCTGGCGGGTAACGACATCCACTACCACTTCGTGGTCACCAACCAGGGCAACGTCGATTGCGTCACCCCCTTCCGGGTGGATCTCTACATCGACCGCGAGACGGCCCCGGCGACCGGCCAGGACGGAGACTGGAACCAGGGCTACGACGGCCTGGCCATGGGCGCCAGCGAAACCGTGGACCTGGTTCTCAACGATGCCAGCCCCGGCGACTACAGCGCCTGGGTACAGTGCGACACCCTGGCCGCGGTGGTCGAATCCGACGAGAGCAACAACGTCGACGGACCCTCCAACCAGACGGTGGGCACCACCGACGTCTTCGAGCTGCTGGATCCGCCGCGCCGCTGGTTCGCTCAGGACATGCCGGTGGGTTACCGCTTCGTTGCCGGCAACAGCCAGCCGGGTATGCCCGCGGGCGAGGATCGCAACGCCTTCATCCTGGGCTTCCAGCACTGGCAGGACGTGACCACCGCCACCATCACCTTCACCCAGCTCAGCGATACTTCCTCGGGCGGCTTCAACAACTATGACGGCTACAACACCATGACCTTCAACGACCCGGACGGTGACCTGGGCACCGGCACCCTGGGAGCCACCATTCCCGTCTACACCCAGTCCCAGTCGGTGGTCGTCAACGGGGTGACCTTCTACCGCATGACCGACGCCGACATCGTCATCAACGACGGGGTGGCCTTCGGTACCAATGCCGAGGCCGCCTCGGGTTCCTGCTGGTCGAACCCGGTTACCGACCTCGAGGGGGTGGCCACCCACGAGATCGGCCACCTGCTGGGACTCGACCACCCCGATGTATCCGACGCCACCATGTACTACGCCATCGGCCAGTGCGACCCCACCCGGGTAACCCTGGAGCAGTCGGACATCAACGGCGTCACCTTCATATATCCCCAGTAGAATCGGGTTGTTTTCTTACGAGCCCGGGGCCTGGCCCCTGGCCCCGGGCTTTTCTATCTGCTTGATACAAAATGGAAAAACCTGGGGACAGGCCCGGCAGATCCGTGGGGACAGGCCCGGCAGATCCGGCGGGAGCCTGGTGCGTCGTTAGGAAGAAGCGCAGGAGGTGTGGAATGAAAACATGGCGATATCTGGTGGTTTTTTGGCTGCTGTGGCCGGCTGCCTGTGCCCACGGCTGGGAGAGCAACCGCCGGGGGGCATACGAGGTGAGCCTGGTGGTCAACGGGGTGGAACTGCCGGTCTACCATCACCGGGGTCGGGCCTTCGTGGAGGGTTGGCGAGGGCAACGTTACGTAGTCCGCATACACAATCGCTCGCCGCGGCGCATCGAGGCAGTCGTCTCCGTCGATGGCCGTGATGTCATCGACGGCCGGGCGGCTTCGTTGAGCAAGCGTGGCTACGTCATACAGCCCTGGTCGAGCGCGGACATCGACGGTTTCCGCACCAGCATGGACCGGGTGGCCGCCTTCCGCTTCTCCGACGTGGAAGATTCCTACGCCGCACGAATGGGCTCGAACTGGACGGTGGGAGTGGTGGCGGTGGCCGTTTTTCCCGAACGGGTCTACCGGCCACGACCCCGGCCGTTGCCTCGTCCCCCCTATTACCTCGATCGCTCCGAGGAGAAGTCGGCAGCACCCCGGGCGGGAGCCGCCGGTGAGTACTACGGACGCGGCAGCTCGCGCAACCTGGGAACCGAATTCGCCGAGCCCCGCTGGTCTCCGGTGAGCGAGACCCGCTTCGTGCGCCAGGACTATACCAGGCCGGCGGCCCGCCTGGCCATCCGCTACGACGATCGTGACGGTTTGTGCAACCTGGGCTTGAGCTTCCTGTGCCACCCCTACCCGCCCGTCTATCCCCCCTCCTGGCCACCGGCCTACCCCCCCGAGCCGCCGCCCGGCCCCTTCGCCGAGCCCCCTCCGGGCTGGGAACACTTCAGTCGCTGGTACTGATTCCCTCCTCCTACCAGCCAGCCCCGGCAGGCAGGGGTCGCCATGGCAACATCGCCCCGAAAGTGGTTGATCGACGCCGCCAGATGAGTTGCAATCGGCAAGTGGTCACGTATTCCAGGAGGAGAAACACATGAGCGAGTTCCGCTCGGTCTATATCACCTGCGCAGACGAACAGGAGGCCCGGCACATTGCCCGGGCCGTGCTGGAAGAGCGCCTGGCGGCCTGCGCCAACATCCTCGGCAAGGTGGAATCACTCTACTGGTGGCAAGGCCGGCTGGAGCAGGACGGGGAAGCGGCCCTGTTGCTGAAGACCCGCGCTGACCTGGTAGCCAGGTTGATGGAACTGGTACGCTCCCGGCATTCCTACGAGGTTCCCTGTATCGTTGCCTGGCCGATCAGCGAAGGCGATCCCGACTACCTGCAATGGTTGTCGCAGGAGACGGAGAGCAGCGATGAAAGGTGACGACACCCGCGCCTTGCCGCCGGGCAGGATGACATCTGGTCATCGCCGGGCCCGGTTGTTGTTGCTGCTGCTGCCAGTCTGGCTGATTGGCTGCCGCCCGGAGACTCCCGACCCCCTGCAAGACCTGCCCCCGCTGGAAGGCAGGAGCACCGACCCTTCCCGGCTGCCCACCCCCCCGGCGACAAGACCGGCCCGTGTGTGCCTGAGCCACATCCTGGTGTCCTACCACGGCGCCTTGCAGGCCTGGAAGAAGATCAAGATCGACCGCAGCGGGGCCCGCAGCCGGGCGAAACGGCTCTTGCAGCTTGCCCGCAGCAAGGGCATGGACTTCGCCGAGCTGGCCAGGCGTTTTTCGAACGACGCCGAGACCTCCCAGAATGGAGGGGATCTGGGCGTGGTCGTACCCGGCATGCTGCACCCGGCCCTGGAAGCCGCCGGTTTTTCCCTGGGCATCGGCCAGGTTGCCGATCTGGTGGAGTCGCCACGCGGTTTTCATATTCTCATGCGCACCGAGCCCAGCGAGGCCCAGGCTGCCGAGATCGTCATCAGCTACGAGGGAGCCCACAAGTACCGGCCGCGCCAGCCGCGCGGTTACGGGGAGGCCAGGAAACTGGCGGAAAGCATCCACGCCCGCCTCCTGGCCGGGGAAGACTTCGGGGAGTTGGCCCGGCGGTATTCCGATCTGGGTAACTTCCGGCGCAGTGGCATCTATCCCATCTTTCGTCGCGGCAGCCGCAACCCCGAGTTCGAGAAGGTGGTCTGGGGGCTCGAGGTGGGCCAGCTGTCTGCGGTTATTGAAACCACCACCGGCTTTCATATCGTCAAGAGATTGCCGGCGCGGAGGATGGCCATCCGCCTGATCAAGATTGGCTACGCCCAGTCCGACCAGCAAGAAAAATCCAGCACCGGCCGCACCCGCTCCGAGGCCCGGCAACTGGCCGACGAGCTGTACCGGCGAGCGACCACGGGCGGGGAAGACTTCGCCGCGTTGGCCTCCAGATACTCCCAGGGGCGGGGCAGCAACAAGGGAGGACTGGTCGACAGGCTGGGACGTGGACAACTACCACCGGCACTGGACCGGCTGGCCATTTCCACCCCCATCGGCAAAGTGTCCGAGGTCATCGAAGAAAATGGTGCCTTTTTCCTGCTCAAGCGCGTGTATTGACGGGACTCTTATTGGTTTTCTATATCGGTTCGATAAAAATTTTGTTGTAGCCCGCAAGGCCGTGCTGCCCGTTACCGCCGTTGACAGCCACCTGGCGGCGTGGTTCAATTGCGCCGTCCATGCCTCCAATATTTCATCCAAAACCACGGAGAGTGATCGATGGCAGCCACGGCTAGTCACGGAAGCAAGAGGAAAAGGGCCAGGGCCGGAGCCAGACCCACTCGAGCGAGCGGCATGCGGAAAGACTGGCTGAAACGAATAGCCGCCCGCTTCGAACCCCGGGAACAGTACCTGATTCCCATTCTGCAGTTCATCCAGACCGAGGCCGGCTACCTGCCGCCCGAGGCCATGCGGGCGGCCGCCCGCCACCTGCGGCTTTCCGAGGCCAAGATCTACGGGGTGGCCAGCTTCTACGCCCAGTTTCACTTCGAGCCGCGCGGCCGCCACAAGGTGACCATCTGCCGCGGCACCGCCTGCCACGTGCGTGGCAGCGCCCGGCTGCTGACCGACATGGAACACCAACTCGGTATCAAGGCCGGCGGCACCACCGAGGACCTGTCCTTCACCCTGGAGACCGTGGCCTGCTTCGGCGCCTGCGCCCTGGCACCGGTGGCAGTCATAGACGGCAAGGTGCACGGGCGACAGAGCAGTGAATCGCTCAAAAAAGCCGTGGCCGCAGCCGCCGGTCACCGGTCGGCCAGGTCACCGAAAGGCAAGTCCAGGAGGCGAAGCAGATGAACTTCTCGTCAAGAAGGAAAAAGGCGCTGACTGCCTGGTCCCGGCTCGAGCAGGGCAAGCGGCCAGCGGTTTTCATCGGCAGTGCCACCTGCGGCCTGGCCTCCGGTGCCGGGGAATTGCTGGAGCAGGCCGAACGATTCATCAAGCGCCGGCGCTTGAAGGTGGACCTGGTTCCCGTCGGATGCATCGGCATGTGTTTCATCGAACCACTTGTTGACGTACGCTACCCCGGCCAGCCCCGCATCTGCTACTCGCAGGTAACCCCCAAGCGCCTGGAAAAGATCCTCGAACAGCATGTCGTCAAGGGAAACCCGGTTGCCAGGTGGGCGCTGGGCACCTACGGTGAGCAGGATTACAATGGCATCGGACGACTCTTCGACCTACCCATGCTCAAGCGTCAGGTCCGGGTAGCGTTGCGCAACTGCGGGATAATCGATCCCCAGAACTTCGAGCATTACCTGGCCCGCGGTGGCTACCTGGGCCTGGAGCGGGCGTTGACCATGCCACCCGAGCAAGTCATCCAGGAAGTTGTGGCCTCGGGATTGCGGGGACGTGGCGGTGGCGGCTTCCCCACCGGCCAGAAATGGAAGTTCTGCCGTGCCGCCCAGGGTGATCCCAAGTACCTCATCTGCAATGCCGACGAGGGCGATCCGGGAGCATTCATGGATCGTTCGGTGCTGGAGGGAGATCCCCACTCCGTACTCGAGGGTATGTGCATTGCTGCCTATGCTATAGGCGCCCGTCACGGTTATGTTTACATCCGCGCCGAGTATCCACTGGCCATCAAGCGCTTGCAGACTGCTATAGCACAGATGCGGCAAGCCGGCTTACTGGGAGACAATGTCCTGGGCAGCGACTTCTCCTTCGACATCATCATCAAGGAGGGCGCCGGCGCCTTCGTGTGCGGCGAGGAGACGGCGCTGATTGCCAGCATCGAGGGCCAGCGGGGCATGCCCCGGCCCCGGCCCCCTTTTCCGGCAGTGCGTGGGCTGTTCTCCAAACCCACCAACATCAACAATGTCGAGACCCTGGCCAACGTATCCAGCATCCTGCGCGAGGGCGCCGGCTGGTTCGCCCGCTTCGGCACCGAAAAGAGCAAGGGCACCAAGACCTTCGCGTTGGCCGGAAAGATCAACCGCCCAGGTCTTATCGAAGTACCCATGGGCATGACCCTGGGCGAGGTCGTGGAACACATCGGCGGTGGAATTCCCGGGGGCAAGAAGTTCAAGGCGGCGCAGACTGGCGGTCCTTCCGGGGGCTGCTTGCCACCGATGTTCCTGGACACTCCCATTGACTATGAGAATCTGGCCCAGGCCGGTTCCATCATGGGCTCGGGCGGGCTGGTGGTGATGGACGAGGCCACCTGCATGGTGGACCTGGCCCGTTACTTCCTCACCTTCACCCAGTCGGAATCCTGCGGCAAGTGCACTCCCTGCCGGGTGGGCACCCGGGAGATGCTCAGCATTCTCGAACGCATCTGCGCCGGCGAGGGTCGCGAGGGAGACATCGAACTGCTCGAAGAGCTGGGCCACTCGATCAAGAACGCCTCCCTGTGCGGACTGGGTCAAACCGCCCCCAACCCGGTGCTGACCACCATCAAGTACTTCCGCCACGAGTACGAGGAGCACATCAAGCACAAGCACTGCCGGGCGGCTGTCTGCAAGGGACTGGTCGATGCCCCCTGCCACCACACCTGTCCGGCCGGAGTCAAGGCGCACCGCTACGTGCGCGCCATCTCCCGCAACAAGTTCGACGAGGCCTACCTGGTGGTGCGCGAGAGCATGCCGCTGCCCTCGGTATGCGGGCTGGTATGCTTCCATCCCTGCGAGAGCCGCTGTCGCCGGGGTTCCCTGGACGAACCCATCGCCATCCGGGCACTCAAGGGAGCCGCCGTCAAGTACGGTGCCCGGGCCGAGGCTCGCACCGGCAAGCCGGCGCCGCGGACCGGCAAGAAGGTGGCGGTGGTGGGCTCGGGTCCGGCCGGCCTGACCGCCGCCTATTACCTGTCCAAGGTCTGCGGTCACCAGGTGACGGTTTTCGAGCAGTTCGAGAAGCTGGGTGGCATGCTGCGCTACGGCATTCCCCGCTACCGCCTCGGCGCCGAGGACCTGGACCGCGACATCGCCATCGTGCGCCGGGCCGGGGTGAAGTTCAAGACCCGAACCCGGGTGGAGTCGAGCAGCAAACTCCTCAAGCAGGGTTTCGATGCCGTGTTCCTGTCGCTGGGGGCCCACCAAGGCCTGTCGCTGCGCATGCCCGGAGAAAAATCTCCCGGGGTCACCGACTGCGTGCAGTTCCTGCGCGAGGTGTCGCGGGGCAAGCGCCCGCGCCTGGGCCAGGAGGTGGTAGTGATCGGCGGCGGCAACTCGGCCATCGATGCCGCCCGCACCGCCCGGCGCCTGGGTGCCCGGGTCACCATTCTCTACCGGCGCACCCGGGCCGAGATGCCCGCCGATCCCCACGAGATTGGCGATGCCCTGGAAGAAGGGGTGGTGCTCGAACAACTGGTGCTGCCGGTAGCCGCCAGGCGCCGCCGGGGCAGGCTGGAAATTACCTGCCAGCGCATGGAGCTCGGCCCCATGGATGACAGCGGACGGCGCCGGCCGGTACCCATCGCGGGCAGCGACTTCACCGTCACCGCCGACACCCTGCTGGCCGCCATCGGCCAGCAGCCGGAGATACCGAAGCGACTGGGGGTGGAGGTGGGCCGGGCCAATCGCATCGCAGTGAACGATGAAATGGTCACCTCGCACCCGGGAGTGTTCGCCGCCGGGGACGCCGTTTCCGGCCCGGCCTCGGTGGTAGAAGCCATCGGCGCCGCCCGCCGGGCGGCCCGGGCCATAGACATCTACCTGGGCGGCAGCGGCGATATCGATGAGGTGTTCACCGGACCCGAGGATCTCGACAACTTGCCGGCCATAGCTTCCTCGGGCAAGGCATCCCGGCGAGTACCCGTTCCCGTCCGGCCAGTGAAATCCCTGAGCGGCGATTTTCTGCCGGTGGAAAAAGGTTACACCAAGCAGGCAGCGGTGCAGGAAGCACGGCGTTGCCTGCGCTGCGATCTGGAGGATTGAACCATGTCCACCATCAAGCTCTTCATAGACGGCAAGGAGGTCGAGGTGGAGCGGGGCACCACCATCCTCAAGGCCGCCGGTCAGGCCGGGGTGCGCATTCCCACCCTGTGCCACCACCCCGACCTGGAACCCTACGGCGGCTGCCGGTTGTGCATCGTCAAGGTCGAGGGCATGCGCGGCATGCCCCCGTCTTGTATCACCGAGGTGGCCGAGGGAATGAAGGTCACCACCGAGGACGACGAGATCCTGGCGGCACGGCGCACCGTGCTCAGGCTGCTGCTGGCCGATCACACCTACGACTGCCTGCGCTGCCGGGCCAACCTCGACTGCGAGCTGCAGAAGCTCACCGAGGAGCTGGGCGTGCGCGAGCACGGTCTCATCCCGGTGCTGCGCGAGAGCACCATCGATGAATCCAACCCGTTGTTCGTGCGTGACATGAACCGCTGCGTGCGCTGCGCCCGTTGCATTCGCACCTGCCAGGAGATCATCGGCCTGGGGGCCATAGACTTCCTGGGCCGCGGTCACGCCGTGGAGGTGGGACCGTTCGCCAACCAGCCCATCGCCGAGAGCATCTGCGAATCCTGCGGCGAGTGCGTGGTGCATTGTCCCACCGGGGCGCTGAGCTTCCGCGAGCAACCACCCCGCCCGGACAGGAAAGAGACGGTCATCTGCCCCTACTGCGGCACCGGTTGCAGCATCGAGCTTCACGTTCGGCGGGATCGTGTCGTGGCCGCTTCCGGCGACCGCCACAGCGAGGTCAACCGGGGCCTGCTGTGCCTGAAGGGCCGCTTCGGCTCGTTTCCTTACCTGCACGACCCGGAGCGACTCACCCGCCCGCTGGTGCGCAAGCGGGGTGAGCTGGTGGAATGCGACTGGGACGAAGCGCTCGATCTGGTGGCACAGAAGTTCCGCCAGCACCGGGGCGAGGCCTTCGCCGCCTTTTCCTCGGCCAAGGTGGCCAACGAAGACAACTACCTGATGCAGAAGTTTTCCCGGGAGGTGCAGGGGTCGAACAGCGTCGACCACTGCGCCCGGCTCTGACACAGCTCCACGGTCGCCGGTCTGGCGGCCACGTTTGGAAGCGGTGCCATGACCAATCCCATCGCCGACTTCGGCAAGGCGCGGACACTCCTGGTCACCGGCTCCAACACCAGCGAGAACCACCCCATCATCGCCCACCACATGCGCCGGGCCATACGCCGGGGCACCAAGCTGCTGCTGCTCGAGCCGCGCGACATCCCCCTGGCGGGGCTGGCCACGGTGTGGCTGCGCCACCGGCCGGGTACCGACGTCGCCGTGCTCAACGCCATGATGAACGTCATCGTCTCCGAGGACCTGCACGACCACCAGTACATCCAGGAGCGCACCGAGGGGTTCGAGGAATTCCGGCGGGTGATCGAGCAGTATTCGCCGCAGCGGGCCCAGGAGATTTCCGGGGTGTCGGCGGACGATATCGTTCTGGCGGCCCGCATCTACGCCAGCGAGCGTCCCTCCTCGATCGCCTACGCCATGGGCATCACCCAGCACGTAACCGGCACCGACAACGTGAAATCGCTGGCCAACCTGGCCATGCTGTGTGGCAACGTGGGCGTGGAAGGCGGGGGGGTCAACCCCCTGCGCGGCCAGAACAACGTGCAGGGTGCCTGTGACATGGGAGCGCTGCCCAACGTCTTTTCCGGCTACCAGCAGGTGGCCGACCTGGCCGCCCGGCAGAAGATGTCCCAGGCCTGGGGTGTCCCCTTCGAGTCGCTCCCCGACAAGCCCGGCCTGACCATCACCGAGATCCTCGATGGTGCGGAAAGCGGGCAAGTGAAGGCGCTCTACATCATGGGCGAAAATCCCATGCTTTCCGACCCCGACAGTGGTCACGTGGAGAAGGCATTGGGCCATCTCGATTTCCTGGTGGTGCAGGACATCTTTCTCACCGAAACGGCCCGCCTGGCAGACGTGGTGTTGCCGGCGGCGGCCTACGCCGAGCGCGAGGGTACCTACACCAACACCGAGCGCCGCGTGCAACTCAGCCGCCAGGCGGTGCCCCCTCCGGGACAGGCCCGCCCCGACTGGCAGATCATCAGCGAACTGGCCAGGCGCCTGGACCACGGCTGGAACTACAGTTCCGCCGAGGAGATCTTCACCGAGCTGGCGGTGGTCACCCCCCAGTATCGTGGTATCACCTACGAGCGCCTGCGCCAGGGAGAGCAGCTATGCTGGCCCTGCCCGACCCCGGGCCATCCCGGCACCCCCATATTGCACGTGGGGCGCTTCGCCCGCGGCCTGGGCAAGTTCCACGCCATCGAGTACCTGCCCCCGGCGGAACTGCCCGACAAGAAGTATCCCTTGCTGCTTACCACCGGCAGGGTGCTGCAACACTTCCACACCGGCACCATGACGCGCAAGGCGGCCGGCCTCGAAGCGCTGGCGCCGCGTCCCTTCATCGAGGTCAACCCGGCCGATGCCCGCCGCCTGGGCATCTCCGGCTCGGCACCGGTACGGGTTATCTCCCGGCGCGGCCAGATCGAACTCGAGGCCCGCATCGACGAGCGGGTTGATTGCGGAGTGGTATTCATTCCTTTCCATTACTTCGAGGCGGCCGCCAACCGGCTCACCAACACCGCGCTGGACCCGGTGGCCAAGATCCCCGAGTTCAAGGTGTGCGCGGTGCGCCTGGAACGAGCCGGATGAGAAAACACCCCCCGCCCGTGGAGGCGGGGGGCAGGAAAGGGGAAGGTGCTCGCCCTAGATGCAGTCGTAGTAGCCCTTCTGGTAGTTCCAGCCGCAACTGGCGCCGTGTGAACCGCAGTCGATGGAATTGACCTGGTCGTTTTCGCACCAGATGACCGTGTCGCCCTCGCAGCGACCCTGCCAGGTCTCGCCGTTGCAAGGGTCCGCGGGCTGCTCGGGCTGCTGATCGGGCTGCTGGGCAGCCGTTATGCAGCCATAGTAGCCGTACTGGTCGGACCAGCCGCAGACCTTGCCGGAAGCAGCGCAATCCTGGGTGTTGACCTGGTCGTTTTCACACCAGATGACGCTGTCGCCGTCGCAGCGACCCTCGTAGGTTTCACCGTTGCAGGGATCGGCGGGCTGGTCGGGAGGTTGATCGGGTGGTTCATCCGGTTGCTGCGGGGCGGCGACACAACCATAGTAGCCGTACTGGTCGGACCAGCCGCAGACCTTGCCGGAAGCAGCGCAGTCCTGGGTGTTTACCTGGTCGTTTTCGCACCAGACCACGGTGTCGCCGTCGCAGCGACCCTCGTAGGTCTCGCCGTTGCAGGGATCGGCGGGCTGGTCGGGCTGTGTGCTGCCACCGGTCTCACCGACGAAGTCCAGGTAGGCATCGACGCGGGTATCGACACCGTAGGAATTGCAGTACTGGTCGCCGTAGGAGGTAACCCCGGCCACCAGGTAGTCGCCCGAGGAGGTCTTGAGGAAGGCGGGTCCACCGGAGTCTCCGTTGCAAGTGTTCTTGTCGGGATTCTCGTAGGAAAACGTGGAGGTGGAGACACCGGTGATGTCCATCCACACCGCCCGCTTGATACCGGCGCCGGTCTGGTTGTAGCCGTTGTTGACACCGTAGCCGACGAAGAACAGGCTGGTGCCCTTCCACGAGTTCATGCTGGCGGTGTTGATACCCAGGGGAGCAATGGGAGCATCCTGCTTGAGAATGACCAGGCCGATATCGTTGGTTATCGAGGAACCGTTGTAGTACGGGTGTGCCTGTATGGAAGCAGCGTCGATGACGTACTGGGCCTGGTCGATGCGCGGGCCGATGACGAACTGCATGCGCGAGGCACTGAAGCCCGAGACACAGTGGCCGGCGGTGAGCACCTTGCGCGGGGCAATCAGGGTACCGGTGCAGTGCATGTTGCCGTTGTAGACCAGGGCTCCCACCGCGGGCAGGCCCTCGTAAACCGAGCCACCCACTATCTTGTTGTCCTGGCGGCTGAAGGAATCATCGGCCGTCGGAGAAATGTCCTCGATGCTGCCGGGCGAACACGCCGCCACCAGACCGGCCACCGCCAGAATCGAAATGATTTTACGCATGTCCTTCCTCCTATGCTAGCGTCCGCCTTCACCGGGTGCATATGCCGTGCCAAAATCGCGCATAATACCGGTGCTCGACAACTCCTTGATATATAGAAACATATGTCACTGCACGTCCTGACGCACCGCGCATTATTGTGTTCTATGTGACAATACGTCACAGGTATTGCATGCCCGGAATCGGCCACTTGACCAAAACACTCTTCAAAATCACACTGTTAGCAGGTGGATGGGAAAAATATTGCGAGATCAGAAACTACAGTTACCACCACATGTAGGTCATAACGTTTCGGTTTATACAACCGGTTGCCTGGTCAGGATACTCTTTCCAGCAGGTGGGCGGTCAGGCGTTCGATGACCTCCGATTCCGGACCGCCTGCAAAACTTCCCAACTCCTCGGAGACCTTGCCGCAGAAGTCCCGGGCCATTTCCATGGAACGGTCGATGGCGTCGGAAGCGATTACCCGCTCGACGATGTGCAGGCACTGCTCGGGGCCTGGCTCGCCGCGGGCCAGTTCCTCCACGCATTCGAACAGGGACGAATCCCGCTCGCAGGCGAACAACAACGGCAGGGTCACCTTGCCCTGCTGCAGGTCGTTGGCCAGGTCCTTGCCGCTTCTCTCCGGCCCGGAGGTGTAGTCGAGCACGTCGTCGGTCACTTGAAAGGCCATGCCGAAGAACTTGCCCAACCGGGCCGCCGCCTCCACCTGCGACTCTTTCGCCCCAGCCTGGCAGGCCCCGGCCCGGCAGCACCAGGAAAACAGGCCTGCCGTCTTGCCGGAGATGATCTGCTCGTAACCGGGCATGTTCAGGGTCATCCGCCCGGAACGCACCAGCTGCAGGACCTCTCCTTCGGCCATCGAGGTAATGGTGGAACACAGGTGCTCGAGCAAGTGCCGGGAGCCGTGTTCCACCACCAGTTTCAGCGCCCGGGCCATGAGAAAATCTCCTACCAGCACACTGGCGGAATTTCCGTACACCCGGGGCGCCGCCGGCACCCCGCGGCGCACGTGCCCGCGATCCACCACGTCGTCGTGCAACAGCGAGGCATTGTGGAACAGTTCCGTGGCGGCGGCCAGCTCGACATCGTCTTCCGCGTGGCCACCGGCCAGGCGACAGACCAGCAGCGATAGGGTGGGGCGGATACGCTTGCCCCCGGAATCCACCAGGTGACGCGCCACTTCGGGAACCAGTTGTACTGCCGACGAGGTGCTCTGTTCAATCTGCCGCTCGACCAGCTGCAGCGCTGGTGCCACCAGTCGCTGGGCGTCGGCGAGTGGGCTGACATCCACGGCCCGGGCTGTTAGCAGCGCATCGCTCATGATCTCGTCGGATCCTTCCTTCCCGGTGCCGGTGAGTCGAGGACTCCGGGTTTCGGACCATTTGTAGCCAGGTTACCCGGTTAGCGCCACCCGGGCAACTACCAGCGGCATGCCTGTGTACCATCGCCGCCGTTGCCCTGTCAATCGTTGCTCTCCACCAGAAGTTTTCTTGGTTGACGAGTCGTTTTCCGATCTAGGACAATGCCTCACTCACTGGCAGCTGGAGGCAACCATGGAAAAGCTCTACCAGAAGATGCTTCACATCGCCGGGAACCTGTGGTGGTCCTGGCAACCCGAGTTCATAGATATCCTGCGTGAACTCGACGAGGAGCTGTGGCGGCGCTGCAACCACAACGCCCTGGCCTTCCTGCGTGAAAGCGGACCCGGACGGCTCGAGGAGCGGGCCCGGGAACTGGCCATCGAGAGTCGCGTCATCTATGCCTACCATCGTTTACAGGAATACCTCGATGCCCGCCGCGGCTGGGGCCGCATCCATGCCGGGCCCCTGCGGGTGCGCCCGGTGGCGTATTTCTGCGCCGAGTTCGGGCTGCACGAGTCGCTGCCCCTGTACTCGGGCGGCCTGGGGGTACTGGCCGGAGATCACCTCAAGGCGGCCTCGGACCTGGGCGTTCCCATGGTGGGAGTAGGACTGTTCTACGACCAGGGCTACTTCCGGCAGCGGATAGATCTCGACGGCTGGCAACAGGAACAGTACGAAACCGCCGACCTGGCCTCCCTGCCCCTGCGGCCCGCCCGCGGAACGGACGGCCAGCCGGTGCAGGTGCGCGTCGACACCCTCGACGGACCCCTTTTCGCCAGCGTGCTCGAGGCGCGGGTGGGTCGTAACCGCCTGCTGCTGCTCGATCCGCGAACCGAGGACAACGTCGCCGCCGACCAGGCACTGGCCACCCATCTGGAACGCCTCTACGGAGGTGACCAGCGGGTACGCATCCGCCAGGAAATCCTGCTCGGCGTCGGCGGCATGCGGGCACTCGAGGCCCTGGGTATCAAGCCCGGCGTCATTCACCTGAACGAGGGTCACTGCGCCTTCGCCGCCCTGGAAGCGGCCCGCCGGCTCATGAGCGAGCAGGAAACATCCTTCGAGGCGGCGGCCCGGCAGGTGGCCGAGAGCACCGTGTTCACCACCCACACCCCCGTCGAGGCCGGGCACGATCGCTTCCCGGCAGACCTGGTGGAGCAGAACCTGGGTCGCCTGCGGCAGAGGCTCAACATCGACGAAAAGCAGTTCCTGGGCCTGGGGCGCAGCGATCCCGACGACCAGCGGGAACCGTTCTGCATGACGGTGCTGGCGCTGAAGATGTCACAGCGGGCCAACGGGGTGTCGGCCATCCACGGCGGGGTGAGCCGGCGCATGTGGCAATCGCTTTGGCCGGGCAGAGCCGTCCACGAGGTGCCCATCGGTCACATCACCAACGGGGTGCACGTGGCTTCCTGGCTGGCACCGCAGATGCGCCGCCTGTATGAACGGCATCTGGGTCGCGACTGGCTCGAACGCATTCGTCGCCCCCAGGTATGGCAGGGAGTGCTGGATATCGATGACGGTGAACTGTGGGAGACCCACCGGGTCCTGAAGGGCCGCCTCATCGATTTCGTCCGGCGACGCCTGGTACGACAGGCCCTGCGCCGGGGAGAGGACGAGCAGGAAGCCCGCCAGCGGGCCGGCCTGCTCAATCCCGACGCCCTGACCATAGGCTTCGCCCGACGCTTCGCCCTTTACAAGCGTGCCAACCTGCTGCTGGACGATGAGGAGTGGCTGGTCCGGCTGCTGGGAGACGAGCAGCGGCCGGTGCAGATTCTCTACGCCGGCAAGGCCCACCCCCGGGACGAGCGGGGCAAGGAGATCATCAAGCGTATCTTCCACCTCAGCCGCCGGTCGGAACTGCGGGGCCGGATGGTGCTGGTGGAGGATTACGACATCAACGTGGCCAGGCACCTGGTACAGGGTGTGGACCTGTGGCTGAACAACCCGCGTCGTCCGCTCGAAGCCTGCGGCACCAGCGGCCAGAAAGTCGTCCTCAACGGCGGCCTGAACTGCTCCACCCTGGATGGCTGGTGGGCCGAGGCTTATGACGGCGAGAACGGTTTTGCCATCGGCGACGGTTCGCTGCATAGCGATCCCGCCGTGCAGGACGCCCGCGAGGGGGAACAGTTGCGCCGGGTGCTGCAAGAGCAAGTCGTACCCCTGTTCTACCAGCGTGACGAGGCCGGTCTGCCCATCGCCTGGCTGGCGCGCATGAAACACGCCCTGGCCAGCCTGGCCTGGCGCTACAACGCCGCCCGCATGGTGGTGGACTATACCCAGATGTGCTACTTGCCTGCCGCCGGAGCCTCCACCGCAACCTTGAGCGACGAAAGCGATCTCGATCTTCCCAGCGTGGTGCGCTGGTTACGCCAGCAGCATCATTGAGTGCCGTCGGGCAAGACTATTTCCACACGTTCGGCCTGATCGATAAGGTGACACAGCCGGCGGAATTCCTGGTAGCGCTCGCGGGGTATGCGCCGGGGCTTGATCACCAGCCGGCGCTGGCATTCCAGGACTCCTTCCTTCTCGGAACATGACTGGGAGAAGCCGACGAGGTCGTTGTCGATGTTCACCGGTGGGGGCAGTACCAGCGGCCTCACCCGGGGTGGCAAGTGCAGCTTCACCCGCAATATTCTTTCCGCCCGGTAGGGCAGGAACACGTCCCCGTGGCGTTCCGGCCGCGGAGTCATGCGCTCCACCAGCTTGTCGAACCAGAAAAGATTGAGTCGTAGTTGCTTGCCTTCGCGGCGAGCCCGGCCGGGCAGGAGCAAGCGGTAATCTATCCCGGCCTGTTTTCCCAGGTCGTCAATGCCCCGGTAGTGGTCGCCGGACAGGGAAGCCCCCGGGAAACGAACGTTGAGCAGTCCGGCCATGAACTCGCGGCGCTTGCCTTCCACGTTCAGGTGCGATCGGAACCAGGCCGCCAACCAGCCGCTCCAGCTCTCGCGCACCTGCATGACCAGGTCGTCACCCTCCAGGGAGGCGTCGGCGGTAAACAGCAGCTGCGAGGCGGAAGGCGGAAGCACCGGGGTGTCGACCAGGCGGTAGCCCTGGCCCTCCAGGACCAGGGCGCGTACCCCCTGGTCGCGTTCCGGCAAGTGCAGGAAATGGTTGTACTCGGCGGTGGTATCGAGAAACAGCTCGTGCTCGATGCCCGGCTGGGCGGGCAGGTAGGCGATGACGTGGTTGGTCTGGGCGTGTGGCACCTGCCAGAAAACGGGACCGCGATCCACTGTACGGATACCGGCGTAGGCGGCCTCGATACCCACCAGGCGCAACATGGCGATCAACAGCGTGGCCTTGTCCTTGCAGTCGCCGAAGCGGTTTTCGAAAACATTGATGGCCTTGTTGGGCTTCTTGCCGAAGATACCCACGTCGTGATTGAGATAGCGGATCTTCCGGGCCACGAAACCGTACAGCGCCTCCACCTTCGCCAGGACGCTACCGGCATCGGCCACCAGCTTCTCGGTCTGTTCACGGATGGCCTGGTCCGATTCGAACTGATCGACGATGAGGCTGTTCTGCCAGCGGGCCAGTTCCTTCCAGGAGGGTACCGTGGTCAGCAGCACCATGGCGCGGCGTTCGCGTTCCGGAACCGCCAACGGCTCGGCGTGCAACATGGGCATGTCACGGGCGGTAAAGACGTCTACCCGTTCGGCCCCCAGCGACTGGCGCCGGTGTTCGATGCCCTGGCCGCGTACGAGGATCTGCACCTGCTTTCCCGGGGGAGTAACCACCACCCAGCGGGGTCGCAAGGAGGGGAAGCGCCCCTGGAAGTTGAACTGCATGGCGAAGTGATCCTGCATCCAGGACAGGGAAGCCGATTCGTATTGGTAGGCCACGTGAATCACCACGCCCGGCTCCAGCGAGGGGAAGTAGATGGCTCCGCGCCTTACCGCTGTCGCCTCGCGGCGACTGCCATCGGGCAAGATGGTCTCCGCCACCTCCAGCCGAAAGGAGGGACCGCTGGGAACGGCGAAGCGATTGAAGCGAGCCCGGGCGCTGGCCGTGCGCACCAGGTAGGCCTGGTGTACCAGGTGGTGCGCCGAGCCGTCGGCAAAGACATGGGTGACCTCGTCGTCGAGCAGGAACACCGCCTCGGCCTCTGGATAGGCCGACAGTGGAGGCAATCGTGTCAGTATCTGCTGAACCTGGTCGGCACCGAGACCGTAACGTTCGAAGGCCGGGTCCTGGCGATCCTCGAGAAAGTCCACGTAGTCGCGCAGGAAGCTGGCCTCGGGCTTCAGCTCCAAGGCCCGCTGGAAGGCCTGCAGGGCTTGCCGGCGCCGGCCGTGGCGATCATGCAGCTGGCCCAGCAGGCGATAGACGCGCCAGTCGTCCGGGCTCAAGCGGAGCAAGCGCTCAAGCTGTTTCCTGGCCGCCGGCTCCCGCCCCACCGCCAGCAGCACCCGGGCCCGAAGCAGGCGCGTATTCAGGGAACAGGGGAAGGCCCGTGCCTGGCGATCCAGCAATTGCAGGGCGCGCCCGTTGTCCCCTCGCTGCCGGGCCAGCCGTACCAGTGCGTTGTAGGCAGCAGGCAGGTCGGGACGAAGGGCCAGCACCTTTCTCCTGGACCGCAAGACCAGCCGTCGCAGGTCCAGGGTACCAGCCACCTCGGCCAACAGGCGCCAGGAATCATCGTCGTCGGGCCGGTGTTGCAACCGGCGCTCCAGCCGTTGCCGGGCCGGCACGGCAAACCCGCGCTCCACCAGCAGGCGGGTCCAGAGGCGAGCAGCGTCTCCCTCGCCATCCAGTTCCAACCTGGAACGGCGCAACAGGCGCATGGCCCGCTGGTAACGACCACGCGAACTCTCGTAGGCGGCTCGTGCCAGAAGCAAGCCGGGGACGGTGGCAGCACAGGTCGTTTGATCCAACGCCTTGAGCGCCAGGCTGTCGCGACCGGCCGCCTGCTGTGCCCGGTGGGAAAGCAGGGCCAGCAGGGGACGGCATCCCGAGGATGTCGCCGCCAGGCGGTCGAGCCGGTCTGCGGCACGCCGGTAGAATCCCTGCTCGATCTGCCAGCGCGCCAGCAGGCGTTGCAACCAGGAACCCCGCCCCTTCAGCTGCTGCTCGAGCACGTCCGCCGGTTGCCGGGGGGGAACTGGGCGAGACTGCCGGTCTGCGCCGCTGGCCACCCGCTGCAGCTTGTTCGTGGCCGGCAGCCGCAGGGGACGGCCCCGGGGATCGGTCAGGCGCAATCGCAGCAACCAGGGACCGTTGCGCTGGCAGACCTTGACCAGCAAGCGGTTCCAGCCCCGGCGCAGGCCGGCGGAGACTGCCAGCTGGTCGAATCCCGCCCTTTCAACATCGTCCGAGGACAACAGCAGCCGGCCGTTCAGCCAGACCTTGACCGCCCGCCCCACTCCCAGGCGCAGTACCGCCGGCATGGCCCGGGGACTCGACAGGTGGCTGGCCAGGTAGGCACAGCTCCAGCTGTCGGGATCGAGCAACGCCGACAGGTTGACCGAGCCATCGTAGTCGAGGCGCTCCACCGGCCGGAACTTCACTCGCTGCAGCTTGCCGGCGAACTCCCGCCGGTAATCGAGCGGCTCTCGTTCCGGCCCGTAGGGGGTGTCGAAGCCGGAGTTCTGGTCGTTGGCAAAGGGGCCGACCACCATCCACTCGGAGACGAAGCCCAGCCGGGCGAACTCCTGCCGGGCCCGATCGAAGCGTCCCAGTCTTCGCAGCAACCGCCCCAGCAGCCAGCGGGCCCGGGCCCGCACCAGCGGATGGGTCCCGGGAGCGGAGACGGCCCGGCGCAGTACATCCCGCAGGCGCTCTGCCTGCCGGCGCCCCGACAGCAGGGCAAAGGCGCGTTGCAAGGCCAGGGCGTCGGCCGGGTGAGCGTAGTCGCCGGCCGCTTGCAGGAAAGAGCCGAAGGCGCGCTCGCTGCGACCCAGCAGGACGTCCGACCAGGCCAGCCACCACCAGGCCTCCCGGAGGCGGGGCTCCAGACCGGCAGCCCGGGCAAACAGCGACCGGGCCGCCGGCAGCCGCCCCGGCCCCACGAACGACTCGATACCGCGTTCCAACAGCGCTCGCGGCTCGACGGCCGGCAAGGCCGTCGCCCCTTCCGGGCGGGAGGTCGCCGGCCGCAGACACCCCGCTGCCAGCAGCGCCAGCAGCAACGGCAGAAACCGGTACCTCATGGACACCTCCGGAAAATAATGCCGCCGCTCACCCGCGCCGGGTGCTCAGGCCGCTGGCGTCGTGGCTTGAGAAAGTATGAAGATCACTTCTTGACAGGCTGGGGGGCCGGAGCCGCCGGAGCAGCCGCCGGGGCCGCCGCCGGGGCCGCCGCCGGGGCCGCCACCGGGGCCGCCGGGGGCTGGGCTGCCGCCGGGGCAGGGGAAACCGGAGTGGCACCGGCCCGTTCCTTCTGCCAGGAAGCAAGGCCCACGGCCACGGCCTTTTCCACCAGGGGCTTGAGATCGCCATGGTAGGCCAGGGTCACGGTGCCGCCCTTCTGGGTGGCTTCCACCTTGTTGAGCACCTCGGTGATCATCTTCTTGGCGGAGTCGTCCAGTTCCACGGGCAACTCGCCCTTGTCCTGGGGCATGGCCAGGGCCACGCGGGCGGCCATGAGACCCATGTCGATCTGCTGCTTGATCTTCTGCGCCCCCGCTTCGTCACCGAGCATGGTGCCGGCCAGGCCCTTGTCCAGGTCGAAGAAGAAGGCCCCGCCGCGCAGCTTCATGCCCGGAGGAGTACCGGGCAGGTCGCCGGTGAGCAGGTAGAAGCGCAGCTGGTCGAGATCGCTTTCCATGCCGGCGAGTTCGCCCAGGAGCTTGGCCCGATCGCCGTCGGCCAGTTTCTTGGCCTTGCCGCTCTGGGCGTCGAGAACCTTCTTGACCATCTCCACGCTGGGTGCGCCGACGATGCCCTTGCCGGCGATCTCGGCGTAGTGCACGTGCTGGGGCATGCTGTAGATGGTCACACCGTTGTGATCGGCCTCTTTCTTGCCCTTGAGGGCCTTGGCCTCGATGCCCTCGGCAAAGAAGGCCATCTTTTCGTCGCTGCCGGCGTAACCCACGAAGATCACCCGGCCCAGCTTGTTGAGGTCGATGCCGGTCATCTGCATGGCCTGCTGCAGCAGGGTCTCGATGGGGGGAATCTGGTCCTTCAACTCCGCGGGAACCAGCTTGGGTGCCACGCCCTTGACGTAGTCCATGACCGACTTGGCATCCAGCACCCCCACGATGTCGGCATCGGCCGGCACCATGGAAAACTCGCCGGGAGCACCGGCCTTCTTGGAGCAACCCGCCAGCAGCAACAGGGACACCGCGCCAGCCAGTAGAATTGCCTTTTTCATGAATCCTCCCTTCTGGGGTTATCACTCAGGGGGAAAATGGTAGGCCGGTCTGCCGCGCCGAGTCAACCCAATATTTACCGGGCGGCAACGGCGAGGCGGACCGGTGGCGGGGGCGTGGTGCCCCGTCCGGCGGATCGCCCCCTCAGCTGAAATCACGGTAAGTCTCGGCCATGCGGCGCAGGCGATCGGCCACCAGGCGATTGAGGGTACCCGGCGGATAGACGCCCTTGCGCCCCGGCCGGCCCGCCCGCACCCCGGTCAGCAACTCCATTCCCTCGTCGACGGTGGCGGCCGCCCAGACGTGGAAGCGGCCTCGCCGCACGGCCTCGACGACTTCGTGGCGCAGCATCAGGTTGTGCAGGTTGCCCCGGGGGATGATCACCCCGTGACTTCCATCCAGCCCGCGGGCCTGGCAGATGTCGAAGAACCCCTCGATCTTCTGGTTCACTCCGCCGATGGGCTGCAGCTGGCCCCGCTGGTTGATCGAACCGGTGACGGCAATGGCCTGCGACAGCGGCACCCGGGCCAGGCTGCTGAGCAGGGCGAAGACCTCGCTGGAGGAGGCACTGTCGCCGTCGATCTCGCTGTAGCTCTGCTCGAAGCATATCCGCGCATCCAGGGTCAGCGGAAAGTCGCGCCCGAACCTCTCGGACAGGAAACCTCCCAGGATGTACACCCCCTTGTCGTGGATGGCGCCCGACAGGCCGGCCTCCCTCTCGATATTGACCACTCCCTGGCGACCCACGCCGGCCGAGGCGGTTATCCGGCAGGGCTTGCCGAAACTGTAGTCTCCCAGGTCGAACACGGCCAGGCCGTTTACCTGGCCCACCCGGCTGCCGCTGGTCGATACCATCACCACGTCCCGCTCGATGTCCTCGCGGTATTTTTCCTCGGCCAGGTTGACACGACGGCGGCGCTGGCTGATGGCCCGGGCGATCTCGGCCCGGGTGATGGTTCGGCGCCCGGCCCGGCGCGCCCAGTAGGTGGCCTCGCGCAGCAGATCCGCCACCACCCGGAAACGGGTGCTCAATTTCTGCTGGTCCTCGGCCTCGCGCATCATCTCCTCGACGAGTTCGGCCACCGCCCGGCGGTTGGGGTGGGCCAGATCTTCTTCCTGTACCACCCGCTGCACGAAGGCCAGGAACTTCTCCAGGGTGGAGGCCCGACACTCCATGACATCATCGAATTCCGCCTTCACCTTGAAGGTCTTCTTGAAATCATCCTCGGCCAGGTAAAGAGCCCGGTAGAGCATGTCGTCGCCCTGGAGAATGATCTTCACGTCCAGGGGGATGGGATCCGGCTTGAGTCCGGTGCTGATCATGGCCATGGGACCCTCGGGGGGACGAATCTCCAGCTGGCCGGTGGAAAGGGCCTGCTTGAGGATCTTCCAGGCTCCCGGCTCCCCGAGCAGATCGTCCGCCTTCAGCAGCAGGAACCCCCCGTTGGCCCGCAGCAGGGATCCGGCCCTGATGCTCATGAAGTCAACCTCCACCCGGCCGGAATCGTCGGTGCTGCGCTCGATGGTGCCCAGCAGGCGGGCCACCGTGGGTGACGGCTCGAACACCACCGGGCAGCCCTTGCGGTGGGCATTGGTAAGCACCACGTTGACCTGCAGGGGAGCGAAGGGATCCACCATCAGTTCGCCGCTGCCGGCACCCTCCTCGCCGTCTTCCAGCCGGCCGGCCAGGGCGGGAATGCGATCCAGCAGAAACTCCTTGACCTCGTCCAGGTAGTCACTCACCGACTCGTTGTGAAACTGTTCCGCCAGTTCCTCGATGAGGTTGTCGATGACCACGCCGCCCACCCGGCGGTCGAGGGCTTCCAGGTCGCTGTTCAACTCGCGGGCCAGCGAACGAGTACGACGCGCCACCTGTTCCATTTCCGAGCGCAGGCGCTGGTGGCGCTTGGCCAACTGGCTGAAGCGCTTGCTACTGAGCTTGCCCTCCGCCTCCTGTTCTTCCAGGACCGGCAGGGGGACCGGCTCGCCATCGACTATCGGCAGTACATCGTGTTCGACCGTTGGTCCACCCTGCATCTCCACCAGGGCGAAGCCCTGGCGCCGGGCCTTGCGCTGGAAGGCCGTTACCAGTTCGTGCTCCTGGCCCTGGTAATCGTTGAGCAGGCGATCGCGTTCCTTGTGGTAGGCTTCCGTGCCCAGGGCCTTGGGCAATTCCCGCTGCAGCGACTTGATCAGCCGCTCCATGCCTTTCTTGAGCCGGGCACCGTCTCCGGGATCCAGTATCAGCAGGCGCGGTCGATCGGGCTCGAGAAAATTCTGCACGTAGGCATAGTCGCGCAGGGGCCGCCGCGGCTGCTTGAACTCGGCCAGTACGTGCCTGGTGGTGGTCATCTTGCCGCTGCCGGAGGGGCCGGACACGAAGACGTTGTAGCCGGGGCTTTCGATGCGCAGTCCCAGTTGCATGGACTCGATGGCCCGTTCCTGGCCAATGATGTGGGTGCGATGCTTGCCGTAGGCCTTGGGGCCGGGAAGCTGGCGGGGGTTGATGCGCCGGCGCAGCCGTTTCGGCGAAATGCGCAGTCTCTTCGAGTTGGTTGCCGATTTCAATTCCATGCATCCTCCCATTACCACGGATACCCCTTGCTTTCCGCACGCTAGCCCGCGGCGGAGCACCTGTCAATGCAACTCAACCCTCCCGGATTTCCCACCTCGGCCAGCAAGATCGAGGAGATGCAAGAAAATGGCCGCAGTCGTAGTGCAACTACGTCGAGGACCATTTTCGCAGCAGCGACGCGGAGATTGCGGCCGAGGCGGGAAATGCCGGGTCTACTGGCACCAGTCGGCCCAGGTCTCCACGGTATCGTTCTTTACCGGAAGGGCCACACCCAGGGCGTAGCGGTTACTGGCTTCGAGACAGCCGGTCCACTTTTCGACCGTTGACCAGTCGCCACGGGTGTACTTGTACTCGAACCACTCACCACGCGGAACCTCGAGACAACCCTCCACGCGACCGCCTTGCCCCACCGGGCCCAGGAACCGCTGCTGCCAGCCGTTCGTGGACAGTGCCAGGTAGATACCCTCCTGGGCGGGCGTTGCCGCGGGAACGGTCACGGAAAAGGGCATGCACACCGTGGGAGATGGCGATTCATCCCCTTCGTAGGTCAGCTCCAGCGTGAATTCAGCCCGGTCTTCGAAAATTACCCACAGGGAGCCATCGTTTTCGTCAAGCCACCAGCCCCGCCCGGCACTTTCCAGATCCTCCCTGCTCGACCTTTCCGCGAGAGCCACGGCATCGACAGACACCGCCACCGGGGGTCTGGCCAGGGGACGAACACGAATCACCAGCGGGCGTGTCGGGGGATGGTAGTTTCCCCGCCGGCGGGCCACCAGAGAGGCTCCGCTGGCGGTGCGTAGCAGGCGGTATTCGCTGAGGCAGAATTCGCCACTCCGGTAGGCGGTCGAGTCACCGTCGTCTTCGTAGAGATAAAAAAGCGATTCCTGCCGGTCGGGATACAGCCACAGCTCCAGTCGGTCCAGCGGTGCCTGGTCGCTCCACTGCAACAGCGGCGCCAGCGGCAGGATGGCACCCGAGCGCACGAACACGGGCAAGGCAGCCAGGGAAACCCGCCGGGTAATGGTGGCCGGTCCCTGGTACAGGCGGCCGGAATGCAACTCGTACCACCGCCCCGCGGGCAGATACAGGGTACGGCTCTGGGCCCCCTGTTCCATGATCGGCGCCACCAGCAACCAGGGACCCAGCATGGCCTGATCCTCGATTTCCCAGGTGGCGGAATCGTGCTGGTAGTGAAACAGCAGCGGAGCCAGTACCGGCTCCCCCGTCTGCGCGGACCGCTGAAACAGGGAATACAAGTAGGGCAGCAGCCGGTAGCGCAGGCCGATTGTCGAGCGACTGATGTCCTCGACCTCGACTCCGAAGGCCCAGGGTTCCTGGTCGGGAGCCCCCGTCTGCACGTGGCCGCGGAAGAATGGGCTCAGCGAGCCCAGTTCCAGCCAGCGCGCAAACAGCTCCGGCGTGGCCCCGCCGGAAAACCCCCCGACGTCGCTGCCACAGAAGGCAACCCCGGAAAGCCCCAGAGACAACACGAGCGACAGGCTGGTCCGCAACATGGGCCAACTCGACGGGGTATCCCCGGTCCAGACGGCGGCGTAGCGTTGTATTCCGGCGAATCCCGCCCGGGTGAGGATAAAAGGACGCCGGTCCGGAGCGGCCTGTTCCATTCCCTGACGGGTGGCCTTGGCCATGAGCAGGGCATAGACGTTGTGTACCTCGGCCATGGTAGTAGCTTCCCCCTCGCCCCGGGCCAGGACCTCGTCCGGAACGGTGTATCCGTCTACGGCCCTGAATGACGCCGGTTCGTTCATGTCGATCCACAGGCCCCGCACCCCTGTTCGGATCAGTCTCGGTACCAGCCCGGCCCACCAGTCACGCGCGGCCGGCGAGGAAAAGTCTGGAAACACCGCCTCGCCGGGCCACACCTCGCCCACGAAAACGGATCCGTCGGGACTGTGCAACAAGTGGTCTCCGGCAATCCCCTGCTGGTAAACATCCCAGTCCGGATCGTGCTTCAGGCCGGGGTCGATTATCACCGTGGTCTTGAATCCCCGGGAAGCAAGATCGGCCAGCAGGCCGGCCGGATCGGAAAATCCCGCCGGATCCCACGTAAAGGAACGGAAGCCGTCCATGTAGTCTATATCCAACCAGAGACCATCGGCGGGAATGGCCCGACTGCGAAATTCTTCGGCTACCTGACGAACGCGATCATCCGGCCAGTAGCTCCAGCGACATTGGTGGTATCCCAGTGTCCAGCGCGGTGGCAGAGGCATCCTTCCGGTGAGCCAGGTGTAGCGCTCCAGCACCTGCGCCATTTCCGGCCCGGCCAGTAGAAAGAGGTTCATGTCTCCGCCATCGGCCTCGAGGCGATACTCGCCAGCCACATCACGCGCCAGGTCGATCACCAGCCGATGGCTGTTGTCCAGGAAAACACCGTGGGCCTGTCCCCGGCGTAAGCCGATGAAAAAAGGTATGGATTGGTAGAGGGGATCGCTATCCGGAGTGTAGTCGCCCCCTCCGGCCAGGGGATCGGTGTTGCGGAATACCAGGTGCCGGCCGCGCCGGTCGAGCGGACCGGTCTTTTCGCCCAGGCCATAGACATGCTCCCCCTCCGGGCCCACCACGGAAAGCACCACCCCGCCGGCGTCGGGAAACTGCACCGGCCCGCTGGCCGTGAAGATGTTTTCCAACTCCCCGTCATCAAGACGCTGCCAGGCCCGTACGGCGCCGTCCGCCGAGGCAACGACCTGCAAGGTGTCGCTGGACACCTCTACCTGCCGGCAGTCTTCTGAAAATACTATAGAAACATCCTCATCCCCGGGTTCGGCCACCACCGCCCAGGAAGGTCGCCGTGGGGGCGGACTGCCGGCCGGACGGTAGCGCAACTGCACGATTCCCGGGGAGAAAAACCGCTGGTACACATCGACCGCACCAAGATGAAGCAACAGTGTGCCGGCATCGACGATGTCAACCAGTCCCGGGCAACTTGCGGCATCGTCCACCGGCTTCCAGTCGCCGTCGCTGTCTTCCATACCTCCGTCCCCGCCTTCTCCGCCTTCTCCATCCTGCCGGCCCGCGTCGGTTCCCGACACGAGCGGATGCCGGCAGGCCGTCGGCAACAATCCGGCAAGCAACGCAACTAGCTGAAAAAGCGTAACAAGCACCCGGGCCTGTCCCCGCTTGTTTCGGGCCTGTCGGCGCCTTTTTTTCATGGAGCAGATACTAGCACAAACAACCCTTTCATTGTCACGGCCGGGGAAATATCATGGCGCCGGAATGGAAGGAGGATCCGACAGATGAAAAGAAAACTCGCACTGGCAAGCAGCGTGGCGCTGGCGCTCCTGCTCTGTTCCTGCCGGCAACAGCCTCGAGACTGCCCCTGTGCTGGCCGGGTGCTGCGGGTGGCTTCCACCACCTCGCTGGACAACACCGGCCTGCTCAAGACCATCCTGCCACCGTTCGAGGCCCGCAGCGGCATCTCGGTACAGGTGCTGGCCGTGGGTACCGGCCAGGCGCTGCAACTGGGCCGCAACGGCGACGTCGATGCCGTGCTGGTGCACGATCGCCAGGCCGAGGACGAGTTCGTCGGCGCAGGCTTCGGCATCCACCACGCCACCATCATGTTCAACGACTTCGTGCTGGTGGGTCCACAGGCCGACCCCGCCGCCGTGCGGGGCCGGGATGCCGTGGCGGCACTGGCCCGGATCGCCCGGGCGTCCGCCACTTTCGTCTCCCGCGGTGACCAGTCGGGAACCCACCGGGCCGAGCTGCGCCTGTGGCAGGCGGCGGGGGTACACCCCCGGGGAGGCTGGTACCTGGAGTCCGGTCGCGGCCAGCGTCTCAACCTGAACCTGGCCGACGAGAAGTCTGCCTACTGCCTGACCGACCGGGCCACTTTCCTCAGCGCCGAAGATGCGCTCGACCTGGTGATACTGGTGGAA
>Ga0190359_1000208_pt1 | contig 39608 bp, 26 predicted proteins | sample 48721823_MG_FD_161269 | JGI IMG/M metagenome (GOLD analysis project Ga0190359, IMG submission 161269) | Hydrothermal vent microbial mat bacterial communities from Southern Trench, Guaymas Basin, Mexico - 4872-18-2-3_MG | ecosystem: Environmental > Aquatic > Marine > Hydrothermal vents >...
ACCAGTATCGTCTCCCTCTCCAGGGCTACCCCGGCCAGCAGTCCCCAGCCGGGGGGCAGGAGCCCGGCCACCGTGCCGGCGGCCAGTGGTTGGGCGTCCAGCCGCTCGGCCAGCCGCTTGACGAAGTCCGGTTGCAGCTTGTCCCGGTCCGGCCAGAGCCGGTCCCGGCGGCGCAGCCGTATCCAGACATCCAGGTACGCCAGCAACTGCCCGGCATCACCGCCACCGGCCGCTTCCTCCACCAGTTGCGCCATGAGCCGGTCTTGCTGGCGCCGGGCTTCTGCCGACCCGGCCGTGGCGGCCCGTGCCGGACTCGTCGCCAGCAACCGCTTCAGCCGTTCCCGCGGGCTGGTGCCGGGCCCGGGCAGGCGCCATTCCAGGTCCGCCAGCTCCGGCCGCCGCAGGCCGGCTTGTACCCGCCGGTACCAGCTTTCTGCCTCCCGCTCCCGGCCCAACCGGCGCAGGAGGACCGACAGGTTCCAGGCTGCCATGGCCTGCAAGCGCGCGCCGCGCACCCCCGCTACCCGCCCGGCCATGCTCACGGACAGGCGGGCCGCCTCCAGGGCCCGGTGCAGCAGGACCAGCTCGCTGTCCAGGCCGGCCAGGACCTGTCGCAGCCGCCGTTCTGCCCTCGTCTTACCGGCCTTTGTCGCCGGCCGCTGTCCGGCCTGACGGGCCAGTTCGACCGCCAACCCCGCCGCCACCCGGGCAACCAGCTCCGGCCGCGGCGTTGCCGACTGCAGCACGGCAGCACGTGCCCGCTGCAGGTACTCCACCAACCTGGCGGGAGACACCTGCACCCAGCCGCTGCGGGCCACTTCCAGGAGGTTCAACGCCGCCAGTGCCTGGCCGTCGGCCCGCCCGACCCGGGCGGCGCTGTCCGCCGATTCCCGCCACAGCCGGACGGCCCGGCCGGGACGCCCGTTTTCCAGCCAGCCAGCCGCCAGTTGTGACTGGGTAAGCGAGATGTCCAGCCACAGGCGATCATCGTCCAGGTCCCGGCGTCGCTGTTGCAAACGCTCGAGCTTGGCCTGCAGGGAGGCCAGGGCCCGCGGCCCATCGCCGGACCGGGCCGACAGCTGGGCCAGCAGGGTGTCTATGAGATCCAGTTCCTGACCGGTGGAGAATCCCAGGGGGGCCCGCGAGCCGCCGCCGGACAAGCTCACGGCTATCTGCGGATTCGCTCCCGGGCGATCGCCCGGCAACGACTGGAACAAGCGTCGCGCCTCGAGCAAGCTCGAGCTGGCCTGGCGAGCGTCACCCGCCAGGAACTGGTTGTAGCCCAGCGAACGCAGGCAGCGCGCCCGCTCGGCCACCCGCCCCGCCTGCCCGTACAATCGACAGGCCCGGGCGAAAACCTCGGCCGCCTGCCGGTGCTGGCCGGCTACCTGCCGGGCCGCGGCCTGGGCTGCCAGCAACCGCGGCAGGCGGCGCTCGCGTCCCAGGCGCCGGGACAGTTCGAACGCTTGCTGCCAGGTTGTGGCGGCCTGTTCGAGATGGTCGGACAGGAAGGCCGTGCGGGCCAGGTTTTCCAGGAAGGCCAGCTTCCGTTCCGGGCGTCGAAACGGCTCACCGCACTGCTGCCGCTGCCGGTACAGCCGCCAGGCCTGGTCACCGTTACCCAGGGCCAGGTAGACATTGCCCAGGTTCAGCAACAGGTCGGCCCGTTCCCGCCGGAGCCCCGCTCCCGTCATCAGGTCCAGCGCCGCCTCGTATTGCTCGGCGGCCGCCAGCAGGTGACCGGGATCGTCGTCGAGTCGCGCCGTTTGCTCCTCCAGCCAACCCAGGGTCTGGTGAGGATACGGAGACTGGGGATCGAGCAGCAGCGACTTTTCCAGGCACCGGCGGGCCCGGGAGAAGTTCCCGGGAGGATCCAGGTAGGTGTAGGCCAGGCCCAGCAGGTACCGGCCCAGGGCATCGTCGACTTGTTGCTGCCGCTGCCAGCGCTGCACCCGCCGCCAGGCCGAACGGGACCGGCCGCTGCGATTCATCAGCGCCAGCCATTCCCGCCAGGCGGCGACGTCTTCGGGTTCCTGTCGCAGCAGCCGCTCCAGCGCCTTGGCGGCCATGGTGGTTTCTCCGGCAGCAGCCAGCAAGCGGGCATGGTGCAGGGTCAACCGTTTCAGGCGGCGCCGGGCCAGCAGCCGGGTGCGGGCATCACCGGCGAAGCGTTCCAGCATCTCGGCGACATGGTCCGCCGCCTCGGCCAGGCGTCCCTGCTGCTCGGCCAGCCGCGACAGCTCCAGCAAGGCCTGGCCAGCCAGCCGGGGAACGGCGGCAGACAGTCTCTCCGCCAGCCGCAGCGATTGCCGGGCCAGTTGCAGGTGGCCTTGCTGCCGGTGCCAGCGGGCAATGGCCAGGCGAATCATGGTGGCGGCCGGCTGGGCACCGCCGTTACGCGCCGCCAGCAACTCCAGGCGGGCTCCCCGGTCGGAGGAGGAATCCCCGGGAGTGTCGCTCACCACGGCGATCAACTTCCTGGCGGCGGTGCGGCGCAGGGCCGGTTGTACCTGCTCGTCCGCCGCCACCCGCAGCAGGCGCTCCACCGCGCCCTCCCGCTGCCCCAGTCGCAGCAGGATGTGCGCCTGCATCTGCAGGGCCCGGGCTCGCCGGGTACCGTTGCTGGCGGCCACCAGTTCGTCCAGCAGGTGCAAGGCGCGGGTGAACCAGCCCACCCGGCGGCAAATATCGGCCCGCACCAGCAACTTTTCTCTGGCCTCGATCCCGATGTCGTCCAGGGCCTGCAGCAACTGGCGGGCCACCGGCCTGGCTTCCTGGCGACGTGCCGGACTCAGTCCCAGCGGCAGGCGCTGTTGCATGGCCGCGGCCACCTGGCCAATCAATGCCTGCCGGCGTACGGCCTCGTCGCGGGCTTGCAGGGCCAGTGCCGAGAACAACTCGCCTGCCTGGCGGTGGCGACCCCAGCGCTGCAGGTGCCCCGCCTCCAGCAGCTGGCACTGTTGCCACCGGAGCCCGGTGGCCCGGAAGCCGGCCCGGCGAATGTACCACAGGGCTTCCTGTTGCCGGCCGGCCTTTTCGGCCAGTACCCCGGCCCGGCTACAGTCGCCGGACGACGGCAACTCGACTTCCAGGCCCCAGATATCGAGGTCGCCATCGCTGCGCGAGGCAAATACCAGCCGCCTGCCCAGCACGCGGGGTTGGATGTCTGCCGCCAGGCCCGGGGTGAGCGGCAGCGCCCGGCCCAGGCGAGGACGTTGCCCGTCGTCGAGCAACAGCGGCGCCATCCACAACGAGGGTCGATCGGCGGTGTCGAGTCGGCCATCGGCGTTGCTGTCGTCGGCGAAGCGGGAATACACCAGCCAGTACTGCTCCTGCAGCCGCATCCAGGCCGGGAAACCCACCGGGGCCGTACACTCCCCCAGGGGCCACTCCCGGCCATCGCTAAACCGCTGCAGCCACAGGCAGGGGCGGCCCGCGTGCCGCTCCGCGCTGGCGGCCACGAAGACCAGCAGGCTGCCATCAGGGGAGACCGCCGGCTGGTGACCGGGCCGGGCGCTGAGCCGGCGGCTGCTGCCGTCTTTCAGGTTCAACAGGAAGATGCCATCGCTGGCACCGTGGCTGGTGCGCACGTAGGCCAGGCGCTGGCCGTCGGGAAACCAGTCGGGCTCGCGTTCGCCGTGCTCCACGCCGGTGAGCCGCCGCGGCTGGCCCGGTTTGGCCAGCGACAGCAGGTAGAGATCACCCTTGGCGTCGCGCCGGGTGGAGACGAAAACCAGGCCGCTGCCATCGGCTTTCACGGCGGGATCGAAATCGTCGGCACTGTGCCGGGTAAGCCTCCGCGCCCAGCCGCGGGGCAGCCGCCGCCGCCAGATGTTGCGATCGCCCCCCTGGTTGGAGACGTACACCAGTTCCCGCCCCCCGGGAAGCAAGCACGGCGACATCTCGTCGGCCAGTCCATGCACCAGCGGCCGGGCAGCGCCGGGGGAATCCGGGCCGCCGGAAGCCGGCCGCGAGGCAACCATTTTCCCGGCGCCTGGGCTCGCCGGTGGCAGGTGACAGGCGACCGCCAGCAACCAGGCGCCGGCCAGCAGGCAACACCACGGTGCCCTACACCTCGAACTCGCTGGCTTCATCCTTGAGCTGGGTACTGGTGCTGACCAGCTGCTGGGTGGCTTCTCCCATTTCTTGTGAAGCCCGGGCATGATTCTTGGCTATTTCCCGGATCTGCTCGATGGCGGAGAGGATGCCGTCCGAGGCCTTGGACTGCTCCAACAAGGCCTGGTTGACGCGCGTGGTGGCATCGTTTATCTCGGCCACGGCGGCTATGGCCTGGCGATTTTCCTGGGCCTGCTGGCCGACCATGTTGGCCAGGTCGGTGGTTGATTTCCGGGTCTGTCCGAAGGCCTCTTGCAGCAACTTGCCCGACTGTTCCAGCTGCTGGGCCGCCGCCGATATCTTGCTGGCCATGTCGGCCACCCGGGAGGTGTCCCGCGCCACCGATTCCGAGGTGCGTGCCTGGCCCTCGGTGTTGGCGGCAATCGACTCGACGTTTTCCACCGCTTTCTGGAAACTGAGCAGGATCTCGGTCAGGGCATCCCCGGCCTGCTTGGCCAGCGACATGCCCTCGTTGACGGTGGCTCCTCCATCGCGCATGGACTTGATGGCCGTTTCCGAGGTGTCCTGGATATCACGGATCATCTGGCCGATCTCGCGCGTGGAGGAACCGGTGCGTTCCGCCAGGGAACGAATCTCGTCGGCCACCACGGCAAAGGCCCGGCCGTGTTCACCGGCCTGGGCGGCGATTATGGCCGCGTTCAGCGCCAGCAGGTTGGTCTGATCGGCGATCTCGTCGATCACCCCGAGAATTCCGCTGATGGCCTCGATACGGTTGCCCAGGCCGAGAATGACGCTGGTGGTATCGCGCGTGGAGGTAACGATGCGCTCCATGCCCTCGATGGTACGTCGCACCGACACCGCTCCCTCCTGGGCCACCTCGATGGCCTGGCGCGACAGCAGGGCGGTATCGGCGGCGCTCTGGGAAACCTCGGAGATGGAGCGGTCCATTTCCGCCACCGACATTACGGTACGCTCGGCCGCCTCCCCCAGTTGCCTGACGTTGCCGCTGACCTGGGCCACCGCCGCCGCCATGTCCCCGATCACGTCGTCGGTGTCGCCAACCAGCTTGGTCAGCGAGTGGGTCTCGGCCGACATCAGGTTGAAGTTCTCCCCCAGCTTCTGCACCGCCTCGGCCGTCTCCTGCGAGTACTGGGCCAGCGACTGCAGGCTGTCGGAAGCAGACTGGATGTTGGCGTTCATCTCCTCCACCGAGGTGGAGGTCTCGTGCACGGAGCGTGCCTGCACCTCGGCACCGGTGGAGATGGCCGAGGCCTTTACCAGCAACTGGTCGCATATATTGGCCACCTGGGAAGCGAGGTTGGCGACGTTTTGCACCGTCCCGCGCAGGTTGCGAACCATGGTTCCCAGGCTCATGCCCAGCAATCCCACTTCGTCGTCTGCCACCAGGGTGACGTCGTGGCGCAGATCGCCCCGGGCCACCTGTCCGGTGATGGTGGCCATGCGGCGTATCAGTGATCCCTGTTGATCGGCGAAAACACTTCCCACCACCACCGCCAGGGTCATGGCGAAAACGGTGATGATGAGCATGAGCACCTTGAGCCGGACCACGGCCGGCTCGATGGAACTCCAGCGTACCGGAGCCAGGGAAATCCAGTCGTGCTTGGGAGAGGTGGCGAAGGCGTAGATGACATCCCTGCCCGGATCGGCCACCACCCCGTGATCGGCATTGCGTGCGGCAGCCATGATCCTTTCGTACAACCCCGGCTCCAACGGCCGGGCTCCACGAGAATGGTAGAATTCCCCACCCGGGCGCCCCAGGTGCACGTACTCGGAGGTGGACAGCTTGTTGGCCTCGTCATTCAAGTACGCCTCGACCTCCGTCCGTCCCAGCCCGGAAACGGCCAACGAGGCCACGTCCCGGGTCATGTAGCCGAGCTTCTCGGAAAGGTTGCGCCCCATCTCCCGGGCCAGCAGCCAGCGGGAATTGGCGAAGGAGGTCACCCCCACCAGCAGGGTGGGAAATACCGCCAGGGCGAAGGAGAAGGCGGCCAGCTTGAAGCGCAGGGACAGCACCCGTCCCCCCAGCGAACCACCCATCAGCTCCGCCAGGCGTTCCAGCAACGGCCGCAAGTGTTTCTGCACCAGCAACATGCCGGCGACCGCCAGCAGCAATGAGTCGCACAGCCCCAGAGCCAGCAAGGCCAAGGACTGTCCCACCGCCCAGTAGGCACTGGCCGGCAAGGCCACGATGGGCACCAGGCCGACAATGCCCACCCGCCAGTGCAGGCTCCTGGCCAGGACGGCGGCCCGGCGCAGGCGTTGCTGCTGCAGTTCACCCTCGGCCGACTCCATCAATGCCAGCACTACCGGCTGCAACCAGATCCACACCAGCCAGGTACTGGCCACGGCCAGCACCAGGCCTACCAGGCCCCAGGCGAGGGAAAAGGAAGACATCCCTCCCTGGGGAAGTGGCAGGAAGAAGAAAACGAACAGCCAGGAAAGCACCCCGACCAGCAACCACAACGAAGCCACCAGGATGACGACCCGCCGGGCCGCGAGTTTTATCTCGTGTCGCTCCAATACACCTACCTCCCTGGTGGAAAGGATTATTCCCGCCCGGGCAGGTTGCTGTCAATGAAATCGACCCGAAGCGGGCGATTTTTCACCCGGCCTGCCTCGCCAGCGCCCCCCCGATGAAAAAAAAAGCCGCCAGGTGCTGGCGGCCGCGGTTGTTACATTGGCACCGGGTCAGGATTGTTTCTTGAGCGCCCTGACGATCTTGTCCTTGACCGGGCTGGCGGAGTTGCGGCCCGCCCGGGCCCGGGAGATTACCTCCGCTTCCAACTCGAGCAGCCGGGCGGTCAATTCCGCCGAACAGTCGGAGGAGGGACGACCCACCTCGGCCGTGGCCGGCTCGCTGACTCCCCGGCGCATGCGAATTATCTGAGCTTCTCTGGTGGACAATCTTTCAAGACCTCGTCGCAGCTTCCTGTCAACCCGGGCTCTGGACCTGGAAGTCGTTATCCCTGTCGTTTTCGAGCCCATCAAAACCCTCCTTTTCCTCCCGCTGGCGCCCGCCGTCACCAGCGAAGCGGTTATGTGTCGAAACTAGCCCGCCCCCCTGGAACCGTCAAGTTTTTGACCCGCGCAAAAAACGCGCCCGGCCGCCCTGGCGGCCGGAAAGCGGCTGCCGGGGGCATCTGCCCGCAGAACGCCGCTCCCCCGCCGAACGGCACCTCGTCACCAGCACACGCACCCGGCGCTCGGGGTACCCGGACACGGCAACGGCTACGTCACTTTTCCGGTTTCCGCCGGTAGAGGATGGCTATCGTCAGGCAATGAAATTCCTCGTCGCTGGACTGGGTAACCTGCACGTCGCGGATCTCCTTGGGGGATCCGGAACGCAACCAGCGAGTGACGCGCTCGCCGATATACTCCCGCTCCTTGGCCTTGGTTGCAGTGAACACCTTCAACCCATCCATGACAAAACCCCCTCTGCCAGGACCTCCAGGCCCTGTTATTATCATCCGCCTTCCCGGCGGTTTTTGTCAACCCCTGAAAAGAAGGATGGTTCCGGGCGGGTTGCGGAAATTGCACCCGCCCTGCTAGAGTCTTTTCGGAAAGGAGAAAATCGCCATGTCGCGTTGGCCCGTCCTTGCTTGCTGCCTGTTATGGTTATCCTCCTGCAGCTCGGGTTCCGGTCCCGCCGACGCCGGCGCCGACGGCGATGCCGGCAACGGCGGTGGGGACATAACCACCTGCCAGACCGACAGCGATTGCCCCCAGGGTCAGGACTGCCTGGGGGGCATCTGCCAGCCGGTCCAGTCATGCCAGTGCAACTACGATTGCGGAACACGGGAGGCGGGCCTGGTATGCAACCGCAGCCGGGGACGCTGCGAGCCGGGTGCCACCGGCGACACTTCCTGCAACGAGTACTGCGACTGTTTCGCCTCCGAGACCTGCGCCGGCGGCCAGTGCCAGCAAGCCGGTGGCGACGAAAAGACCTGCACCACGGAGGAACAATGCGATTCCTCCGAGCAATGCCTGGAGGGACGCTGCGTTCCCCGTGACTGCTCGACCCGGGAAGACTGTGCCGCCGCCGTCTGCCTGGTGTGCAGCAACGGCGTGTGCCAGAGCCCGCCGGCCATCTGCCAGGGCAATGCCGACTGCTGCCTGGGCTTCCACTGCAACTTCGGCAGTTGCATACCCGACAGCGAGGGATGCCAGTCGGACGCTGACTGCCCCGACCCGGAGTTCCCCCGCTGCCGCGAGGGGGAATGCGTGCCCGAGTGCGTCAACGATGCCGAGTGCGCCGGCAACCAGCAGTGCCGGGACAACCACTGCGTGGATCCGGGCTGCTCGCTGGAGACCTGCCCCCAGGGCCAGTGGTGCAATCCCACGGCCGGTCCCGCCGGAGCGGGCGAGTGCCAGGACGGTTGCGACCAGAACAGCGACTGTCCCCAGGGAAAGCAGTGCAACTACGAGTCGCACGTGTGCGTGGAAGACTGCTGCGGGGGCTGCGGCGCCGACGAGTACTGCGATTCCACCAGCTGCACCTGCAAGCCCGCCTGCAGCAGCGACGATGACTGCCAGCCCGGCCAGAGCTGCAACCAGCAGACCGGCCAGTGTGAAACCCACGGTGCCGGCCAGGAGGGCGACGACTGCCTGAGCGATGCCGACTGTGACGACAGCCAGGGACTGTTGTGCGACGACTGCGACCTCTGCCAGAATCCACCGGAGACCCAGACCTGCCTGTTTTCCTGCGCCGGCACCTACCAGTGCCCCCGTTCCGGGTTGAGCTGCCAGCCGCGCGGCTTCGACTCCAGCGGCATGCGCCTGCTGTGCGTACCCCAGTAGGACGCCGTCAGTGAAAGTCACGGGCCGGCGTGAAACCGGCCAGATCCTCGTCGAGCGACTCGAACACCTGACCGCGCACCCCTACCACGCCGTCGCGGCGTTCCAGCCTGCCGGCCACCAGCAGGGCCCGGGCACTTACCACCTGGAGGCGCACCCGGGGCCACAGGTCGGGGGTGATTGTCACGTTGACCAGGCCGGTCTCGTCTTCCAGGGTGAGGAAGGTCATGCCCCTGGCGGTGGCGGGGCGCTGGCGCACGATCACCATCCCGGCCACCCGCACCCAGTCGCCGGCCCGGGGCCGGTCCAGGCTCTCGGCTGCCAGCACCCGCCGGCGGCGCAGGCGCCGGCGCAGGTATGCCAGGGGATGGGGACCGCAGCTGATACCGGACAGCGACAGGTCGGCAGTGGTGCACTCGAGCGCGGACATCTCGGCCAGGGGGCTGGCGCCGGCCGGCTGCTCGAGGTGGCGCAGCAGCGGGCGCTGTTGGCCCAGCGCACTTGCCTGCCACAAGGCCTGCCGGCGAGTCAGCCCCAGGCTGCCGAGCGCTCCCAGCGAGGCCAGGGCAACCAGTTCCCGCTGCCGCAGCTCGACCCGGCGCTGCAGCCCGGCCAGCGAGGTGAAGCGACCGCGGCGGCGTTCCGCCGCCAGTTGCCGCCCTGCCTGCTGCCTGAGCCCGCGCACGAAGCGCAGTCCCAGGCGCAGCCCGCCATCTGCCTCCACCCGGCACAGCCAGGTGGAGTGGTTCACGTCGGCCGGGCGCACCGACACCCCGTGTCGTTGGGCGTCGGCGACGATGGTGGCCGGGTGATAGAAGCCCAGGGGCCAGGCGTTGAGCAGGGCGGCGGCGAACACCTCCGGGTGGTGGGCCTTCAGGTAGGCCGAGGCGTAGACGATGAGGGCGAAGCTGGCCGCGTGCGACTCGGGAAAACCATAGAGGCCGAAGAAGGAAGCGAAGGAGGCGACGATCTCCTCGGCGGCCCGGCCGCGGATGCCGTGACGGTGCAGGCCCCGGCGCAGCTGCTGCTGGTGCCAGCGGCGGTACTCGGGCGAGCGGCGATGACCCATGGCCCGGCGCAGCTGCTCGGCCTGGCGCAGGCTGTAGCCGGCCGCCGTCATGGCGATGCGCATGGACTGTTCCTGGAACAACGGAATGCCCAGGGTGCGTTTCAGGATGGGCTCGAGGGCGGGATGGGGATAGGTCACCGGCTGGCGGCCGGCGCGGCGCTCCAGGTAAGGGTGCACCTTGCGTCCCACGATGGGCCCCGGGCGAATGATGGCCACCTGCACCACCAGGTCGTAGAAACAGCGCGGCCGGAGCCGGGGCAGGATGTTCATCTGGGCCCGGCTCTCCACCTGGAACACGCCGATGGTGTCGGCGCGCCGCAACAGCTCATAGGTGCGGGGATCGCCGGCGGGCAGGTGGGCCAGGTCGAACCGCTGGCCCCGCTGCCGCAGCATCCAGCGGGCCTGCTCCAGCGCCCGCAACATGCCCAGCCCCAGCAGGTCTACCTTGAGGATGCCCAGGTCGCCGCAGTCGTCCTTGTCCCACTGGATGACGGTGCGCCCGGCCATGCTGGCCGGCTCTATGGGAACCACTTCGTCCAGCCGGCCGGCGCAGAGCACCATGCCGCCGCTGTGTTGCCCCAGGTGGCGGGGCAGGTGCTGCAGCCGGGGCGCCAGTTGCAGCAACCACCTCACCCGCCGCTCGCCGGGATCCAGGCCGGCCCGGACGGCGGCGCCGGCCAGATCGGGCTCGCCGTCGCTGCCTGGCAACTGCTGCAGCAGGCGAGCCAGGTACTCCTCCGGCAAGCCCAGCACCTTGCCCACCTGGCGCACGGCGCTGCGCCACCGGTAAGTGATCACGTTGGCGGTCATGGCCGCCCGCTGCCGGCCATAGCGCTGCCAGACATACTGGATGACCCGTTCGCGTCGTTCACCCGAGGGCAGGTCGAGATCGATGTCCGGCCATTGTCCACGTTCGGCGGAGAGGAAGCGCTCGAAGAGCAGATCCATGCCCACCGGGTCCACGGCGGTGATGCCCAGGCAGTAGCAGACGGCGCTGTTGGCGGCCGAGCCGCGACCCTGCACCATGATGCCCTGCTCGCGGCAGAAGCGGCAGATGTCCCACACCACCAGGAAGTAGCCCGCCAGCCCCAGCCGCTCGATGACCGCCAGCTCGTGGGCCAGCTGGCGCCGCTGCCGCGACCCCAGCGGCCGGTAGCGACGGGCGGCGCCCCGCCATACCAGCCGTCGCAGCAGGCCAACCTGGCTCTCGCCCGGGGGCGTGGCGAAATCGGGAAAGCGGTAGTCCAGATCGTCGAGGGAGAACTCGCACAGCTCGGCCACGCGCCGGGTGTTGGCCACGGCCTCCGGCAGAGCGGCAAACAGTTCCGCCATGCGCTGCGGGGATTTCAGGTGGCGCTCGGCATTGCCCTCGAGCAACCTCCCGGCCTCGTCCAGGCGCAGCCGACGTTGCAGGCAGGTAAAGACATCGAGCAGGCGGCGCTCCCGGCGGCGGCCGTAACGCACGTCGTTGCTGGCCACCAGGCCCACCCCGGCGGCGGCAGCCAGGTCGGCGAGGAAACGGTTGCGCTCCGCTCCAGCGCGGTCGAGGCAGCGGCAAACCTCGATCCACAACCCCTCGGGCCCGAACAGCGCGCGCAGGCTCCCGAGCAGGTGCTGCACCCGCTCCGGTCCGCCGGCCCGGCGGGCCTGCAGCAGGGCGGAGCCGGCCAGGCATACCAGCCCGTCGCCACGCCCGGCCAGCCGTTCGAGCGCGAGCCGGGCCCGGCCCTGGGGCGGCCGCCGGGCCCCCGCGGGGACATCCGGGCGACAATGCCCGGCCGTCAGCAGCCGGCACAGGTTGTGCCAGCCACGCCGGGAACGCACCAGCAGCACCAGGCTGCCCCCTTCCGCCAGCGACAGCTCGGCTCCCAGCAGCGGCCGCAGGCCGGCCTGGCGGGCGGCGAAGTGAAAGCGCGGCAGCCCGTAGACGCCGTCGCAATCGCACAGCGCCAGGGCATCCATCTCCAGCCGGGCCGCCCGGGTGACCAGGTCTTCCGGGGCGGAAGCCCCGCGCAGGAAGCTGAAGGCGCTGCGGCAGCGCAACTCGACATAGTCTTTCATGCGAAGTTCCCCGGGAACTTCACGGTTTCATCCGAATATGCCGTCGGCCAGCCAGCGGTCCGCCAGGCGCCGGTGGTACAGGCGCAGCAGCGGCCCGCCGGCCAGTTCCACCTCGTAGTAGTCCCGCTCGTCGTCTGTCTCGCTCCACCACCGCTCCACCACCCGCCAGGGGCCGCCCCGGCGCCGTATCACTCCCCGCCAGGGTCCGCCGGTGATGCGTTCCGGCCGTCCATCCGCGGCGCACGCCACCTGCACGGCGCACGGGGGCCGCAGCGCGCGCAGGGCGGGCCAGCGGCCGCCGCCCGGCCGGGCGCAACCGCGGCCGCGCTGGAGCGGGGAGGGAAAGGGCACCAGCTCGAAGCAACCGGGCAGGTGGGAATCCAGCGGGCGGACACTGCCCACCCGCCCCTCGCCCAGACGGGCCGCCAGGCGGGCGACCAGGCCGGGGAAGCCGGCCGGGGCGGCAGCCCCGGTGCCGAACAGCTCCAGCTGCCCGGGTGTCTGCGCCAGCGTTTCCGCCTCCAGGCCCACGCCCGTCACCGGCAGGCGGGGCGGCGCCCGCTGCAACAGCGCCCGGGACAGATCCAGCCAGGTACGGGGACAGGCACAGGCCGCTGCCGGCCGCAACAGGTGTTCGGCGCGCCCCTCCGGTTCCAGGGCCAGGCTCAGGACCAGTTCGGCCGCCACCAGCCCGCGGGCGCGCAGGCGGCGGGCCAGGCGCTGGCAGAGGCGATTCAACACCAGCAGCAGCGGCTCCAGCAGGGCCAGGGGATACTCGCAGTCGACCTGCTCGATCATGCGCTCGGGAAGCCGCTGCCAGGATGGTGGCTGCAGGTCCTCTCCACGGGCCTGGTGCCACAGCCGCAGCCCCGGAGGCCCCAGGCGCAACATCACCTCGGCGGGCTCCAGGGCGGCCAGCTGTCCCAGCCGCTCCAGGCCCAGGGTCCGGCACAGATCCAGCACCCCCGACGATCCGGCCAGCAGCGACAGGGGCAGAGCCGCCAGCGACCGTCGTTCCCGCCCCGCGGCTATCACCCCCACCGCGGTGGCGGTGCAGGCCGCCAGCCGGGCGGCCAGCAGGCCACCGGCGATACCCACCCGCACCCGGAGGCCGGCCCGGCCGGCGGCGTCCCGCAACCGTCGGGCCAGCTGCTGCTCCGACGGGTACAGCCTGTCCAGTCCCTGCAGTCCCAGGTACACCGGGCCCTCCGGGCTGGTGGCCACGCGGGGAGAAAAGGAACGCGCCACCTCCACCAGCTCGGCCAGGGCCGAACGCACCGCCGCCGGTGAATGGGCCCGCAGCAGGCAATCGCCGGCCAGGCTGCGAGCCTGGGCAACCGTCATGCCCGGCACCACCCCGGCCCGGGCCGCCCGGGAACCGGCCGCCACCACCCGGGCCTGTCCCCCCCGGCCGCGGTACACCGCCAGGGGCCGGCCGGCCAGCTCCGGCTCGGCCCGCACCAGTGCCGCCACGGGCAGGCTTTCCGTATACAGGCAGGCGATTCGTTCGGAGTCGTTCACGGGCGGCATTATACTGGACGCATGTACAGTATTCAACCGCTTTCTTGCCGGGCCAACTCACCGGATTCGCTCGAATTCCGGCTCCAATCCCTCCAGCCACGAGTCCCCCGCCGCGGAATCGGCCCAGCGAGACCGCACCCGGCGCAGGCGCACCGTGAGCGCTGCCAGCGGCCCGGCCAGCGGCCGGGCCGAAAGCAGCACCACCACCGACCGCGAGGCCCGGCTCAGCCGCTGCAGCCTCACCCAGGCCGATGCCGGCAGGCAGCGGCCGGCGCCGACGCCGGCGGGGCCGGCCAGGTCGAGCACCAGCAGGGCAAAGCCATCCGCCTCCAGTATCGTCTCCGTGCAACGCAGGGCCTGGACGTGATCCGCGGCCCGGACCCAGAGCAGTTTCTCCAGTGCCACCCCCGAGGCCGCGGCCGAATCGACGTCGAGGCCGTCGCCCGCGTCGACCAGGGCGGCAAACCTGCCGGCGCCGGTGGCGGACGCCAGCAGCGACTGCGTGACCACGGCACCTCCGTGGCCGACCACGATCTCGTTCAGGCATCCCGGCACCAGTCCTCCTCCCGTAAGCTCGTCCAGGGGCCCCAGGCCGGTGGACAGCGGCCCGGGGCCCGCCCGGCGCGCCGCCGCCTGGCTCCTGGCCAGGCAGGTGGCCGACACCAGTTGGCTGGCACCGAAACGGGTGGCCAGTTGCCGCAATCCGTTCATGCGCTCGTCATCCACGGCGGGCGTCATTATACTGTTCATCCGTACAGTGTTCAACAACAAAGGGCGGCGGCCAAAATCTGCCACTTCATTATGCGGATTTTCCAGATCGGCCGCGAGATCAAGGAGGCGCAAGAAAATGGCCGCAGTCGTAGTTCACCTACGTCGAGGACCATTTTCGCAGCGCCGACGCCGAGATCGCGGCCGAGGCGGGAAATCCGGGGTGGTTGCCCCCGGACAGGCAACGGCCTATAATGCCTTCCGTGAGAAGGGCATCGAGAACACGACCTTCCCGGGCGATATTGCCGCCGCTGATGTCCGGGCTGCTGCTGGTCGCGACCGGCTGCGGACCGGCGGGTCCGGGTATCGCCGTGCAGTTGCAGGTGATCGGCCAGGAACTGTCCAGCCGGGGTGGTCCCCTGCCCTCCGCGGGCCAGCCGCCACCCGGCATGGACGCCTTTCGCCTCTGTGTCCAGGATGCCGCCGGCCGCGGCCTGGTGTGCGAGGATTTCCACGACCTGACCATGACCACGGTGCGGCTCGAGGGAGTTCCCGCCGGCGCCAATCTCACCGTCACCTTCCAGGGCTACACCAGCGACGAGCAGACGCAGCAGGCAGACGTGCTGTGGTGCGGCCGCGCCACCGGCATCGAGGTGAAGAAGAATGCCACCACCACGGTGCGCATGCTGCTGGGCCGCTGTGGCGATTTCAACCAGCTGAGCCAGCCCATGAGCACGGGCCGGGCCTTTCACAGCGCCACCACCTTGCCGGACGGAAAGGTCCTGCTGGTCGGCGGCTACCAGACACTGTCCGTCGACAACGGTCGCTGCAGCCATCCCTGCACCATCCTGCAGGCGACCGACTCGATCGAACTGTTCGACCCGGCGGACGGCAGCTTCCAGCCGGTGGGCCATCTCGCCCACCCCCGCGGCCTGCACCAGGCCCTGGCCCTTTCCGACGGCCGGGTGCTGGTGGTCGGCGGCTGCCAGGTGGCTACCCTGCAGTCCTCCTTCGATGATCTCGATCGTCCCGGTTCACCGCTGCGCTGCCTGGAACCAGGACCGGCAGCGGTGACGGCCGAACTGGTGGAACCGGTTTCGGCAACGGCCACCGCGGTGGACATACCACCGGTGTTGCTGTCCGCAGCGGCCAGGGTGGGAAAGGACCGCCTGGCCCTGTTCGGCGGGGTCGACCTGCAGGGTCAACCCCTCAACCGGGTACTGCTTCTCGATGTCTCCTCCGGGGCCCTGACCAGCGAACAGTTCACCGGGGCCCTGACCACCGCCCGGGCGGGAGCCACGGCGGTAGCCACGGCCCCGGCGGACGCGTCGGCCCAGGAGGTGCTGCTGGTGGGAGGCAGCGAGGCTCCCTCGCCCAGCGATCCCGGTCCGTTCGCCGAGTGGCTGGTGGTCGGCGGGGGAGGACTGACGGGCCGCGAGCCCCGCTTCGTGAGCGCCGCCGCCGGGGTGGGCCTGCCGGTGATGCACGCCATGGCCACCCTGACCGCCCCGGGCCGGATACTGATAGCCGGCGGCATCCTGCCCGCCCGCTACCTGTCGCAGGAGACCCCCTTCCTGCCCCGGCCCCTGCGCCTGGCCGCCGTGGTGGCGGCCGCCGGCGACAGCCTGGAGATGCTGGACAACGACCACCGCCTGGGCAAGGCCCGGCTCTTCGGCAGCCTGGTGCCCCTCCCCGGCCAGGAGCACACCCTGGTGGCCGGCGGCTTCGAGAACCTGCGTCCGGATCGACCGGCCCGCTTCGAACCCGCCGCCGCCGTCGAGGTATGGGAAGAGCAGGCCGGCGACTTCGCCCTGCTGTGGCTGCGGGGCGAGCCGGTGCAGCTCAACCAGGCCCGGGCGGGACACACCACCACCGCCCTGCCCGACGGCACCTTCCTGTTCTGCGGCGGGCTGAACGGCGAGACGCTGCTCGACAGCGCCGAGATCTTCAACCCCTTCTCCACCAGCCTGGGAGAGGGGGGCTTGTCGCCGACTACCATGCCGTGAAAACCCGGCCCGCGCTCAGTCCTGTTGCAGTATATCCTGGAAGGCGAGCAGATCCTCTATCTCTCCCAGGGCGTCCCAGACACGCTTCATGTCCACCACGGGATAGAAGTGGGCCAGCACGTTCCGGAACGATGCCCAGTCGGCAAGGCGGGCCGCCAGTTCGGCATCTATGACACCGTCACGCCCCAAGGCGATGAACGCCTCGCGATACCGGCTACCGGTGTCGAGCCCGCGCTGGCGGCAAATTTCCAGCGCTTCGTCCAGGCAGGCCTGCACGGCCGTGTACAGCGCCTGCAGGACCATCCGCTGCAAATCCCGCTCGACGAGCAAGCGACCCCGGGAAAAAGTCTTTCGGTAGCGCTGCAGGTCATCGAGGGCCTCTTGCAAGGCCTGGCGACGTTCCCGGCGAACCACGGCTACGCCACCATCCCGTGTGATTCCAGCCAGGCGTTCAGATCCATCCACTCGGAAGTCGCCCGCACCCAAAACTCGGCGCTCTCTCCCGGAACCGCCTCGTATAGCAGTGTTCCCTCGTCCGCCACCTGCTTCCGGAACACCGGCGGGGCATCGTTGAGGGGAACGACTTCTATGGAGGCGGGAAAGGACGTCAAACACTCCTGCAGCCTGGCCGCCAGGCGCCCGGGCCGGCGCCAGTCGCCGGCATCTTCCAGGACCACGGCGACATCCAGATCCCGGAAAGGCTCGCCGCGGACGAAAGAGCCGAAGGCGTAGGCCAGGCGAATTCCCGCGGCCCCGGAGAGCTCCCGGGAGAGATCCGCCAGCAGGGTCTTCCTCTCGGCCTCGCTCAGGTCGTGGAAGTGAATCTTGTCGTCCTGCTCCATGCCCACACCATACTTCGCGGCTGGCGAACCGTCAACCGGGCCCCGTTTGACTGGTAGACCTGCCTGGTCCAGTATGGTGTTCGCCATCATGAAGCCACACAGGTGGCCGTGGGCGCACTGGGCCTCGCCCTGAGTGCAGTTGCATGAACAACTGCGGGGTAATTCCACCGGATAGATGACGTTCTGGCTACAGGCGCGATGGCTACCACTTAACCCGAACGACACAATGAGGTATACTTTACTGTTCCCCCGGGAGGACCGAACATGAACGATGAGACCATCCGCCGTCTGCAACCAGCCGCCACTGTCATGGGGAGGGCAGCCGCCGCCGGGTCGTTGCTGTTGCTGCTGCTGCTGCCGGCCCTGACATCCTGCGGCGGCGAGGTGCCGCTGTGCGAACCGGGCTTCACCCTCTGCGGCGGCAACTGCGCCGACCTGTCGAGCGACCCGCACCATTGCGGCGCCTGCGAAGACTCCTGTAGCGGTGAACAGGTCTGCTACCAGGGCAGTTGCCTGCCTTCCTGCCCGGCCGGCACCAGCGAGTGCAACGGCGGCTGCTTCTACCTGGACATCGACGACGACAACTGCGGTGCCTGCGGCAACAGTTGTGCCGCCGGTGAACACTGCTCGGGGGGAATCTGCGCCCGCGCCTGCGAGGCGGGTCTGAGTTCCTGCAACGGCGCCTGCGTGAACCTGCTCGAAGACGACGGGCACTGCGGTCGTTGTGACGTGAGCTGCACCCCCCCGGAACACTGCTGTGCCGGCACCTGCGTCGACCTGGACAACGACCCGAACAACTGCGGGGCCTGCGGTGCCGCCATCACCCCGGGCATGCTCTGCTCGGGGGGGCAGGCCATCGATCCCTTCAGCGATCCCAGCCATTGCGGCGGACTGGGCAACAAGTGCCCGGCGGGCCAGGTGTGCGACCGGGGCCAGTGTCGGGCCGGGTGCTCGGCCGGCCTGAGCGACTGCTCGGGTGCCTGCATCGACACCCAGTCGGATCCCTTCCACTGCGGCAGCTGCGATGCCAGTTGCGCGCCCGGGCAGTTCTGCGGCCGGGGCGTCTGCCAGCAGGAATGCCCGGCCGGCACCCGGGCCTGCGGCCGCAGCTGTGTCGACATCTCCAGCAACCCCCGGCACTGCGGCGAGTGCGGCCGCTCCTGCAGCGGCAACTGCTTCCAGGGCAACTGCGTGGACTCCTGCCCGCCCGGCACCAGCGATTGCGCCGGCTCCTGCGTGGACACCGACAACAACCGCGATCACTGCGGCGCCTGCGGCACCCCCTGCCGGGAAGGAGCCTGCAGCGGCGGTGCCTGCCTGGCCGGCTGCCCGCAGTGGCTCGTCGACTGCGGGGGCAGCTGTGTCGACCTGGCCGGGGACTTCGAAAACTGCGGCGCCTGCGGCCAGGCCTGTCAATCCGGCCAGGTGTGCCACCTGGGCCGCTGCAGCAGCTCTTGCCCGGCGGGCTTCAACTCCTGTAACGGCGATTGCGTCGATACCAGCAGCGATCACGACAACTGCGGCTCCTGCCACAACAACTGTCCGGCCGGACAGGTTTGTGCCGGCAGCCAGTGCCGGGCCGGGTGTCCCGCGGGTAGCACCGATTGCGGCGGCAGCTGCTTCGACCTCCTCCACGATCCCGCCCACTGCGGGCAGTGCGACAGCCACTGCCAGGCCGGCCAGGATTGCTGCCTGGGCCAGTGTGCCGCCACCGGCGCCGATGCCCAGAACTGCGGTGGCTGCGGCCATGCCTGCGCCGCCGGTACGGTGTGCCTGGACGGTGCCTGCCAGGCCGGCCGGTGCCCGGCGGGCCTGAGCGACTGCGGGGGCGCCTGCGTGGACACCAGCGACGATCCCTGGCACTGTGGCAACTGCCTCACCACCTGCCCCCCCGGCCAGGTTTGTGCCTCCGGAAACTGCCAGGCGGGGTGCCCCCCGCAGTTTACCGACTGCTGGGGTTCCTGCGTCGACCTGCAGGACGATCCCCACCATTGCGGCGCCTGCGGCAATGCCTGCGCGCCCGGGCTGGTATGTTCCCGGGGCGAATGCCGGGCGGCCTGCCCGGCCGGCGAAAGCAACTGCCAGGGTTCGTGCGTCGACCTGGTGAACGATCCGGAAAACTGCGGGGCCTGCCAGGTACGCTGCATCGGGGGAGCGGTATGCCGGCACGGAACCTGCAGCGACCAGTGCCCGCCCGGGGAAACGGCCTGTTTCGATTCCTGCGTGGACCTGGCCAGCGATCCCCGGAACTGCGGTGCCTGCAGCAACACCTGTGCGCCGGGCACGGTCTGTTCGGGAGGCACGTGCACGAGCGGCTGCCCCGCCGGCAGCAGCGATTGCGGGGGAGCCTGCGTGGACACCACGAGCAACCCCTTTCACTGCGGCAGCTGCCACCACGCCTGTGGTCCCGACGAGATCTGCTCCGCCGGGCAATGCCAGCCGCGCTGCCCGGCCGGGCAAACCCTGTGCTTCGACTCCTGCGTGGACCTGCAGAACGATCCCGACAACTGCGGAGGTTGCGGCCTGTCCTGTGGTTCGGCCCTGAGCTGCGAACGCGGCGCCTGCGTGGACAGCTGCGCTCCCGGCCTGAGCGATTGCACCGGGGCCTGCGTCGACACCCAGAGCGATCACGATAACTGCGGCTCCTGCGGCAACAGCTGTCCGCCGGACATGGTCTGCCAGCGCGGCTCCTGCCAGCCCGACTGCTCTCCGGGCTTCACCCCTTGCGACGGCGACTGCGTCGACGTGCAACAGGACCCGGCCAACTGCGGCTCTTGCGGCCAGGCCTGTGGTCACGACCAGGCCTGCAGCGGTGGAGAATGCCTGGCCGATTGCCGCTCCGGGGAGACCAACTGCGGGGGCAGCTGCGTGGACACCGGCAGCAGCCCGGCCCATTGCGGCGCCTGCGGAAACGCCTGCAGCGGCAGCCAGGTGTGTGCCGACGGCAGCTGTGAAAACGGTTGCCCGGGAGACGAGGTGGACTGCGGCGGCGCCTGCGTGGACCTGCAGAATGACCCCGATCACTGCGGCGGCTGCGGCCAACCCTGTGCCGCCGGCACCTTCTGCAACCAGGGCAGCTGCCAGGCCGGCTGCGCTGCGGGGTTGCAGCCCTGTGGGCGCGAGTGCGTCGACATCTTCAACGACGCCGAGAACTGCGGCGGCTGCGGCATCGTCTGCCCGGACAATACCGCCTGCGAGATGGGCAGTTGCGGCGGCGGCTGCGATCCCAACGATCTCATCTGCTACTGCCCGCCGGAAGATTACGGGGGAGACGGTACCTGCTTCGCCTGCATGCAGTGCCCGGTGGAAACGCCTCCTCCCCATGTACTGGCGCTGCGCTGCCAGCAGAGCGACTGCCGGATCGAATCCTGCCTCTACCCCTGGCTGGACATCAACCTGGAGATGAGCGACGGCTGCGAGTGCGAGATGACCGACCTGGGAATCATGCAGGAGCAAAACGAGCGCTGGCGCCCGCGCTGGGCCCGGGCCGGAGGGCAGCAGGGTTTCGGGCTGGTGGTACAGGACCACCGCGACGGTTATCCCCGCGTCTACTTCGATTACGTCACCCAGTCGGGTACCAACACCAACCAGCGCGATCGCGACCACGAACTGCTGCTCTCCAGCGGCTGGTGGGTTCCCGGCACCGAGCCCAACATCACCTGGGATGCGCAACGCAACCTGTTTGCCGTAGTCTGGGTGTCGAACGGCGAGCTGATGTTCAACACCGTCACCACCGCCGGCCAGGTCGGCCAGGACGTGGCCGTCTACGATCTCTTCTGGTCGGGGTCGCCGTCGGCACCGGCCATTGCCGCCGCCCGCGACACCGGCGACCAGAACCGCTACCTGCTGGTGTATGCCGATGGCAACACCATTCGCGCCGTGGCCCTGGACGAGCAGGGCCAGGCGCTGTACTACGACCCGGGCGACGAGACCGACTGGCAGTACTACCAGGCCGAGATCGCCACCGGCTCCAATCCCCACGACCTGCAGTTGCGGGGCAGCGACAACAGCTACCTGCTGGTCTGGGAGGAGGGCTCGGCCGACAACCACCGCATCAGGGCCGTCCACCTGGACTACGACGAACAAGCCTGGGACAACTGGATCGCCGCCGGCTCGGCCCACGACATCAGCAGCAGCCAGAACCTGTTCAGTGACACCCGTCATCCCAGCCTGGTACCGGCACCGGCCGGACCGGCGGCCTTCCTGCTGGGCTTCGATGCCCGCAGCAGCGGCGGCCAGCGGGAAACCTACCTGGCCCGCCTCGACGCCGGTGGAGCATTGCTCGAGGAGCCCACGCAGCTTTCCGAAGCCACCACCAGCGGACGCGACGCCAGCGGCGGTGCGGTGGTGGAAGGCGCCCCGGCCACCCGGGTGGGCGTGTTCTGGCACGAACGCAAACCCGGCGACATCGAGGAACAGTACCTGGTCGTCCAGGCCATCGACGTGACCAGCAACCAGCCCCTGGTCGACTGGGGCCCGTTCCGGATAGTGCAGGAGGCCTGGGACCTGTCCTGGGAGATTGCCCCCCAGCAGGCGGCCTACCTGGGTGGGCGCTACTGCACCATGTACCTGGATTTCGCCACCCGCCAGCACGAGGACTACTACGCGGTACGCTACCACACCGTGTGTCCGCCACCGTGAGGACCCGCCCGCCGGGAAAAATCCATGCCCCGCAAGCGCAAGCGCCAGAAGCAGCCGCCGGGCAACCGGCCGGCGACATTCAGCAACCGTCCCCTGTCCGGCCTGCGCGACCTGGCCCGGGCCCAGCAACACCCGGAGGAACCGGCAGGGGCACAATCCCGACCGCAACCCCGGCCTGCCGGCCCCGGTTCCGGCCTCCACCAGGACGATGAAACGACCTTTCGGCAGGCCATGGTGGGCGTCAAGCCGCTGCAACCACGACCCGCGGAACGGCCGGGGCGGACGCCCCGCCCTCCCCGCGAAACCGCCGGCGCCCGCGAGGAGCGCGAGGTCATGCTCGAGTTGGAACGCCTGGTGGAGAAGAACGGCCCGGTACCGGCGCACCTGTCCGGCGAGGCCATCGAGGGAACGGCCAGCGGGGTGGACCGATTCCTGCTCGCCCGCTTGCGCCGGGGGGATTTCTCGCTGCAGGCGCATCTCGACCTGCACGGGTTGACCCGGGAACAGGCCCGCCAGGAGGTGGAGCGCTTCCTCGACTCCGCCATTCTGCAGGGCCTGCGCTGCGTCCTCATCATCCACGGCCGCGGTCGCGGCTCCAGCGACGGCGTGCCGGTACTCAAGAATGCGCTGCAGGCATGGTTGTCACGCAGCGCCCTGCGCAAGCGCATACTGGCTTTCACCAGCGCCCGCCCCTGCGACGGAGGTGCCGGCGCCGTCTACGTCCTGCTCAGGAAACGCTAGCCGTATCGTCTTCATCCCCCAGTCGATCCGGACCCACCGGGCGATCCAGGCGGGGAGAGCGGCTGGAGAGAATCTCGTAGGCCACCCGGTTGCCATACTGGGCACAGCGTGACAGCGAAGAGTAACTCAAAAAGGGCACGCCCCGCGGGTGCTTGCCGGAACCGGGTACGGCATGGCGGTGAAAGCGGTTGGCAGCCACGTCGTGCAGTACCGCCGCCAGGGCGGCGTCCCCGGCCCCGGAGGTGCTGGCCAGGCGATCGGGCCCGCCGCGGTAGGGATGGATATGGGTGTAGATCTTGACCGGGTTGCGGCAATCGCTTCTCTTCATCACCCGGGAATACTCGTAACGGTTGTACTCGGCTATCGACTTGGAGCGAATCGCCTGGTCGGTCTGGCGCAGGTGGGCTTCATCCACCCAGCCCCCCATGGTCATGCCGCGCGCCCCCTCGGTGATGATGACCAGGTCGACCCAGTCGAGAATCTGCTGGCAGGCCAGCAGGGAGTCTTCCTGTCCGGTCAGTGCCCGGGCCTCGAACTGGTTCATGGCGGCGATGTCGACCCACGACCGCAGCAATTGCGGCAACTCACCGGACAGCTGCCGTACCAGCGAACCGGTTCCCATTCCCAGGGCCACCGGCACCCGGAATTCGCAGGCCAGGCGCAGCAGGCGCTTCGTGGCAGCGGCGATGGGTGCCTGGCGATGACGCAGGCAGTACAAAGTCACCAGCACCGCCGAGGCATGCTCCACCAGGACGGGGTCGACCATCTCCGGGGGAAACTCCTCGGAGACACCCGCGGCCACCGCGAAGGTACGCTCTCCCCCGGGCTCCACCAGGGTCAAGGCCCTGCCGATGTTTCCCTCCACCGCCACCAGGTGAGACAGGTCGACCGCGCGCGGGGTGTGGGCCACGTACAGGAAGGCCGCATCGCCGAATTCCAGCCGACGCGGTATGGCCCCCAGCAACACGGCCGCTTCTCCGGCCAGGAAGGTGTAGTTGTTCAGGGAATTGGAGACGGTACCACCGGCGGTGATGGACGGTCGCAGGCCCCTCTGCTCGAGCCGTTGCAGCAGCCGGTCCAGGCCCTCGTCCTCCATGGGAGTCGATTCGCCACTGTGCAGTCCCAGCTCTTCCACCAGTTGCGCCGGCACCTCGACCTCCATGTCCGCCAGCACGTGGTCGAGGCCCAGCAGGTACCAGCCGGGCGACTCGCCTCCCGGCAGCGATCCGCCGCGGCGGACCTTGCGCTCCACCGGAAAGTAGTGGGTGGCCTCCCTGTGACCGGGAAAACGCATGTACCTCCCTGTTGCCTGCCTGGTTAGCACACCTGTCGCCCCAGATCCATCACTGCCGGCCAGGTGGGGTCCGCCCTACACCGAAAAAAAAAACGGCAGAAAATTTGACAGCCAGGCTTCCCGGTGATACGTAAATTACTTACTAATATTATGTATTCACATGCCACGCATAACTATATCTATTCCGCTGGATCTAAAGGAGAAATTATCGGATCCACGGGTGCGTCGTTCCCTGAACATCTCCAGGGTATGCCAGCAGGCCCTGGACAGGCAGATACGCCGGTTGCACGACCTGCCCCTGGAGGTCGAACGCCTGGGAAGATTTCTCGACCGCATGGCCCGGCAGCAGGAACGGGAATCCCGCCAGTGGTTCCAGCACGGCCTGCAGGAGGCACGCGACTGGCTGGAACACGAGGCATCGTACGCACAGGTTCGCCTGCTGGGCTCGGCAAACGCGGCCCGCAGGCTGCGCCGCCTGCTGTCGGCTCCACCCGGGCCCTTGCGCGAGGGACTCGAATCGCGGGCCGCGGTCGCGGATTTCGACCGGGACGGCTACCTGCAGGGCTGGGTGGCGGCCATTGGTGCCTACTGGCAGTTTCTGGAACGCAATCTCTGAGGGTTGTCCAATTCTCATGCCTAAGGAGGGGCAGATGATCGAAAGGGCATACCAGGACTTCGAGGGCAGCTTCCTGCTGGGGGAAGCGGACGGGCAGGCATGGTCGGCCAGGGCCCGCTCCAACGAGATCCAGTCGGTGGCCATGCTGCATCCCGAGGAGGTCGGCCAGCGCGACATCTTCGGCCAGGCCAATGCCGGCTGGCTGGAGGAACGTGCCGCCAGCTACCGTACCCGCGACGAGAGATTCGTACCCCAGGCCTATCTCGAAGGGTTCCTGTCATCGGTAAGGCGCACCCGGCGGCAGATGGCCTTCGCCATGGCCCGGCGCCGTCGCGCCTGAAGCGGTCAGGTCGGGTTCAGGTCCGGCCGCGGCCGGCGTCTTCGGTCAACAGCAGGGTGCCCAGGTCCCTGCCTCCCGGCAACATGAGCTGTACCTTGGGCGGCTGGTCTTTATGGGAGTGCTTGTGCTGCCGGTAGCTCTGGGCCAGTTCTTCGACGACTTCCCTTCTTTTCTCGAACTCCCCCTTGGGGATCTCGATGCGCTCAATGCCCAGGTGATTGGACACCATCTCCACCAGGCTGAACGGGGAAAACAACTCCGACAGCAGCTCGTCGGCTCCGGCCTGCCGGGCCTTTTCCTTCTCGCCATCCTCGTCGGTGGTCATGCCGATGACGATCATCTTCTGCCCCATGCCGTAAGTGCGCAGGCGGCGGATGAAATCGTTTCCCATGGTGCCCGGCGAGGTGGTGTTAACCACCACCAGGCGCGGTTTTTCCCGGGGCAGGCGTCCCAGGGCCTCGTCACCGCTGGCGGCGGAGAAGATGTCGAAGCCGGTGATCTTGAGCACGTCGTAGACGCGCTTGCGCCGGCCGACGTCATCGTCGACGATCATCACGGCCTTTTTTCGGAGTTGCATGCGTTATACCCACCCCGGCTTAGTGGCAGGTCTCATCGACCGATAATGCGGGCCCGATCCGGCACCGGCCCGCATCGCCAAGGCGCCAGCCGGATTCGAACCGGCGATAAAGGTTTTGCAGACCTCTGCCTTACCACTTGGCTATGGCGCCAAATAAAAAAGCGGGTGAAGGGATTTGAACCCTCGACCTCAACCTTGGCAAGGTTGCACTCTAGCCACTGAGTTACACCCGCACAACGGGCCACTTTTTTTGATCAGACACGACTGGATGTCAAGCAAAAACACCGGGAAGTGTTTCACGACATCGCCCGCAGCATGACCCGGAACGGCTCCGCCTCGACAAACTGGAAGAGAAACTTCCACATGGCCACCATGTCGCCGCTTTTCAGCTTGGCCGGCTGTCCCGGTTCCAGCCGGGTGCCGTTGAGCCGGGTGCCGTTTGCCGAACCCTGGTCCTCCAACCACCAGCTGCGGCGTTTTTCGAAAAAGGCCGCATGCTGGCGGGAGATCTTGCTGGCACGAATGATTATGTCACAGGAGTCCAACCGTCCCAGCACGACTTTGTCCCGCAGCCGACCACGTCCGCTGAGCACCACCGGTATCACCTGCTTGGACGGAGGTTGTGCCAACTCCGCCAGCTGGAACTTGCCACTGTGCACCGTTCTCACCGTGCTCTCATCGTCGTCGTCAAACTCGCTGGGAGGTGTAAAGACCACCACCAGGTAGGGATGGGAATGGAGCCGGGCGAACTCCTTCTCGCCCAGGCGCTCCATTTCCTTCCGCAGTTCCGTCATGTAAACGCTGTTGAATCGGGACCCGGCCATTTTCATCCCTTCTCCCTCATCCACGTTAATTATACCGCAGTATGCCAAAAGCAACAGCAGCATTCGACCGGGCCATGCCTGCCGGCCGCCTTCCGGTGGAACCATGACAATCTCATGCGTTTTCGGCCCGCTTCTCCCTCCGGAGCATCTCGCGGATGAATCCGCCCACGTACTGGCTGGCGGAGAATATGGAGAAGAACAGGGAGAGGTAGATCAACCACATGCCCACCACGTGGAAATCGACCCAGGGCCTGACGGCTACCCCCCAGGAGGCCAGCAAGCGGTGCAGCCAGGTACCGGTCACCAGGTTGTGCAGTCCCGGAGTAATGATGGCCACCGGGTAGGGGTAGTGGATGATCAGGGCCAGGATACCCACCAGCTGAAAGGCCGTCTTCCACTTGCCTCCCTGGCTGGCGGCAATGACCAGTCCCTCCGAGGAGGCAATCCCCCGCAGTCCGGTGATGGCCAGCTCCCGGGCCAGCAACAGTACCACCACCCAGGCGGGAATCCGTCCCAGGGGAATCAACATCACCAGGGTGGAGGCGACGATCAGCTTGTCGGCCAGGGGGTCGAGGAACTTGCCCAGCACGGTGATCAAACCGCGGCGGCGGGCCAGCCAGCCGTCCAGGTAGTCGGTTATGGATGCCAGGGCGAACAGACCGGCGGCGATGAAGCAGTTGATGCGGCTTTCGAAAGTGATGAAAACCAGCACCACGGGAATGATCAGGATGCGACACATGGTCAGCGTGTTGGGCAGGTTGAAAAACTCTTTCTTCAGGTTTCCAGACACGACCACTTCCTCCCGGTCTCAGGGATTGCCCAGCAACACGGCACCCCTGCCCTGCAGCAGCGCCCAGACATCTTCATGGCCAACTTGCTGCTGCAGCAATGAAGGTTCCAGCTCTCCCCGCCAGCCCAGCAATGCCGACATCTTCACTCGCAGGGGTTGCTCCTCCGCCACCGGAAACCAGCGACCCCGGCGACATGCCAGGACCAGTACGCCCGGACCGGTCATGTGAAAAACGTGCATGTCGTTGCCGTCCCCACCTGCCCTCAGGCGACCGTTCTCCCACTGCCGCCCACCGGCGAAGGCAATGACATTCTCCTCGCGGAAGAAGCCGGCTTCAGCGGCCAGTTCCACCAGCTGGTAGCCGCCGCCAGGGGGGGAAATAAAGAAGGCCCGGTGCAGTCCCTGCACCCGGCACATCACCCGGGAGCCACCTCCGAACAACCACCTGGTATCCTGCCCCCGGTAACGCTTCCGCAGCGGTTGGTACTCGAATTCTCCCTGCACCTGCACCAGGTGGTCCAGGCGACAGCAGAAGTCCTCGACTCCCTCCACCAGCAACCCGGCGGGTTCGACGATGAAGGGACCGGCCCTGGTAACGGCTGCTTCCGGTTGCTCGTTTCCACTCTCCCCGGCGGTCGCCGAGCCCTGTCTCCGGAAGGGCTCCTGCCAGTCCATGGGGCCGAGCCCTTCCGCCCGCTCCCCGCTTGCCGGCAAAACCGCTCCCGGGGCCCGCTCCTGCCCGTCCTTCCCGCGCAGTGCCTGCAGCATGGCCTGGGCCCGCCGGTGAGAGGGATTGTTCTCCAACAATGTAGACAGCAATTCTTCTGCCCGCGCCGACTGCCCGGCCTTGATCAGCACCGTGGCCAGGTTCAGCGACAGGGATTCATCGCCGGGATATCGCTCCAGCAACCCGTCGTAGATGGAAATCGCCTCTTCCAGGCGATCCTGGCGGTAGGCCAGCAACCCCAGCAGGTTCTGGCACTTGGCGTTGCCGGGTTCCAGGCGGGCGGCCTGTTCCAGGTGAAAACGGGCCTCGTCCTCGCGGCCACGCTGCAACAGGTCTCCGCCCCGGTTGAAATGGAACAGAAACTCCTCTTCCCGGTTCTCCCCGGGGGCATCCCAGGCAGAAGCAGAAGGAGTGGACTGGCCTGGGTCGGTTTCACTCATTGGCCAGCAACTCCCCCTTCCGCCCGGGAGTGCGCTCGCCGGCGGCCCGAAAGGCATCATAGAGACGAATGACCCGTTTCACGTAGCGCCTGGTCTCGGCAAAGGGAGGTATCCCGTCATACTTGAGCACCGCCCGCAACCCGGCATTGTAGGCGGCTACCGTCAACACCAGGTCGTTGTCCAGGCGATTGGCCAGGTATCTCAGGAAGCGGGCCCCTCCCAGGATGCTCTGCCGGGGCTCGAAGGGATTGGTCACCCTCATCAACTGCGCCGTCTCCGGCATCAACTGCATCAGGCCCAGGGCCCCCACCGGGGAAACGGCAGCCGGACGCAGGTTGCTCTCCACGGCCATGACGGCCTTGAGGAGTTCGATGGGAATGTTGTAACGGCGAGCGGCCTCCCGCAAGTAAGGCAGGTAGGGCTTCCAGGCCCGGTCATCACGGAAGTGGCGAGCCCGGTGCCGCCGGAAACGTACCCGCCGGGAGCGCCGCCGCCGAGCGCGTCGCTCCTCCAGGCGCTGGTAGGGATGATCGTCACCGGGCACGTTGGTGAAATGAACCACGCCGCTGGCATCCACGTACCGATATATTTCGTCAGCGGCAACCGCCGGTTGCCCGGCCAGCAGCAGCAATGGCAGCACTCGCTCCAATACCTTCATCGCCAGGCGTCCTCCGCGCCCCGAGTGACATCATGCTAGCACGAAGGCCGGGCGGGCGGCAAAAAAGCAACCTTTCCGCCGGCTCCGGGTTTGACCGCTGTCCGGCAGCGGGATATACAGGCCGGGGAAGGAGCGGCCGCAGTGAGCACGGGCGCCAATATCACCGAATCGGTTGATTTCCTGGTCATCGGCGGCGGCCTGGCAGGGCTTACCTTCGCCCTGCATGCCGCGCGACACGGATCGGTCCTGGTGCTGACCAAGACCGACCGCGGCGAGTCCGCCTCCGACCGGGCCCAGGGTGGCATCGCCACGGTGATCGCCGAGGAAGATTCCTTCGCCTCCCACGAGCAGGACACCCTGCGTTCCGGCGCCGGGCTCTGCCATCCCCAGGTGGTTCGCAAGTGTATCGAGATGGGTCCCGAGGCCATCAACGAGTTGCTCGAGTTGGGCGTCGAATTCACGCGCACCAGGGACGGCCGCGGCAACGGCCGTTTCGACCTCGGTCGCGAGGGTGGCCACTCCCATCGCCGGGTGTTGCACGCCGGTGATTTCACCGGGCACCAGATCATGCAGGTGCTGTTGCAGGCCGCGGAAGCCAATGAAAACATCCGCCTGGTGGAAAACCACCTGGCGGTGGACCTGATCGTGGAGAACCGGCCCGGGCGGCAACCGGCTCGACTGGTATGCGGAGTGTACGCCCTGGACGTCGAAAGTGGCCGGGTGGTGGTCCTCTGCGGGAAGGCCACCATCCTGGCCACGGGTGGTGCCGGCAAGGTATACCTCTACACTTCCAACCCGGACGTTGCCACCGGCGACGGCATGGCCATGGCCTGCCGGGCCGGGGCGGAAATGGTCAACCTGGAGTTCGTGCAGTTCCACCCTACCTGCCTGTTCCATCCCCGGGCCAAGTCCTTCCTCTTGTCCGAGGCCCTGCGCGGGGAGGGCGGACGCCTGCTGCTTGCCGATGGCAGTGAGTTCATGCACCGCTATGACCCGCGCGGTCCCCTGGCCACGCGCGACGTGGTGGCACGGGCGATAGACTTCGAACTCAAGAAGCGCGGTGACGATTACGTCCTGCTGGACATGACCGGCCTGGATGGCGATTTCCTGGTGCGGCGGTTTCCCAATATTCACCAACGTTGCCTGGAACTCGGTTTCGACATGCGCCGCCAGCCCCTGCCGGTCGTGCCGGCGGCGCATTACTTCTGCGGCGGGGTACGCACCGACATCAGGGGCCGCACCAGCCTGCCGGGGCTGTACGCCATCGGCGAAGTGGCCGGTACCGGCTTCCACGGGGCCAATCGCCTGGCCTCCAACTCCCTGCTGGAGGCGGTGGTTTTCGGCCGCCTGGCCGCCGTCGATGCCCGCAACTGGTTGCAGCGCTGCCCGTCGCCCTTGACCCCGGTGGCCCCCTGGGACCCGGGCGAGGCAACCGATTCCGACGAGAACGTCGTCGTCAGCCAGAACTGGGAAGAGGTGCGACGCCTGATGTGGAACTACGTGGGTATCGCTCGCAGCGACCGGCGCCTGGAGCGGGCCTGGCGGCGCGTGGAGATGATTCGCGAAGAAATCCGCGAGTACTACTGGAACTTCCTGCTTACGCCCGACCTGGTGGAGCTGCGCAACATCTCCACCGTGGCCGAGCTGGTCATTCACTGCGCCCGGCAGCGCAAGGAATCACGCGGCCTGCACTACAACATGGACTATCCCCGTCCCGGGGGGCCGGAATGGGAACACGACACCATCGTGCGCCGGCGCCAGGATGGCAAGCTGGTCTCCTCGCAGGCGGCGTTGCCCTACCGCTGGGAATAGGTTTTCCCTCCCCTGCCGGCGGCCGGGCCGGCATCGCTGGCAGGTCTCAGCGGCCGCTGGCTGCCAGTTTCACGTCCTTCAACCGCATGTCCGCCTGGGGAATCTCCCGGGAGCCGTCCAGCAACCTGGTGGCGATGCGCACGATACCCACTCCCGGGGCGAAGGTCATGTCGTTCTGCACGGCCCGCTTCTCGTTCAGGCGTACCTCCATGCGTACCACCACGCAGTCGTCGAAGTTGCCGGCGGGCACCGTCACCTTGCGGCCCACCTCCAGGATGCGGTAGTGCTCCACCGTCCTGACATCGGCCACGCTCATCCAGCGCGTGCCGGTGGCCAGCGGCGCCTTGAGCAGGTAACGACGATTGCCGTCGCGGATACCCTGGCCGTCTATGGTCAGGTGGCTGGGACGTGGCCGGTTGTCGATGAACACGTCACCCCGGCGCTTGACGATCTCCACCACCAGGTCGGCCTGGGGTTGCCCCTGGAACGAGGTTTGGTAAGTCCAGCGGTTGCCCACGGCCAGGGGCAGGTACTCTGCCAGCGAATGCTCCGCCGCCGGGGCGGCGCTGCCGTTGGTGGCGACGTGAGCACAGGCACCGATCGGCAACACGGCCGCCAGCGCGGCGAACACTACCAGGTAACGTCCAGTCACTTCTCACCTCCCTTGACCTTTCGGCCTTCCTCCGCCACGGGCACGACCAGGGCGGCTCCCACATCGCCGCGCCGGGAACCTGGTTGTTTCTGCAAGCGCTCCAGGGCCTCGCGCGCCAGGCGGCGGATCTGCTCCGAGGAGTGCCCCGCCGCCAGGGTAAACAGGTATCCCCGTGCCTGCCGCCCGCCCAGCTGGCCGACGGCGGTGACGATCTGCGAAAGGAACAACAGGTCTTTTCCCTGGGCCACCTGGATCAACGGCAGCACCGCCCGTTGGTCGTGCTGGGCCACCAACACTCCCACCGCCTCCAGGGCCACTTCCGGATCCTGGTCGTGCAGCAACTCGATCACCCGGGGAACCAGTTCCGGGGTACGCCGTTCGCGCAAACTTCGCAAGGTGTAGAGACGTCGCCGGGAATTGCTATCACCCAGCAAGGCGGCCAGGTGCTCGCCGTCCAGGGAACGAGCCCGCAGTTGCAACGCCACCCAGTCCACCGCCTTGCCCAGGGCCTCGGCCAGCACTCGCTCGAAGCCCTTCTGGCGATCCAGTTCGCGCGCTTGCCCCTGGTAGGAGCGCCCGACGGCGCTGATCTGTTCCTTGTCGCCGGAAGCGGTACGCCTCCAGAAAACCACTTCCACCTGCAACGAGCGATAGATCTTTTCCTGGTCGTCCGTGGCCTTGGGCCCCTGCTCGGTGGCCTGCCCCACGCTCAGGTCCACCCGGAAGGCGCCTTCTGCCGGTTCCTCCAGCAGGCGGAAGCCCCGTTGCACGACCGCCCCCCGCAGCAGCTTTCTCAGCAGCTTCTCGCTGAAATCGAGCCCGGTGAACGAGGGTGAAGCGCGATCATCGATGGAAAACAACACCACCGGCATGCCCTCGTCCCCGCTGCCCCGGCACCCACCCCAGCCCGCCAGCAGGCCAACAACCAGGCACCAGGGGGTCACTACCCTAGCAACAGGCCTGTGTCCGGTCATGGCAACCACCTTCGCAAACACTCGCCGGCAGCTCATCACCCAGCTCCACGGAAAAGCTCTCCGCCACGGCGGCGGCTACCTCCCGGGCCAGTTGCGGCAAGGGCACCGCCACTCCCTGCCGGGCCATGGAAGTCACCCCGCGGTGCGCCAACCCGCAGGGAACGATGGTTTCGAAATAGCCGAGTTCGACGTCCACGTTCATGGCGAAACCATGAGTGGACACGCGGCGCTCGATGTGGAATCCCAGGGCCGCGATCTTGTCGTTGCCCACCCACAAGCCGGGATGCAACTCCGACCAGCGTGCCTCGATGCCATGAGCGGCCAGCACGCGCGCCAGGGCCCGGGCGTGCCCCTGCACCCAGTCGTGCACTCCCACCCGGAAGGCATCCAGGCGGGCCACCGGGTAACCCACCAGTTGCCCGGGACCGTGGAAGGTGGCTCCCCCGCCCCGGTCCACGTGGACCACCTCCACTCCCCGTTCGCGAAGTTGCCGGGGAGTCAGCAGCAACTGGCCGTCCGTCGACCTCCGGCCCAGCGTCACCACCGGTGGATGTTGCAGGAACACCAGCAGCGAACGACTGGCATCACTGGCCACTGCCCGGGCCAGTCGCCGCTGCATCTGCAGCGCCTTTCCATAGGGCTGCAACCCCAGATAGACCCAGTTCAGGCGCACGGTCACACCCCGAGGAACAGGCGCTTGCCGAAGTTCATGGCCAGGTCGGCTTCGAATATCTTGCGCGCCGCCGTCTCCACGTCGTACTCCACGCGGTGGTACTCCATGATCCGGCTGTCGGTATCGAAGACGGTGAAGCAGGCACGGGCGTCATAGTCACGGGGTTGACCGACGCTGCCGTCGGTGATCACGTATTTTCTGTGCTTGCGCAGGCGAAACCGGCGGGCCACGACCTCGTTGACCTCACCCGAGGCCAGGGCAAAGGACTTGGTCAGGTGGGAATGCCCGATGAAGTTCACGTCGGCCAGGCGATCCAGGTCGGGAAGCAGTGCCGAGGCCTGGTCCAGGGTGAAGATGTACTCGAACTCTTCCGGGCAGAGGGGATTGCCATGGCTGAAGCACAGGTCGTCCAGGCGTTCGACGTAGGCCAGCCCCTTCAACCACTCCATGTTTTCCGGGCTCAGCTGAGCGGCGCACCAGTCAAGTGCCTGACGGGCTGCGTCATAGTAGTAGTCGTACTCCATGCGCCCGGATACCGCGGCATCGTGGTTGCCGAGGACAACCAGGTCCGCCACCTCGCGAACCAGTTCGCAGCATTCGTTGGGGTTGGCCCCGTAGCCGACCACGTCACCCAGGCAAACGTACTTGTCAATATCCAGGTTCCGGTAGGTTTCCAGAACCGTCTGGAGGGCTTCCAGGTTGGAATGTACATCGGAGAAGATGCCCAGACGCATGCACGGCCTCCATTTGGCGGCGGAAACTTAGCACGGCAGCAGGACAGGAGCAAGCCAATCCAGCGGGAGCACGGCCGGGTAAGAAGACCGCGGAGCTACTCACCCAGTCGCAGGGGAACGCGGGGAATACGAATGGGAGTACCGGAAAACCGGGGGAAACGAATGCTCTTGATGACGGTGGTGATGCAGGAATCGACGAAGGTTCCCCGGTGTTCCGCCGACAACACCTTGACGTCCGAGGTGGCACCGCTACCCCTGATGGTGAAGGCGACGATCATGGTACCCTTGACCGAGGGATCCCGCTCCTTCTGCATCTTCACGCATTTACGCATGGCAGCGACGTATTTCTTCATCACTCCCTTGATCTGGGCGGGAGTCAGCTTCTCGGGAAGGTTCGAACTGGTGGTGGTGTTGAAGGCCACTTCCCTGGGTTTTCCGGCGGCGGTCTTGCCACCCCTGGAACTCCTGCCGCCAGGTTTCCTGCGACGATCGCCGCCGCCCCTGCGGGCCTTCTTGCCCGTACCGCGCCTGCTACTGGAGCTGGCGACCGCGGCCTTCTTGGGCTCCTGGCTGCTGGTGCTGGTGCTGGAACGCTTCACGACAATGGTGTCGCTGGACTTGCCGGCGTCACTCTTCCCCTGGTCCGGGCCGGCCGCGGCCACCTTGCCGTCGGCCTCCTTCTTGGTGCCGCCGGGTGCTTTCCCGGCCTTCTGCTCCCGCTTCGACTTGCCGGTTGCCTGGACAGTACTCGTGGTTGCCGGCTTTCCCGTACTCGGGTTCGGGGAAGCCGCGGCGGCCTGGTGAACCTGCTTCCCCGCAGAACCATGGCTTTCGTCGTTGTTGCCGGAAAGCGACGATACCAGCACCCAGGTCCCCGCCACCAACACCACCGCGCCCAGCGCACCGGCCACGATCAACTTGGTGCGCGAGGATGCCTCCCGCCCCTCCGACAGGTAGGCCGGCTTGACGATGCCGGCACGGTCGGTCAGTGGTGAACCGGAATCAGTGGTGGGTGCATCCAGGGAGGGGTCGAAATAGTTGTCGCTGGGGCGGGCCACCTCCCCGGAAAGCACGTCCTCACGCTCCCAGGGAGGCAGGTCCTCGGGGGCGGCCAGCTCTTCATCCAGTTTCTCGGGCCCCGGCTCGGGAGCGGCATCTTCCTTGCCGGCCGTGGCCTGCACCGCCTGCAACTCCTCCTCGACCAGCGAGGACAGGCTGGAGGAACCCGAGGTGTCCCACTGCTCGTCGGCCACAGGCGCGGCCGCCTCCCCGGGCACTTGCTGCTCGGTTTTCTTCAGCGTTCCCAGCAGGTACCGCAGCTTGGGTACATCCTCTATCGGCTGCCAGTCGCTCATGCCCGGGAACCAGGCCAGGCTGTCCGGGCCGACCTCGCCGGCCTCCCAGCGGGCCTCGACCTCCTGCAGGTTCATGGGGCCAACCTGCTCGTCGTTTATGGCCAGGTACCATTCCTCGCCGTCATCACCATTGGCGGCGCCGTCGCGGGCAATACCGGTGGAAGCCGCTTCCGAGAAAACCTCGTCTATCTTGTCATGGTCCTCGTCCGAGAGCGGTCCCGGGCCCACCCCGCTGACCTTCTTCAACTCCTCCATGCTGAAGATCTGCGTCTCCTGGCCCTCGTCCTCTTCATCCTCCTCCTGGCCGCCGTCCAGTTCCCCCTGCAGCAACCTGTCGAAGGCCATGCCCACCTCGTCCTGCCGGCCAGGCTCTTCTCCTTCGGGCAGGGGGCTGCCGTTGGGCACCGTGGGACCGCCGAAGCCGTCTTCGGCGGGCTCGGACGAGGCCTGCTCCGCCTGGTGCGGCCTGACCAGGATGACGTTGCCACACCGCTTGCAGCGAACCTTGACACCCTTGCCCCGTACCTTCTCGTCCGAGATCAGGTACTGGGTACCACAGCTGTCACAGACGAACTTCATTTTCTCGTGCCCGCCATGGGTCCTGGACGTTCCACGGGCCGGGGGGGATCTCCCTCCCGGCCTCGCCAATCCGCATCATCATAACAAAGCCGACGTTGCCTCTCAAGAAATGTACCCGATGTCACCCGGTCACCGCCAGCCCCAACATCTTGCGCAGTTCCAGGTATTCCGGACTGGCGGCAAAAACCAGCATTTCACGCACCTTCTGGATGGAACGCATGGGCGTCAACCAGGCCGGTTCCTTGCGTAGTACTCCCAGGGTGGTGGCCAGGTCATTGCACACTATGAACCCGGCCCGGTTGATGGAATGCTCGACGGCCTCCACCCAGCGCCGCAGGTTGTACTTGCGCGGCTCGGCCAGGTACTCCTCGACGGCCCGCTTGAGCATGCCCCGCCCCGCCTCCGGCATGGCCCGGCGCAAGCGGCTGCGAACCGGTTCCACCAGGCGATGCTCTAAGGTGGGACTGAATTCCGGTTCCACCAGCCAGCAGGCGGCTTGCAGCAGGATCTCCAGGTCCTTGACGGCCAGCGAGTAGGCCAGGATGAACTGGGAGCGTGATGCCGCCAGCTGGCGACCGATCTGGAACAGCAAGTGCTTCTTGCGATCCTCGCGGAACATCTCCTTGTAGGCAATCATGGCCGTCGGCCTGGTGGGCACGATGACCAGCCCCGGTGGCTGCGGGGCCGCCTCGTCCTTGCGGGGAAACAGCTGCACGTCCATGCCCCCCAGAACCTTGGCTGCCACCCGGAAGTTATGGGCGAACAACGAGCGATCCCTGGCCAGGTCCAGGTGACCCTGCTTCTTGAGATTGACCTCCTTGTGGTCCTTGATGAACATCGCCGGTGCCTTGCGGTAAAGCAGGGCGAAGATGCGGGTAAAAGGCACCTTGACCTCGGGATGGGCCAGTGCCGTCTCCCATACGCGCTCGTTGACCGGCCGCGAGGCCACCTGGGGAGCCTTGCGCGAGAAGTAGTTGTATATCTTGCGCTCCTCCTCGTCCGCCTTCTTCAGGTAACGCAATATGGAAGCCAGAACGTAGACCTTGTCGTATTCCTTGCGCTGGTTGTACAGCTTCCACAACACCCGGTAACTGGCGACCCGGTCCGCGGACATGCGCAAGACCCGGTGATGGGTGGCAATGGCCTCTTCCAGGGTAGCCGGGCGAGCGGCCAGCAAGTCGCCGAGAATGGCCAGGGACTCGACGTCATTGGGGTCCAGGCTGGTGATCATGCGATAGGCGTCTATGGACTCGTTGAGGTTGCGCAGCACCACCCGGCACAGCTCGCCCAGGTCCTTCCACAGGGCCAGCTTGACACGACGGGCATCGATGGGCAGGCGCTTGATCATGCGTATGTAGTTTTCCTTGAGGCCGGGCCAGTCCTTGCGCGCGCGCAGGATCTCCACTATTTCCCGGAAGCAGGCCACCTGGGAGGGATCGATGTCCAGCGCGGCGTTGAAGTGCTCCACCGCCGCCGCCGGGTTGTGCAACTCGTCCCGCAGCAGGCGCCCGGCCTGCTGGTGGTACTCCACCAGCAAGCGGGGACGGGCTTCCACCTGGGTGATCCGCTCCAGGATATCCACCGCCTTCTGCGACTGGCTGGTTTCGACGAACACGTCCAGCAAGCGGGTCAACACCTCCAGGTTGTCCTCCTGCAGGCGGAGCGCCCCCTGGTAGGCGTCGACGGCCCGGAAGGGATCGTCGAGCTTTTCCCGGCACATGTCGCCCAGGCGCAGGTAATGCTCCAGCAAGTCATCGTCCTCGAGCGCGTCCACCATCTTCAGGCTGTAGTCGTAGGCCTCCTCCCAGAGTTCCTGCTCCTGGTAGATGCTGACGATGTACTGCAGGCTGGCCAGGTGGGTATCGTCTATCTCCAGGGCCTTCTTGAAGGAAGCGATGGCCCGCTCGTTCTCCTTCATCTGGAAGTTGATGTCACCGATCTGCCAGTACAGCTCGGCCACCTCGGCATCGGACAGGCTGTCGCGGTGATGAATGAGGATGGTCTGGTAGATGCGGTAGGCTTCCTCCCACTGCTCGGCCTTGATAAGCGCGTTGCCCAGGCCTTCCAGGGCGGGCAAGTAGGTGGCGTCCAGCTCGTAAGACTGGCGGTAGTGTTCCAGCGCCCGTTCTCCCTTGCCCAGCTTCTCGGTAATGTAGCCCAGGCGATAGTACTGGCGGCACAGTTCCCGGGCCTCGCTGTTGCGGTCCAGGCCCTGGACGACCACTTCCATCATGCTCTCGGCCTTTTCCCATTGCTCGGTGCGGAAGTAGATGTCGGCCAGCGGCTTGGCGGCGGGCAGGAAATCTGCCGTCAGCTGCAGTGATTGCTCGTAGTAACCGGCGGCCTGGCTGGTGTCCTCGTAGTGCTCCTGCAGGAACTTGCCGATCTCGTAGAAAAGCCTGGTCCTTTCCTCCACGTCCTCGGTGTGCTCGGCCTCCTGGACCATCATCTCCAGGTACTTGTCGAAATCCTTGTCGAGGTAATGGATGAGCTTGAGTGCCTTGATGGCCGGCAGGTAGGAAGGATCTATGGCCAGGGCCCGGGTATAGGCCTCGCGGGCAGCCCCGGAATCGAGCAGCATGTCCTCGTTGATCTTGCCCATGCGGTAGTACAGGTCGACCGCCTCGGGGGAAGCCCCGCACAGCTCGGCTTCCTTCTGCAACATCTCGATGGCGTTGAACCAGTTGCCGCTCTTCTCGTAGAGTTGTCCCAGGGCATGGATGGCCGGCCGCGACTGTCCATCGACCTCCAGGGCCTTGCTGAACACCTCCTCGGCCCTGTCCACCCGGCTCATCTCCCGGTACCAGACATCGCCGATGGCCAGGTAGATCTCCACCTTTTCGCCGCGATCCTCGATCAGCTCCAGGTGCCGGTGGTACAGTTCGATGAGCTTCTCGAACTCTCCCATGCGCCGGGTGAGCCTCTCCAGGGCCTTGACCGAGGGCAGGCAGTTCGGGTCCAGCGCCAGGATGCTCTCGTGGCAACCCTGGGCGTTTTCCAGGTTGGCGAAGCGCTCCTCCCAGATGCTGCCCATCTTGTTGTAGAGGCGGATCTTCTCCTCGGTCTGCTCCACCAGCTCCACCTGGCGCTCGAATACTCCCAGCAACTCGCTCCAGCGATCCAGCCTGGTGTAGATGCGCTCCAGCGCCTTGAGGCTCTCCAGGTGGCCCTCGTCCACTTCCAGCACGGCCTGGTAGGCGGCTATGGCCTCCTCGTCGCTGTCGAGTTCGGTCTCCCAGATGGAGGCGATGTTGAACAGGTGGTTGGTGGTAATCTGGCGATCCTCGGCCTGCTCCGCGGCCCGGTGCAGGACCTGGATCAGCTCCTGCCAGCGCTGCTGCGTCTGCAGCAAGCGAATCAAGGACTGGATGGCCAGGCCGTCACGGCCGTCGAGTTCCAGGATACGCCGGTAACTCTCGACGGCCAGGTCCACGCGATCCAGGCGCTCCTCCTGCAGCACGGCTATCCGCCGGCGAACCTCCTTGCGCTGTTCCAGCTCGTCGGAACGCTCGTACTTCTTCTCCAGCACGGCGATGAGGTCTTCCCAGCGTTCCTGCTCCTCCAGCAGATCGGCCAGCGCATCGAGAGCAGCGGTCTCCCGGGGATCGAGTTCCGTGGCCTGGCGCAGGAACTGCTCCGCCCGCTCGTTGTCCTGCTGGTGGGTGCGGTAGATGTCGGCAATCTTGCGGTAGAGGCGAACCACCCGGGCCCCGCTGCCGAGCTCCTCGATGGCGTCTTCCAGCACCTCCAGCAGGGTTTCATAGTCCTCGGTCTCCTCGGCCAGGGACTCCAGCTTGGCCAGGACCTGGTCGTCGGAGAAGTCCTCGCGAAAAGCGGCGCAGTAGCGGGCAAAGGCCAGTTCCTTCTGGCCCAACCGCTCCTCGTAGATGGTGGCGATTTCCTTGATCAGCTCCATCCGGTCGCGCCGCTCGCGGATGTTGTTCAGGCGCCCCTCCAGCAGAGCGGTGAGCCGCCGCCACTCCTTGTTGTCGCGGTAGATCTTCTCGGCGGCCCGGAAGGCGTTCTCGTGGAAAGGATCGATCTGCAGGATCTTCTCGTAGACCGGCGCCGCTCCCAGGGGA
>Ga0190359_1000210_pt1 | contig 39566 bp, 32 predicted proteins | sample 48721823_MG_FD_161269 | JGI IMG/M metagenome (GOLD analysis project Ga0190359, IMG submission 161269) | Hydrothermal vent microbial mat bacterial communities from Southern Trench, Guaymas Basin, Mexico - 4872-18-2-3_MG | ecosystem: Environmental > Aquatic > Marine > Hydrothermal vents >...
TCAGCGTCCGGCTTCGCCGGATGCCCTCGAAAAGCCTCATCCGAAGGCTAAATCTTCAATGTCGCCACGACCACACCTGAATTTCAGTAAGTTTAAGCAACCTCGACTTGTGAATAATACAGGTTAAGTAAAGTTCATAAAAGATTAACGGCTTGACATGTAATCTATTTAGTTGTATATTGTAATTGATTTACATGCAAAGGAGATACTAATGACTAAAACAAAGGATCCAGACACCAAACAAAATGCGGAGGAGGAAAAGAAAAAAAAGGGCACTCTGGAAGATTTCGGAAATCAAGTGGAGAAACTTGCGAGCAGAACAGCTGAATCAATAAAAAAGGCTATTGACAGAGCGCTTTCCTCCAGAAATACGGTGCTGACTATCAGAGTCAATGATGATTCGAATGAAAAGATAAACAGGCTGGTCGAGTCAGGGCTTTTTAAAACAAGGTCAGAAAGCGCTGCTTTTTTGATCATGCAGGGAATCAAATCTCAAAAGGCTCTCTTTGATAAAATCGAGGGAAAAATCAAGAAGATGGAAAAAATAAAAGAAGAATTAAAGTCTATAGTTAGTGAAGAAATCGATGAGGAGACTCTTCAAAAGTAGGAAGTCTCTTTGGAGTTAAAAAAGTAAGGTCTGAGGAAGGATTCTTTCTTATTCTGCTTTTTCTTCCTCCTCCACCTCTTCTTCAAGCTTTTTTGTCCTGGCTGCATCTTTTATGCTGCTGATACCAGCCACTAAGGCGATGAGTCCCCCGAAGAATAAAATAGGAGGAATGCAGCCAAACAGGAGATCCAGAAATTCTTGAGTCCAAACCAGAATGACAAGTACGATACCGCCTGCCATAGCAATAAGTCCTAACAGGATTGCAAAAAACTTACCCATAAGTAAGCCTCCCTTTATTTATCTTTTTTCTGAATGATTATATCAGAAAGTTTTTAAAAACTCAAAAAAAACATTTCTCTTTATTCTATATGATATGATTTATAATTACAGATGGAATAAGGAATGAGTGTGTGATGAGTGAGACATCAAAAATCAAATGCGCTATTTTTGATATGGACGGGACAATAGTGGACGTTCCCTATAACTGGGACCAAATCAAAAGGGAGCTGGATACGCAGGGGAGGCCCATTCTTGATTACCTGGAGGGACTGAAGGAACCTGAAAGGTCCGAGAAGATGAACATATTGATAAAGTATGAGAGCGAAGCGACTCGAAAAGCTGCACTCAAAAAGGGAATGGCCGGTTTTATTCGATTTATCAAGGGGAAGGGGGTACTTGTTTCTCTCGTCACAAATAATTCAAGAAAAAACGTTTTCTATTTGCTGAAAAAGTTTAATCTGGAATTCGATCTGGTGATAACCAGGGAGAGCGGTCTCTGGAAGCCCTCTGCTGAACCTTTATTGGAGGTTTTTGATAGACTTTCTCTTACGAAAGAGGAATGTTGTATGATAGGCGATTCCCGTTTTGATATTATAGCTGCCAGAGAGGCAGGAATAAAAACAATATTTATCATAAATAAAGATGTCAAGAAATTTAAAGATGAAGGCATCGAAGTGTATGCTTCGGTCAGAGAACTCAAAAACAGAATGATTCGAATGATAGCTTGAAAAGTCGGCTGTATTTGACAATTTCCTGAATTCGTACATAATAAATAATCAATCTGGTCTGTTCCTAAAAAGCCGGAAATGATACTTTTTCCTAGGCACGGCCCAGATGATGGAGCCTTGACGCGTAAAGAGTCCTGATTTAGAAAGATGTTTAAAGATGCAAGAGAATAAGATAGATAAGATTCTTGGTTTTTGTCTGTTTGTCCTGCTTTTTTTTATGTTTTTTCTCTTACCAGGATGCAAAGGCAGAAGCAAAAGAGGAAACTATATCCTTGTCACACTGGACACACAGAGAGCGGACCATTTGAGCTGTTATGATCCGGAGAATGCGCAGACACCCCATTTCGATTTTCTGGCAAGCGAAGGCATATTATACGAAAATTGTTTTTCTGTGACCCCCATCACCCTGCCTTCCCATGCTTCTCTTTTTTTCTCCCAGCCACCCCATCAATTAAGGGTATACAACAACGGACATGTTGTAAAGGAAAAGAGAAACAGGCCTTCTTTCGTAAATATATTCAAGAAGAAGGGCTATTCCACGGCAGCCTTTGTCTCTTTGGGTGTTTTAGAATCAAGATTTGGATTGAATGAAGGGTTTGACTTATACGATGATCAGTTCTCAAAAAGAAGGTGGTATCTGACTGCTGAAGAGGTCAATCAGAAAGTTTTTCCATGGCTGGAAGAAAACAGCCGTAAAGACTTTTTTCTGTGGATTCATTACTCTGACCCGCATGAACCTTATTACCCGCCGGATTCTCCTCCGGACCTCCGGATAATTCTGAACGGCCAGCCTGTAGGGGAATATAATTTGAACAAGACCACATATCTGGTAGAACTGGACTTGGAAAAAGGAAAAAACAAATTGGAGTTTGAATTAGAAGATAATTTTATAAATAACAGATCCCTTTTAAGAGCAAGGTTTGAAAGCCTGACTCTTGCGGAATTAGAGGATGAAAAGGACATTGATTTCGAATTCGGAGAAGGCTGGATATTCAAAAAAGGGAATGGTGCTGTATTTATGGAACCCGAGGCTGCTGCGGATATAACGAGTCTTACTGAGCCCAAAAAAGTGGCTTTTTCTTTTAATGGGAATATACTTCTCCCTTTCGAGGTACAGAGAGAGAATTATAGAAAAGATGTGGAATATATGGATAAACAGTTCGGGGAACTCTTAAATAAGCTCAAAAAACTCGGCCTTATGAAAAACACACATATACTTGTAGTGGGCGACCACGGGGAGAGTCTCGGGGATTTTATTAATTATGATGGAGAACCCCATTTTGGACATATATTTTTTCTTTATGATATTTACATGAGGGTTCCCCTTATTATCTACAATCCTTTTTCTAAAAAAAAGGGGATTCGGATCTCAGAGCCCGTATCTCTTCTGGACATAGCTCCTACCATAATGGATACCATGGGTTTTAATGGGCTTCCTCACTTCAAAGGGAAAAGCATGAACAGCCCAAGAGAAGAAAGGGAGCATTTTATTTTCCAGGAGACATATAAACCTCAGGCTATAAGGAACAAGTTTGCTTTACTTCATTATCCTTTTCATCTGATTTATACTCCTGTCTCAGGAAAATACGAACTGTATGATTTGGAAAGCGACCCTTGGGAAAGGAATAATGTGTATGATGAGAAAAGTGAAGAGGATCAGATAACCCCTATGAAAAGAATACTTGATGACACCGTACGCAGGGTCATAAGAGATAAGATAGAGGTCCAGGTCGATACAGATACAGAGAGGATGCTGAAATCACTGGGTTATATCAAATAATCCTGACCTATTCATAAAAAGATGGCGATGAAGATTTTTTTACCATATAGGCAAGCCGATGTGAAATTCAGATATGGCTTGTGGTCCCTTCAGATTTTTAACGCTATTCTTCGTACTGTGTTCTCGGCTGCTGCGCAACTCCTCCCTCCGTGGGTCAGACATGCTCACAGCTCGGCTTTGCCGAGTTCCCTCAAACACAGCACTCCAAAGGCTAAATCTTCAATGTCGCCACGTCCACACCTGAATTTCAGTAAGTTTTCTTCAACCTCGAATTGTGAATAAATCAGGATAGTATTGGTATGATAAGAAGAGAATATTAAAATATATAAGGAGAAGAGATGGAAGAAGAGAAGTTATTACTGATTCCTGGTCCGACTCCTGTCCATCCCCGAATAATAAACAGGCTTTCCTTGCCCACTGTTTCTCATGTAAGTCCTGTATTTGTCAGAGAATTTAAGGAAGCGCTTTCCAATGTAAAGAAAATCGTGTTTTGCGAGCGGGGCAAGTCTTTTCTTGTGTCAGGGGCCGGGACTCTTGCCATGGAAATGACCCTTGTTAATCTGTTAGGTGAGGGAGAGAAAGTATTGGTTGTGTCTCAAGGTTATTTTGGGCAGAGAATGGGGGATATAGCTGAGATATTTGGATTTGAATATGATGTGATAGAGAGTCCGTGGGGGAGTGCTGTGCAGCCTGAGCAGCTGAGAGACCAGCTGGATAAGAAGGATTATTCCCTTGTTGTTTCTACGCATGTTGATACAGCGACGGGTTCCTGCTCTCCTGTCAGGGAGTACGCTCAAGCCGTTAGAGAGAAAGAGGCTTTGTTTGCGGTAGACGGAGTGTGCGCTACAGGAGGTATTGAGGAGAGGATGACGGACTGGGGAGTGGATGTGATACTCACAGCAGCTCAGAAATGCTTCGGCGTCCCTCCAGGATTAGCTGTGCTCGTTTTCTCCGAGAGGGCCATGGATAAGAGAAAAAGCTTAGGGTCTGTTCGTGCTTACTACGGGGATATTTTAAAATGGCTCCCTGTGATGAAAGACCCATCCCGATACTTTTCCACCCCCTGCGTGAATGAGATAAGAGCCTTTTGTGAAGGAACCCGAGTCATACTTGATGAAGGAATGGACGTGAGGTTCAAACGTCATCATAAGACAGCCCGCGCTCTCAGGGCAGGATTAGAGAGCCTCGGATTTTCTTTTTTTACAGGGGATGAGTTTTTTGCAGATACCCTTTCACTGCCTGTCTATCCCCGCGGAGTGGAAGACCGTGCCTTTCGAGAGAGACTTGCGGAGAAAAAAGTCATTGTGGCCGGAGGGCTCGGGAGACTGAAAGGTAAGGTTTTCAGGATAGGACACATGGGGAATATTTCTTATTCTCAGATAGAATTTGCCGTTGATGCTGTTGAGCAGACTCTTTCAGAACTTGGATACGCTTTTCACCCGGGCTCGGGAGTAGAGGCCGTAAAAGAAGCCCTTCAGAGATAAATGAAAAAGAGGAAGGAACAGTGACCTCCAGTAATGTTTTTTTGATTCCAGCCCGTGAGGATGAAGGCACGCGAAGACTTTCAGAAAAAACGAAAAAAATTTTCCAGAGGCTGAATTTCACGGAACATATTGAAAAAAATTCATTTGTGGCTCTCAAAATCCATTTCGGAGAAAAAGGGAACAAAGGGCATATCAAACCATTATGGCTTTTAGATACCATAAATGTTATCAAGAGTCGTTCCAATCGTGTTTTTTTAACGGATACAAATACTCTCTATGTTGGACACAGGTCAAATGCTGTGGATCATACGATGCTGGCTCACGGACATGGTTTTGATGCAAGAAAATTAGGGATCCCTGTGGTCATAGCCGACGGGCTTATTGGAAGAAACAGTGATGAGCTGTCCATAAACAAACAGAGAATCAAAGCAGCCAGAATAGCCAGCCTTTTCTTTGATTCGGATGTTCTGTTGTGTCTCAGCCATTTTACAGGGCACATGCTGACTGGATTTGGAGCTGCTATCAAAAATCTTGGAATGGGATGCGCCTCCAGGGCAGGAAAGCTTGACCAGCATTCTGATGTACACCCAAAGGTCAATCCAAAATACTGTAATTTATGCCAAACGTGTTTTGATTTTTGTCCGGAACAGGCCATAAAAGAAAAAGAAGGCAGCGCTTTTATTGAAAGTGAGAAATGCATTGGCTGCGGTGAATGCCTGGTGGTATGTCCAAATGGAGCGGTGAAGATGACCTGGGACAGCGATAAAATCCGTATCCAGGAGAAAATGGCAGAGTATGCCTATGCTGTGAGCCGGATTTTCGGCCAAAAAATGGCTTGTATCAACTTCCTCATCCATATAACCAAGGACTGTGACTGTATGTGCAAGGGAGCGTCTCCTTTTATGGATGATATAGGAATTTTGGCCTCATTAGATCCGGTTGCGCTGGATCAGGCTTCTGTAGATATAGTGAACGAGCGAAACGGAAAGGATATCATCACTGAGAAGACCGGTGTTGATTGGTCTGTGCAGCTTGAACATGGAGAGAAAATAGGACTGGGGAGGAGAGAGTATCGTTTAATAGAGATATAGATAATCGGGGCGGTGGGATTCGAACCCACGACCCCAGCGTCCCGAACGCTGTGCGCTACCAAACTGCGCTACGCCCCGATTTTTTCACCGAGCCCGAATAATTATTAAGGCTCATTATATAGCTAAAAAATCATCGAGTAAAGAAGATTGAGATTCTCAGAGGCATGTAAAATAATGAAATAATATGAAATAATACGACATAATACGACATTTCCTCCTGTTTCCTTGACAAGAGAACGCTACGGTTTTATGTTTTGAGTGTAAAGAACAAAAAGATGGGAAAAAATGATGTCAACAAAAGGGGGGGTGTCCCCTCTATATATGAAGCTCAATAACATCTCCGTCTTGTAATTTATATTCTTTGTTTACTTTTTGCCCTCCATATTTTTTCTTTCCCCAAATTCGTGCATATTTGAGGTTTTTAGCAAAATCCTTATGAACGGCTTTAGCCATATCCATGAGAGAGCTTCCATATTCAAATATAAACGGATCCTCGTAGGAAGGTTTTTTCCCGGGTATCTTGCTGTAAACCCTCAATACATTAAGGCTTTTGAATATTTTTTTTCTGAGCAGGTCTAAGTTACTATTTTGAACAGCCGAACAGGCAAAGGGAGTGAATTCAGGTTCAACGAATTCTTTTATTTGTTTTTCGATGACTGAGATGTTCATCATTTCGACCTTATTGAGGACGATCATACATTTTTTCATAAATTGATTTTTTCCCTGATCTGTTTTGTCGTTTTCAGGAACCAAACTGATTTTTTTCTCCCGGAGGACTTCCTGGATTGTCATTATATCTTCAACGGGATCCCGGCTCGTACTGTCTATGATAAGAAGCACGGTATCTGCGTTTTTTATGATCTCGGTGTGCCAGGCTTCCATATAATCTCTTGTAATCGGAGGTGTGTCTATGAGCTGAACCTGGACATTTTCATATTTCATCATAGCGGGATATGGCTTGTGTGTTGTGAAAGGGTAATCCGCGACTTCCGGTTCTGCATTGGTGAGACTTTTTATAAGCATTGATTTTCCCGAGTTTGGAGGTCCTATAAGAACGACCTGGCCTGCACCGGATTTTTCTATATGGTGCAAAGATTCATGTCTGGCAGTGGCTGTTTTTTTCTGGGACCGGGCTTTAAGTTTTGAGATCTTGCTTTTGTAAAGGGCTTGAAGTTTTTCTGTCCCTTTATGCTTCGGAATAATGGAAAGAAGCTCCTCCATTATTTTGATTTTTTCTTCTGGATTATTGGTGTTTTTTAGCTTTTTTTCAACTTCAAAATACTGTGGTGGTAAGTTTGCCGGCATATCGATTCCATTATATCCGATTTAATTTGGATTATCAATAATTCCACCCCTGATAAAAGGCCTTTTTTTATTGAAAGTAAATCAGCTGTTGAAATTGGGATTTTTATTGAAAAAAAGCCTTAAATATTGTATAATTCATAACAGTATTATGCCTGTTAGGTTATGTGAAATTCCTTCCTCCATAGCCTTTGATTTCTCTTTGAAAGCAAGCACATGAAAAAAAAGACCTATAGCGCAGAAAGCATAAAAGTATTAAAGGGGTTGGAGGCTGTCCGCAAGCGTCCTGCAATGTATATCGGCAGTACAGGACCCACTGGGCTTCACCACCTGGTTTATGAAGTCGTAGACAACAGCATTGACGAGGCTTTGGCCGGGTACTGCAGCCGTATTTCTGTCATAATCCATGAAGACGGCAGTGTAACCGTTGAAGATAACGGCCGCGGTATTCCTGTTGAAAGACACCATAAGATTAAAAAACCGGCAGCAGAGGTCGTTATGACAATGCTTCATGCGGGAGGCAAATTTGACACAAAAGCTTACCAGGTTTCCGGTGGTTTGCATGGGGTCGGCGTATCCGTTGTCAATGCTCTCTCAGAGCATCTGGAGCTGGAAGTCAAAAGAGATGGAGGAGTCTACGTACAGGAATACAAAAGGGGGAAAACTGTAACAAAGCTCCAGCAGATAGGAAAAACAAAAAGGACCGGTACAAGGATAAGATTTAAGCCTGATAAGGAAATATTCAGTGATACGGATTTTAATTTTGATATTTTGAGTAAGAGACTGCGGGAACTTTCCTATCTGAATAAGGGATTGAAAATATCCATAAATGACGAAAGAACCGAAGAGAAACATGAGTTCCAGTATAAAGGCGGGATAAAGGAGTTTGTCCAGTATCTCAACCAGAACAAAACGGTCATCAATCCGAAACCTATTTACTTTGAGAGCAGCAAGGAGGACATTATTGTGGAGATGGCTCTCCAGTACAACACAGGGTACTCTGAGACCATATTTTCTTTTGTCAACAACATAAACACAATAGAAGGAGGGACCCATTTAAGCGGATTTAAGGCTGCGCTGACCAGGACCATTAACAATTATGCGAATGAGAAAAAAATAAAGAAAGGACTCCAAGAGAATCTCAGCGGCGAGGATACGAGAGAAGGTCTCTGCGCTGTGATCAGCTTGAAGATGAAAGAGCCTCAGTTTGAAGGCCAGACAAAGACAAAACTGGGAAACAGCGAGGTCAAAGGAATTGTCGAGTCCATAGTCAATGAGCAGCTTTCCATTTATTTTGAGGAGAATCCTTCCATTTCGAGAAAGGTCATTGACAAGATGATGGATGCGGCAAGAGCACGGGAAGCCGCCAGAAAGGCTAGAGAGCTAGCCCGCCGCAAAGGAGTTCTGGAGTCAAGTGCTCTTCCAGGGAAACTGGCGGATTGTCAGGAAAAAGATCCGGCCGGAGCTGAAATTTTCTTTGTAGAAGGGGATTCCGCAGGCGGCTCAGCCAAACAGGGACGTGACAGACGTTTTCAGGCTGTTTTGCCGCTTAAAGGGAAGATACTGAATGTTGAGAAGGCCCGGTTTGACAAGATTTTAAAAAATGATGAAATAGGATACATTATTTCTGCACTTGGTTCCGGAGTGGAAGGAGCTGATTTCGATTTAAGCAAACTCAGGTACCACAAAGTCATCATCATGACAGATGCTGATGTTGATGGTTCCCATATCCGGACACTGCTCATGACATTTTTTTACAGGCAGATGCCCCGGTTGATAGATTCGGGCCATCTCTATGTCGCCCAACCTCCTTTATACAAGATTAAAAAGGGAAAATCATCTGAATACATAGGAAATGAGCAAAGGTTCCAGAAATACATTCTTGATAAGATCTGTAATAGTTTTACTCTGAAGGTAAAAAACAAGAAAGAAGTCTATAAAGGGCAGGAGCTTAAGAATATTTTAAAGAAGATCATGGGGAAAAAGAGTGATCTGAGTGGTTTGGAAAGAAAGGGATACCCTTATTTCCTTATTTCCACTCTTCTGAGCCATGATGTCAGTGGAATAGACTGTTTGAAACAAAAGAGCAAAATGGATGAGATCCACAATGACCTGGCTAAAAAGGATATAGAGTCTGTTTTATCCAGGGACGAGGAACATGGTTTGTATGAACTCATAGTGACCTATCGGGTTAACGGAATGAACATGAAGGCAAAAGTAGGGATGGATTTAGTGACATCTCCCAGATATAAAAGGCTTTATGATGTCAGTAAGGAATTAGAAGAGGTAAAGCCCCCTTTTGAGGTCATCAATAAGGATGAACCTGTCGAGCTCGAGAATGAAGCCAGGCTGCTTGAGTATTTAAGGGAACATGTGAAAAAAGGGATTTCCATACAAAGATATAAAGGCCTTGGAGAAATGACACCTCAGCAGCTTTGGGAAACGACAATGGATCCTGAAAACAGGAACTTACTCAGGGTTTCTATTCAGGACGCCGTGGAAGCAGACAGGATTTTTAATATTCTCATGGGAAGCGATGTCGAATCCCGAAGAAATTTTATTGATGAAAATGCCCTTGAGGCAGAGAATCTGGATATTTAACAAACATTCTGTTTGATGAGAGAAAGGAGATATCATGGCTGTCAAGCTATCTGAAGTCAGCATTGAAAAGGAGATGAAGCGCTCCTACCTGGACTATGCAATGAGTGTCATTATCGGCCGTGCTATCCCTGATATAAAAGACGGGTTGAAGCCGGTACACAGAAGAGCTCTTTATGCTATGCATGAGCTCGGATTAAAGTGGAATAAACCGTACAAGAAATCCGCACGAATCGTCGGAGACATCATAGGCAAATATCATCCCCATGGAGATGCGGCGGCTTATGACACAGTGGTGAGAATGGCTCAGGACTTTGCGCTTCGGTACCCTCTGGTAGACGGGCAGGGCAATTTTGGTTCGGTGGATGGAGACCCGGCTGCGGCTATGAGGTATACGGAAGTCCGGATGAAAAAGATAACAGAGGAGCTTCTTGCTGACATTGATAAGGATACAGTTAATTTTATTCCTAATTATGACGAAAGCCTTACCATGCCTGAAGTGCTTCCGGCAAAATTTCCCAATCTTCTTGTTAATGGAGGTTCGGGGATTGCCGTGGGCATGGCGACGAATATCCCTCCCCATAATATAGGAGAAGTCATTGACGGAGTTATCCATCTCATCCGGAACCCGAAGGCCAGTCTCAAGGATATAATGAAATTTATACCCGGTCCTGATTTTCCGACCGGTGGGTTCATTTTTGGCAAAGAGGGAATCAAAAGTGCCTATGAAACCGGGAAAGGTGTGATTTACATAAGGGCAAAAGCTGTTATTGAATCCGGCGGCACAGGTGAAAGGGCTCGTATAGTCATCACGGAAATCCCTTTTCAGGTGAATAAAGCCAACCTTTTAGAGAAAATGGCTCATCTGGTTAATGAAAAAAAAATTGAGGGGGTTGCTGATATTAGAGATGAGTCGAACAGGGAAGGAATAAGGGTTGTGATTGAAGTAAAAAGGGGGGAAACTCCTGAGATCGTTTTAAACAACCTCTACAAGCATACATCTCTTCAGACATTTTATGGAATCATACTCTTAGCTATAGTTGACAGGCAGCCCAAGCAGCTCGGCCTGCTTGATGTGATGCGCTATTTCATTTCACACAGGCGTGATGTGGTGAGGCGGCGCACCCGGTTTGAATTGAAAAAAGCAAAACTCAGAGCTCACATTTTGGAGGGACTGACTATAGCCCTTGATAATCTGGATGAAGTGATCGCTCTCATAAGAGGTTCCAGTAATGTGGATGAGGCAAGAAATGGATTGATCACTAAGTATCATATGACAAAAACACAGGCCCAGGCCATTCTTGACCTGCAGCTGCAAAAATTGACTCAGCTGGAAAGAGAAAAAATCCAGCAAGAGTACGAAGATCTGCTTAAATTGATAAAAAAGCTCAAACGCATTCTTGGCAGTGAAGAGCTTATTCTCAATATAATCGTGGAGGAGCTGGAAAAGATAAAGCATGAATACAGTGATGAGAGAAAGACCGAGATCGTTGACGATGAAATCGTTAATCTAAAACCAGAAGACTTGATAAAAGAGGAAGATGTTGCCATAACTTTCACGGCTTCTGGTTACATCAAAAGGACACCTCTCAGCAACTACCATTTTCAATTACGGGGGGGAAAAGGCAAAAGAGGCATCAGCATGAAAGCGGAAGATATCGTTGAGAATCTTTTCATATGCTCCACGCATGATTATTTGCTCGTTTTTACCAATAAAGGCCATATGTACTGGCTGAAAGCCTTGGATATTCCTGACCTTCCCGCTTATTCCAAGGGAAAATCCATTAATAATTTGCTCGATTTTGCCTCGGGTGAAAGGGTGAGCTCTCTGGTGGCTGTCAATGATTTTTCTGAAGATCGGTTTGTTATCATGCTTTCATCCAATGGGATTATAAAAAAGACACGCTTGAGCCTGTTCAGACATATACGTAAAGGCGGCATAAAAGCGGTTTCTTTGAAAAAAAATTCCGAGCTGCTCATGGCAAGGCTGACTGACGGAAAAAGGGACATCATCATAGGCACTGATTCAGGAAAGGCTATCAAGTTCAATGAGCTTGAAATCCGGCCCATGGGCCGCCTGGCAGCAGGAGTCAAAGGCATAAGTCTCTCTCCGAAAGACAGGATCATAGGAATGGTCGTTGTCACGGAAAATGACAAATTCATATTCACGGCGAGTGAAAAAGGCTATGGAAAAAAGACCGAGGTGGCTTTTTATCCGAGAAGGCACAGAGGCGGCAAAGGCGTCATAAATCTCAGAACAAACAAAAAAATAGGCAAGGCTGTCGGGATCATAGGAGTTTCTGATGAAGAGGCTCTTTTAATCACCAGGCTTGGTAAAACCATAAGGGTCAAGACGGAAGATTTCAGGCCCATAGGAAGAGCCACTCAAGGAGTGAAGCTGATCGATCTTGGGGAAGAGGATAGTGCTGTTTCTGTGGCTAAAGTGTGCGAATCTTAGTTATTCATAAAATCAGCCTGCACATCCCTTCCACATATCACAATCTATTGTCTTTTAATGTTAATATGTATACAAACAAAGCTTATATCTTTATTTCTGTTTCATATTTAAAGTTAATGCAGGCTGATTTTACCTTACAGGCGAGCCGATCTCGCTGCATCTGCTTCGTTACAGGGCATTCGCGGTGAAGGACCACAGCTTCATACCCTGTGCCTCACATCTGCAGCAAGCTCGACTCGTGAATAACTAAAATTACATCTTAGTTATTCATAAAATCAGCCTGCACATCCCTTCCACATATCACAATCTATTGTCTTTTAATGTTAATATGTATACAAACAAAGCTTATATCTTTATTTCTGTTTCATATTTAAAGTTAATGCAGGCTGATTTTACCTTACAGGCGAGCCGATCTCGCTGCATCTGCTTCATAATATTATTTCTTGACTTTTTTGTGCAATAATAAATAGAATTGAGCCATCGTTTGAAGGAGGAGAATATGGTTAATACACTGGCTCAACTGTTTTTGCATACCATAAAGTCATTTCCCAAAGCTGATTTAATGCTTTATAAGGAAGCCGGGGAATATAAACCCATATCAACGGAAGAATTCGGAGACTGGGTTATCTATCTTTCCTTGGGGCTCAGAGAACTCGGCTTGAATAAAGGAGACAAACTAGCGCTCCTTGCTGAGAACAGCCCTGAATGGGTTATGACTGATCTCGCTAGTTTGTGTCTCGGAAGCATCACTGTCCCCATATACACCTCTCTTGTCCCAGAGCAGATCAAGTACATAGTCAATGACTCAGATACAAAAGTTGTTGTTTGTTCAGACCTTTCCATTTGGGAAAAAGTGAAATCCGTTAAAGACAAGATGAAAAATGTCGAATATTTTTTAATAATGGGCGATGAGGCTCCGGAGGGAACTGTACTTCTATCTGAGGTCATTGAGAAAGGAAAGAAAGTAAAGGAGAAAGATCCCGGGCTTTTTGAAAAATCCGCGTTAGAGATCAAGCCTAATGATACGGCTTCCATTATTTATACTTCCGGTACAACAGGGACACCAAAAGGAGTAATACTCTCTCATTCCAATTTTATAAGCAACAGCAAGTCCACATCAGATATCATTAAGTTCACTTCAGATGATTATGTTCTTTCTTTCCTTCCTTTATCCCATGTTCTGGAGCGCATGGTCACTTTTACTTATTTATACAAAGGTTGTTCTATTGCCTACGCAGAGAGTGTTGAAACAGTGGCTGAAAATCTTTTAGAGATAAGACCGCATATCATGGTCAGTGTTCCCAGAGTCTTTGAGAAGATTTATGCAAAGGTCATGGATACGGTTCTGGAAGGTTCGGCGTTAAAGAAAAAGATATTTTTCTGGGGCGTTAAGGTAGGAAAGGAATTTTCTCAGAAAAAATTAGATAAGAAAAAAATTTCAAAATGGCTGGAATTGAAAAGAAAAATAGCCCATAAACTTGTTTTTTCGAAAATCATCAGCAAGACAGGCGGAAGAGTCAGGTTTTTTGTTTCCGGAGGAGCTCCTCTTTCAAAAGATATCGCTGAATTCTTCTATGGCATAGGGCTTGTTATCCTGGAGGGGTATGGATTAACAGAGACCTCCCCTGTCATCGCTGTGAATACTTTTGAGGAGCTGAGATTTGGATCCGTAGGAAAACCTATTCCCGGGGTCGAAGTGAAGATAGCTGATGATGGTGAGATTTTAACGAGGGGCCCTAATTTAATGAAGGGATATTATAAGAAAGAAGAAGAGACCAATGAAGCCATAAAGCAGGGTTGGTTTTATACCGGAGATATCGGGCACCTGGATGAAGACAATTTTCTTTACATAACAGACAGGAAAAAGGATATCATCGTTACAGCCGGAGGAAAAAATGTTGCTCCGCAGATAATAGAGAATCAATTAAAAACAAATCCTTTCATATCAAACGCTGTGGTTATCGGAGACAGAAAAAAATTCGTTTCCGCTCTCGTAGTACCTGAGTTTGAAAAACTGGAGGGGTACGCAAAAGCCAGTAACATTGAATACACATCCAGGAAAGACCTGATTGAAAATGAAAAAATCAATAATTTCATGATGTCGGAAATCGATAGGTATTCAGCAAATTTCGCTTCTTATGAGAGAGTCAAAAGGATAGTCCTGCTTGATAGAGATTTTGAAATAGAAAAAGGAGAGCTGACTCCTTCGTTAAAAGTGAGAAGGAATATTGTTGAGGACAAATACAAAGACGTCATAGATAAGCTGTATCAAGATTGATCTTTCCAGTAGAGTATTCTGCCGCAGTTTTCACACAATATGATTTTTTTTGCTTCTTTCAATTCATTAAGGACCTGGGGGCGGATGCGTATTTGGCATATGGAACAAAAATCATCCGTAACAGGTGAAAGAGCTATACCGCTGTTGCCATTATATATATTTTGATAGAGATTTAACAGATCATCCGGTATCTCAGGTTCCACCTCAGCCTTTTTTTTGATGAGATTCTGTTTTTCTTCGTTCATTTCATTGCTTTTTTTTATAAGTTTTTCTTTTTCCTTTGAGAAACTTTGTTTGTCTTTTTTCGCTTTTAATTCCGCGGTCTTGATTTCTGATTCAATATCGTCTGAGGCAAGCATCTCACTTATGATTTCCTCTTCCAGATCTCCCACCTTAGTTTTTGCGTCTTCGATTTCTTTAAGAAGATAACTGTATTCTTTATTGGTCTTGACGTCATTAAGCTGACGTTGCAACTTGGCTATGTTTGTTTTTATGTCCTCTACCTCAGAGTCGAGTTCTCTCCGTTTTTTTTGGTTCTGGGAGAGCTTTTCTTTATGGCTTTGAACCACAGAGAAGCTCTCTTCGATCTTACTGTCGATTTCGTCTAATTTGGAAGGAGTTTTTTCAAGGAAAAGAGTGATATCCTTTATTTTTGCATCGATGTCCTGAAGTTTGATCAAGTATTTAAAATTATTATCCACATCTTTTCCTCTTGAGGAAATGGGCCTACCAGGATTCGAACCTGGGACCGACCGGTTATGAGCCGGTGGCTCTGGCCGCTGAGCTATAGGCCCTTCGCTTATTTATAACAAATCCTTTAAATCAAGTCAATGAACCTGACCTCTTCATGAAAAAATGGCGATGTCCATTATTTTGTTTTGCTTTCAAGGATATACATGCTTTTGACAAAAATGATAACTGAAATGTTTTTGTTTGTTGGAAGGGCTATTCATGTTTTTCTTCGATGAAAGACTGCAGTTTCTTACTGCGTGTGGGATGTTTGAGTTTTCTCAAGGCTTTTGCTTCGATTTGCCTGATTCTTTCACGTGTGACTTTAAACTGCTGGCCCACTTCTTCAAGAGTGTGTTCATTTCCATCGCCCAGGCCGAATCTCATTTTTAAAACTTTGGCTTCTCTTTGGGTGAGGGTTTTGAGAGCCTCATCTATTTGTTCTCTCAGGTTTATACTGATGACCTTATCAGGAGGGGACTGCATTATTTTATCTTCGATAAAATCGCCAAGGTGGCTATCCTCTTCTTCTCCGATAGGTGTCTCTAGAGAAATGGGCTCCTGAGCTATTTTTATGATTTTTCTGACCTTATTGATGGGCATATCCATTCTTTCCGAGATTTCCTGGGAGGAAGGCTCTCTTCCTATTTCCTGGACAAGGTCTCTGGATATTCTTATAAGCTTGTTTATGGTTTCAATCATGTGAACGGGGATTCTTATGGTCCGAGCCTGGTCAGCAATGGCTCTGGTGATGGCTTGACGTATCCACCATGTGGCATAAGTGGAGAATTTATATCCGCGTCTGTATTCGAACTTATCTACTGCCTTCATCAATCCCATGTTCCCTTCCTGTATCAGATCCAAAAACTGAAGCCCCCGGTTGCTGTATTTCTTTGCAATGGATACGACGAGTCTGAGATTGGCGGCGACCAGTTCTTTTTTCGCTTGATCGCTTATCTTTTCTCCGGCAGTGATAGAACGAAGTGTTTTTCTCAATCCTTGAGAGTCAAATCCGACTTCTTTGTGTATTTTTTTTATCTGGAGATCGACTTCTTTGATTTTTTTGTCAATTTCCTTTCTTTTTTTATTGCTTCTCGTTCTTTTATAGGATACTTTTAATTCTTCTTTATATTCTTCCAGGCTGTTTATTTTCTCCAGCTTTTCTCGAAGCATATTAATGAGTGTTTCTTCGAACTCAGGTTTGATGAACTCATTGATGATACTGCCTATTTCAACGATGATACGGCCTCTGGCAAAATTATATTTTTTGGCTTTTGCTATCTTGCTTAATTTCTTGTCCAAGATTCTTATTTTTTTGATATTTTCTCTTATGGTCCTTTTCTGCTCTTCGATCTTTTTTGCATCCAGATATTCTTCCCTGTAATCAAACATGATCTGGGCAAACTCTGTGTCTTTTTGAAGATGCTCTTCCAATTCATATATTTTGGTCAGCACAAGCCGGGTTTTTGAAAGGGCTTTGAATACTATCTTCTCTCCTCTTTCAATTTGTTTGGCTATGGCGACCTCCCCTTCTCTAGTCAGAAGAGAGATGTTTCCCATTTCTCTCAAATAAAGTTTAACCGGATCGGTTGTTCCTTCGAGGTCTTCTATGGACAGGATTTCGCTTTTTTTTCTTTTAGGCGGTTTTTTTCTGCGTTTTTCGAGAATTTTTACACCGAATCCATCCAGGGAATTAACAAATTCGTTGAATTTTTTATTTGCTCTTGATTTGTCTTGGAAAACGTCATCGATTTCTTCAAAAAGAAGATACCCTTTTTCCCTTCCTTTTGAGATCAGCTCTGTGATTTCATCCTTATATTCCTTTTTGTTATCAGTCAATTTGTTCTCCTGTCACGGTATACTGTCACGTTTTTTCATTGTTGAGTGAAAGTGCGCATATTCTTTTTTGTAAATTATCTATCTCCTTGACAATAGTATCTTTATTTTCCCTTTTTTCCATCTTTTTAAGCCTGTATTGGAGTTCTTTGACACGCATTGAAAGAACGACCTGTCTTAAGGTCGAGAGGCAGTCCTCAGCTTCCGCAAGGCTGGGGGAGGGGGCTTCCTCTACCAGGATTTCTGTGAGCGCGCTGAAAAGAGATGGATCGATCTTTTCTTTTAGTTCATTGATTTTAGAGCTGGTAGGGGATTGTCCTTTTTTGAAAAATTCAGAAAATATCTGGAATATGGGTTCGCTTTTCAGGCCTTTATAATCTTCTTCCTCTATACCTTCAAATAATTTTATGGCAATCTCTCCGTTATTGAATAGGATCTGGAGAAGTCTTTTTTCAGCGTTAAGGATTCTGATTATTTGACTCTTGCCGGTGTCCGCATATTTTTCCTTTATAATTTTCCTCAACTCCTGTTCGTCTATGGATAGATATTCGCTTGTTTTTTTTATGTATTCACTCAGAACAAGAGAATCAGGTATGTTTTTTATGTTTTCCCATATGTGCCGGACGACTTCTGCTTTGTTTTCAGGATTGTCAAGGTTTTTATCTTTTGTGTAGTCCTTGATAAGGAATTGAAGGCCGGAAGGACTTTTCCTAAAGAGGGATTTGAATTTTTCAGAACCGTTTTTTGTTATGTAATTATCAGGATCCTGGCCTTTGGGAAAACACATGACTTGCGTTCTTATCCCCTGAGCAAAACAGAGAGAAACAGCCCTGCATGCGGCTTTTTTCCCGGCATCGTCAGGGTCATAGGCTATGGCTATATTCCGTGTAAACCGGGATGCCAAAGCAGCCTGGTTTTCGGTCAGGCTCGTTCCTAAAGAAGCGGCAACATTGGTGACCCCTCTTTGATACAAGGAGAGAAAATCCGTATAACCTTCAACGAGAATCATCTGTTTGCTCTCTCTTATGGATTCCTTGGAAAAATTCAAACCATAGAGGACCTGTCCCTTTGTGTATATAGGGGAATCAGGGGAGTTCAGATATTTTGGTTTATCATTAAAAAGTGTACGCCCGCCGAATGCAACAGCCTTCCCTGAAACGTCCAGTATGGGGAACATGATTCTTCCCCTGAATCTGTCATAAAAACTCTGCCCGTCTTTTCTGCGCATCACTAATCCTGTTTTTTCCACAAGTTTTATGTCCGTGTTTTTTTGTTGAAAGTATTTCACTAAAGAATCCCATGAGTTTTGAGCATAACCTATTTTAAATTTATCGATGGTATCTTTGGAGATCTTTCTTTTTTCTAAGTATTCGAGAGCTCTTTTACCTTCCCTTGTGTTGAATAGGTTCTTTTTATAAAAGGCCAGGGCATCGCCTGTGATTTTCAGGAGCTTTTCCTTGATGCTTTGAGCTTTAGGTGACAGTCTTTTTTGTTTGGGAAGTTCTATATTATATTTTTCGGCGAGATAGCGGACAGATTCCGAAAAACTGAGGCTTTCTTTTTCCATGATAAGAGTGAATATGTCTCCGCCGGCACCGCAGCCAAAGCAGTGGTAAAGCTGTTTGTCTTCGTCGACCGTAAAAGACGGAGTTTTTTCTGAATGGAACGGACAGAGACCTATAAACCGGCTTCCTCTCTTTTTTAAGCTCGTATACTGAGAAGCTATTTCAACTATACTGGCTCTTTGTTTTATTTGTTCAACCGCGTCCATTTATATACAGATTTTTTCCCTTCTCAATTGTCTAACCTGACTTATTCATAAAAAAATGGCGATGAGCATTTTTTCTTTTTGCTATCAAGGATATACATGCTTTTTATAAAGATGGCAACTGAAATGTTTTTGTTTGTTTTTTTCTTTAATTTTAATCGCCATTTTTTACCTTTCAGGCAAGCCGATCTGAAATTCAGATATGGCTTGTGCTCGCTAAAGATTATTAACACCATTCTTCGCACTGTGTTCTCGGCTGCTGCGCAACTCCACCCGTCCGTGGGTCAGATATGCTCGCAGCTCGGCTTTGCCGAGTTCACTCAAAAACAGTACTCCGAAGGCTAAATCTTCAATGTCGCCGCGTCCACACCTGAATTTCATTAAGCTCTCTTTAACCTTGACTTGTTCACCATACAAGTCTAATAAAATATAGGTTTGGTTGTCTGTAATGTCAAGGTTCATAAGATAGATTATCAGATGATATCACTGTATTATGCGATTTCACAGAATTCTTTGTTTTCCGTAAGGAAACGGACGGCTTTTAAATGAAGGCTGTGGCCTGCTTTTTCTGCTTTGAAATAACCGGATAATCTGCCATCCAAAAGAGAGAGGTCGCCAATGAAATCGAGTATTTTGTGCCTTACGAATTCGTCTTGAAATCTTAAAGGTCCGTTTACGATCTTTTCGTCGTCAAGAACGATAGTATTGTCCAAAGAGCTTCCTAAAGCCAGTTTCTTTTCTCTAAGCTTTTCCGCATCTTTTAAGAATCCAAAAGTCCTGGCCGGAGCGATCTCTTTTCGGAATGTATCCCGGTTTATTTTTAAGCTTAGTTCCTGCCTTCCTATACAGGGGTGGTCATATTCTATGATATAGGTTATTTTAAAACCATCGCCGGGTGTGCCGTGGATAGAGGCGTTGTCTTCTTTGATCAGAAATGGTTTTTTTATGGATATTGATTTCTTTTCCATACTGAGTGTTCTGGCCCCTGCTCTCTCTAAGGCATCACAAAAAGCCAAAGCGCTTCCGTCAAAAAAAGGCAGTTCCTCTTCATCTAGTTTTATAAGGACGCTGTTGATTCCAAATACAAACAAGACGGCCATGAGATGTTCGATGGTCCTTATTTTCATATCTCCGCATATGAGAGATGAACTGTGCATAGCCTGTATTTTTTCGATATCAAGCCCCACAGAAGCATCCCCTCTGTCTTTTCTTTGAAAGAGGATTTTCCCTGATTCTGAAGGGCAGATCCAGAGGTTGACATCCTTGCCTGAATGCACTCCTGTGCCGTTTAGATGGACTTGTTTGCGAATCGTTTTCTTGAACATAATCCAGGTTAATCATTCTAATACACACCGGATTTAAAATCCATAATGAATATTCATATAAATTCATCCGGTTTTATGTTAAAATCAGAAAAAAATGAAGTCATATTTGAAGCAAATACTGGGAAAAGTGGCAAAAGGAAGCCTCACCACAGAGGCGGCTTTGGAGAAGCTCAAGGATTATCCGTATCAGGACCTTGCTTTTGCAAAGGTAGACCATCACAGGGAGCTGAGAAAAGGGGCACCAGAGGTGGTTTTGGGGATAGGGAAAAGCGCAAGCCAGATAAGGGATATTTCAAAACAGATCATAAAAAAAGGAAGCAGCCTTCTGGTCACTAAAGTCGGTAAAGAGACATATAAAAGTGTAAAAAAGGAAATACCGGAGTTGAAGTATCATCCCTCCGCAGGCCTTATGTACGTCAAAGCTGAGGGCGCTGTCCCGGGGAATGGGAAGATCGCTGTTGTCACGGCCGGCACGTCAGATATTCCCATTGCAGAGGAAGCAGCTGTTACCTGTGAAGTCCTGGGGAATGAAGTGTATAGAATATATGATGTTGGAGTCGCAGGGATTCACCGGTTGTTCGGTGAATACCATAAAATAAAGGATGCCCGGGTCATTATCGTTGTTGCGGGAATGGAAGGGGCTTTGCCCAGTGTGATAGCGGGCATGACATGCAGACCCATTATTGCCGTTCCCACGAGTGTGGGGTACGGAGCCAGCCTGAAAGGAATAGCAGCGCTTCTTGCTATGCTGAATTCTTGTCCGGGAGGGGTTGCTGTTGTCAACATAGACAACGGTTTTGGTGCTGGATACACAGCAAGCTTGATAAACCATCTGCCTTAACCCTTACTCACTTGTAAAATATGAGTTCATGAGATAAAATGTTTAAAATCAAAGTTTAACTTCAAAATGGAGTCAAAAATTGAATACGGAGAAAAAACAAACTTCCAAGAATGATTACGAAAAGGCTTTGTCATCTTTCGGCAGTGCGATGAAATACTTTCATAAGGATGATCTTGATAAAGCCAAACAGTCCCTTAAAGATTTCGTCAAGAGTCACAGCGAAGAAAAAGAACTGTTAGACAGGGCAAAAATCTACCTGGAGATTATCAAGCAGAGAGAGACAAAGGACTCGATACCTCTTAAATCCTTTGAAGATTATTACCAGCAAGGAATATTTCGTTTGAATCAGGGGCGGTATGAAGAAGCCATAGATTTTTTTCAGAAAGCCAATAAAAAAAAACCCAACCAGGGAAAGATTTATTATGGCATTGCCAATGCCTTTTGTCTTATGGGAGAAAAGGAAAAATGTATGGCAAACTTGAGAAAGGCTGTCAGCCTGGATAAATTCTATGCTATCTTGGCCCAAAATGAAGCTGATTTCAGCGAATTTATGGAAGATGAGGAATTTAGCAGTATATTTGATGAATAAAGGTCATGGATTCTCTGTGCATATTGGTCCTTGCAGCCGGCAAAGGGACCAGGTTTAAGTCCCATCGTGTCAAAGTGCTCCACGAGTTGATGGGGAAGCCTATGCTGAGTTGGATTTTAGAGTCTGTTTCCGGATTGGACCCGGAGAAGGTCTATGTGGTTGTGGGCTGTCAAAAAGAAGAGGTAAAAAGAGAGATCAATCGGAAAGATGTGGCGTTTGTCCATCAAGCCGAGCAGTTGGGAACCGCGAACGCCGTCCTCGCGGCAAAAGACGCTATAAAAACCGATTTGGATAAAGATATCCTTATCATTAATGGTGACCTTCCTCTTCTAAGGGCCGAGACGTTGAAGGCTTTGGTGGGAAAGCATAAAAGAGAGAAAAATGATTTGACGTTTATGTCAGCGGAGATGGAAAACCCTACCGGTTTCGGAAGGCTCATCTTCGATAAAGAAGGCAAGGTCAAAATCGTTGAGGAGAGAGAAGCCACCCCGGAGCAGAAAAAAATAAAAGAGGCCAATGTGGGGATTTATGTTTTCAACGCAGGGGCCTTGCTCAAGACACTGCCGGCAATTTCAAATGATAATAAAAAAGGAGAGTACTACCTGACAGATGCGGTGGAGATCCTCTCACAAAAAGGAAGCAGGGTAGGAGTTTTTCAAACCGAAAGTCCGGAAGAGATCGTGGGGGTTAATGACCGATTTGAATTGGCCTCTGCCGCAAGGAAACTCCGTTTAAGGAAGATAAAGATGCTGGCTGAGGAAGGGATTACTTTTTATGACCCGGAATCCACATGGATAGGCGAAGATGTGAAGATCGGCATGGATTCGGTGGTTTATCCGTCCGTTGTGATCGAAGGGAAGACAGTCATCGGAAAAGAATGCGTTCTTTCCCCTTCGGTTCATATCATGGACTCGCACATAGGTGACGGGGTGAAAATATTGAGTTCCACTGTGATCCAAGAAAGCCTCATAGAAGACCATGTCAAAGTAGGGCCCTTTGCACACCTGAGGCCTGAGACAGTCCTCAAAAAAGGTTCGAAAGTGGGAAATTTCGTGGAGATGAAAAAAACCGTGTTCGGGGAAAAATCCAAAGCAGGACATCTCTCTTATTTGGGAGATTCTATTGTGGGAAAAGAGGTTAATATCGGTGCAGGGACCATTACATGTAATTATGATGGGAAGAAAAAACACAGGACTGTGATAGAAGACGGGGCGTTTATAGGATCCGGAGTGGAATTGGTAGCTCCGGTCAAAATCGGGAAAAACGCTTATATCGGAGCCGGCTCGACCATAACCAAAGATGTGCCGCCTTATTCCTTGGCTGTTTCAAGGAGCCCTCAAAAACAGAGAAAAGATTGGGGCAGAAAAAGAAGGAAAGACTAGTGTGCGGAATCATCGGATATATAGGAAATAAAGACACGGTTTCCGTGCTTTTGGACGGGCTCAAAAAGCTGGAATACAGGGGTTATGATTCAGCAGGGATGGCCATTGTCAGGGGAGACCGTATCATAAGAAAGAGGGTAAAGGGGAAAATAACCTTTTTGGAAAAGGAACTCAAATCGTCTCCTATCAAAGGAGATTACGGAGTCGGCCATACCCGCTGGGCGACACATGGGAGACCTTCAGAGGAAAACGCACACCCCCATCAGGACTGCCATGGAGATATCGTGGTGGTTCACAATGGAATAATTGAAAATTATGTCAGTCTGAAGGAAAAGCTGGCCAACCAGGGCCATACCTTCAAGACCGAGACAGATACAGAGGTCATCCCCCATTTGATCGAGCAGCATTTTAAAGGGAATCTGGAAGAGGCGGTAAGGCAGGCTGTACGTGAGATGGAAGGTGCTTTTGCGGTGGCTGCAGTTTCAGCCAAGGACAGGGGAAAAATCGTTGTGGCGAGACAAGGCCCTCCGGCTGTCATTGGAATCGGCAGAGATGAATATTTCATTTCTTCGGATATCAATCCTCTGCTCAGTTATACGAGGGATGTTGTTTTTCTTCAGGACAGGGAAATCGCTGTTGTGCGGCCGGATGGAGTCACGTTCAAAACATTTTCAGGAAGGTCTGTAAAGAAAGAAATCGAGCATGTTGCATGGAATCCGGTTATGATCGAAAAAGGCGGTTATAAGCATTTCATGCTCAAAGAGATTTTTGAGCAGCCCCAGGTTATTAGGGATACGTTCAAGGGAAGGATGTCGCTTGATACGGGAAGCATATATTTGGATGAAATGGGGATCGCTGAAAATGATATAAAAAGAATCTCCCGGGCCGTCATCATTGCGTGCGGCACATCTTTTCATTCGGGCCTGGTCGGTAAGTATTTTATCGAGACTTTAGCCCGGATACCGGTTGATGTCGAGTATGCCTCCGAGTACAGATACAGGGATTTCATACCGGACGAGAAGGCGCTTTATATTTTTATTTCCCAGAGCGGAGAAACAGCCGACACACTGGCCGCTTTAAAGGCGGTCAAAAAGAAGGATTTACTGACTCTGGCCTTATGCAATGCGGACAGCTCTTCTCTGACAAGAGAGTCCAAAGGAGTTCTGTTGACCCATGCCGGACCTGAAATCGGAGTGGCTGCCACAAAGACCTTTTCCGCCCAGATGTCTGTGCTGGCCCTTTTCGCTCTTTATACAGCTCAAATTAAAGGGGTGCTTAGTAGGGAAAAAAGCATAGCCTATATAAAGGAACTCCAGCGAGTCCCTCATAAATTGGAGATCATTTTAAACGCAGCTGAAGCAGTGGAGCTTCTTGCTCTGGATTTTTTGTCTTATTCCCACTTCCTTTATCTGGGGCGCTGGGTGAGCTATCCCATTGCTCTGGAGGGAGCTTTGAAGTTAAAAGAGATTTCCTATGTCCATGCCGAAGGGTATCCGGGCGGCGAGATGAAGCACGGCCCTATTGCCCTTATTGATGAAAAGATGCCGACTATGGTGATCGCGCCCAAAGACAGGGTCTTTGACAAGGTGTTGAGCAATGTGTTCGAAGTAAAAGCCAGGCTGGGCACGGTTACTGCAGTGGCTTTCAGAAGCGACAAAGAGATAGCGAAAAGTGTGGATAAGGTTATACGCATTCCTGATATTCACGAGCTTTTCTCTCCCTTTCTTACGGCTGTTCCGATGCAGCTTTTTGCCTATTATATTGCCGCAGCAAGGGGCGCTGATGTGGACCAGCCCCGGAACCTGGCAAAAAGCGTAACCGTCGAATAAGCGGCGGTTGTTGCATTCCAATACTTTCTTTTCCCGGGTGAAAATACTTGTCTTGTTGAGGAATTTTTGTTGTGATATAATCGATTTCACTAAACTGCCGGGGTGGCGGAATTGGTAGACGCAAGGGACTTAAAATCCCTCGGAGGTTTCCTCTGTGCGGGTTCGAGTCCCGCCCCCGGCATTCTTTTTGTCCTTAATTCCCCTGGAATGAAGCACAGGCCATACCTGAATTTCACATCAGCTCGCCTCTATGGTAAAAAAGCAGCCTTTCTGCCATTTGAGAGCGAGCCGAATTATGAGTACAGGCAAACAGGACAGATTTCTTTTCAGGTCGAGAAGATCGACTTCGCTGTCACCGACGCGAATGATTTTAAGATTTGTTGGGATGTTGGAGCACTGGCAGCCTATCACATTTACCCTTTCACTGTGGATCTTATAACTCACATCTCTTTCTGTATCCACTTTTTGATTTCTTCCGGAGAGGGTATGCGGCCGGATGCTTTGATTTTTCCGTTGATGACCAACCCGGGAGTAGCGAAAATCTTGTACTCGGAAATTTTTTTGATGTCAGTGACTTTCTGAACGTCGGCGCCGACATTAAGTTCGGCAAGGGCGTTGATCGTTCTTTTTTCCACTTCTCTGCACCTCGGACAACCCGGTCCTAAAATCCTTATTTCCATATTTTTCACCTCCGAAATAAAAGTTAATATAGTTTCTTTAGTTTATTTGGTTTATGAGGAATTAAATTTAATATTTTCATGAAAAAAAATGTCCATAAATCATTCCCGTTATAGTCGCCATAATGACCACAAGCGTAATATAGGCAAGCGTCTTTTTTGTCCCGATAATACTTCTTATGACAAGCATGTTGGGAAGTGATAAAGCAGGACCGGCGAGAAGAAGAGCCAGGGCCGGCCCCTGCCCCATACCCGCCCCTAAAAGTCCTTGAAGAATGGGCACTTCTGTTAAAGTGGCAAAGTACATCAAGGCTCCTGCCACAGAGGCAAAAAGATTCGCCCCCAGGCTGTTTCCGCCCACAAGCTGAGCCACCCAATTACTGGGGATTATGCCTTCATGACCCGGCCTTCCCAGTAAAAAGCCGGAGGCTAAGACGCCGGCAAACAAAAGGGGAAAGATCTGTTTGGCAAAAACCCAGGTGGAAAAGGTCCATTCTTTTAGTTCTTCTTTCCTGAACCATCTGATAATCATCCAGGCAAGAACAGCCAGAAGCACTGCACCGATATACCATTTTGCTTGATAGATAAGGTGCCAGACTTTGAGCTCCGGACTTGATTTTCCCCAGTTTATGAACACCAGAATTCCCACCATCACCGCAAAATAAAGAATTGTTTTCCAAAAAGGCCGGGTTTCTTTTTCTTCTTCTTCCATAAATTCTGATTGTTCTCTGTTCTTTTCTTCCTCTTTGCTGAATAAAAGATGCATAAGGAGTCCGATCACAACCGCAAACACAACCGCACCTATCGCCCGGGCTAATCCTAGTTTGTATCCCAGGACTTTGGCAGTAAGGATTATGGCTAATACATTGATAGCCGGTCCTGAATACAGAAAAGCAGTTGCCGGGCCTATGCCCGCTCCTCTGGAGTAAATTCCTGCAAAAAGGGGAAGAACCGTGCAGGAGCAGACGGCCAGAATGGTTCCGGAGACAGAAGCTATAGAGTAAGAAACGATTTTTTTGGCTTTAGCTCCAAAGTATTTGATAACAGAGGCTTTGCTGACAAAAACTGAAATGGCGCCTGCTATAAAAAATGCTGGGATCAGACACAGCAGAACATGTTCCCGGGCATATTCCTGAAGCAGCAAGAAAGCCTCGCTGATTGCATTCTGAACCGTGGGCTGCTGAAAGGGGATGAAGTAAGAGGCCAGAAAAGCGATGAGAAAAATGAGGAAAATCCATCTGTCTTTCATGGCTACATATCTCCGTAAATTCTTAGGCCTCTAATCCCATAATTAAATATGAACATATATTCATATCATCGAAAGTCATTCTTGTCAAGTTTATTTGGTTCTTACAGAACAAGTCCTGTTAAAAGAATTGACGAATGAGTGGAGAAATTTTAGAATAAATAAATACTGTAAAGTGGTTATTATGAGGAACGACATAAAAATTTTCAAAGCCCTTTCAGATCCGACCAGACTCCGTATTCTCCATCTCCTTTTAAAAAGAAAATTATGCGTATGCGAGCTCGTCTTTATCCTGAAAATGGAACAGTCCCGCATCTCCCATCAGCTCCGGGTCCTGCGAGAAGCGGGTCTGGTGGAGGATAAACGGGATGGCAAATGGATCAATTATCAGATCCCCAAAAAAACAAAAGAAATTTTCAAAGAAATATTAGACCAAATATCAAAGGAAAATTTTTTTGATTCAGCGGAATTTGAGGAAGACAGAAAAAACCTGGAAATTTGTCTCAAAGAGAATTTTCGCATGAAAAAATAAAGTTAACCTGGATTATTCAAAAATTAAGAAGCTGATGCAGGGGTTGCTGTAATCTGCAGTCCAAGGATCCGGACGCCCTTTTGGGTTTGCATGGACAGAGTGGCCGGTTCAGTAATAAGGCAGTGCATCTCTTTAAAATCCTTTTTTTCTGAGTTCACCTCAATTGTCGCTTCTCCCTCCAAAACAATGAAAACAACATATTCTGACATCTTGCAGGGAGGCATTTTCCCCCCGGGAGGCAGTTCAATTATTCGGGTTTTGAATTCTTCTGTTTGGAATAAAACATTCTTTTCCCTTTTTTCGTATGGAAAAGCTTTTATTTGAGAGAGATCGAATGATTTCATTTTTCATTTCTCCTTATCGGGTGTGAACATGTTTTTGTTTTTTTTGAAACGCTAATTGCTCTATAAGCAGCCCCATGAGAATAACAAAGAAAATAGTTAAAAGAAGCCTCGTGCCCATAAATTTGAATCCAAGGAACTGAAGCTCCACCAGCTCCTGAGGGATTTTAATGCAGGCCCAGGCAGAAATAAAAACAACCACATTAGAAATTCGGGCTCCTTTTTTAATAAGTGCGGAAGCCAGAGGAAAAGCAATGTAAAGAGGACCTGTGGGCAGAGCCCCGAAGAATATGGCTAAAAGCGGCCCTTTAACTCCGGAGGCTTTCCCCAAATACTTGACCACCTGCTCTTTGGAGATGAATACGCTGAAGAGCCCCATAATGATCATTACAGCTGGAAGGACAGCCATCATTTCCCGCATATAACTCCAGGCGGTTGTGACGGCTGCTTCTTTTTTATCAGGAAATATTAAGAGAAGAACACCGCCGGCAGCTAGAGCTGCCCCAAAAATCAGGTAGTCTCTAAAGATTTTTATTGAGGAAGAATTTTGTTTTCTGGTTTTTTCCATATTCTGAATATTCATAGAATCATCCCCATGATGAGAGCGATGGTAACAGCTAGAATGAAGCTGAGGCTGTTTCGAAGAATCGTGAGTTTGATCCCGAGTTCTTTTATTTCCAGGGGCAGTGTGATTATGCCTACCATGGTCAAAGTGGTGATAAAGGCAGCCACTGGGGCGATGGTGGCTCCGCTCTGAAGAAGAGCGGCGGCTAAGGGATAAGAAACCAGGGCCGGGATATGGAGTACTGCGCCAAGAGCTGCAATAGCCAGAATGCCTGACCATCCAGCTTGCGCTCCGATGAACTTCATGATCTCAGAGGGAGGAATGAAAGAGGAGAAAAGTCCGACAATAACGATTATCATGAGAACAAGAGGAAGGATTCTCAGGAAAGACCGGGCAGCAACAATGATTGACCTGCGGGTTTTTTCTCTATCTTTGAAGAAGGCAAAAACCAAAAACACTACAGCGAGGGCATTGATCAAAATAACAGCTGATTTCATTGTGTTTTTATTGTTTGCTTGCCGGACTTTATCCTGTCGAGATGCTCTTCAACGGCCGTGGCTTCCGCCTGAAGGTCTTTGAGGTATTCCTCGAGCCGGGCGATTCGCTCTTGACGGGTTGAAAAACGCCTCTGGAACAAGCCTTTTTGGGACCTGCCGGGTTGACAACAACAGCGGCCGGAACCTTGATGATGAAATTCGTGATTCATACACATTTTTATCTTCTTCTAATTAAGTTTCATGCGGTTTAAAACGGGAGGAGTAAGCTTTTAGAAAGCGTCCCAGCCGTTTCCGGGTATTCTGGATGTGCTCAGCCCAGGCATGCAGGAATTCAACGCCGTCTGGGGTGATTTCATAAATCCGCCGGGCCGGGCCGGATCCCTCTGTATCCCAGGAAGACTTGACCAGCCCATCCTCTTCGAACTGCCGCAGCGTCCGGTAAAGAAATCCCGGGTCTATGCCTTTAGTGTCTTCATTTCGGTTGAGTTTGTCAGTCAACTGGTATCCATGAGCTGCTTCTTCTGACAGAAGCAGCAGAAGCCAGGGCTGAATAAAACCCCGTATTCGGCCAGAGGGAGGACTGCAGCAGTTATGGTTTGAATCATGTGAGTCATGATGACACATCTATTACCTCCAGTAAATTCGATAAATCTATTGTCATCTATATGAATAAAACATATAATAGACATAAACATTCATTATGTCAAGAGGCAATATTATCAAAAACGAGAAGTCCCATTCTTTGACAGATACTGAGTTCAGACATGACTCGATATACATTGGATTTGATAGAAAAAAATCAAGCTCTGATAAAAAATCGTTTGACACAACATTCAATATATGGTATTAAAAAAATCAAAGCCCCATATATCGTGGTTATATAACGGGCCCTTTTTCTCTTTTTCTGAATGATTTATAGAGGAGGGCCCCATGAGAGGAATCCTCGTTGAGATTCTTTGAAATGCCTTGGTAAGGCCCTCCTCAATGGTCGGGAATAATTATGAGTTGCCACTATGATGTCATGAGTGAAGCTCTGCGTCAATCATCTTATTAGAGGATTTAAAGGGTGAAATTGGAAGTCATAATCTCACCCCTCTCGATGATAAAACAAGCACTCCCTCATTGACATAGACGGATAAATCTGCTATTTTTCTGTTCCTGTTTGTGGCGCTATCGTCTAGGGGACTAGGACGGGTGGTTCTCAGCCATCAAACCGGGGTTCGAATCCCCGTAGCGCTACCATCCCCTTCGGAACAAAGTAAAATATAGAGATCACATGTGCAGATAATAGAGGATCGGTTAAAACAGCCTGTTAAAATTCTTTGATGTGAATACTGCCGCCTGAAGTATGGAGATAGAGAAGGGGGCCGCCTCCATTGATTTTGGCATTGAGTTTCCTCGGATTGATTTTTCCTCTGATAGTAACAGGAAAATCCGTATAGACGCTGCCGCCGCTAGTGCTTGCATCCAGATCTACAGAGATGTCGCGTTCCAGATAAACGGTTATGCTTCCTCCGGAAGTGGTCAGCCGGCAGTCGGAATCCGGCTGCCGGGATATATGGGCTTTAACCGAACCGCCTGATGTGTGCGCGTTAATTGTCCCCATGACTTCCTCTACGGTAATTCCTCCCCCGGAAGTATGGGCTTTTACCGTTCCCAGGGCACGAATGATTTTTATCGAACCTCCGGAAGTGTCCACATCCACATCTCCGTCCACGTTTCCGACACGAATACCGCCGCCCGAGGTTTTGCCCCAAACCGGTCCGGTTATGTCATCCAGTATAAGGCTTCCTCCGGATGTTCTCACATTGACTTCTCCTTCCAGGACTTCAACAGATATGCTGCCTCCGCTTGTTCTGAGTTCGACATTGTATATTTCAGGCACATGGATGATATATTTAAGGGACAGACGGTTCCACAGGCTATCCCACAAATTGTCTTTTCTTTTTCTTTCTCCTGTAATGTAGACATCGTTTCCTCTTTTTTCAAAGTCAATTTGAAAGTTATCCAGGATTTCCTGGGCTTTTTTCTTGTTATCTGTTCTGACCTTTCTGAGCACTTCGATCTCTACAGTGCGTCCGCTGGCCCCCCGCACTTCAATAGATCCGGTGTCCGTATCAACATTCAAAGTTCCGCCTTGTTCAACTGTAAATGATTTTTGGATAGAGTCGTCAATACTGGCAAAAGCGAATCCAGCTGTCATTAAAGCAGCAACAGCAATGGATAAAACGGCTGCACGCATTATACGTGAAATAATGGACATTTTTTCCTCCTGATAGACATTTTTGTATAAAGCATAGAAATGTCACTTTATATTTAATAACGCAATGAAGGATCAAAAGGTTCGTTTTTAATTTTCAGGATTCCGGGGATTTTTCAATTCCGGTTTGATTTTCATCCTTAAGAGTATATAATTTTCATGTGTTGGTCCTGAATACAAAGACGATTATATTCCGGACTAAGTTATTTTAAAAAAAGGAGTTATCATGTCCATAGAGAATTTTATATCGAAGAAAGTGGCATCCATTCCCAAATCAGCCATACATGAAATGACCGCATTATCTAAAAAGATAGAGGATGTTGCTTTTTTATCCTGGGCCAAGCCCACATCAGGCACTCCCGACCATATAAACCGCGCCGCCTCGGAAGCCATCCTCAGGGGATTGACAGGCGGTTATTCCGAGACAGCGGGATTTGAGGAACTGCGTGTGGAAATAACCCGCAAGCTCCAGCGGGATAATCATATTTCAGCAGATCCTTCTGAGATCCTCGTTACGGTCGGAGCGATCGAAGGATTGTCTGCAGCGGTCATGACCGCGGTGGATCCGGGGGATGAGGTCATTATTCCTGTGCCCGGATATTCCACTCATATACGGCAGGTTGAACTGGCTTCCGGGAAACCGGTTCTCATTCCCATGATCGAAGACCAGGGCTTCAAGCTGGACCTTGACCAACTCCAGGATGCTGTAACGACTAAGACCAAGGCCATAGTTTTCAGCTCGCCCAATAATCCGACCGGAGCTGTATATAGTGAGGAGGAGCTGCGCTCCATAGCAGACATTGCAGAGAGAAACAACTTGATTATTATCACTGACGAAGCTTATGAATATTTCACATTCGATGGAATAAAGCACTTCAGCATTGGTTCTATCGAGGGCATTAAAGACCGTGTGATCAGTACGTTTACGTTCACAAAAACTTATGCCATGACAGGATGGCGTGTGGGCTATTTGCATGCTTCCAGAGATTGGATAGCCCAGATAAAAAAAGCACACATTCCGCTGTGCATCTGTGCTCCTGTGGTGTCCCAGTATGCTGCGCTTGAGGCTCTGCGCGGACCCCAGGACTGTATTGACCGGTTTCACTCTCATTATCTGAAAACCAGAAATCTCATGTGTTCCCGGCTGGACCAGCTGGAGCATGTGTTCACCTATCAGAAACCCAGAGGATCTTATCTTATGTTTCCCAGAATGATCCGCCCGCAGGATCAGGATTCCCGCACGTTTGCCATTGATTTGCTGCAGAAAGCCCGTGTTTCCACCACGCCCGGTATTGCGTTTAAAGGGGAAGGGCATATAAGAATGTCTTTTTGCGTTCCCGAGGAGGAGATCCATAAAGCCTTTGACCGGATGGAGGAATATTTTTCTTCCTAGAGCAAAAAGCATATAAAATTTTTCAAGGAGTCTGTTTTGAATAAGAAGAAAACAAACCTCTGGAAAAAAATCACAGGATGGATTTTAAGAAACTGGGAAAAAGCCAAACCATCACCGGAAGTAAAAAAAGGTTCTGCCCTGGCATTGCTGGTGCTGATCATTATTGTGGCGGTGACAAACGGCTTTTTTATCCGCCCTGGCCTTCCGGGGATATTAAATCCTGCAGGCGGGATTCTTTTTTATTTGATTGCCGCAGCCATCATGGCCTTGTTGATCGTTCTTTTTCTTAAGTTCCTGTTCGCAGTCCCGCGGTTTATCACCCTTTTAGGAACGGCTTTGCTGATTGTTTTCATCTATTACATAAAGCAGTTTCCGTTTCAACAGAAACTCCTAATAGGCCTTGTTCTGGGATTTTCGTGGGCTCTTCTGGGAGGGGCTCTGGCCCATATTTTCAAGAAAAAGTTCGGCCAGCATTCGAGAGTAAAAAAAATCTTCATTCTCACAGCCCTGATTGTATCGGTGGGAATAAATGTCTTAGTCGTTCTCTGGCTTTTTGATTCGGGAAGCACGGACCATCTGGTCGAAGCCAGGGCTCCTGATTCTGGAGTCAAACCTCTGGACATGCCGGATCCATCTTTACACGGCCCTTATGAAATCGAATACGTGACTTATGGGAGTGGAACAGACAAAAAAAGGCCTGAGTTCGGTGAGAAAGTCGGTATAAAAACCGAATCCGTGGATGCTTCCGCATTTGTCAAAGGAAGCAAAGGATGGCTGATGAAGCTCAGGCATTGGTTTTGGGGATTTGATTTTGAGAAATTCCCAAGGAACGGACGAGTCTGGTATCCCTCGGGGCAGGGCCCTTTCCCTCTGGTCCTCTGCGTACACGGAAACCACAATATGGCTGATTATTCAGACCCGGGTTATGCTTATTTGGGTGAGCACCTAGCGAGCAGAGGTTTTATTTTTGTATCAGTGGATGAGAATTTTTTCAACGGGCATTTCTTCGGTTCTTTAAAGACTGAAAATGACGGAAGAGGCTGGATGCTTCTCCAGCATTTAAAGCTCTGGCGTGAGTGGAGCCGGAGTGAAGAAAATCCATTTCATTCCCTCGTTGATATGGACAGGATCGGGTTGATCGGTCACTCGCGGGGAGGGGAAGCTGCGGCCATAGCCGGTTCCTTTAACCGGCTTTCCCATTATCCGGACGATGCCACAATAGCGTTTGACTTTGATTTCAATATAAAAGCCATCATTGCCATTGCTCCCAGTGACGGCCAGTATAAGCCGGCCGGACAGCCTACTCCTCTGGAAAATGTAAATTATCTGACTGTTCAGGGGGCTCACGATGCGGATGTGTCGTCCTTTTCCGGGGCCCGTCAGTACAATAGAGTTACTTTTACGGATGATCATTACTGGTTTAAAGCCTATCTCTATTCATACCGTTCCAATCACGGACAGTTCAACACGGTCTGGGGAAACAGTGACTGGGGAATGCCCCAAGGATTGATATTGAACCGCAGGGCTTTACTGTCTGGAGAAAAGCAGAGAAAGATAGCTCTTGTTTATTTTACGGCGTTCCTCGAAGCCAATTTAATGGATAAAAAAGGGTATCTCCCAATGTTCCGTGATTACCGGTGTGTCAAAGGGTGGCTTCCGGAAGATATTTATATAAACCGGTTTGAAGACTCTCATTTTAGTCCCATTGCTCATTTTGAAGAGGATGTTGAGGTCACAACCGCTTCCTTAGAAGGCAGCCACATTTCCGGCCGAAATCTGGCGGTATGGAGGGAAGAGAATCTTGGATTCAGGAGAAGAGGGAATAAAGAGAACAATGTTGTTTTTGTGGGATGGAGAAACACGGAGGACCAGCCTGTTTATTCCATTGAGCTGTCCGAAGAAAGTGTTGAAAAATTGAATGTAAGTGATCAGTCCCTTCTGATATTCTCTCTGGCTCCTGCGGATGAAAAGCCTCCAGAACCCGAGGAGGAAGAAGAAGAAAAAAGCGAAGAAAACCCGGATAAAAAAGAGAAAAAGAAAGAGAAAAAGAACAAGGAAGATGAAAAGGAAGAAGAACTCCTTGATATGAGTGTGGAGCTTGTGGATTCTCGAGGGAACGCAGCGCGGGTTCAGCTTTCAGAATTCAGAAACATACCGCCCGTTTTAAAGTCCCGGTTTACGAAAATGAGCAAGGAAAGCAAGATATACGGAAAAGCCTATGAACCAACGCTGCAGGTATTCGAGCTTCCTCTTTCCCGCTTTCCAGATGCTTTTCCGGAGTTTGAGCCGGCTCTTTTAAAGAAGATATGCTTTGTTTTTGACCGGAGTGAAGAGGGGGTGATTATTTTAGACCGCATTGGAATCGGAACCACCCCTCTTGACATGAGATAGAGTATTGGCTATGTTGATGGAGTTTGTAAAAAAGGAAAGGCTCATTGCCATTTTTTGAATAGGTCAGGTTTGTAATCCCCTTTTAAAGAGGAGAATGAAATGGAAGAAAAGATCATTGAATGTGTTCCTAATTTTTCGGAAGGGCGGGATACGAAAATCATAAAGGAGATCACAGACGAAATCGAAAGGGTAGAAGGCACCAAACTCCTGGATGTGGACCCTGGACCTGACATGAACCGTGTGGTCGTTACTTTTATCGGAGATCCGGAGGCTGTGCAGGAAGCCGCATTCAACTCCATAAAAAAAGCAGCGGAAGTGATAGATATGTCCACCCACCACGGTTCCCATCCCCGGATGGGAGCTACGGATGTGTGCCCTTTTGTTCCTGTCAATGGAGTGACTGAAGAAGAATGCGTGGAGATATCACGGAAAGTAGCTCAAAGAGTGGGAGAGGAGCTTCGTATCCCGGTCTATCTTTATGAAAAGTCTGCTACCAGTCCTGAAAGAGAAAACCTCGCCTTCATTAGACAGGGAGAATATGAGGCGCTGCCCGAAAAATTAAAAAAGCCGCAGTGGAAGCCGGATTTCGGGCCGGCTGAATTTAACGCCAGGGCGGGGGCCACTGTTATTGGAGTGAGGGAGTTTCTCATAGCGTACAACATAAATTTAAATACCAGGGAAGCCAAATTTGCGACGGACATTGCATTTGAATTAAGGGAAAAGGGCCGGACAGCCAGAAAAGGAAATACAGACCCTGTTTATCTCTGGGGAGAAGAGATCCTGAGATACAGAGAAGGCAGTTATCCCTGCGGAAACTGTGATTTTATCGGGAAGACCATGGAAGAGACCATTGAGCACTGTAAGGAGGCTCACAGTTACGATTTGGTCGAACTGTTGAAACTCCATGATATCGATCACAGCAAGGCTGAGGGAAGGCCGGTAAAAAAGCCGGGCAAATTCCAACACTGCAAATCTATCGGATGGATGGTGCCCAAATATGACAGGGCCCAGATTTCCATCAATTTGACAGATTATAAAGTCACATCCATGCATGATGTGCTGGAGGAAGCAAGGAGGCTGGCTGTAAAGCGGGGGCTTGTGGTCACGGGAAGTGAGATAGTTGGGATGGTTCCTTATCAAGCTCTTCTTCAAACCGGAAAATATTACTTGGAAAAGCAGAACCGTTCCAAGGGTGTTCCGGTGAGAGATATTCTTTCTACGGCCGTTCAATCTTTAGGGCTGACAGATGCCGCTGATTTTAATATAGAAGAAAGGGTTTTGGGGCTTCCTAAAAATCCTGAGGATGCACTGGTGGAGATGAAAGTGACTGATTTTGCAGATGAGGTATCCCGTGAATCACCGGCGCCTGGAGGAGGTTCCATCGCCGCTCTGGCTGGTGCTTTGGGAGCCGCTCTTGGCTCTATGGTCAGTAATCTCACAGCCAATAAGCGGGGGACCCAGGATGTGGATAAGATTTTAAACGAAGCAGCAGAAAAGTGCCAGGAGATTAAAAATCAACTGATCAAAGCCGTGGATGAAGACACACAGGCCTTTAATGCTTTTATGGAAGCACGTCGTCTTCCATCCAAAACAGAGGAGGAGAAAGAAGTGCGGCAGAAAGCCATGCAGGAGGGGCTTAAAAAAGCCGTATCAGTTCCCCTGAATACATCTGAGCTGTGCCTGCAGGCGATAGAGGCTGCCGAGATCGTGGCTCAAAACGGAAACCCGAATTCTGTCACAGATGTAGGAGTAGGTGCGGAAGTCGCTTTTGCCGGAGTTAAAGGCGGAATTTACAATGTACTGATCAATCTCAAGAGTATCAAAGATACTGACTACTGCGGCCAGATGAGAAAAAAGTGCGAATCCCTGGAAAAAAAGGCCCGGAAAGCACTGGGATCTGTGACCAAAATCATCCAGTCCAAGCTATAAAAACCCAACATCTTACATAACAAGAATGAGGGTATGGCTTGTGCTCCCTTCAGATTTTTAACGCCATTCTTCGCACTGTGTTTTCGGTTGCTGCGCAACTCCCCCCGTCCGTGGGTCAAACATACTCGCAACTCGGCTTAGCCGAGTTCCCTCAAACTCAGCACTCAGAAGGCTAAATCTTCAATGTCGCTTCAGCCATATCCCTAATTTCAATGCTCTGATATTTATTTATAGGATTTCTTTTTTCTTATACTTATCGATTGTTTTTTTCTGGAGCTTCCGGAGTTTTTCGGAGATTTTAACCGGATAAAGGGGGCCTTCTTTGTTGATGGTCTTGTATTTTTCAGGGAGCCGGGAGAAATTTTCCTTAAAATGATTTCGTATTTCCGAAAGAGGCGGCGAGTCATAAATGATTTTTCCGGCTGTGAGGACAGGCGCTAACAGAGGAATTCCTCCATCCGGTTCTTCTTCCCTGCAGGCGATGACATCATGGTCATAGAGCTTTTCAGAGGATAAAAAGCGGAAGACCTGCTTATCCGAGGTCAGGGATGTTTTTTCGGGGCTTAATTTGACCACAGATTCACCATTGTACTTCACGATCTTATAAGCCATATCCAGATAAGGGGCATCTGATGAGACGCCCATTTTTGTGCCCACTCCAAAAGAGTCTATGGCTGCTTTTTGAGAAAGGATTTTTTGAATCTTGTATTCATCAAAGGCACCGCTTGCAAATATCAGGGAATTTTTTAATCCGTTCCCGTCAAGGATGCGCCTTGCCTTCCGGCTGATCCCGGCCATATCACCACTGTCAAGACGTATGCCTTTAAGATGTTCACCCCGGCCAGCCATCTCTTTACCCACCTGGGCGGCTTTCAGAACGCCTGATAGGGAGTCATAGGTGTCCACCAGAAGTATGGAATTTTCCGGGAATGTCTGTGTAAAGGCCCTGAAGGCATTGATTTCCTTATCAAAACTGGAAACGAACGAATGTGCCATGGTCCCGTATACCGGGATACCTAACTGTTTTCCGGCCAGGACATTACTGGTTCCGAGAAAACCCGCTATATAGCTGGCTTTAGCCACCTTTATGGAGGCATCGATTCCCTGTGTGCGCCTGAAGGAAAAATCAACGAGGCTCCTCTGTCCCGCGGCATGAACACATCGGGATGCTTTGGTGGCGATCATGGTCTGGAGATTGATAGAGTTTATTAAAAAGGTCTCAATGACCTGCGCTTCTATAAGAGGAGCTGTAACTTCCAGGATAGGCTCTTCTTCAAAAAAGACGGTTCCTTCTGGCATGGCATGCATGTCGCCATGGAAACCAAAGTTTTCCAGATAAGAGATAAACTCAGGTTTGAAAAAATCCGTACTTTCCAGGTATTCCAGGTCGTCCTTTGTGAATTGGAGCCCGGCCAAATAATCAAGGACCTCTTTCAGTCCGCAGAATACGAAATAGCGGCGGTTGGGAGGGTATTGGCGCACAAAAAGGCTGAACACGGCGGTTTCGTTCATTCCGTGTTCTAGATAAGAAGCAGCCATAGTGAGCTCATAAAGGTCGGTCAGAAGGGCACTGTTTTTGATCTTATTCATTTGGAACTTCAGTTACTTAAAAACCACATCTTCGGTTGATTTCACGACAATTCCAGAGTAAAGATTTGAGACCTGACTTAGAGTCAATGCCTGGTCGAATTCTGTGAGAGCGGATATTCCGTCTGCCGGGATAATGACTTTGTACCACCTGAGCCCTGCTGAAGAAGCGGTATGGAGCACACAAATATTGGATACGGTGCCGACGATGACTACGTTTTCGACTTTCCATACGTGGCTTAAAGTGTGTTCGAGTCCTGTTCCGTAAAACCCATCATAACGCAGTTTAGGGCATATCAGTTCGTCTTGTCTGGGTTTCAGTTCTGGAATCACTTCCCATCCCCAGGTGTTTTCCTTACAGTGTTCAGGCCATATCTCAAATTCAGGGTCATCCTCTTTCATGGTGTCTAGGGTATAGGCGACAGGAACGCCTGCCTTTCTTGCTGAGGAAAGAAGATTTTTTATTCCTGGAATGGTTTCCCTTGCCGCAGGAACCACCAGTTTTCCTTTTTCTTTGACAAAGTCGTTCTGCATATCCACGATGATGAGGGCTGTTTTTCTTGGATGGAGCGTAACCTTGTCTTTATAAGCGATCTCAGGGACTTCGACCATTTTATTTGGAATGAATGGGAAACTCATAAGAGCTCTCCTTTATTTTTCATTATTATATTCACAATGGGTCTGTGATTCAAATCTCCTCGATCGGTGTAAACATTTTTAATTTCTTGATAGAGAATATTTGAGGGATAAGGGGAAGGGCAAGGGATTCGTCACCCGCTAGATTCCCCAGCGAGGAATCTCTCTCCCGTTCGGGCTTCGCTCCCCTCTAAAGAGGAACCATGCCCGCTCAGCCCTCACAGTGGATTCCTCATCCCTTACCCTCTTCCCTTAATAAACAATATACCTCGTGAGTATCACGGTTTTAAAAATACTTCCTTGATTGACTTTTTTTGGTTTATTGTTTTTTGAGTTCAATGACAATGGTATGCGTGATGAATTCGCCCGGAGAACCATCCGGGATTTTGAATCTCAATTGGCCGGACTCCAAGGAAGCTCCTTTTATTTTGTCTATAAATTCAGGATGAAGCGTGTTGAGGCTGTAGTTTTTTCCGCTGATCCCTTCCACTTTCAGTATTACAGTCTGTTCTTCTGTGTGTGATGATATGATTTTCATTCCAGAGTCCATATCTCCGACTTTGACCTCAGGGGTCACCGGAAGGACTTCAAAAAAGGGCTCGATAGAT